>SAMEA3663283__coassemble_961_pt1 | contig 24267 bp, 19 predicted proteins | sample SAMEA3663283__metabat2_low_PE_027 | metagenome-assembled genome bin SAMEA3663283 (sample SAMEA3663283) | pig gut metagenome | biome: pig gut; feature: pig-associated habitat; material: faeces | place: China | collected 2013 | reverse complement strand
AATGAAATATTTTGGCGGCTGTGATGTAGGCTCTACCTACACCAAGGCAGTTATTCTTGATGAGACCGGCAAGATGGTCGCAGACACCACCATCCGCAGCAAGATCAATTCCGAGGCATCTGCGGTTGCAGCAATGGACGAAGTCAGCCAGAAGGCTGGCCTGAAGAGCTCCAAGGAGCTTTCCTACCTCGTAGGTACCGGCTACGGCCGTAACAAGGTTCCCTTTGCAGACGAGAATATCTCCGAGATCTCCTGCCACGCAATGGGCGTTCATGTCACCAATCCCGAAGTCAAGGCAATCATCGACATCGGCGGCCAGGACGTCAAGGGCATTTCCGTTGACACCGACGGCACCGTAAAGAACTTTGCAATGAACGATAAGTGCGCAGCAGGTACCGGCCGCTTCTTCGAAGCAATGGCTCGTTCCTTCGAGATGACTCTCCCCGAGTTTAGCAAGCTCGCACTCAAGGCAAAGAACGTCATCCCCATCACCGCACAGTGCACCGTTTTCGCTGAGTCCGAAGTCATCACCCTCGTTGGCGAAGGCAAGCCCATGGACGAGATCGCAGCAGGTATCGAGATGGCAGTTGCAAAGCGCTGCTTTGTTATGGCAAAGAAGGCCGGCGCAACCGACAGCATCACCCTGACCGGCGGCTGTGCAAAGAACGAGGGCCTGAAGGACGCAATCGAGCATGTTCTGAAGCTGAAGGTCGTCAACCTCAAGACCGACCCCCAGCTCATGGGCGCACTCGGCGCAGCAGAGTATGCACGCCAGAAGGGTCTTGCAAAGAAGTAATTCGCTAATACATAGCTGAATTCCGATTTTTCGAAAGGAGCATATGTTATATGTGCAAAATTTGCAACATTTGCAAAAAGACCGTTAAGCTGTCCGCGGCTGCAGTTGGCATCCTTTTCGTAGTATACTTCTGGAACCTCGATCAGAAGCTGCTCGGCTGGGCGTATCAGCAGGTCAATAAAATGTTCGACAGAAAGCCTGCCAACATTAATTTCTAAGTTCAAGCGTTACACCGGTATTTGCTCTGCAAATACCGGTGTATTTTTATGTGCAAAAAAGCCGGTCTGTTTCCAGACCGGCTATTTGCACATTTTGATTTAAATTCTCTTCCACTTTGCACCGTTGGGTATATCGGAGACTTCAATACCGGCGGCCTTGAGCTCGTCACGGATGCGGTCAGCCTCGGCAAAATTCTTTGCCTTCTTTGCGGCTGCACGAGCCTTGAGCTTTTCTTCAATCTCGGTATCGGCCTCACCGGACTCGGAGATGACCGTAAACTCGGCGCTGCCCGAAATCGCCTGCTTTTTAAGCTCTTCACGCTTTTCGTTGGCCTTCTTTATGAGGTCAAGACCCAGCACGCGGTCAAAGTCTGCGATAACCGCAAGCTTAGTATCGTCGTTGGTCTTGGACTTGAGTACATCATAAAGCGCTGTGACTGCAAGGGAGGTGTTAAGATCGTTGTCCAGCGCAGCGGAGAACTTATCCTTGAGTGCCTTGACCGCTTCAGCGTCGACTGCTTCGCCTGCGGGCTTGAGACCTGCAACGCGGGTAATGAGCTTGTTGTAGGTCACCTGCGCATTATCGAGATTTTCCCAAGAGAACACGAGCGACTTGCGGTAGTGGCTCTGCAAGCAAAACAGACGGTAGGCGAGGGGATCATAGCCCTTTTCTTCAAGCAGGCTCACGGTAAGAAACTCGCCCTTGGATTTGGACATTTTGCCGTTGTTAGTGTTAAGATGCATGACATGCATCCAGTAGTTGCACCACTTGTGGCCGAGGTAAGACTCGGACTGAGCTATCTCGTTGGTGTGGTGGGGAAATGCGTTATCGATGCCGCCGCAGTGGATATCAAGATCCTCGCCGAGGTGCTTCATCGAAATGCCCGAGCACTCAATGTGCCAGCCGGGGTAGCCTACACCCCAGGGCGAATCCCACTTAAGCGCCTGATCTTCAAATTTGGACTTTGTAAACCAAAGCACGAAGTCGTTCTTGTTACGCTTATTTGTGTCCTCCTCAACGCCCTCGCGCACGCCGACTGCAAGGTCATCCTCGTTAAAGTCGTTGAAGATGTAGTATCTGTCGAGCTTGGAGGTGTCAAAATACACATTGCCGCCCGCAAAATAGGCATAGCCCGTGTCCATGAGCTTGGTGATTATCTTGATATATTCGTCGATGCAATTTGTTGCAGGCTCAACAACATCGGGGGTCTTGATGTTGAGCTTTGCGCAATCGGAGAAAAATGCATCCGTGTAGAATTTGGCTATCTCCATGACCGACTTGTGCTCACGCTTTGCGCCCTTGAGCATCTTGTCCTCGCCCTCATCGGCATCGCTCGTGAGGTGGCCGACATCGGTGATATTCATGACACGCTTGACATTGTAACCGGCGTAGCGCAGGTACTTCTCAAGGATATCCTCCATGATATACGAGCGCAGGTTGCCTATATGTGCAAAGTGATACACCGTAGGGCCACAGGTGTACATCTTGACGATGTCGGGATGGTTGGGTATAAAATCTTCCTTTTTACGGGTAGCGGAGTTATACAGCTTCATATTGAGTCTCCTTAAATTTTATCTCAGTCGCAGCGCTTAAAAACATTGATGTTTTTAACGAAGTATTCGGCGCCGGAGTACAAGGTCGAAATTACGATAAGTGCCGAGCAGACAGGGGGGATGGCTTCCTTAAAGGGCACCCAGGGCTCAGCAACAACGATGAGGATGCCGAGCGAGACCATGGTGATAAAGGTCTTTATCTTGCCGGACCATGCTGCGGCAATGACCGTGCCCTGCTCAACGGCGAGCAGACGCAGCCCCGAAACACCGAACTCACGCAGCAGCACGAGCGCGACTACCCAGCCGGGCATTGTGTCGTTATCGACAAAATAACACATTGCGGTAAGCACGAGCATTTTGTCGGCCAGCGGATCCATGAATTTACCGAAATTCGTTACCTGATTGTACTTTCTGGCTATCTTGCCGTCGACAAAATCGCTCAGACAGGCGATGATATACACGGCCAGGGCCCAGTAGGTGTAGCCCATATACAGCAGCACCATAAAAACAGGCACCAGAATAATTCTCATAATGGTAATTTTGTTTGCAGTTGTATTCATACACAGACCTCCTCGCCGATAAGATTTCCGTCGTCCGATACGGCGGTAATATTAACATACACGATATTGCCCTCGCCGCCGTCGCCGTCAAAGAACACGAGCCCGTCAATATCCGGCGAATCGTAGCAGCTCCTGCCGACCCACATTTGGCTGTCCTCGTCGTAATCGAGGCAAAGCACATCAAGTGTCTTGCTGATGAGCGAGGCGTTAAATTCATCCATAACACCGGCCTGTATCTCCATTATGAGATCGGCTCTGCGCTGTGCCTCCTCGGCATCGACATGCGGCATCTTTGCTGCCGGAGTGCCCTCCTCAGGGGAGAAGGGGAACACGCCGGCACGCTCGATTTTGGCCTCTCTTAAGAAGCAGCACAGCTCCTCAAACTCGGCCTCGCCCTCACCTGGCAAGCCGGAGATAAGGCTTGTGCGGAGCACAACGCCGGGAATGCGCTCGCGAAGCTCCTTGAAGAGCTTGCGGATATCATCGCCCGTGCCGCGGCGGTTCATGGATCTAAGTATATCATTGTTTATGTGCTGAATGGGGATATCTAAGTATTTGACGACCTTTTCGTTGTTTGCAATCTCATCGATAAGTTCATCGTCAAACTGGTCGGGGTACAGATAGTGGAGTCTTATCCACTCAATGCCGTCAATTTCCGCAAGCTTTCTGCACAGCTCGGCAAGACAGCGTTTACCGTAAAGATCCGTACCGTAGCGGGTGATATCCTGCGCGATGACGATAAGCTCCTTAACACCGTGCTCGGCAAGTTCACGAGCCTCGTCAAGAACATTCTCAATTTCTCTTGAGCGATATCTGCCTCTTATGTAAGGAATCGCACAGAAGGCGCAGAAGTTGTTGCAGCCCTCGGCAATGCGGAGATATGCCCAGCTCGGCCCTGTGCTCACGACTCTAGGCGTTTCCTCAACGGGAGCGTTCTTGTCGCCGAAGCTCGAAACGCTCTCGCCGTTGAGCGCCTTCGTGACCGCCTCGACTATATCGCCGAAGCTGCCGACACCCAAAACTGCGTCAATTTCGGGAAGCTCCTGCATGACGGTGTCCTGATAGCGCTCGGTAAGGCAGCCGGTTACGATAATTTTGCCGAGCTTGCCAGCCTTTTTAAGCTCTGCCATCTCCAAAACGGTGTCTATCGCTTCGCTTTTGGCAGCGTCAATAAAGCCGCAGGTGTTAATGATGACAGCGTCGGCACCATCCGGCTCCGGAACGAGCTTGTAGCCCGCTTCGCTTAGAAGATACAGCATTTGCTCGCTGTTTACGAGGTTTTTCGCACAGCCGAGCGAGATAAGAGAAATTGTTCTGTCCATTAGTTTTCCTCTTGCAGAGTGTAATTATTAAGTGCGTGTTTTATCTGATCCCAGGTATAGCCGCGCCTGAACAGCGCGTCGGTGACCTTCTTGACCTGCGCACGGTCGCCGGGGTCGGTAAGCCTTGAACGAAGAAAGCGCTCAAGCTTGTCGTCCTGCTCAGGCATTTGCTCGAGAGCCTCGTCCCAGAGCTCACGGTCGATGCCGTGACGATTGAGTTCCTGCCGTATGCGGGTGATGCCGTAGCCCTTTGATGCATAGTGCCGCACGACCGAGCCTGCGTAGCTTCTGTCGTTAATGAGCCCCATCCGGCACAGCCAATCGGCGCAGTATTCAGCGTTTTCGGGCGTTTCGCCCTTCTCGATAAGCCGCTTGTACATTTCCTTGCGGGACATCGGACGAGTATTAATTATACGCAGCGCCCGTGATTTTGCAAGCGAAAGGGAGGAGGCGGAAAGGAAAGCGTGAAACTCCTCATCGTCCAGCTCCAAACCCGCGTGCAAAAATCTGTCTGTCACTACGCCAAGCGAGGTTTTTACCTGCGTGCCGTCGTCAAAAATGACGGCAAAGCGCTCGGGCGAGGTCTGCTTAAGCTCAAGAATTTTCACAAGGCTCAGCCTTCAAAATCTTCAGCGGAAATGTCGACCGCCCTGCCCGCTGCCTGAGCAGCCTTGCGTGCCTGGGGAGACATGAGCTTGTATGCATTATCTCTTATCTGTTGCTCAATCTTGTTGCATATCTCCGGATTATTGAGCAGATAGGTCTTGGTTGCGTCACGACCCTGAATGCGCTGATCGCCCACGGTGAACCAGGCACCGGCCTTGTCGATGAGCTCAAGCTTAACACCGAGGTCAACAATCTCGCCGACCTTGGAAATACCTTCGCCGTAGATGATGTCAAACTCAGCTTCTTTGAACGGGGGAGCGCACTTGTTCTTGATGACCTTCGCGCGGGTGCGGTTGCCGATCATCTCGTTGCCGGACTTGAGGGTCTCGATCCTTCTTACATCGATACGCACGGAGGCGTAGTATTTAAGCGCCAGACCGCCGGGAGTGGTCTCGGGATTACCGTACATTACGCCGATCTTCTGGCGCAGCTGATTTATAAATATAACGGTGCAGCCGTTCTTGGAGATAGCGCCTGCCAGCCGACGCATGGCCTGCGACATGAGCCTTGCCAGCGCGCCGACGACCGAGTCGCCCATCTCACCCTCAAGCTCAATGCGGGGAATCAAAGCGGCGACCGAGTCGACAACAACGACATCAACGGCGCTTGAGCGTACAAGGCTTTCGGCTATATCAAGTGCCTGCTCGCCGGTGTCCGGCTGGGAAATGAGCAGACTGTCAATATCAACGCCGAGAGCTCTTGCATAAGCGGGCTCAAGGGCGTGCTCAACATCAATGTATGCCGCTTCACCGCCGGCCTTTTGAGCCGCTGCAACAACATGCAGTGCGAGGGTGGTTTTACCCGAAGCCTCGGGTCCGTATATCTCGACGATCCTGCCCTTGGGAACACCGCCGATGCCCAAGGCAAGGTCAAGGGAGAGAGAACCCGTGGAAAGAGCTTCAACATTAACGGGAATATCGTCGCCAAGACGCATGATAGCGCCCTTGCCGTAGTTTTTCTCTATCTGGGCAATGCAGGTCTCAAGCGCCTTTTTCTTGTCGCTGGCCTGACCCGGGGTGGAGATGGGAGCCTTTTTCTTTTCAGCCATTGTAGTTCACCTCATGTATAATCAAAATTCGTTTTTCCATTTTCCAATTACGACCCGTTCAACGCCGAGCGTATCCTTGACCGTCTGCACTGCGACGTAGCCCGCACCAAGCAGCATTTTCTTGACTGCATCGGCCTGACCCTCGCCGACCTCAAACATCATCATGCCGTTCGGCCGCAGGGTGATAGTCCAGTATTTAATGATGGCGCGGTAAAAATCAAGTCCGTCGGTGCCACCGTCGAGCGCGCCGAGCGGCTCGTGATCTCTGACCGAGCTGTCGAGCGTCAAGATCTCATCACTCGCAATGTACGGGGGATTTGACGCGATGACATCGAACGAGCCGATGCTCATCGGAGGCCAGGTCTTTGCGTCGGCGTGGATGGTGATAATTCGGGACGCGAGCTTATTATCCTTTATGTTTTTGCGGGCGATATCGAGCGCGGGCAGGCTGATATCCGCAGCCACCACTCGTGCAGCAGGAAGCTCGGATGCCACTGCGCATGCGATGCAGCCGCTTCCGCAGCACAGGTCGAGCACTCTGCCCTTCATGCCGAAGGCCCTTATTGCCCTGACCACGCATGCTACCAGCACCTCGGTGTCTATCCTCGGTATCAGAACATCGGGGGTCACGGTGAAGGGGAGTCCATAAAACTCCCATGAGCCCGCTATATACGCAAGCGGCTCACCCTTGAGCCTGCGCTCGAGCATTTCCTCGGCCTTGGTCTCTATCTCGCTTGATGTGTATAGATACATGTCACGCAAAAGCTGCTCTGTTGTTTTGCCGGCAGCGGCGGCAAGCAGAGTTCGAGCCTCAAGCCCGTATGCCTCAACGCCGCTTTCCCGAAGCTTGTTGCGCACAACAAAATATATGTCGTTATATGTCTTTGGCATTTTAAACTGTCCTTACCATTTGTCGCTTCCGGCTTCCTCGGGAATGACCAACTCGAGCGCACGGATGGCGCACTCGATCATCGAGTCGTCCGGCTCATTGGTCGTGATGCGCTGAAGCTGCTTGCCCGGCCACGAAAGGATGGAGGACAGAACATTGTCATGCCTGCCGACCCAGCGGTTTATCTCATAGCTCACGCCGACAACGATGGGCAGAACGAGAAGCTTTGCACCCATTCTCGCCCAGGTGCCGCTGACCTTTATAAACGAGCCAACGATGATGCTTATGATAATGACCACGAACAGGAAGCTCGTGCCGCACCTCGGATGCAGCCTGCCCTGCGGGCGCACATTCTCGACCGTGAGCGGCAGACCCTTTTCGTAGCAGAAAATGGTCTTGTGCTCGGCACCGTGATATGCAAACAGACGCTTCATATCCTTCATTTTGGAGCACAAGATGAGGTAAGCGAAGAATATCACAAGCTTTAGTATGCCCTCAAACAGCGTTCTCAAGTAGAAATCTGCCTTGACGGCGGGGAAGAGTCCCACGATAAATGTCGGCAGAAACAGAAACAGCAGCAGGGAAAGACCAATGCCCAGCAAGACTGCGATGCCGATTATGAGCTGTTGCGCGGTTTCATTGGAAAAGTGCTTTTCTATCCAGAGATCAATCTTGTCCGGCTCCTCCTGCATGTCCTCGGGAAGTTGCTCTGCCGAGAACGACAACGCCTTGACGCCGTTTATCATCGAGGATATAAACCCCACGACACCCCTGATGAGCGGCCACGCAAGGATAGGGGAGATATCTTTAAACGGCCTTACATTCTCGACCTTTTCAACAAAGCCGTTTTCATTTCTGCAAACGATCGCACGCTTTTTAGGGCCGAGCATCATAATGCCCTCGATGAGAGCCTGACCGCCGATGGATGTTTTGAATTGTACGGAGTTTTTATCGTTTTGATTTGCCATTTTTGCCTCAGTCCTCCGATAGCGGCAACTTTATCTGAGCAAGGCAGCCGCCACCCTGTGCGTTGGAAATTGTAAAAATACCGCCGTGGCGGGTGATTATCTCATTGCAGACGGCAAGCCCGATGCCGCTTCCGCGGTTTTTGGAGCTGCCTTTGTAGAATTTGTTCATGACATACGGCAGCTCGTTTTCGGGAATGCCGTGGCCGTAATCACGAATGCCGATGACCACATAGTCGTTTTCAAGGCTGAGCGATGCGTCAACCACTTTGCCGTCGCCGCCGTGCTTTGCAGCGTTATCAAGCAGGTTCAAAAACACCTGCTTTAACCGCTCCGGGTCGCCGGAGATAAGCGGAATATCGTACTCGGGCGCATTGTAATTGACCTCGATACCCGCCTCACGCATGAGATTGCCGTATGTAAACAGTGAATCCTCGAGCTCGGCTGCAATGTCCACAAGCTCAATGCGCAGATTAAATCTACCGTCCTGGATCCTTGTGAATTCCAAAAGGTCAGCGACCATGCCGGTGAGCCTTTCGGATTCCTTCTGGATTATCTTAACGCCGCGCAGCGAATCACCCTCGATTTTGGGATCAAATTGCAGTGTCTCGCTCCAGCCCATGATAGCCGTAAGCGGCGTTCTCAGCTCGTGCGATATCTGCGAGATGAACTCGGTTGTGGTTTTGTCCGACAGCGCGATCTTTGAAGACATGTGGTTTATCTCGTCTGTGAGTTGACCGATTTCATTATCTGCCTGCTTTGTCACCTGTGTGCCGTAGCTGCCGGCAGCAATGTGCTTTGCAGATTCTGTAAGCGACTGTATGGGTTTGCTGACATAGTGGTCAAACCAGATGTTGACGGCGATGATATAAGCACCGATGAGGCAGGCCAGTATGACCGCCGCGACCATAAAACCGTTTGCCGCAAGGGCAATAAAGCAAGCTGTCAGTATGACCGCAGCAATGCTCGAAACAAGCAGCTGCAGCTTCAGGTTCTTAAAAAACATTTAGCACTTCCAAGGGGAAATTAGTAGCCCCATTTGTAGCCGAAGCCCCAAACGGTGGTCAGGTACTCGGGCTCTGTGGGGTCAGCCTCGATCTTGATGCGAAGACGGCGGATGTTAACATCAACTGTCTTCAGCTCACCCGAGAAATTGTCGCCCCAAACGGCCTTGAGTATATCGTCTCTGGACATGGCCTTGCCCGGGTTTTCCATAAACAGCTTCATAAGCTGATATTCGATTTGCGTAAGCTTAAGCCGCTTGCAGTCCTTTTCGAGCGTGCGGTTTCTGGTGTTGAGGATAAACGGGCCGCTTGTTATCTCAAAGCTGGGCTTGTCGTTTGAATCGTCGCCGAGGCGGCGCACCAGAGCGTCAACACGCGCAGTGAGCTCGGCAGGGGAGAAGGGCTTTGTGACATAGTCGTCGGCACCGGTCATCAGACCTGTGACCTTGTCTATCTCCTGACTTTTCGCAGTCAGCATAATAATGCCTATCTTCGAGCCGGAGGCGCGAATGCGGCGGCAGACCTCAAAGCCATCGATATCCGGGAGCATTACATCCAAAAGCGCAAGGCAGGTGTCGGGGTTTTCCTCGAGCTTACTCAGTGCCTGCATACCGTTTTCCGCTTCAATAGGCTGATAACCGTTGCGTCGGAGGTTAATGACCACAAAACTGCGGATATTCGGTTCATCTTCAAGGACGAGTATCTTTTTCATGGTTATGCCTCTTTCTATATAATATTACGATTTAATATTGTAACATATATTCTTCAAATTTGGTAGTATAAATCTGAAATTTTCTATAAATCAGCAACAAATTGTTACACAAAACTAATGCTTGAAAAATGCTTACAATTAGGTTATACTGTATGAGCACGCCGGTGTGTTGGAATTGGCAGACGAGGCGGACTCAAAATCCGTTGGGCTTAAAACCCGTGCGGGTTCGACCCCCGCCACCGGCACCAAAACGAAAAATCCTGTTGGCTTCCGCCGACAGGATTTTTCGTTTTGTATTATTCATTTTTCGTTATTGAATATTCATCATTCATTAAAACAGGGTTTTTCAATGAATAATAAATGATAAAGTCGCTTCGCTGATGAATAATGAATAGTTTAATGATGCTCGTTCGTGCCCTTGTCGCCGACACCGAAGTGCAGCTCCTTCATGCCTTCGACCTCGTCGCAGATATCCTTGAGCTGGCAGACGGAGCAGTCAGTGGGCAGACCCTCCATGATGTGTGTGAGGGTGTTGGTGATAGCGTCGACCTTCTTGGAATTTTCAAGCATGGCCTTGAAGTCCATGGTGGGGTCGGTCACAAAAATAACGGTGACATTCAGGACGTTGACATCCTTCTTGTACGCCTCAATGTAGCGATTGCCGACGGCCTCAAAGCTGATGCCTTTCTTAATTGCCTTTTTGCTGACGCGAACCTGCTCACGATGGCTCTCGGGGGACATTCTGACCATGTAGCCCTCGGGATAGACGTGGTATTTGCAGAACTCAATATCCTTGAGCGCACGGTAAACTTCCTCATCTTCGCCTTCAAGTGCGCCGATGCGCAGCAGAACGATCCTTGCAAAAGGGGTGTCCTTCTTGATGGCTTTGAGGTCGGGGCCGTAGAGCAGCACCTGGTCCTTGTTCACAAGCTCGGAGCTTGTGGTGGTGCAGATGTAGTTTGCAGAGCCGAGACCGAGAGCGCCCAGCTCATAGGCAGATTCCTTCTGAAGCACGAGCTCGGCCGCACCAAGGTCGTTCCAAGCCTTACGGGGGTTATAGTCCCAAACGGTGGGCTTGCCCTTTGAAAGGATCTCCTTCGTTGAATTAATAAGGGGGTTATACAGTTCCATAATTAATCTCCTTTACCGCTTTTTCTTCTGATTTAATTATATCCGATCGCAGGCAATAAACCTGTAGAAAATGCTACACATTTAAAATCTTGTTAATTATTTTGCATTATTTATATTAAAGCAGATAATGACGGAAAATGAAAGACCTTTTTTGCATGATTACGACACATTACAGAAATTGTATAGAAAAGCAGACCGGCTTGAACCGGCCTGCTGATATTTATGCGTCTTGGAGCTTGATGTCCTTATTGATTATCGACATTTCCCTGAAAATGAGTATCGCAACGGTTATTGTGGCGAGTATATCGCTGACGGGCCCTGCATAAAGCAGACCCTCAACGCCCATCGTGCCGGCAAGAATGAATGCCGCAGGCAGGAAGTAGATAAGCTGTCTGGTCATTGTCGATATCATGGCATTGACGGGTTTGCCGATAGACTGGAAGAAGATGCCCGAGGGGATGATGAAGCCTACAAGGAATATAACGCCGAGGAAAATGTGGAAGCATTTGAGTGCAAACTGATTATACAGCTCGCTTTCCTGACCGAAAATATCGATGATCTGCTGTGTGAACAGCTGGAAGCAGCCCCAGCCAATAATGCCGACTATCAGTCCGACGGTTATCGTGCGGATATATGTTGCCTTGACACGCCTGTAGTTTTTAGCACCATAGTTGTATCCGACGATAGGCTGACTGCCGATACCGAGGCCGACCATGACGCTTATGATGATGGAATTGACCTTCATGACAATGCCGAGCGCCGCAAGCGGGATATCCGCACCGTAAACACTCTGCGCACCGTATGAGACGAGCAGATTGTTCATGCAGATGACAACGATGGTTGACGCAAACTGCGTAAAGAAGCTCGAAATGCCGAGCGGCAGGAATGAAAATGCGGTCTTTTTGTTGGGTATAGCACATTCAAGCGTGAATGTAACACCCTTGAGACGGGGAATGTACACAAGTGCGAGCACAAGATTCAGCGCCTGACCGATGATGGTCGCAAGCGCTGCACCGGCGACCCCCATGTCAAGGCCGAGGATAAACCAGGCGTCAAGAATAATATTCAAAAAGCAGCCTGCAAGGTTTGAAAACATTGCATACTTCGGGTTACCCTGCGCTCGTATGATACTGTTTACCGTCATACTAACGCACACGAATGGAATGCCGATAAGCGTTATGCGGGCGTACTGCTTTGCGTACTCGTATGTCTGCGGATCAACGGTAGAGCCGCCGCAGAGAACGAGAACAGCGTCGATAAATATCTCCATCAGCAGCACCATGAGGATACCTGCCGCAAGCGAGATGGAAATGCCGTTGCCCATGGCACGCTCCGCCTCGCGATAGTCCTTTTGGCCGAGCTTGAGGCTGAAATACGCAACACAGCCGTCGGCTATCATCGTGCCTATGGCCATTGAGAAGGTCACGAATGGGAAGGTGAGGTTCGTTGCGGCGTTGCCGAGCATACCGACACCCTGGCCGATAAATACTTGGTCAACAATATTATATATCGAGTTTACCACCATCGATGCTATCGCAGGCAGCGCAAATTTTGTCATCAGCTTGCCAATAGGCTCAGTCTCAAACATCGCAAGCGAGTTGTTCTGACTCATTTCATATCACCGTACTAATCTAAAAAATTTCAACCAAAGAATGATAACACAATATAAATTTCAAGTCAACATGCATAAAATCAAAGTTCGAAAATTGTTAATAATGACTTAATATAAGCTGAAAAAATCATGCAGTAATTTTACTGCATGATTTTTCGTTATTTGCTGTTTTACTCAACCGTCAGCATTCCGCTTGCGGTATATATACATGTTCGTGTACGCGCCGAGAAGAATTATATACATGCACCAGTACATCCACAGCAGCGTTATGATTATTGCCGCAAGACTGCCGTAGGTCGTGTATCCGCCGCCGTAGACGATGTACAGCGAAAAAAGCCATGTAAACAGAAGCCACGCACCCGATGCTGCAAGTGCTCCGGGCAAAAGCTGGCGAAGCTTGAGCCGCATGCCGGGCACCCAGTGATATATGGCGATAAACACGCACGTCAGCAAAATGGCCACGACGATGAGCCTGAACTTTATGACTATGCGCACAAACGGCGACAATAGCGACAATGAACTGAGCCTATCGCCAAAAACGAGAAGCAGCAACAGCAGCACCATAATAAAAATGATACCGATCGTATACAGACATGCGAGCAGGCTGCGCCTCAGATATGAGCTGTACCTTGGACAATCGGCAATGTCCTCAACGCCGCGTATAAGCGAGGAAAACGCCCTGCTTGAAAGCCATATCGTGATGATGATCGATACCGGCAGTATGGCGTTCGGTGCAGAGTATATATCCGTGACGGCGGAGGTTATGATGCCCTGCATCGCGGCGGGGATGTAGTGGCTGACTATCTCAAAAAGTCTGTCCTCCTCAAGTCCTGTGAGTGGCAGGATGGTACTGACGAGCGCAATGAAGGGCACAAGCGATAAAAACATGTAAAACGCGCTTGCCGCAGCATGTGCGCTAATATTATCATCGCTTATTCCGTCTGTAAAATCTCGAATTTTCAGATATAAATTCTTCATGATCAAATCAAAAATTACCGCTTTCGATAGGAAAGCGGTAGTATAGCCTTCAGCTTATGATTTAACTTATAAGTGTAATGCGCTTTGACAAAATCTCGAAGTCTATCTCGCTCTTCCCGTGGCCACGCTCGCCGTCGAGCGACCAGTCAAGACTAGATGGAGCTTCGATATGCAGCGTCTCGGTCTGGAACAGGTCAAGAAATGGTGAGGAGTAGTCCTGCGTGAAAACGCCGGTCAGAATGCTCTGCCAATCGATGAGCGACTGCGGCTTGTGTACGAGCAGCACCTCAAACTTGCCATCGGATGTGTCGACAAGATCCGCCGGCAGCGTAAATGTTCCGGCAACGGAGGTAGAGTTGCAAACAGCGCCGAAAATGTAGTCACCTTCGTAATTGAACTCACCGTCTCTAAACTTGAGGTGATATGACTTGAGCTTAGGCAGGTCCTTGACCGCATCAAGAATATATGCCGAGTGGCCGAAAACGTTCTTTAAGTTCTGTGAGGTCGTGTAGGAAAGCCATGAGAATGCGCCGAAAGCCGAGACATAGGCAAAGTAGTTGTCGCTAAACTTGCCGATATCGATCTGCCTGGGACTGCCGTTTGCAATGTGCATAGCGGCTGTGAGCATATCCGAGGAAATGCCCTGGCAGGAGGCAAAATCATTCGTGCTGCCGGAGGGAATATATCCGAGCGGGGTGTGACTTCCGCCAAGGATCATGCCGGTAATGGTCTCGTTGAGCGTGCCGTCGCCGCCGATGGTGACGACGATGTCAAACTCAGCCGAGTACAGCCGTGCAAACTCGGTCGCATCGCCGCGCTTGCCGGTCGGGAAAACGCTCACGACATAGTCGTTTGCTGTGAAAATTCTGATAATATCGGGCAAAAATCGCAGAGAGATGCGTCTGCCGGAAACGGGGTTTATGATGAGCATCATGCGCTTTAGCTGCGCAAGGGGCTTAAAGTTATTTGCGTCCATTGAAATTCTACTCCAGAAAAATTAAAAAATGCCGTTTGTGAGACAGAAAAATGCAGCGGGGATGGAAAACAGCAGGCTGTCTATCCTGTCCATAACTCCGCCGTGACCGGGGATGAGGTTGCTGTAATCCTTGAGACCTGCCATGCGCTTTATAAGAGACGCGGCAAGGTCGCCGACTTGCCCGAAGCTTGAGCAGATAAGGCCGGTCAGAACACAGGTGACGAGGGAAATGCTATAATCGGTGCCCTTAAAGACAAAGTACAGGATAACACCTGCGACCATCGACGAAACGGCGCCGGTGACACTGCCCTCAATGGTCTTGTTGGGGCTTACCTTCGGCGCGAGCTTATGCTTTCCGAACCATTTGCCGCCAAAGAGCGCAAATGAGTCGCACATCCATGTGGAGATGCAGGCAATCGCAAAAATGGGTATCCAGTCCTGGCGCAGCGAAAGCTCCATTATCATAAGAAGGGGAACGGTCGGATAGACGAGAATACCGAGGCTTGCAAGAGTGCCGGGGCCGCTGATATCGTCCTTGCAGATGCCCACGATGAATACGGCAAACACGGCGAGGAAAAACAGCATGACCGAATAGGAGTTGCCCTCCATGAGGAAAATTCCGGCTGTGGCAAGCACTGCATAGATATACAATACCCAGCTCGTGCATTTTATATCCTTAAGGCTGACGGCGTTGCACATTTCCCAAATGCCCATGATGAGCGCCGCAAGCAGGAACAGAATGCGGGTCATGGGGGAAATGGCAAAGCATGCAACAACTAAAATTATGAGCACGCAGGCCGAAATCACTCTTGTTTTCATAAAGTTCCCTCTTTCCTCGGCTAAAGGCCGAAAATACAAACAATATCGCCCATAAATATAGCATAAAGCGGGATTTATCACAACAACAAAAATTAAATTTTGTTAAAAGAAACGCCCTGAAATTAAAAATTCAAAAAATAAACCTTGAAATCTGCGGCAAAAAATGTGATACTTAATTACAAATTTCGTCTTGATTAGTAGGGGCGGAGCAGATAGGAGAGAAGCGTGGACGACCGCAATATAGTTGAGCTTTTCCTGAACCGATCAGAAGAAGCTCTTGAGCAGACAACTAGTAAATATGGTCGATACTGCCACCGCATAGCATATAATATCCTCGGCAATGATGAGGACAGCGAAGAATGCGTAAACGATGCGCTTATGCGAGTTTGGGGGAGCATCCCGCCAAACGAGCCAAATTCGCTGTCATCGTTCATCGGCAAGATAACCCGAAACCTTGCGCTTGATAAGCTGCGTCAGAAAAACAGCGATAAGCGCGGCGGCGGGGAAACGCCGGTGGTGCTCGATGAGCTGGCCGAGTGTATATCCGGCTATGACGAGCTTGAGCGCAGAGCAGATTCGGCAGAGATAGTAGCGGCACTGAATAAATTTCTGGAAGATCTCAACACCGTTGAGCGGGGAGTGTTCATGCGTCGCTATTGGATGCTTGACCCCATTTCGGATATAGCAGAACGTTACGATATATCCGTTTCAAAAACAACAACGATGCTTTTCAGGTTAAGAGCAAAGCTTAAAAAGCACTTGATGAAAGAAGGAATTCCTCTTTGAGAAAAGAAGACTTACTTAAATACATAGGTTCGGTAAATGACCGATATATTGACGAGCTGCTTGAAAGCGATATACAGACAGTGCCAAAAACCGGCGGATATAAAGGCTGGAGGACGTTGGCTGCCTCCCTCGCTGTTATCGCTATCGGCTCTGCCGCCATGTTTCTCGGTCTCGGTAAGGCCGATATCGGTACTACGGACATTAATGGGAACATTACGCATTTGCCGATGGCGGAAAATACCGTTGTTATGCTCGATGTAAACCCGAGCATAAGGCTCGAAGTGAACGACCGAAATAAAGTAGTTAAGGTCAACGCCGTCAACAGTGATGCCGAAAAGGTGACGGCCGATGTAAGTGTTGTCGGCAAAAAGTACGACGATGCCGTGAAAGTGACCGTTAAAGCACTGCAAAAAAGCGGCTATATTACCGAGCTTAAAAACTCGGTGCTCGTAACTGTCGTAGATGGCGACGAGGAGCGGGCGGAGGCCGTGCGCAAAACGATAGTGAACACCATCGTCAAGATAGATAAGAGCGTTGACTACAATATTTCGATCCTCAGTCAGACGACGACAAGCGACAAGACTCTGCGTGAGCTTGCCGAGGCAAACCATGTAACGACCGGCAAGGTGCTCCTCGCAGAGAAGATATGCAAGCTCAACTCTGAGTTCAGTGTCGAGAACCTTGTTAAGAACAATATCCAGACGATAAATCAGCTTTTGGTCTACACCGGCGTTCCCGAGACAGTCAAGCGCGTCGGCGAAGCGGCAGGCGTTGTTCCCGAGAAGCTGCGTTCAAGCCTCAAGCTCGACGAGATGAGCGGTGATGAGCTTATAAACTTCACCTGTGCACTGTCCGATTTCTACACTCGCCTGACCGACTATTACAGCGAAAAAGACGTTGTTAAGCAGATAGGCTTCGTCCTCAATATCACCCAGGGCAAGGATTCAAGCGGAGATAAGCTTTGGGGCATCATCGCAGAGACAAGAAACCATGATATCGGCAGCTTAGGCGCGGTCTTCGGCTCGGGAGATACCAAAGTGAAGAACTGGTACCACCAGGGCGATGTTTATAAGGTCGCGAAATTTGTCGAGGGTCTGCTTGATAAGGCAGCGTAATTAAAAAACAGAATAAAGTTAACCGCCGTGGCTCTCGCCACGGCGGTTTTGTGCTTTTTTAGGTTTTGAATACGGGAACTGTATCCATGAAGTTCGTGCAGAAGCGTTGGAACACGGCTGCAACCTGCGCACGGGTCGCCATGCCTCTCGGCTCAAGCGTTGTGCCGGAAGTACCGTAAATGATCTTTGTGCCGACAGCCCACTGGAACGGCTGTGCCATGCCATGCGATATCTGCAAAACATCGGAGTAGCCGAGAATATTTGTTGAGTCTGCCAACGAGACATCAACGCCGACATAGTTCCTTGCAAATCGGAACAGAATGGTCACGAGCTGCTCACGCAGTATCGGGTCACCGTATCCGAAGGTGCCGTCGCCGTAGCCCTCAACGATGTTGAACATTGAAGCCCAGCGTATAGCCTCATAGGCGTAGCTGTCAGGGCTGACATCCTTGAAGCTTATGCCTTTGTCGGCGGGAACGATGGGGCTGCCTGCCACGCGCCAGAGCACAGTGACTATCATTTCACGGGTCGTAGCGTCGTCGGGGGCAAATACCGTGGCATCCGTGCCGTTAAAAAGGCCTGCCGAAGCTGTGTATCTGACACTTTCATAGAACCAGTCGTTCATTGAAATGTCCTTAAACGGATTTGTCCAGCTATAATAAGCCTCGTTTGTCTGCTTTGTAAACAGAGCGATGATGTTATGCGCACGGCTGATGCTTATAAAGTGGTAGCAGTTATTTTCGTCGATTTCCACCGGCTGACCGTCAACGAGCACGGTCTTAATATTGTAGCCGGAGTCGGGAGATATCTGATACGACAGGTTCTCGCCCTTCGCAGCCATCATACTGCCCGGGGAAATGGTGCCGCCGTTAGACTGGATGACGGTGATGGGAATATTGTACACGGGCGCGTCGTCCGAGAACGCGTCGTCGCCGGGATAGGGATCTGTGGTCGTTTCGCCCAGACTCCACTCGGCCTTGAACGTGCTGCCCGACTGGACATCCTTGACTCTCGAGCCTGCGACATGTATCGTGCCGTTTGCGTCCGACCAGCCACGCAGAGTGTAGCCATCTTTATAGATGTAGGGGAGGGTGACAGTGCCGCCGTCGTCTTCAAAAACGCCTTTCATCTTGGTGCCGCCGTTGCGGTCGAGCGTTGCGTTGCCGATCTTCACAGTGCCTTCGTTCATGATGACCGCGCCGCCGGTCGTGCGAATCCTTGCGTTTGCGCCGACGTTTAATGTTGCGCGGGTTTGTATCGTGAGCGTGCTGCCACCGGGGATGCCATGCGGATTGCCGCTGTCCAGAGTGGAATTTATGATAAACTCGCCGTCCTCAAGACTGAGGTTATATGCCGTGGGATAATCGCCGACTACAGGCGAAGAGCGGAAGTTAAGCCCCGTGGTGCCGTATATCTTGCTGTTGCAGCTGGGGTCGGCCTTCTTCTGCGAGTACAGGAACAGAGCATAGTCATTCTTGGCGCTGTCCCAAAGGTATATCTTGCCGCCGTCTTTCACGGTGAAGTAGCCGTCAAACTGCTGCATGCTTTGTAGGTTCAGGTTGGACTTTATAACAGCCGAGTATTTGTCGGTGACAAGCCGTACATCGCTGTCGAGAGTTGCGTCGTCATGCAGATAGAACACGACATTCGTTGCGAGGGTAACATCGCCGCCGCCCTCAGTGTCGTTTGCGGCATTTATCGCCTTGATGACCGAGTAATACTCAACGCCGTTGAAGTAGGCCTGCACCTCTTTAAAGTCCTTGTCGCCCATCGTTCCGGATGCGGATATGAGAACAGGGAAGAGAGCAACGCCCATCTTGATGTATTCCTCGGTGTTGCCGATGACCCAATAGCAGTAGTTGGTCTCGGGATGAGCGTCAACATAGAGCTTGAGCGCGCTCAGAGCGTTCTGCGTCGTGGTGCCTTCGACATTGACCTTCTCGTGCAGCACGCAGGCAGAGCTCGTTCCGTTAAAGTACTGTACACCGGTGGCAGCCGCGGTTGAGGCGGGACTGTAGGCTTGTTGACAGGTGCCGTAGAGGTAATAGCAGTATTTGATCGATGTCAGCGCGGCATAACCGACTATTGCACCGTACGCGCCGGTACTTGTCACGACACCATAGTTTGTGCAGTTGACGATCGTGCCGCTGTTCGCTCCGCCGACCAGACCGCCGGAATTACCGTCGGTTGTTGCGACCTCACATGATGACCAGCAGTTAGCGAGCGTACTGAAATTGAAGTCACCAACAATACCGCCTGCATTTGTTTTGGCTCTGACTGCTCCGCATATGCCGAGATTTTTAATTGTCGCGCCCATATTCACGTGACCGAACAGACCTTGATCATCGTCGCCTGTGTTGATGTATATATACTTTACTGTGTAGCCCTGACCGTCATAAATGCCCTGAAACGGGTTGTCGACATTGCCGATGGGCTTCCACGAGTTGCCGTCGACATGATACTTGTAGCTCATGTCAACATCGCGAGTCATGAAGAAGATGATGCCCTTTGTCTTGCGCGCTGCAGCAACATATTTTTGCAGCGCCTCAAGGTCGTCAATGCCGTTTATGCTGTATGCGCAGCCCTCAATGCCGTCAGAGCCTGTGGAATATAGCTGGCTGACCGTTGCGGTAGCGGTGTAGTCGCCATCGTATTCCTCGTTCGGGTCGCTGTCCTGGAACTGGCCGGGAGTCATGAGCCTCGGGTAGTGGCCGGAATGGTCGCCCTCGCCGATGAGAGTGACGGAGTTGCGCCAACCGCTGTACTGGCCGTTATTCTGCAAAAACACCCATGCGTTGAGCGCATCGAGCAGGCTCGTGGTCATGATATCGTCTATCTGCGTTGCTCTCTCAAGCGTGCAGTAGTAGTCATCCTGCTCAAAGCCGTATGTAAAGGTGAGGATGTTTATCTCTGCGCCGGACGGAGCGCTATTATAGCCATCCTGAGCGGTATCTTTAAGATAGTAGCAGTTTTTGATGGCCGATTTTCCGAGGACGTCGCCTGCGATACCACCGGAGATACAGGTCTCACCGCCTGCGCAGAGCGTTGCACCGTAGGACACGCAGTTTTCAACAGTGGTATCGTCCATTCTGCCAACGATACCGCCGGTCTCGGACTCAGCCTCGATGCTGACATTTGCCCAGCAGTTTGTGATGGTGCTGCTTTCTGACCTGCCGGCGATGCCGCCGCAGTTATATTCGCCGACTATACCGCCGATAACACCGAGATTTTTGATAACGGCGTTTCTGATCCTGCCGAACAGGCCGACGTTATCGCCTCTTTCATCATATATGTACAGGCCGAAGACTGTGTAACCGCAGCCGTCAAATGTGCCGTTAAAGACGCGGGTCAGCGAGCCGCTTTCAAGAACGCTGTAATCGCAGCCGATCGGCAGCCAGCCGTCTGAATCGTTGCCGATCGCCTTGACGGATATATCGACGTCTTTCGTCAGATAAAAGGTGACATCATTGGTCGCGTGATTATCCTTGACGTAAAGTGCGAGCTTTTTAAGCTCTTCGCCGCTGTTTATGCTGTAATGACCGCCTGCAACGGCATCAATGCCGCTGTTGTATAGCTCGGTCATCGTTGCGGTCTCAATATATTTAACATTGTAAGGGTTAGTCTCATCGTCGACATCAAAGTGAGGCTCGTCCACGCGCTTAACACCCGAACCGTCGCCGGGATACAGATGCGTCGGGTGGTCGCCCTGAATTCTTGCAATACCGGCCGCAGAGCTGTCTATCTTCCAGTAGCGGTAAGTCGAATCCAATGCAAGATAGGAGACCCAGTGGTTGAGAACGTTAAGAAGCTTGACGCCCGATGCACTGCCGACAGCGACGGATCTTTCGAGCGTGAAATCCGAGCCGTCCTTGCTGAAAGCGATAAGTGCGGTCTGGCTGCCGCTCGACTGGCCGCAGCCGCCGGCAATATCCTGCGGATAGTAGCAGTATTTAATGGTAGTGGAGCTTGAGCAAGCACCGACTATGCCGCCAACGCTCGTGTCGCCGCTGATGGTTGCAAAGTCAACGCAGTTGAGTATCTGCGCATTATCTGCCCTGCCGACGATGCCGCCGACACGATCCTTTGCGTTGAGTTCGCCGTCAAACCAGCAGTTTGACACCGTGCCCGCCATGAGTTCGCCCACGATGGCGCCGCAGTTGTCGCCGCCGACGATACCGCCGAACAGACCGACGTTTTTGATAAAAGCTTTTGAGTTGTTTACATAGCCGAACAGACCGAGACCGCTCGAACGGTCGTTGATCGCTATGCCTGTGAGAACATAGCCTTGACCGTCAAAGGTGCCCTGGAATGCGACCTTTTCGCTGTTGCCGATGGGCTCCCAGCTGTCGATGGTGTTTGTTATGAGAATATCTTTGTCTTGGAAGAAGATGACCCCGTCTGTCTTGAAGCCTTGGTTTACATAATCTCTAAAATATTTGAGCTCATCGGTCCCTGAAATGCTGTAGCAGCCGCCCTCAACGGCGTTCTGCTTGGCCTCGTACAGTGCGGTCATGGTCGCTGTTGCGGTATAGGTGCTTTCAACAGGGGCAACATAGTCAGGGTATTCGAGGCTGGGGTAGTTGCCGTCGACACGCTGCTTTGCGGTCGTCGAGGTGTCAAACACCCAATTGCGGTAATTGTGACCGTTTTTCTGCATGTCAAGCCATCCGTTAAGGAGGGTGAGCATGTTGCTGCTGGTCTTGCTGCCAACGGTCAGCTCCTTTTCGGCGAGCACCTCGGTGCTGCTTGTGGAGAAGCGGTAGACCGACTGCGTATTCGTACCGGTTTGGCTTCCGATTGCCTTATCGGCAGAGTAATAAACGTAGTAGGAGTATTCAACAGTGCTTCCGTCGTTCAGGCTGCCTGCTATTGCGCCGACGTTTGCCGTGCCGGAAATGTATCCGTAGTTCGTGCAGTTGGTGATAGTGCCGCCGTTTACATTTGCGGCGATACCGCCGACATTATCTATACCCGTAACGTCAACTGCGTTCCACGAGTTTGCGATCTTTGCACCATTGAGATTTGCGGCGATACCGGCGGCATTGGTCTGGCCGTTCAGCGTGCCCTCAACGCCTAGGTTCTTTATCTCGGCAGCCGAGCCGCTTACATAGCCGAAAAGAGCCTGGTCATTTTCCTGCGAATCGACTGCGAGCTTCAAAACGGCATAGCCGCAGCCGTCAAACACGCCCTTGAAGGCGGTGCCGACTGCACTGCCGATCGGAGTCCAGGTGACATTTTTAAGCTTTATATCGGAGGTAAGGTAGAAGGTGACGCCTTCTGTCAGCTTGCCTGCGTTGACGTATTCGGCAAATAGGCTGAGCTCGTCGGCAGTCGAGATGCTGTAGCTGCTTCCGGTCACTGCTTCCTCACCCGAAAAATCGAGATCGGACATGGTCTTTGCCGGGTTATAGCCGCAGGCATCAACAGCATAAGCGGGAAAGACCGCACTGCTGCAGACAAGACCGAAGAGCATAACGACTGTCAGAACGGAGCTTATTATCCTCTGAAATTTGTTTTTCATGCTAACGCCTCCGAGGGTACAAAGATACATTGTCATGATATCACAAAGGCATCGATTTTTCAATTAAAATAATAATCGACACAATATTATTGAAAACGACTGCGCGATGTGGTATAAATATTAAAGATAATCAATGCGTTATAATACTTTTTTGAGGAAATTTGAACGGAAATGTCAAAGATAAAATACACACTCGGAATATTTTTGGCGGTCGTTTTAGTTATCGCAGGTGCGGTGTATATCTACTTTGCCCATTATGCGCCGCTTAAGCCCGATGCGGACACCGAGGTGACCGTGTGGTATGTCAATAACGACAAGATGTGGCAGAGCTTTGCCGGACTTGCCGATAACTACAATAAGGGCGAGGGCGCAAAGTTCGGTGTTACCGTTAAAATAAAGGCGTTTGCCAGCAAAACCGAGCTATATAAGCAGCTGGATAAGGCGATAGACGAAAAGGGAAGTCTGCCGGATATGGTCGTGTGCGATACCGATTATGCAGCATACATGGCAAAAAACGGCGTTTTGGCTGATCTAAGCGCCTATTTCGGCAACTGGGAAGCATCAGAGTTTAACACTGAGATGACGGAGGCTGCCTCCGTTGACGGAAGCCTTGTAGCCGTGCCGATAGCCGCTCAGGCCGATGTGTTCATGGTCAACATCAAGCTGTTTTCAGACTTCTCTGCAATATCCAATTTTGAAAAACTCTGCTCCGTCGCTGACGAGTATTATTCACGAAACGGCGGCAGCTTCTTCACGATAACCGACTACTCGCTGTTTTTCAGGACTGCGGCATCTCAGTTCAAGGACGAATTTGACGCTGAAAGCCCCTATGAAACGAGCAACAAAAACTGCAAGTACATATACAAGCTCCTGGCCGAGACCGCCTATAACCGAGGCTTCGGCGCAGGCGATGAGGGTGCGGCAAAGCAGGTGGGCGAGGGTAAGCTTCCGTGTGCGATAGTTTCGTCTGTGGATGTCATGCGCTATGCCTATGCCATTGACGCTGATGCGATCGATTTTGCGGCCTACCCATGCATGAAGGACGGCACGCCTGCCTATGTCGAAAAGGTCACCGGCATAACGATGACAAAGTCCGACACTAACTCCGAGCGGGCATCGGCGCTGTTTATCAAATGGTTTACATCGAACGAAAATAACTCCGCATTTGTCGGCGACAGCGGCTACATACCCGCCGCCGGTGCTGCTGTGAGCATTTCGGATTTTGATATATATTCAGAGCTTCAGACCGCGATAGCCGAGCGCCGCAACAAGTCCGAGCGCTATACCTTTGCTGCAAGTGCCGAGTATTCCGTCAACAGCAGAAATTTTGATGAAATACTCAACACGATAATGAATTCATTAAACTAACAGATATATGAGGTGAAACAATGGATAAGTTCAGAGTTTTAGAGATCAAAAAGAGCGTGTTTGAGAATAATGACCGTGAGGCCAACGAGCTTAGAAGGGAGCTCAAGCAGGAAAAGACCTTCCTGCTCAACCTCATGTCGTCTCCCGGCTCGGGCAAAACAACGACCCTTAAGGCTACTATAGCCGCGCTCAAGGATGAGATGCGCATCGGCGTTATGGAAGCGGAT
>SAMEA3663283__coassemble_955_pt1 | contig 24457 bp, 19 predicted proteins | sample SAMEA3663283__metabat2_low_PE_027 | metagenome-assembled genome bin SAMEA3663283 (sample SAMEA3663283) | pig gut metagenome | biome: pig gut; feature: pig-associated habitat; material: faeces | place: China | collected 2013 | reverse complement strand
CCTTGCGAGCGTGACGATACCGGACAGCGTAACGAGCATCGGAAGCAGTGCATTCTACGGTTGCAGCAGCCTTGCGAGCGTGACGATAGGCAACAGCGTAACGAGCATCGGAAGCAGGGCATTCTACGGTTGCAGCAGCCTTGCGAGCGTGACGATACCGAATAGCGTAACGAGCATCGGCGATAGTGCATTCTACGGCTGCAGCAAAAATAAAGTTGTGAATTATGACGGCAATATTGAGTCTTGGCTGGGAATCGAATTCGCTAGCTCAAGTTCAAATCCCTGCGACAATGGAAGCAACCTGTATTTTAACGGTGAGCTTGTAACCAATGCTGTTATACCTGACAGCATAACGAGCATTAAAAATTGGTCGTTCTACGGTTGCAGCAGCCTGACGAGCGTGACGATACCAGACAGCGTAACGAGCATCGGAAGGAATGCATTCTACGGTTGCGGCAGCCTTGCGAGCGTGACGATACCGAACAGCGTAACGAGCATCGGAAGCAGTGCATTCTACGGTTGCAGCAAGCTTAAAGATGCTGCATTCGGCGGAACAAAGGAAGAGTGGGAAGCAACAGGGTACACTTTCCCCTCGTATGTCCGTATGCATTACAGCTGCAAGTCGCTTGACGGTCATTATGTTCCGGTTGAAGTAAAAGAGCCGAATTGCAAATCCACCGGATATATTAAATATATTTGCAACTGCGGCAATGAATACACCGAAACGCTTCCGAAAAGCCACGATTATGTGTTTTCAAAGACAGTTGCGCCCACTTGCTCTGAACACGGCTACGACCTGCTTAAGTGCAGCAAGTGCGGAGCAGAAAAGAAAGAATATCATGATGACGAGCTGTTGCAGCACAGCTATGTAGTATCGGCGGTTGAGCCGTCGTGCCTTGTAGGCGGCTACAAGCTGCATAAATGCTCTGTTTGCGGAGATTCGTACAAGGACGAACCCGTGCAGCCTCTCGGACATTCCGAAACTAATGCCGAAGCAAAAGCACCCACCTGCACCGAAGCAGGACATACAGCCGGAACCTGCTGCTCGCGCTGCGGCAAAATAATGAGCGGAATGGCGGAAATTGCCGCCCTCGGCCACAGCTACAAAAATGATGTGTGCACTCGCTGTGGGGCGAAGAATCCCAATTATGTTGCAGCACCTGTGCTCAAAGCAACCACCTCGGCAGGCAAGCCGAAGCTCACATGGAACAAGGTCGACGGTGCGACGAAGTATTACATTTATCGCAGCACCGACGGCAAGAATTACAAGCAGTACACCAGCACGACAAAAACTAGCTACACCAACACAAGTACCACTATCGGCACGACATATTACTACAAGGTTAAGGCTGCAAAGGTCGTAAACGGCAAGAATGTGTACTCCGTGTACAGCAATGTCAAGAGCGTGAAATGCGTACCGGCAGCACCGGTTGTAAGCATCAGCCGCTCAAACGGCAAGCCCAAGCTGACATGGAAAGCAGTCACCGGTGCAAGCAAGTACTACATCTACCGCTCGACAGACGGCAAGACCTATAAGCAGTACACCAGCACCACCAAGACCAGCTACATAAACAGCGGCGCATCATCCGGCACAAAATACTACTACAAGGTCAAGGCAGTTGCGGTAGTGAACAAGAAGAATGTCCTCTCCGCATACAGCGCGGCGAAGAACATGATGACGACGATTGCAACGCCTTCCGTTAGCATCACGACCGCAAACGGCAAGCCGAAGCTGACTTGGAAAGCAGTCACCGGCGCGGATAAGTACTACGTCTACCGCAGCACCGACGGCAAGACTTACAAGCAGCTCAGCACCACTACCAAGACCAGCCTTACCAATACGGGCGCTAAGAAAAACACCAAGTATTACTACAAAGTCAAAGCGGTCTGCACCACAAATACCAACGCAAATTCCGCCCTCAGCAAGGCCGTGAGCATCAAAGCGACGAAATAAAAATAATTTTGAAAAAAATAAAAAACTTTTCAAAATCATGTCCCCTTTTGTGCCTTTATGGACATAGGTGGAATAGAGCCGCATAAACAGGCTTTGCGCTCTGTCCTCAAGGCTCACAATATACAATATCACGGAAACAGCGGCAGGTGAACCCTGCCGCTGTTTTCCGTTTGCAGAGAAAAGCCTCGGTCGGAGACCGAGGCTTTGTGTGCATATTAAATTACAGATTATCGAGACCCTGCTTGAGGTCGGCGATAATGTCCTCATAGTTTTCGAGGCCGACGCTGAGACGGATAAGGCCGGCTGCGATGCCGGAGGCCTTGAGTTCGTCCTCGGTGTATGTCGAGTGAGTCATAGAAGCTGGGTGCTCGATGAGAGTTTCTGCGTCGCCAAGAGAAACGGCAACGGTCACGAGCTTGAGAGAGTTAACGAGCTTTGCGCCTGCTGCGCGACCACCCTTGACCTCAAATGAGATCATACCGCCGAAGTCCTTCATCTGCTTTACAGCTATATCGTGGCCGACATGCGTCGCAAGACCGGGGTAGTATACCTTCTCGACTGCGGGATGACTGTCGAGGAACTCAGCAACCTTCTTTGCATTGAGGCAATGCTTCTGCATGCGGATCTCGAGAGTCTTGAGGCCGCGGAGGATGAGGAAGGCGCAGAACGGATCCATGACGGCACCGGTCATATCCTTGAGGCCGAACATGCGAACCTCGGTGCAGAATTCTGCTGAGCCGACGACAAAGCCCGCTATGACATCGCCATGGCCGTTGAGGTACTTGGTGGCTGAATGCACAACCACGTCAGCGCCCAGCTTCAGAGGATTTTGCAGGTAGGGGGACGCAAATGTGTTGTCGCAGACGACCTTGATGTCCTTGCTATATGCATGTGCGACCTCGGCAATGGCTGCGATATCTGTTATCTTGAGGTTGGGATTTGCGGGAGTTTCGAGGTAGACGCAGCAGGTATTGGGCTTAAGGTGAGCCTTAACGGCTTCAAGGTCAGAGGTGTCAATGAAATCGACCTCAACGCCGTAGCGGGTCATGCCGTGGTTGAGCAGTGCGAAGGTGCAGCCGTAGAGAGTGCCGTCTGCGATGATATGCTTGCCCGCACCGGCGATCGTCCACAGAGCCGAGGAGATAGCGCCCATGCCGGAACCGGTCGCGACGCATGCCTCGCCGCCCTCGAGAGCGGCTATCTTGCTTTCGAGCACGGATGTGGTGGGGTTGCCGAGACGGGTGTAGATATAACCTGCCTCCTCACCGGCGAAGCGGTGGCCGCCCTGCTCGCAGCTGTCGAACACGAAGGTCGAGGTCTGGAAAATGGGCGTGGTAAGAGCGCCGTACTGAGTGTCCTTAACATTACCGGCATGGATGGCTTTAGTGCCAAAGCCGAAGCTATCGTTATTCATTTGGTTTCCTCCTAAAATTATTTCTTCTATATCTAGACTTTAACATAAAATGAGTCCAGCACGGTAATTCTCATTATCTAACACTTGGTATAAACCTTAGTTATATCAAAAAATAAAAATCTGCCCGAGTGACACGCAAAAACACAGGCTCGGGCAGCTTAAGCTTGGTTAGACTGACAAAAGTAGAAAAGAAAATTAACGAAATTATTTGCGAATATACACAAAATGATTATAGCAAATTTTGATATCAAACATTGCTGAGAATACGGCGGAGAATATCGATAAACTGCTGCTCAAGCTCTGTGAGCGGCAGTCCGCGCGGGTGGATGTATCCAATGCGCATGTCGTGCTCGGCATCCGACAGCGGCACGCTTATAAGCCTGTCATCGCCGTATCCGACGGGCAGCACGCCGCTGCCGGTGGAGACGCAGTCGGTGTGCGCCATGATGTTATAAATGGTCGCACGGTCGCTAACATAGACGACTCGGCTGAAATCCGATGCCTTGCCTGCAATTGCCTCCTCGGCGTAGTTCATGTTGGCCTCGGCCTGAGTGAACATGACATAGGGAAAGTCAAAAAGCTGCTCAATGCGCACCGAGCGTTCCTTTGCGAGCGGGTGCTCCTTGCGCATATACACCTGCGGCTTAATGGTCGACAGCTCGAAAAACTCAAGATGCTTCTCGTCGAGGATGCGATGGATAAAATGCTCGGTCATGTTCGAAACAAACATGATGCCAAGGTCACTCTGGCGGGTGCTGACCTCACTTATGACGCTGGACATCTCCATTTCCTTGAGACTGACATCGACTCTCGGCTCGTCTATCAGGTGCAGGAACTCAACGAACGCCTGCGCGCAGAAGGGGTAGCGTTGCGACGAAATGGACAGTCGCACGCGATCCTCGGCGTTCTGCTCGCTGTAATACAGGCTTATTTTTCGGCTGCCTTCGACGAGCGGGGTGATCATTGTTATAAGGCTGCGGCCGTCGTCTGTGAGCGACACGCCGCGGTTCGTGCGGTGGAACACAGTTATACCGAGCTCCTTTTCAACCTCGGATATTGCAGTTGAAAGCGCCGATTGCGATATAAAAAGGCTCTGAGCGGCGCGGTTTATCGACCCGCAGCGTTCCACCTCAATAATATAGCTCATTTGCAGTAATGTCACAGTTATACCCTCCTTGACAAACACCCGATGTTCAGAGAACATCGGGTGTTTCACTATGCGTTTTTACTCCTGCTCATCGTCCTTGCCGAGATAGTTTATAAGCAGTTCATGCATAAGCTCATCACGGTCGATGCGGCAGATAAGGCTTCGGGCGTTGTTATAGTTGGTTATATAGGTCGGATCCTCCGACAGGATATAACCAACAAGCTGATTGATAGGATTGTAGCCCTTCACTTTAAGAGAGTTGTATACGGACGACAAAATCTCACGCATTTCGGTCTTGCTGTCGATAACTGTAAATCTTCTGGTTATGTCCTCCATAACTTGTCCCTCCTTACGGTCAAATATACTTAAACTGATTATAACCACTTCGGCCGCAAAAGTAAAGAGATTTAGCTGTATAAATTCCCTCTGAAGCCAAAATTAGCGCCAATCAGCGCATCTTTGCGCCAAATTTGCTCTCCAAGGCAGCCAAAACGGCGTTCATTGTCTCCTCGGCGTGCTCATCAGTGAGGGTCTGGTCGTCGGCACGCATTGTCAGCGAGAAGGCAACGGACTTCATGCCGTCGGCAATATGGCTGCCGGTGTAGATATCAAACAGGGTGCAGTTTTTAAGATACTCACCGCCGTTTTTCATGATGCAGTCGATAAGGTGTGCAACGGGTATTTTCTTATCACACACGACTGCAATATCGCGGGAGACTGCCGGGAAGCGGGGCAGCGGAGTGTAGACTGGGTCGGCACCGCGAGACTTCATCAGAGCGTCAAGCGAAAGCTCTGCGCAGTAAAGCTCGGCGTCGATGCCGTAGTTCTGGGCGACCAGCGGGTGTATCTGACCGAACACGCCGATATACTCATCACCGCAGTAGACCTTGGCGCAGCGGCCGGGATGGTACGACGGGTTATCGGTGCAGGCCTCATAGCGAACGCCCTCGGCACGGATATCCGTGAGCACAGCCTCTATAACGCCCTTGAGCGTGAAGAAGGTCGTGCCGGCACCATAGGTGCCGAGAGTGAGGAACTTGGACTCTATCGCAAGACCGTCCTTGCCGCCGAGACCGTAGGTGCGGCCTATCTCATAGAGCTTGACTGCCTTGTTGCGGAAGTTGTAGTTGCGGGTGAGAATCTCGAGCATCGAGGGCAGCGTGGTTGTACGCATGATGGAGGTGTCCTCGCCGAGGGGGTTGAGGATCTTGAAGCTCTCTCTTCTCGGGTCGTCGGTTGCCCAGCGGATCTTGTCATAGTAGGTGGGGGAGATGAACGAGTAGGTGATTATTTCATCATAACCGACCGCACGGCAAAGGCTGCCCAGCTGCTGTTCAAGAAGCTGCTCGGCATTATAGCCGCCGCGGGTCGTCTCGCCGCGCACGAGCGTGCAGGGAATGTTGTTGTAGCCGAAGAAGCGCGCGACCTCCTCGGAAAGATCGGAGTAGTGTACAACATCGCCGCGCCACGAGGGAACGGTGATAGTCTCGCCGTCAACGCCGAACTGCAGGGACTTGAGTATGCGCAGCATCTCCGCAGTCTCGACATTCGTGCCGAGAAGTGCGTTTATCTTGTCAGGGCGCAGGTCAAGCACCGTGGGCTCGGGCAGGTGGTTTACGACATCGATAACGCCGTCGACTACCTCGCCGGCACCGAGAAGCTCAACAAGCTCACAGGCGCGGTCAACTGCGGGCAGGGTGTTGTATGCGTCAAGACCCTTTTCAAACTTTGCCGAAGCCTCAGTTCTCATGCCGAGGGCGAGAGCTCCCTTTCTGATGCAGGTGCCGTCAAAGTTTGCAGACTCGAAAACGACATCGACCGTGTCGTCGACTATCTCGCTGTTTTCGCCGCCCATGATGCCTGCAAGACCAACAGCGCGGGTGTCGTCTGCAATGACGAGCATGCTGGAATTGAGCTTGCGCAGGTTGCCGTCGAGCGTGGTGAGCGTTTCGCCATCCTCGGCACGGCGGACGATGATCTTGCCGCCCTTGACATAGCGGTAGTCAAAAGCGTGCATCGGCTGGCCGTATTCCATCATGACATAGTTTGTGATATCAACGATGTTGTTTATCGGGCGCACGCCCATTGCGCGCAGATGCTCGCGCATCCACTTGGGCGAGGGAGCTATCTTAACATTGCGCACCATGCGCGCGGTGTAGCGCGGGCACAGGTCGGCCGCGGGGACTTCAACTTTGAGAAGGTCATCCAGCTTGCCGTCAGCGCTGCACTTAACAACGGGTGTGTGCAGCTTGAGCTCCTTACCGAAGGTCGCGGCGGCCTCTCTTGCAAGACCGATGACCGACAGGCAGTCGGGGCGGTTCGGGGTTATCTCGAACTCAACGACATGGTCGTCGGCACCGATGATGGGCTTAATGTCGTCGCCGGGCTTGATGCCGTCCTCGTGCAGGATAAAAATGCCGTCGGGAATGCAGTTGGGGAACTCCGCCTGCTCGGCATGCAGGTCTGCAAGCGTGCAGACGGTGCCGGACTTGGTGTTGTACGCCAGCAGGTCGCCCTCATGGATGTTGTGGCAATCTGTGTGGCAGCTGACCTCACTGCCGCCGAGATCGAGAACGCAGTCATACTCGTTTACGCCGGCAACAGCAACGCTCACGACCTTTGCGGCGACGACGGGTCCGAATACCTTATCACCGGCCTGAATGTCTGCGGGGATGGAGGGCTTGTTCTTATCCAGCGGGTGGTAGTTGCCCAAAATTGCGGCAGCCTTGATGGCGGCATAGGGGAAGTCACGCTCGTCAAGGCCGAGCTCATGCAGGCCGCAGAGCATACCGTCGGACACCTCCCCGCGCAGTGTGCCCTTGGTTATCGTCTTGCCGCCGGGGAGAGTGGAGTTATCCAGCGCAACGGGGACAAGGTCGCCCACATGCACATTCCATGCGCCGGTTACTATCTGCACAGGCTCTGCCTGACCGACATCGACCATGCACAGCCACATATGATCGGAGTTGGGGTGCTTTGACATCGACAGCACCTTGCCGACGACAATATTTCTTATTTCCTTGCCCAGATCCTCGAAGGTCTCGACCTTGGAGCCGGAAAGGGTCATAGCCTCGGCAAATTCGCGGTCATTTATATCGCTGACGGAAACGCCGTCAACAAACTCGTTAAGCCATTTTCTGCTAAGATTCATATCATAAACCTACCTTTCTCAGAACTGCTCCAGGAAGCGGACATCGTTTTCGAATATCAGGCGCAGATCGGAGATCTTGAAGCGGCGCATTGCAAGTCTTTCAAGACCCATGCCGAATGCCCAGCCGGTGTATTCCTCACTGTCGATGCCGCTCATTTCAAGCACGCGGGGGTGTATCATGCCGGCACCGAGCACCTCAATCCAGCCCTCTCCCTTACAGGTGGGGCAGCCCTTGCCGCCGCACTTGTGGCACTGGACGTCCATCTCGCAGCTGGGCTCGGTGAACGGGAAGTGGTGGGGGCGGAAGCGGGTGACCGTGCCCTTGCCGAACAGCTCCTCCATAACGGCGTTGAGCGTGCCCTTGAGGTCAGCCATGGTAACGCCCTTGTCGATGACCATGCCCTCGACCTGATGGAACATGGGGGAGTGCGTTGCGTCGACCTCGTCCTTGCGGTAGACCCTGCCCGGGGCGATGATGCGGATAGGAAGCTCCATGGTCTCCATCGCACGCACCTGCATGGGGCTCGTCTGCGAGCGGAGCATCACGCGGCTGTCGGTGTCAAAATAGAAGGTGTCCGACCAGTCGCGGGAGGGGTGACCCTCCTCGGCGTTGAGCTTATCGAAGTTATAGGTCGCAAGCTCGACCTCGGGGCCGTCGAGCACTGTAAAGCCCATGCCCACGAATATATCCTTAATTTCGTCGAGCGCCTTGTACATCGGGTGCTTGTGGCCGAGCCTGATATCCTCGCCCGGGATGGTGACATCGACGGCCTCAAGCTCAAGCTTTGCCTCCAGGGCTGCGGCCTCAAGTCTTGCGCGGGCGCTTTCGATGTTCTTCTCGAGCTCTGCTCTGAGCTGGTTTGCAAGCTGACCCATAACGGGGCGCTCCTCTGCCGAGAGCTTTCCCATCTGCTTCAAAATAGCGGTCAGCTCACCCTTTTTACCAAGATACTTGACTCTGAGAGCTTCGAGAGCTTCAATGCTGTCAGCGCCGGTGATGGACTTAACAGCGTTTTCTCTCAACTCCTGCATAAGTGCTTTCATAAGTTCTCTCCTTAGAAAAATATTATAAACTGAAATAAAAAATAGCCTCCCGCCCCACAAAGGGACGAAAGACCAACTTCCGCGGTACCACCCAAATTCGATGCAAAAATCGCGCTTTGTGCCGTAACGGGGCATACCGCCGATGATTAGTCGGAGCTCACGGGCGAACTAAACGCCAATGCCACGGGCGGCTTCCAGCCGATGACCGCCGTTCTCTGTCTGGCAACAGGACATTATCTTCCCGATCGTCGCAATACCATATAATATTATCATTAAAGCTCACATTTGAATAAATGTCAAGAGAAAAATTGACTAATGAAAGCCGAACGATTATAATAGAATGAACCGTAGGAGGGAAGCGGTATGCGAAAACTGATTTTACCGCTAATGATAAGCCTCGTCATCCTCTGCGGCTGCTCAGATAACGGCGAGGAAAGCTTTTTGAAGTTCATGCAGCAGGTGTATACTGCCGATCAGGTAAGCTTCAACGCCGTCGTTCGGGCAGAATACAGCGACAAAACGGCAGAGTTTAAGCTCGGCTATTTGCAGGACGAAAACGGAGCTGTCGTGGAGATATTAGAGCCTGAGCTTGTTGCCGGTATAAAAGCCAGAGTGTCCAAGGACTCGACGCAGCTTGAGTACGAGAACGTGATTTTGGACATCGGGACGCTTTCGGATAATGGCTTAAGCCCCATGTCGACGCTTCCCGTACTCATAAAGGCGATGCGTGAGGGCCACCTTGACATTGTCTGGACCGAGGACAATATGCTGGCGGCGAGGATAATCCCCACGGACGATACCACCGTGACGCTGTGGCTTTCAAAGGAGCTCGTCCCGCTGAATGCTGAGATAAGCTGTGACGAGAAAACAGTCGTATTCATTGAGATAACAGATTGGAGTGTGAGCTAAACAATGAAGGATCTGCAAAAGAGAACATGGGCTGAGGTCAGTCTTGAGAATATTGAGCATAATTACCGTGCCATAAGAGCGAGACTGCCCGAGGGCTGCCGCTTCCTCGGCATCGTCAAGGCCGACGCATACGGTCACGGTGCTGTGGAGGTGGCAAAGCGTCTTGAAAAGTGCGGTGCGGACTATCTCGCCATTGCCTGCCTTGACGAAGCGTTGGAGCTAAGGCGCAGCGGCGTTAAAATGCCGATACTCATACTCGGCCACACCCCGCCGGAGTATATAAAGGAACTTTTGGACAATGACCTTACGCAGACCGTGAGCTGCGAGGCAAAGGGTGTTGAGTATTCCGAGGCTGCCTTAAAGCTCGGCGGCACGCTTAAAATTCACATAAAGCTCGACACCGGCATGTCACGCCTCGGCTTCCTGTGCGCAGGCGGCTACTTTGACGATGGCGTGCAGAGTGTTATCCGTACCTGCAAGCTGCCGGGCATCTACGCCGAGGGCATATACACGCATTTTGCCGTGTCAGACTATACTGACTGTGAGAGTGCTGACTACACCAAAAAGCAGTTTGAGCTTTTTATACACGTCATTAACGATGCCGAGCGCCTTGGCGGCATAAAGTTCAAGATCCGCCACTGCGCAAACAGCGGAGCTGTCGTCAACCATCCCGAGATGATGCTCGACATGGTACGCCCGGGCTTCCTGCTCTACGGCTATGGCGACGGCGGCAAGCTTGGCCTTAAGCCCGCCATGCGCATGGTGAGTACCGTCAGCACCATAAAATACTACGAGCCCGGCACCTGCGTCAGCTACGGCAGACACTACGTCACCGATAAGCGCACAAGGATGGGTGTCATTGCCGCGGGCTATGCCGACGGTATCCCCTGGGCAGCAGCAGGTAAGTGCAGCTACTTTACCGAGGGCAAATTCGTTCCTCAGTGCGGCAACATCTGTATGGATATGAGCATGGTAGACCTTACCGACTGCCCTGATGCCAATGTCGGCAGCGAGGTCGAGATTTTCGGCGAAAACGCGTCGGTGGAAAAGCTCGCCGAGGCCGCCGGCACGATAGCATACGAGCTTCTTTGCGCCGTGTCGAAGCGTGTTCCGAGAGTTTATAAATAAACGATTGTATAAAATTTAGTTCACCGTGGGAGAATGTAAACAGCACACTACATAAGATGTAGCGGGCGACTATCATTCGGAGTGTGAATTAAATTGAGTATAGTCAAGCGCGGAGATATATATTATGCCGACCTGAGCCCGGTTGTGGGCTCGGAGCAGGGCGGGATGAGACCCGTTTTAATAGTTCAGAACGACACCGGCAATAAACACAGCCCAACGGTTATTGCCGCTGCGATAACGAGCCAGACCGGCAAGGCAAGACTGCCGACCCACATTGAGCTTGATGCGCAGAGTGTAGGGCTGTCTCGCAACAGCGTCATACTGCTTGAGCAGATACGCACCATCGATAAATCCCGACTGCGCGAACGAATGGGAAAATTGGACGATACGACGATGACCAAGGTCGACAATGCAATTGCCGTAAGCTTTGGTTTGTAAGACAAAACCCCGAGGGAGACCTCGGGGTTTTTGTATAGGAGGGATTATGGAAAAATACCCTGTTTACATCGACGGTACACAGTGCGGCAGTCTGCGGGTATACCACGACGGACTGATGACCGTATTTGACGCAGAGTGCCGCTGCGGCGAACGGCTCGTGCGCCTGAGCATATATGGCGGCGGCAAAAGTACAGCCATAGGAGTAATGCAGCCGGAAAAGGGGAGACTGCGCCTTGTGAAAAGGTTCAGCCGAGCGCAAATGCGCACCCTGCCGCAGACAATAGAATACGCGGCGGATAAGCCTCTTAAGCCCGCAAACGAGCACGAACAGTCTGAGAATGACGGCTTGCTGTGGTTTTCAACGCCGCAGGGCTTTCTCACCTGCTTTGACGGAAGACAGAGCCTTATTGCCATTCCGTCGGTCATGTGCGCGTCAACCCGCACAAAGCCGATACTGCGCACGATAAACGGTCGTGAATACGCCGTTTTCCCCGGGAAAAGAAATTTTCCGAGTAAGTAGAAATCTTAACATATATGTGATATACTGCAAAGCATAGATAAGAATATACTGGAGGTATGCAATATGCTGATGACAGATGTGATCGTAAAAAAGCGCGACGGTCTGAAGCTTTCCGCCGAGGAGATAGAATTTGTCGTAAACGGTTATACCAAGGGCGAGATACCCGACTATCAGATGTCGGCGCTTCTCATGGCCATTTTGCTGCGCGGCATGGACAGCGAAGAAACGCTGGAGCTCACTATGGCGATGATGCACAGCGGCGAGACGCTTGATCTCAGCAAGATAAACGGCGTCAAGGCCGACAAACATTCCACCGGCGGTGTCGGCGACAAGACCTCGCTCATACTCTGCCCGATGGTCGCAGCGGCAGGCGTGAAGATCGCCAAAATGTCCGGCCGCGGCTTGGGTCACACCGGCGGCACGATAGACAAGCTCGAAAGCTTCCCGGGCTTCAACACCGGTATTTCCGAGGAAAAGTTCATTTCAAATGTTAATAATTTCGGCATCGCCATCGCCGGTCAGACCGCTGATCTCGACCCTGCCGACAAGAAAATGTACGCTTTGCGTGATGTCACCGGCACAGTGCCGAGCATCCCACTTATCGTCAGCAGCATCATGTCCAAAAAGCTCGCCGCCGGAGCGGATGTCATCGTGTTGGATGTAAAGTCCGGCAGCGGATCATTCATGGAGACCGAGGACAAGGCCAGGGAGCTTGCGACTGAGCTCGTCAGGGTCGGCAAGCTTGCGGGCAAAAAGACTGTCGGCGTAATAACCGACATGGATGAGCCTCTCGGCAATGCCATCGGCAACGCGCTTGAGGTCAAGGAAGCCATTGAAGTTCTAAAAGGCGAAAAGAAGGGCGAGCTTCTTGAGCTGTGTCTGACGCTCGGCTCGTGCATCCTCACTCAGGCAGGTATCGCCGAGACCGAGAACGAAGCCCGCACCATGCTGCAAAAGGGAATCGACGACGGCAGCGCACTTAAAAAGCTTGCAGAGCTCGTCGAAGGTCAGGACGGTGACCCCAAGGCAGTTTATAACACCGGGCTTCTGCCAAAAGCGCCCGTGCAGCTTGAAGTTAAGAGCGACAAGGCGGGCTTCGTTAGGCACATTTCCGCAAAGGACGTCGGCCTTGTGTCGATGCACCTTGGCGGCGGCAGAGTCACCAAGGAGAGCGTCATCGACCTTTCCGTCGGCGTGATACTCGATAAAAAGGTCGCAGACCGTGTCGAGCTCGGCGAAAGCCTCGGCGTTATCCATGCGCAGACTATTGAAAAGGCGCAGGAGGCGGCGCAGCTTCTCAAAAACTGCTACACGATCGTAGACACACCTGTCGAGAAGTCCAAATTCATAAAAGGCATAGTAAAGTAAAAACAAGGCTGAAAGGATAGTCCTTTCAGCCTTGTTTTTTACCCTACAAAAGCGATTATTACGGATATTAGCGAGACGGCAGTCGCTATCGCGATCTCGCCCGCCCAGACCTTTCTCACGGTCGCCTCGGAAACCTCAAAGCTTGCAAGAACGGACTCACCCTTTTCCGCAACCTCCTGCTTCTTCGGTTTTTCTGCTTTAGTTTGCTTTTCCGGCTTTTTGATATTGATTTTAGGAATTTTCATAGCGTTTTAAAGAAACGGCGGGTAAAGACCCGCCGTTAGTTGTTTTAATTACTCAGCCTCGGCAAGTGCCTTTGCTTCCTCGATGACCTTCTGCTGAATGTTGCCGGGAGCTTCCTCGTAGCGAACAAACTTCAGAGTGAACGAGCCACGACCCTGGGTCATGGAGCGCAGGTCGATGGTGTAAGAACTCATCTCAGCCATCGGGACCTCAGCTTCGACTATCTGCATGCCGTCCACGGCGTTCATGCCGAGCACTGTGCCGCGACGCTTGGAGGAGATATCGGACATGATATCACCGAGATTGGAGTCGGGGATGGTTACCTGCAGCAGGCCGATAGGCTCGAGGATGGTGGGCTTTGCCTTGGGAATGCCATCCTGATATGCAAGGCGGGCAGCGGTCTGGAAAGCCATATCGTTTGAGTCAACGGGGTGGTAGGAGCCGTCGTACAGGGTGGCCTTCAGGCCGACCAGCGGGTAGCCTGCGAGAACGCCCTTGGTGACGGAGTTGCGCAGACCCTTCTCGACGGAGGGGAAGAAATTCTTGGGAACGGAGCCGCCGAAGACCTCTTCTGCGAAGATCATGTCGTCGGACTCATCCTGCGGCTCAAAGCGGATCCAAACATCACCGAACTGGCCGGAACCGCCGGACTGCTTCTTATGGCGGCCGTGAGCCTCAACACGACCCTTGATCTTCTCACGGTATGCAACGCGTGCGGGCTTGAGCTCGGTCTCAACGCCGAAGCGGGACTTGAGCTTTGCACACAGAACGTCGACCTGAATGTCGCCTGCGCCGGAGATGACCATCTGATGGGTCTCGGCGTTGTTGACGAGTGTGAAGGAGACATCCTCCTCATTCAAGCGGGAAAGACCGCCTGCGACCTTGTCGTCCTGACCCTTGGTCTTGGGGGAGATAGCCATGGAGTAGCAGGGATCGGGCATCTCGAGAGCGGGAAGTTCAACCTCGTTCTTGGGATCGCAAACGGTGTCGCCGGTCTTCCAATCCATCTTGCCGACGGCAACGATATCGCCGCAGCAGGCTTCCTTGACCTCGGTGGTCTTTTTGCCGCAGATGGTGTACAGACGGCCGAGCTTGTCGGTGCTGGAGGCACGGACGTTGCGCAGGGACATGTCAGCGGTGATCTTGCCGCCCATGACCTTGACGAAGCTGTACTTGCCGAACTGGTCGGAAACAGTCTTGAAAACGAATGCAAGAGTGGGGGCTGCGGGATCTACATCGGGAGCGGGGACATAGTCGCACACTGCCTGCAGAACTGCCTCGGTGCCGATGTTGGCCATTGCTGCGCCGCAGACAACGGGAACGACGCTGCGGTCGACCATGCCAAGCTTGATGCCGGTCACGATATCGGCCTCGCAAAGCTCCATCTCCTCAAAGTACTTCTCCATGAGCTCCTCGGATGCGCCTGCGGCGGTCTCCATAAGAGCCTCACGAAGCTCAGCTACCTTATCAGCGTCAGCTGCGGGAACGGGGACCTTTGCGGTCTTGCCGCCATTGGTCTGGTATGCAACATTGTGTACCAGATCTATAACACCGGTGCCGTCGGACATGGGGGCAACGACGGGGCAGACGATGCTGCCGTACTTTGCCTGAAGGTCGCCGAGGACCTTGTAGAAATCACCATGCTCCTCATCGAGCTTGGAGATGTAGAACATTGCGGGAACATTGGCAGCCTTCAGATACTTCCAGCTGCGCTCTGCGCCGACGGAGATGCCGTCCTTTGCAGAGCAGAAGATAACGCCGGTATCAGCGACACGGATGGCGGCGAGGACATCGCCGACAAAGTCGAAGTATCCCGGGCAGTCAAGTACGTTGATCTTGCAGCCGCCGAAGTTGACGGGTGCAACTGCAGTAGAGATAGTAATCTGACGCTTGATCTCTTCTGCGTCGTAGTCACAGACGGTGTTGCCGTCGGTCACCTTGCCCTGACGGTCGATAGCGCCGGTAGTGAACAGCATGCTTTCAGCAAGGCTGGTCTTGCCGCTGTTGCCGTGACCCATAAAGCAAATGTTACGGATGTTCTTGGTTTCGTAGCTCATGTGTTGCTTCCTCTCTGAAATATATTATGAAGTTTATTTAATAACGCAATCGATTTATTATACACTATAAGTTTATTTATATCAACATTTTTTTACTCCGAGAAGCAAAAGCCGATGATAAGCACGGGTATAAGCCATGCGAGCAGGAACGTAAGCGCCGCAATGACGGTCATTTGGCCGGTCAGGCTGAAGATAAACATGACCATCATGCCTATGACGGTACTCATGGCAGAGAGCATGACGCTTATGCGCACTCTCGTGTACAGGCTCTTGCCATGCTCGGCGAGATGGACGAATGCGCCAAGCCCCTCGCGGGAGACGAGCGCTGCGGGCTTACTTGATTCTGATGGCTCTGCGCCGGATATCTCATAGCGCTGCGCAAAGGGCGGGAAGTCAAAGCCGTCGGTCGGAATGTCGTACTTAACGGACAAAAGCTGCGGTGTGATGTTAAAATCGCGCACGGCAAAAATTGGGTGACGATCCGAGCGCATGAGCATGTAAAGCGCATCACGGACGCTGTCAACCGGGGTGTATTCCATCTGGAACATGCCGCAAATGGTGTCGCCCTCGGAGACATACACGCAGTTTTTGATTTTGAACATATCCGGCAGATGAACGCCCATAAGGTGCATGAAGCTTGCCGAGCCGCAGTAGACCTCAACGCCGTCGACCATGGCGATAAGTCCGCCACCCTCGTGACAACGGAAGTTTTCAACACGCAGAAGGCTGCCCTTGCCCTGCTGCATAAGCTCAGCAAAGGCGGGGGAAAGCGCACTGCCGGAGGCGGCAATTATACTGCCTGCCAGCGACACGACCTTCTCCGGCTTCATTCCGGCGAAAATTCGCGTCTGCGAGATGGTGACGCTGCCTTTGGGGAACAGGTCGAAGTCCGTGATTATCATGTGGCGGCACTTTCCTATATCGTAAATGCCCGACCATCCGGCGATCGCCGAGCCGCTTTTTATAAGCGATTTGGCAGAAACAAAGTTTGCAAGCGGATATGTCAGCAGTATCGTAAACGGTGCTGCGAAAACGAAAATGCCGGACAGAATATGCGCAAACTGGGCAAAGGACTTGCTCACAGCGGCGGAAATGAGACTCAGAACGAGAGCTGCGACCACAAGATACGGTGCCATAACGCCGTAAACGGTCTCATCGGGTCCGGCTTCCTCGGTGCGGCGGACAAAGCCTTTGGTGTTCATGCGGGATTTGAGTATCGTAACGCCGTCGCCGGTGACCGAGGTCTCGGCGGTGACGGTATACGGCTTGCGGGAGGAGGATACGGTGTTGAACACTATCCTGCTGCTGCGGCAGTTGAGCAGCGAGCCTAAAAGCGAGAACGCTATCGTCAGCGCAGGCACAGCACAGAAGGGAAGTGATGATCCCTTGACTCCGCAGGCGGCGATAAAGCCGTCGATAACGCAAAACAGTGCCGATAGCGCAATAAGCGTATTTGCATTCGGCCTGCGATCTGCTATCGCCATAAGTCCCGAAGTGATGATATCCAGCCCGCAGATCATAACGGCCAGCAGCAGGATAAGGCATACCGCACTTTTGACCGCTGTTGCGCCCATTGCGCCCGTGATCGGCAAACCGAAGGAAATGTAGCTAAGAACAAGGCACAGAACAAATGCGATGCGCGCCCTGATGGCAAGACCGCCGATAAAGCTGTCATAAAACCTCGATGCCTTCTCCGGCGGCAGCTCCTCGCCAAGCTCCTCGTCGTCATGAGCCGAAAAGCTCAGCGGCAGCTTGCTTTGCTGTACCTTGAGCGCAACAACTGCGAGCGCTGAGATGATCGGCGTGAGCACGAGTTCGCCGAACGAGCGGGCCTTCCGGCGCACAGGCCGCCGAGACTTGGGCTCGCTGGGCTGCGCGGCCTCGTAATCGGCATCCTCAGCATAGTCAGCTGATGAGACATCCTCGTCGGAGACCTCGTCCATGACATAGTCATCCTCCTGTACGGGCTTGAACACCTTTGTCGCCTCATTCTCCGTGCCGTCGGAGTACTCGTCAACGATGCTTGCGATGCTATCCGCTTGCTCAGGCTCTTCATCGACCACAATCTCGGGTTCCGGTTCGGGTTCCGGTTCGGGCTCAGGTTCTGGTTCGGGCTCAGGTTCTGGTTCGGGCTCGGGTTCTGGTTCGGGTGAATAGTCATAACCGTCGTCGCTGCCAAGCTCGGCGGAGAGGATGTCCTCGATATCGTCGTACCTGACCGGCCTTGACCCTATTGCGTCGTAGTCTATCTCGGCATCGTCCCTGCCGCTGCCGAACTCGCGCATGATGCTTTCAAAGTCAAACTCGTCGTCGACGTAATATATTTTGTTATCTCTGTTTTTATCCATAAGCTCTCCTAACCCGTCCGTCTACCTAACGTCCGGAACGCTGGCGCAGCACCTCGTACATGATGACGGAGGCTGCCGCCGAAGCGTTTAGAGAATTTATTTTTCCGACCATGGGTATGTTCACAATGAAATCGCAGTTTTCGCGCACCAGCCGGCCGATACCGTCGCCCTCGGAGCCGATGACGAGCGCCATGGCACCTGTAAAATCGGTATCCCAAAGGCCGCTTGAGCCGCCTGCGGCAGCGCCGTATACCCACAGTCCCTTTTCCTTGAGCTCCTTAAGCACGGCGGGAATGTTCGGCACTCTTGCTATGGCCATATGCTCGGCAGCACCGGCAGAGGCTTTGCCGACTATTGCGGTAAGCCCCGCACTCCTGCGCTTGGGGATGATGACACCGTGCGCACCGGCGCACTCTGCGCTTCTTATGATAGCGCCGAGGTTGCGCGGGTCGCTGACCTCGTCGCAGACGATGACAAACGGCGCTTCGCCCTTGTTTTCTGCCACTGCGAGGATATCCTCAACAGAGCAATATTCATTTACGCCGACGAGGGCGATAACGCCCTGATGAGCATGCGTGACGCTCATGTTGTCAAGCTTGCGGCGGTCGGCATCGACAACAACTATGCCCGCCTCACGAGCCTTGGAGGCAATATGGCCGAGAGTCTTGTCCGTTTCGCCCTTGGCGATGAATATTTTATCGATACTTCTGCCGACACGCAAAGCCTCGATAACGGCGTTGCGTCCCTCGATAATATCGTTTTTTATTTCATTTTCAGCGTTTCTGTCGTACATTTTTTCACCTACAAACAATAATACATTTTACATCTTACCACATTATAGCGAAAACTTAAAGATAAAAGTTTGTCCGCCGACAAATTTTTTGTAGACTTTACCTTGTTTTAGTTGTAAAATTCAAATAGTATACTGAAAGGATATTCGTATGAAAAAGCTAAACAAAAGTATCGACATGTTTTGTTACCGGCATCCGAGATTCGGCGTGCCGAACCTCATGCTATATATCGTAATCATAAGCCTTGCCGTTTGGGTGTTTACACTCATGGACTCGACCCAGACGCTGCTGTCGTTTTTCGAGTTCTCTCCGGCGAAGATACTCAAGGGCGAGGTGTGGAGGCTCGTGACCTTCATCTTTGTTCCGCAGTCGACGAGCTTTTGGGCGCTGCTGTTTTTCTACTTTTATTACTGGATAGGCAATGTGCTCGAAAAGGAATGGGGAACCCCGAGGTTCAATATCTTCATCATAAGCGGCGTTTTGCTGACCATCATCTACGGCTTTATCATCTACTTTATCACAAAGCAGGACTTTGGGGTCTCGACCGAGTATCTGTATCTTTCGATGTTCTTCTCGTTTGCAACGCTGTTTCCGGATGTTCAGGTTCTGCTGTTTTTCATTATCCCCGTCAAGGTGAAGTGGCTTGCATATCTGGACGCGGCGGTGTTCGTGTTTGCGATGATCACGGCTCCGTTCCCGTTTAACCTCCTACCATTGGTCGCGATCCTGAACTACTTCGTGTTCTTCGGCGACGATCTAATCTCGTCGATCCGCTCTAACAGAGCCCGCTATAACAAGACGACCGTAAACTTCAACAGAGAAAAGCAGAAGATAAAGTACGAGCAGAAAAACGCGTCGTATACAAGAAAATGTGCAGTCTGCGGCCGAACGGATAGCGAATACCCCGACCTTGAGTTCAGATACTGCTCGCGCTGTGCAGGCTACCACTGCTTCTGTCAGGATCATATAAATAACCATATACACTTTACGGAATAAAAATATATATGGGGTGGATAAAGATGAAAGAGAAAAAGAAGAAGAGAAATCCGGTGAAAATTGCGATCGAAGTGCTGCTTCTGATCGTTTTGGTCGCTGCGCTCGTGTACATCGTTTACAGCTCCATGCAGGCGAACGACGGCTTTAACAAGCCCGTGTCGACCGCAGCGCCGACCGCGGCACCGACGCCTACTCCGACACCTGAGCCCACGCCTACGCCTGTCGGGCTGCCTGACTTTGAGCCTCACTCTGTTGAGGGCACAGAGCCCGAAAACCTCATTAAGAGTACGGCTATCATGGTAGACGGCGAGGTCGTAGAGGAATACGAAAGCCAGTACGACATCATGTTCGATCTGCCCGAGCGTTATGCGCAGATAGACGGTGTTGTGGGCTTCAGAGGCAACAACTTCCGCACCGGCGCAGCCTTCGGTACGGCCAATGTCAGCAGTAAAACAATGTCTGTAGTGTGGAAGAACTCTACCGGTGGCCTTGCCGACTCCGACGGCTTTACATGGACGGGAAGCGGCTGGACCGGTCAGGCGCTCATCGCAAAGTGGCCTGAGGCAACGCGCAAGAACATGACCGCGATGTATGACTGGGCAAGAGAGAAGAAGGATCTTGTCGAGGTCATCCACTGCACCTTGGACGGATATGTCCATTTCTATGAGCTTTCTACCGGCGAAAAGACCCGCGATGCGATGTTCCTCGGCTTTAACTTCAAGGGCGCAGGCGCACTCGATCCGAGAGGATATCCGATCCTCTATGTCGGCGCAGGCGTTGACAGCTCTGCAAAGGGAAGAGCAAGATCGCTCGTCGTGAACCTGCTGGATAACTCCGTAATGTTTGAATTCGGTCAGAATGACGGCTTTGCAGATCGCGGCTGGTACATGTTTGACTCGTCCCCGCTTGTATGCGCTGATACCGACCAGCTCATTTACCCGGGCGAGTGCGGCATATTGTATATCATTCATCTTAATACGAAATATGACCAGGCAAACGGCACCCTGTCCGTTGACCCTGACAATATCGTCAAGTGGAAGTATAACGGTACACGCACAGGCTCCAAGTATTGGCTCGGAGTAGAGTCCTCGGCTGCGATCATCAATCACTATGCCTTCCTCGCCGATAACGGCGGTAACCTCATGTGCCTTGACCTTAACACTCTCAAGCTCGTTTGGGTGCAGGATGTCCTCGATGACACCAACTGCACGCCCGTTGTCGATATCGAAGATGGACACCCGTATATCTACATAAGCACTTCCTTCCATATGGGCTGGCGCTCAAGCTATAAGGCGGAGATACCCATCTGGAAGATCGATGCCGAGACCGGCGAGGTCGTGTGGAAAACAAGCTATGACTGCTACACTGTCGCTGACCTTTCCGGCGGCGTTCAGGGCACTATAGCAGTTGGCAAGAATAAGCTTTCGGACATGATCTTTGTCCCCGTTGCGAGAACTCCGGGAGCGGGCTCGGGCACCCTGGTCGCTTTGAAGAAGGATACCGGCGAAAAGGTTTGGGAGCATGAGACCACGGTCTACAGCTGGAGCTCACCTGTCGACTTTTACGATAAGGAAGGCAACGGCTACATTGCTTACTGCAACACGGGCTTTAATATTTACCTTCTCGACGGTAAGACCGGAGAAGTGCTCGATCAGATGGATCTCGGCGGCAATATCGAGGCATCGCCTGTTATGTACAACAATTATCTTGTTGTCGGAACAAGAGCCAACCGCACCTACTGCATTGAGATAAAATAATGCATTTGGCTTGAAATTACGAGCGCTGAATGTTATTGTATTAAGAAATCAAAAAGGAAAAAGGATAGAGGAGTAAATGAGAAAGGTAATCTTTTATTTCAGCCCCTGCGGAGGTACGAAGACCGTTGCAGACATCATAAACAAGGCCTGCGGCGATGTCCTCATGCAGGAGATAACCACACCCAGCATGGATGTTGAGCTTGATGCAAATACCCTTGCTTTTTTCTGCTTTCCTGTGTACGGCGGCCGCATCCCCAAGCCGATGTACGACCGTATGGAGCAGATAAAGGGCAACAACACCCCCTGCGTCCATGTCGCTGTTTACGGCAACCGCGCCGTTGATGACGCGCTGCTTGAGATGCAGGATCTTTCGGATATGCACGGATTTGTCACTGTCGGCGGCTGCGAGATGATCGCACCCCATTCCGTCGACCCGACCTTCGCTGCCGACAGACCCGACGCAAGCGACAGGGAAAAGCTTACAGACTTCATTAAGAGACTTGACGAAAAGCAACCGCTCACCGAGGTCAAAATGCCCGGCAACCCCGATTATAAGAAGAAAAAGGTGAGCGATTTTCCGCTCTACCCCAGTCCCTCCAAGGAGTGCATCGGCTGTGGCATCTGCTACAAATATTGTCCCGCCGGCGCGATAAGCGCAAAGCGCATGAAGACCAATATCAGAAAGTGTATAAGCTGCATGCGCTGCGTGAACATGTGCTCCACCGATTCGAGAAAGGTCCCGCTTCCCATGCGTATTGCTGCTCATGCAGTCCTCAAAAAAACCTGCTCGGACAGGAAAGAACCCAAGTTTTATCTGTAATTGAATACATAGCAAACAGCAGGTATCAAACGATACCTGCTGTTTTCGCCTCCGAGTTTATGCATTAGCAGCTTTATCATAGCGGTAGAAAAGTGGTAGAAAAAGCGGGCGAAAAAAAGTTTTGGAGAAAAATAAAAAAGCTCCGAAACCGTTCAGTTTCAAAGCTTTTTATCTGGTCCGAGTGACTGGAGTTGAACCAGCGGCCAGCCGACGCTACGCGTTCGGCAGGCCGAGCGGCGGATCAAAATGCAAGAGGCCGCTGGTTCGCAAAAACGAAAAAAGCCTATGAACTATAGAGTTCATAAGCTCTTTATTTGGTCCGAGTGACTGGAGTTGAACCAGCGGCCTCTTGAACCCCATTCAAGCGCGCTACCATCTGCGCTACACCCGGATTTTTAACGCTTGACTATAATAACACATTCGTTCGACAATTGCAAGACCTATTTTCAAAAAAAGTTCGCCCTCGTGATATACACGAGGGCGATGCTTAATTTTTTACCGGGCACTGCATACCTGTGTTGTCGATTGTCGTATCGCCGGAAAGAAGTATCTGCGACACGGGCACAATGGTGTAGCCGTCGGCTATGAGTGCCTCGATTATTCCGGGCAGAGCCTCGGGAGTGTGCTTGGCGGCGTTGTGGAACAAAACGATACTGCCGGACTTCACATTTTTAAGTACACGGTCCTTTATCTCGTCTGCCGAGAGATCCTTCCAGTCGAGGCTGTCAACATCCCACTGGATAGCGTCCATTTTCATGCCGTTGACGGTGGAGATGACGGTGTCGTTATACTCACCGTAGGGGCAGCGGAAAAGGGTGGGGCGTACGCCGGTGACCTTTTCTATTTTGTCGTTGGATGCATTGATGTTCGCCGTTATCTGTTCGGCAGTGAGCTGCGCAAAATGCGCATGGTCATCCGAGTGACTCATGACCTCGTTGCCTGCATCGTGCAGAGCCTTCACAGACTCGGGGTATTTATCCACCCACTGACCCACGACAAAAAATGTCGCATGAATTTTATACTTATTGAGTATATCGATAAGTGCCTGAGTGTCCTCGTTGCCCCACGCCGCATCAAACGATAGGGCGACGGTCTTATCCTCACGCTGAACGCAGTAGATGGGAAGCTGCCTGTCGCTTGCCGAAGCGCCGACGACTGCGGGGCTGTTGACCGCCCAAAATACGATGCCGACGAACAAAACAAGCGACACTGCCGATATCACGGCCTTGCGGTTTTTGATTTTATCCAATATATTCTTCAATGTGATCCCTCCCGAAGCAAGTTCTGTACATACTATGTCCGACCTGCCCTTTTAATGCAAAAACCGGACTAACTTTGTTAGTCCGGTTTAAGTTGACTTAAGATCATGCAAATGTAAGCTGGTATGTAACGCCGAAGGCTTCACGGATGAAGTAATTGAGCTTGACTGTGAAATAAGTTGTATGTGCCGGGACGGTATGTATCTCCATGTCGAGCGACTTTGCAATGAGCTTTGCCCTGCACAGGTGATATTCGCTTGACACGACGGCTATCGTGGGGTCAGACTTGTCGGTCAGACCGTTTATTATCTCGCGGCTGAACTTGAGATTTTCGTAGGTCGAGACTGCCTTGTCCTCCTTGATTATCCTCTCAGAGTCAATGCCGTTTTTGCACAGCCAGTCGTACATCGCCTGTGCCTCACTCATGTTTTCTCCGCTGCCCTGACCGCCGCTGACGATGGCCACGGTGTTCGGGTGTGCATCGAGATAATCCTTTGCCGCCCCGAGCCGCTCCACAAGGGAGAGGGAGGGTGTGTCACCATGCACGGCTGCACCGAGGACGATGAGATAATCTGCGTCAAAGTCGCCGTCGCCCGAGGCTTCATCGATGATGGGAATCTCGATTATCGCAAAATACACGACACCCATCGCAAGCAGCAGGGCGATCAGCCGCTTGAGCGTTTTGCTCACAACGCCGAATACAACAATGAGAACGCTTACGAGAAACAGCCCGTAGGCGATGAAGTTATGCCCCGAGAACCCAAAGCGCAGAAGCAGACCTGCCAAAAATATAATGCCTGCGATCATCAATCGCTTCTTATCAATCTTCATTCGGCAAACACCTCCCATGCCTCGTATGCCTCAAGAAGCTTGTCGTTGAGACCTTCTTTCTCACTGTCTATCTCCATGAGCTTCTCATAGTCGGTCGAGTAGCTTTCGGCAAGCTTGTCAAGCTCCGCTATCTGTTCTTCAAGCTTTGCTATCTCACGCTCTAGTTTGAGCCGCTGCTTTTCGCTGCTGCCGCTTTTCTTTTTCGGCTGCGGCTCCTTCTTTTTGACCTCCTGCCTGGCGGCTTGATTAAACACCTGCTGCCGAGCCATATACTCACGGAAC
>SAMEA3663283__coassemble_948_pt1 | contig 24715 bp, 23 predicted proteins | sample SAMEA3663283__metabat2_low_PE_027 | metagenome-assembled genome bin SAMEA3663283 (sample SAMEA3663283) | pig gut metagenome | biome: pig gut; feature: pig-associated habitat; material: faeces | place: China | collected 2013 | reverse complement strand
CTTTGCGTTCCAGTCTTCGCACTGACGCCACAGCTCGGTTACGACATTGTGGTAACCGCCGTTGGTGTGACGACGCATGACCATGCGCTCGTACAGACGAGCAAGGTCGCGGAGAGCTTCTTCCTTGTCCTCGGTCTCGAGAGGCTTGGTGAAGTTCAGGGACTCCATCTCGACCAGGACATTGATGCCCCAGCAGTTTGCAGCCCAGTTGGAGAAGTTTGCATAGTAGTGAGCCGGGCAGGACCATACGATAGCACGGTACTTCATCTTGCCGGGCCATGGTTCCTCACGCTTCTCATATGCCTCGAGGAGGATCTTGTTGACCTTCTCGCAGGTGCCGATGACACGAGGATCGATACCGCCGTCCATCTCGTAGTTCCACTTGCGGAACAGCTCATAGACGGGGCCGAGCAGCTGCGGGTAAGGAGTCTTGTTGATCTCCCACTTCTGCAGCTCGTAGGAAGTCTCGATGTTGAAGCGCTTCATTGCAGAGAAGTAAGCGTCCCAATTCCACTTTGCGCCGGTCTGATCTTCGATGAACTTGATGCAGGCCTTGATATCCTCGGCTGCGCTCTGCAGAACGGTCTCGTCCTCGTAACGGACGGGGAAGCAGAGATGGAACACGGGGGTATTGGGGAAGCGGCGGGAGAAGTAGGAAGATGCCATAGTGGAGCCGTCGCAAGGCATGGAGCTGGAGATAAAGCCGGAGCCCATGTCAGGCAGAGCGTCGATGACCAGTGCGCCGCACTCGGAAGAAGGAACGGGGCAGCAGTCAGCGGGCAGACCGAAGGACTCAACTGCATCGATGTAAGGTACGCAGGTGAGCTGGTCGATCTCGGAGACGAGGAAGACGGGCAGCAGCTGGTGAGGAATACCGATAAGATCGGGGAAACCGGCCATGATCTGACCCATGGTCATCTCATCGAAGGTCACGAGCATCTTGTTAAGCTCCGTGCTGTTACCGTTCTTACGGTCAGCCTTGGAGAGGAATACGAGGTTTTCTGCAACATAGCGGAAAACATCGTAAATGAGGATATGGCTCATGCGCAGGTTGCTTCCACGCAGACCCATGAGATTCTTGTCCATGAAGCCATGGCAGCAGAAGTAGGAGATCATCCAGCGGTAGTGCAGAGCACTGTTGAGTGCGGGAATGAGGTCCTTGGAGAAGGTCATCAGGAGCATGACCCACATACGAGCCCACTCATAGAAGTCATATGCGGTGTCCTTGATACCACGCCACTCACGGCGAACGGTTGCCATTGCGCCCTTGCGGTACAGACGGCCGAGGCGTCTTTCACCGTTGAGGATAACATCCTTCTTGTTTGCTGCATCAAGTGCCATGAATGCAGCATACTCTTCTTTTACACGATCGGCAAAAGCGATTGCATTGTTCTTCTGACCCTCAAAGAATCTGTTCCAATCAGTCTCTTTGAACATTTCTGCGAAGATTTTCATGCAGGTCATGAGGTTCTCGCCCTGCTTCTTCCAATCGATATTATCTTTAGCCTTAAAGAACTTGGGATTGGGATACTGAGGTTTCTTAGCCATTACTTATTACCCTCCTCTTTGTGAATACGCTTTATCTCGAGAGATTCAACAAAGGCCTGGCAGCGAGTGCGCAGCTGACCGGAGGAGCCGTTGTTGTACAGTCTGTCGATGGACAGCACAGGCCAACCGTATTCCTCAGCCATGACATGGGAAACGAGAGCACGCTCGAAGCCCCAGTAGTCACAGTACTTCATCTGCTCGTAGATGATACCTTCTGCGCCGAATTCCTTAGCAAGGCGGTCAGCGGTTTCACGACGCTGATGCACCTTCTCGTCGGATATGTAACGGGCACACTCGGAGTGCTCCATAACATGGCGGCAGATCTGAGTGAGTGCATCCTCTTCGTTGTTCAGCTCGATGACCTCGCGGCCGGGAGTGGAACCGAAGCAGTAACGGTCGGAGCAAATGAATGCGCCGCAGTCCTCAAACAGCTTGGTGAGGCTGGGATCGTCGATCTCAGAGCCGACCATTGCAACTCTTGCACGGTACCAGGGCTTGGGATCGGGCTTACGAGCCTTGATCTCCTTGAGGGTCTCCTTCAGGTACGGGAGAATGAGTCTCTTCGGGCAGGTGTAGGAAACGAGGTTGAGGATGTGGTACTCGTAACCGGTGATGACGGGGTTCTCGGCCTTGCGCAACTCGCCGATCTCGGTGAGGATCTTGCAGACCTCGTTGTGCTCCTTGACTGCCTTGCGGATAGCCTTGTCGGAAACATCAACGCCGAACTTCTCGTGCAGGTTGTCGAGTACATGTACCTTCATCTGGGTGACATATGCATCGACGGTGTAGTCAACGACCTTGAACGGGATGTCGATATGGGTGACGAAGAACTTCTCCTTTTCGTTGCAGTCGAGCACCTCAAGATGCTCCATTGCACGGTTCATCATCGAGCATGCGTCAACGCCGATGAGTGCATCGAGGAACTTGTAGCCGCCCTCGATACCACGCTCTACGAGTGCGCGGGCGTACTCGCAGGTGTAGTTGGACATGTAATAGGTTGCGATGTCGAGGGAGCCAGTGTTGGGTGCGCGCAGACGCACGGAGAAACAGTTGCCTAGATTGAGAAGAACCTCGGGAACATGGTAGCAGGTGTAGCCAAGGCAGATATCGCCGTCGGCCTGAGCCTGCTTTACCAGCTCGTTGTTGGCATTCTCAAGAAGACTTTCGAAGTAGATCAGATGCTTAAGATCTTTCAAATGTTACACCTCTTCTTCAAAGAATTTCTATTTTTTGGAGTGCTTCCTTTACTCCATTGAGCATAAGACTATCTTCCGGCAAATCGAGAACGCTCTTGCCCTTGATATCATTTGCGGCAAAAGTGTTATCAGCCGGAATGTACGCCACGATGTCTACACCGGGCACCTTGATGAGCTCCGCCAGCTCGGGATTTGTCATACGGTTGATGATCGCACCGATCTTATCGTAAACGATAAGGTCATCAGCGACACCCTTGATAGTGGAAATGACTTGGCAGCCTTTCTTGCTCTGGTCGGTGACCAGAAGCAGGTGCGTTACCTTATCCATTACTCGGCGTTGTATCTGTTCGATACCGGCCTCTCCGTCTATTACAACATAGTCGAAGCTGTTTGCCAAAATGCCGATAACTTCCTTGAGGTAAGAATTGACCTTGCAGTAGCAGCCGGAGCTCTCGGGTCTGCCAATTCCCAAGAACGCAAATCCGGGCATCTCAACGAGAGCGTCAAATATCTTGAACCTTGCCTCGCTGAGCAGCTCAAGCGCTTCCCTCGTCTCGCCGTTTTCGACGCTGTCAACAATGCTCATACGGATATCGTCAAGCGTGAGCTTAACATCAACCCCCAGAGCAACTGACAGGCCGACGGCGGGGTCTGCATCAATGGCAAGTATCTTCTTGTCGGGAAAATTCTCGACCAAAAGCCTTACGATAGAAGCAGAGATTGAGGTCTTGCCAACGCCGCCCTTACCTGCAACCGCAATAATTTTTGCTTTGCTTTCCAATAAAGTGTCCCCCCTTCACCTTGCGCATTGATACACCTTGCGCATTTTGATAACAGTTTAACACAAATCATGTTAATTTGCAAGCAATTCTCATTGGTTTTTATGCACTTTTTTTAGGCAAGCGCACAAAAAAAGAAGCCTCCGAAGAAGCTTCTTTTTTTAATTTAGATAAAACTGCCGAAATTGTTCAAACTATTCTGCGGTCTCTGACCTGAGAGTCGTAGTGCTTGTTCAGCAGCGGGCGAATGACATAGTATATGAGCTTGTTTTCGCCGTTAGCCATATAGAGCGTAAAGGTGCCTACGAATGCAAGAACGGCTGCGAGGCAGATCTTGCCGCTGACTTTAAAAACGGTTTTCATCTTGCATAACCTCCCTATTAATATGCTTCCGAGTCGTCAAACTCAACGATGGTCGGATCCAGAGGCTCCTCATTGAGAACAACGGACATGTAGTTGTTTACGCAGTTACGCATATCCTGACGGGATACGGTACGGCAGTCTTCAAGGTCGTGCTCGATGAAGATGAAGTGGTAGCCGAGGTCTCTTGCCTGCTCTTCCATGACTGCGTGAACGCCGAGCATGCCCTTGCAGGCGATGTTGTCGTTGAACAGTACCATGTCGCAGTTGAAGTTCTTGGCATAGTCCCAAACGGCGTTAACATTGTCCCAGCCGCCGACGGCATGGTGACGCATGGTGGCCTTCTCGGAGAAGATAGCCAGATCCTTGATAGCCTCTTCGGGATCTTCGGTGTTGATCATATTGTGACCCATGGTGGAGTCCATGTTGAGGACGATGTTGATGCCCCAGCAGTTCTGTATCCAAGTCGGGAAATCGGTGTAGTAAACTGCGGAGGGTCCCCACAGGAAGGCACGGTGGCGGGTGGCGCCGCCGAACGGCTCGTACTTCTCCTCATATGCCTTTCTGATGATCTTGATGACCTTGCGGTCGGTCTTATTAAAGTAGGGATCCTGACCGTTGACGGATGCCCAAGCATACAGACGATACAGTGTCTCGGCGATGCCGACGAGGGGGTTATACGGGGTCTTCATATAATCCCACTTCTCGAGCTCGATGGTGTTCTGCTCGTTCATGAGCTTTGCGTACTTGAACAGCTCGTTCCAGTCGTACTTAACGCCGTATTCCTTCTCAACGAATGCGATGCAATCCTTGAGCATCTGGGTGGAGTACGGATGTGCGCCCGGCTCGTTGTGGATCATAGCCAGCGTTACGGGGAAGTCGGGCATGCCGATACGGCGGCGCTGGAACATTGAGGTTGCCTCGGATGCGTTGCAGGGCATATTGGTCGAGACCAATGCCTTGCCGATGATGGGAAATGCGTCGTCCATTGCGACACCGGTCTCTGCTGCGCAGCGGGAGCAGACGTCGGCTGCGAGGCCGAAGGACTCGGCAACGTCTATGTAGTAAGGCTCAATGTGCTGGTCAACATCGCAGATGATGAACTCAGGCAGAGTCTGCAGAGGAATGGGAATGAGCTCCTTGAAGCCCTTCATGAACAGAGGGGGCAGAACCTCATCCATGGGTACCATGACATCAGTCAGCGGACCGCCGCCAAGGCGTCTGTCGTTTGCAAGAACGAGAGCGATCTTCTGGGTCAGGCTGCGGACGATAGCGTGCATGTTCTGGTGGGCGATCTTCAGCTCGTAGCCACGGTAGCCCTCGAACAGACGGTCGATGAACATGAAGGTACCGAGGTAAGAGCCCATCCAGCGGTATTCCCAGAAGCCCTTGAGGCAGGCAACGGGGGCGGAGGCGACCATCTGCATCATGAACATAATGTTCTTGAGCCATGCCGCATAGTCCACGAGGGTGTCCTTAACGCCACGCCACTCACGGTACTTTGCAACGCCGGTCTTGTCATAGTATCTGTCACGCTGACCGCCGACACCGTTGCGTGCACGCCAAATGGGGTCAAAGCGTTCAAGTTTCTTATCTACAGAAGCAATTACTTTATCAAACATCATTATTTGCCTCCCTGAATATTCTTAATTTCCAAAGATTCGATGAACGCCTGGAATCTGGTGCGCAGCTGACCGACCGAGCCAAGTGCGTACTCCTTCTCGATGGTGCAGCACGGGACATTGAACTCTTCGGTGAAGATGTGGTTTGCAAGGATCTTATCATAGCTCCAGAACTCACAGAACTTCATGCTCTCGTAGATGATACCGTCAGCCTTGAATTCGTCGCAAAGTCTCTTTGCTTCGTTGTGGCGCTGATCGATCTTCTCACCGTCCATGAAGCGGGCACACTGGTTCCAGTACAGATAATGGCGGCAGATAGCGTCAAATGCGCTCTCGCCTTCTCTGATCTCGATCTCCTCACGGCCGGGGAAGGAACCGAAGCAGTAACGGTCGGCAACGACCATTGCACCGCACATCTCGATGAGCTTCGTAAACTCGGGATCGTCGATCTCGGAGCCGACAACAACTACTCTTGCGCGGAACGGGAACTCCTTTTCGGGCTTGCGGGTCTTGATCTCCTCAAGGGTCTCCTTGAGGTACGGCAGGATAAGCTCGTGCGGGCAGACCTCGGAAACCAGCTGGATGACATGGAACTCATAGCCGGTGATGGGAGGATTATCGAGCTTTCTGTAATTGCCGATCTCAGTGATGACACGGCACAGCTCGTTAAATCTCTCGATAGCCTTGCGCATTGCTTCGTCGGAAACATCGATGCCGAGGCGGTCTCTCATGGGCTCAACGACCTTGAGCTGAAGCTGAGCCTTGTAGTAATCAAGGTTAGTCTTATCGCCCTTCATGGGAGGATCGATCTGAGTGACGAAGAAGCCGTCATGCTTAACGGGATTGATGAGGAAAAAGTGCTCCTCCATACGCTCGATGGTAGCGCAGCTCTCGGCGCCGAACAGGCAGCTGAGATAATTGTAGCCACCCTCAACGGCTCTCTCAAGAATGGAGCGGGCGTAGGGACATGTTCTGTTGGTCATGTAGTAGCTGGAGATATCGCAGGATGTGCAATTAGGTGCACGAAGTCTTGACGAGAAGCAACCGTCAAGGTTCATGAGTACCTCGGGGATATAGTAGCAGTTGTAACCAAGCGCTTTCTTACCATCCTCGACTGCTTTCATGACAAGCTCGTTCTGAGCTTCCTGAAGCAGATTTTCAAAGTAGATCAGATGTTTTAGGTCTTTCATATGCAACCCCTTCCGCTGTATTGAAATTTTTTGCTTCCAATATTTTCGGCGGCAGTGCCGCCTACCCATACAGCAAGATTATACTAAATTACTACCCCATATGTCAATATTGTGTCAAGGCAATCGGCATGTTTTTTTGCAATACACACCTCCCTTCTTGTGCAAAAACGACAATTATGTACCCTTTATTACAAACAGATAACAAAAAAACGGCACCGAAGGGCGATTTATCCTTATCTGAATCCGCCAAAACAGTGCCGTTTTTAAAGATGCTTATTTAAAAAGCTTATCGAGGCTTTTTATATACTCGGGCAGCGCGCCCTCAAAGTCAAGTCCGTAATGACGGGGCGTGTCACGCACGGCGGTGCGCTCGATGCAGGCCGCGACATAATCCTCTGCAAGGTGCAGCGCATCCTCAAGGGCAGCTCCTCGGGTCAAAAGTGCCGCAAACGCCGAGGCGAAAACATCGCCTGAGCCGTGAAACATGCCGTCTCTTGTCTCGTTCATGACGATGCTCGTTTTGCCTGTTCCATTATCCCGCGCAACTATGCCTACCTTTCCTTTTTCAAGGCTCACGCCCGTCACGGCGACAACTCTGGAGCCGAGCGCAGAAAGCTTATCTATAAGCTCAGTCACAAAGCATTCTCTGTGGGGTGCGGTACGGTACTCGGTGCCCGTCAAAAAGCAGGCTTCTGTGATGTTCGGCGTTATGATATCAGCCTTGGCGATTAGGCGGCGGAAGCATGCAGCCATGGAGTCATCGAGATTTGTATAGTATCTACCGTTATCGGCCATAGCAGGGTCAACAATGACAAGTGTGTCGTCGCTGCGCAAAAGCTCTATTGTGTGCTCTAAGAGCTTGCCCTGCGCTTCGGAGGCGAGGTAGCCGGAATAGATTGCGTCAAAATGAACACCAAGCTTGTTCCAGTGCTCGGCGATCGGCACGATGGCATCGGAAAGATCGGTAAAAGTCCAATCGGCGAAGCCTCCGGTATGTGTCGACAAAAGCGCCGTTGGGATACAGCAGCACTCAACTCCGCTTGCGGAAACTATGGGCAAAGCAACGGTAAGTGAGCACTTGCCGAGGCCGGAAAGATCATGTATCGCCGCCATTCTCGGCAACTTGGGAAGCCTATCAGTCATTTTGCAAAACCTCGCAATTGATATCTTGTCAACTATACCATAGTTTGTTTGCCCCCGCAAGTGTTCAAAAATTTGCATAATTTGCTTTTAAAAAAGCATTTGCCAGCATAACACAGCGCCGTGCGCAGATAATAGTATCGAGCTAAACACTCAAATAATAATGGAGGAAAAAAACTATGACACCGAAGGAACTTCTTTATATTGAAGACGCGCTCGGCCACATCAAGTTCATGACCACCCAGTGCAACGAGGCTTCAAGCAGGCTTACTGACCCGACGCTCAAGCAGGCAGTACAGCAGCTTGCAAACGAGAACCAAAAGCTGTTCACGCAGTTTTATAACCTTGTTTAAGGAGGATCGGAAAATGAACGACAGAGACATCATGGAAAACCTGCTGCTTACCACCAAGGGCGTTTGCGACCTGTATATGCATGGCACTATCGAGTCGTCGACAGCAAATGTTCATCAGGCCTTTAACACCGCACTCAACAACAGTCTTTGCATGCAGGACAGCATTTATAAGGAAATGTCCGTCCGCGGCTGGTACACCACCGAGCAGGCGCAGCAGCAGAAGATAGCCCAGGTCAAGCAGAAGTTCTCCGCACAGGGCTAAAAATTTAAACCGCAGAGCGATCTGCGGTTTACATAATATCATGAGCCTTTAATTTTCCCGGGGCTCACGCCGAAAGTTTGGCTAAATGCTCGGTGGAAAGCCGAGTAGTCGGTAAAGCCGCATTCGGCGGCGGCCGAGGATGCGCTCATTCCCTCCCGGATGAGCCTTGCGGCGAGAACGAGCCGCTTTTGTCGAATGTAGTTATGCACTGTGCAGCCGGTCTGCTGCTTAAAAAGACGCATAAAATGATAACGGCTTAGGTAGCACATGGCGGCAAGCTCGTCAACGCTCAGTTTGCCGGTGATGTTTTCATTTATATATGAAAGAGCCGCCGATATCTTTCCGCATTGCTCTGCAGTTGTATTCTCCCTGCTCGAGTCACGCTGCATTATGCGATTAAGTTGTACCATGAGCTGCGCGAGAAGCGTTCCACGCATGAGCTCTGCGCCAAATTCCGTGTCGCTTATCGAAGCATCAAGTCTGCCTAAGCTGTCCTTTAACTTTTCGATCTCCCCGTTGTCGGGACGCATTAGGCAAAACCTGCGCTTTTCGGCCGCAGCAAAACAGTCCATGAGCCCGCCGTTGGGCGCAAAGCGCTCGACATAGGAAGAGTTAAGATAGATAATGATCCTCTCATACGGCACGGAGACATCGATGAGTGCCTTATGTATCATATGGTGGCGCACGAGCAGGATATCCCACGGCTTGAGGCTATAGTCCGTGCCCTCGACCATATAGTTAACGCTGCCGGAGATGAGGATGACTATCTTGTCAAACTCGTGAAAATGGAAGTCCCTCTCCTGCCCTGCCGTGTCACGCAGGTGGAACATTCTGAAATTTTCGTTCAGATACCCTTCCCTGTTGTATTTATATCGTTCTGACATTGTTTTGTCTCCGTATTTTTAATTAACTACATCATATCGCACAAATTGCAATGTTTCAAGCACAATAATCAATTTACATTGTAATTTTATCAGAATATAATGCTATTACAGTAAATTTTCAGGGAGAATTGATCATGGAAAAAAAATCATTCTTTAAATCATACGGATTTATAATTTTCATGCTGCTCGGCATAGTCTGCGGCTGCCTCATCGGCGTGTTCGCTCCCGAGATTGGCACAAAGCTTGAGCCGCTTGGCACGGTGTTTATTAATCTTATGTTCTGCATCGTCGTCCCGCTGGTGTTCTTCTCGATATCCTCTGCAATCGCAAACGCGTCAGGTGCAAAGCGCGCCGGTAAGCTCATGGGCGTTACAGTCGGCACATTTCTCGTGACGGCAGCCATCGCAGCGGTATTTATGTACATAGTCATCCTCATCTTCCCCATCTCCAGCGGCAAGGTCGTTGAGGACAGCGTTGAGGTCGCAGGTCTCGGCTTTGCGGAATTGCTCGTAAACTTCTTTACAAAGCCCGACTTCTTTGAGCTGCTTAGCCGTAAGGCAATTTTGCCCCTCATCGTTTTTGCGATACTCTTCGGCTTCGGCGTTCAGAAGTCCGGCGGCAAGGAAACCCTTACCGCAAAGATACTCGCCAATGTCACCGACTGCATCCTTAATATGATGAAGATTGTGACCTACTACGCACCTATCGGCTTCCTCGGCTTTTTTGCCTCGCTCGTTGCCGCATACGGCCCCGACCTCATCGGTCAGTACAGCAGAACGCTCATTATCTACTATGCAGTCTGTTTTGTCTACATGTTAATCTTCTTCCCCATTTATGCACGTTTCGGCGGCGGCAAGGGCGCTGTCAAGGTCATGTTCCAGCACCTGTTCCAGCCTGCCGCAGTCTCGTTCGGCACCTGCTCCTCTGTTGCAACTATCCCCACTAACATGGAAGCTGCCGAGGACACCGGTATCTCACGCGAGGTCAGCAACGTCGTGCTCCCGATGGGTGCAACGATGCATATGGACGGCTCTGCAATGAGCGCGATCGTCAAGGTGCTGTTCCTGTTCGGCTTCTTCGGCATTGACGCTGAGCCCGGTAAGATAATCCTCGCTATCGTTGTTGCAGTGTTCTCCTCCGTTGCAATGAGCGGCATTCCCGGCGGCGGCGGCACGGGTGAGCTCGTTCTGTGCTCGCTGTTCTTCCCCGACCACCTCGCAGTTGCATTCCCTATTGCGCTCGCACTGGGCAACCTCGTTGATCCTCCCGCAACCATGGTCAATGCAGCAGGCGACTATGTCGTTTCCTTCATAGTTGAGCGCTATGTCAACGGCAAGGATTGGCTCCAGAAAAAGCTTGCAGGCAAGGCCGAGAGCGAAGCCTGACAAACGAATATAACGAAACCGCTGATGCGATGTGCATCAGCGGTTTTTCTTTAGAAAGCTCAGTTTTGTTTCGGAAATCAAAATTGCGCAGAATATCAGCACAAAACCAAAACCGATGCTGAAGGTCATCACCTCCTGCCCCAGTGCAATGGAAAGCGCCGTACCGAAAACGGACTCAAGAGTCATGATGACGGCGACAGCCGACGGAGGCGTGAACTTCTGCCCGACCGTTTGCAGGAAAAAGCACACGCCGGTGCACATTAAGGTCAGATACGCTATCGAGAGCCATGAGCCCGAGGGTATGTTCTGCGGCTTCGGTTCAAAGATGAGGGCAAACACAAGGCACAGGACGGCAGCCACGGCAAACTGTATCATTGTCAGGAGCAGCGGGCTTTTGCCCTCGACATGGCGGCCGGTCACGATGATGTGCAGGCCGTAGAACAGTCCGCAGCACACGGTCAATAGGTCGCCCTTATTGACGCTCAGGTCTTTATTAAGGCACACAAAGCCCATACCGACAAGGCAGATGAGCGCTGCGCTGATATTATATTTATCCGGCTTTTTGCCGAAAATGAGCCAATACAAAAACGGAACGAGTATACAATAGGTCGCCGTCAAAAAGGCATTTTTACCCGGGGTCGTGTACATAAGGCCGTAGGTCTGCACCGTGTACGCCGCCGCGAGGCAAACGCCCATTATTGCACCGCCCTTGAGGTACTGCTTGTCCAGCTTCTTTAGAAGAGGTATCGATACTACGAGCATCATGAGCGCTGCACCGCCAAAGCGGATAGACAGCACCCACAAAGGCGTGATGCTGTCCAGCGCAGACTTGAGCACAACGAAGGATGTGCCCCAAATGAGGGTCGTACAGATAAGTGCCGACCTTCCCAATACTGCTTTATTTAGATTTTTCATTGCTTATATCTTCACCATATGCAGAGCAGCGGCACGGAGCATCAGCTTCTTTGTAACGCCGCCGTCAAAGCTGATTTCTATTAATTGATCGTTGCCCATAGGTGTCATTTTGGTTATCTGCCCGTCACCGAATGCACGGTGTCTTACGCGCTCGCCAACCTTAAACGACGGCCCGGGAGCTTGTTTTGCCGCAGCCTGTACGGGCGCGGACACGGGTCTGGATTTGGTCTGATAGCTCGGTCGTTGCACATATTCACGCTGAGCCGACGATTTTTCAGAATAACCGTAGCCTCTCGGGATATTGCGCTTTTCAATATGCTCGTCGGGTATCTCGTCAATGAAGCGGGACACACGGTTTGCCGTAGTCTTGCCAAAGAGCATACGCTGTCTTGCACATGAAATGCACAGCTTCTTCTTTGCTCTTGTTATCGCGACATAGCAAAGTCTGCGTTCCTCCTCCATCTCGTCCGGCTCGCCTATTGCCTTTATACCCGGGAAGATACCCTCCTCGGCACCGACAAGGAAAACATTTGTAAATTCAAGGCCCTTGGCCGAGTGCATCGTCATCATGACGACGCAGTCCTGATCTCTGTCGTAGTTGTCCATATCAGTGTACAGCGCAACATCGGCAAGGTAACCCTCGAGCGTGGGCTCGGTCGTTTCGCTCTTGTAGTTTATGATGCTCGTTTTGAGCTCCTTGACGTTTTCGGCTCTGGCCGAATCCTCAACGGTGTTCTTCTCCTCCAAAAAGCGGAGATAACCCGTTTTTTCGAGAAGCTGATCATACAAAAGGTCTGGTGCAAGCTCCTTGGAGTCTTCGATAAGCTCGCTTATCATGTTCGCAAAAATGCGCATCCGCATGCTTGCACGGCTAAGCTCGGGATAGATGTCTGCGTTTTTTATGACCTCAAACAGCGAGGTCTCGTTCTTCGCCGCTATACCCATAGCAAGCTCTACGCTCCTGTCGCCGATGCCGCGGGGCGGGTTGTTGATAATTCTCGTCAGGCGCAGATCGTCGTTGGGAGATGCGATAACGCACAGGTAGGCCAGCATGTCCTTGACCTCGGCTCGGTCAAAGAAGCCCGTGCCGCCGAAAATTCGGTACGGTATGCCGTTGCGCTTGAACGCCTGCTCTAACTGGTGCGACTGGGCGTTCATGCGGTAAAGCACCGCATTTTCGCTCCATGTACCGCCCTTGCCGTAGTTTTCCATTATCTTCGAGGCAACATAGCGCGCTTCGTCATGCTCGTTATCGGCAACATAAAGTCCGATAGTCTCGCCGGTGTCACCATTTGTCCAGAGCTCCTTGCCCTTTCGGCCGACATTGTTGCGAATGACGGCGTTTGCAGCCTCGAGGATATGCGCCGTGCTTCGGTAGTTCTGCTCAAGACGGATGACGCGGCAGCCCTTGTACTCATCCTCGAACGAGAGGATATTTTCGATAGTTGCGCCACGGAATTTATAGATGCTCTGGTCATCGTCGCCGACAACGCAGATATTGCCCCAGCCGCCTGCCAGCTTTGAAGCAAGCAGATACTGAAGCTTGTTGGTGTCCTGATACTCGTCGATGAGCACATATCTGAACCTGCGCTGCCAATACTGACAGACATCGTCGTGCTCCTCTAAAAGCTTTACCGTGTAATAGATAAGGTCATCAAAATCCATTGCACCGGCGGCGAAGGCACGGCGGGAATATTCGGCGTAGATCTCTGCAATTTTCGCCTTGCGGATATCGCCCATGGCTTTTGCCTTTGCATAAAATTGCTCCGGCGAGAGCTGAGCATCCTTGGCGCGGCTTATCTCGCCGAGAAGCATGCGGGGCGGATAGCGCTTGTCGTCAAGCTCATAGTCTTTAAGTATGCGTTTGACTAAGCTCAGGCTGTCAGAGGTATCGTAGATGGTAAAGCTCGTCGGGAACCCCAAGCGCTCAGCGTCACGGCGCAAGATGCGCACACAAGCCGAGTGGAAGGTCGATGCCCAAATGTCGGCAGCCTCAGGGCCGAGCATGCGCTCAAGCCTTGCCTTTAACTCGTCGGCGGCCTTGTTGGTAAAGGTTATGGCAAGTATGCGCCACGGCTCAACCGGGTCGAGAGCTGCAATGCGTTTTGCTTCATCCCCACCTTTGAGCATTATCTCGATATCCTCCTCACTTGCGTTCGCCGGAAGCTCGTTGGTGTCACCGGCGATACCGTAGCGAAGAAGATTTGCGATCCTGTTTATGAGCACCGTAGTTTTGCCGCTGCCCGCGCCTGCCAGTATCAGCAGGGGTCCCTCGGTCGCCATTACAGCCTTTCTCTGCATGGGATTCAAAGAGGCAAAATCGGACTCAATCAGCTTGCGTCTTGCGTCAATATATCGTTTTTCAAAATCCGAACTCATAGCCAGATATTTTAGCACGAATTTTGCGATTTAACAAGTGTCTGTAAGAACTTCCCTAAGCTTATCGATCGCCCGCCGCTCGAGGCGCGACACCTGTACCTGCGACACGCCGAGCACCCTCGAGGCCGACTCCTGCGTCATACCGTGGAAATAACGAAGGTATATCGCCTTTTTCTCCTTTTCGGGAAGCTGCTCTATTGCGTAGCGCAGCGACACCTGCTCTATCATCCGCTCCTCGCCGTAGGTGTCGGTCAGCACATGTTCGAGCGTAAAGCCGTCGTCGCCGTTTTCACGTTGAAGGCTCTCGGCAGGGCCGGTGGCTGTCTCGGCAAAGGCTATCTCCTCGGGCGTAAGCCCCGTTTCGGCGGCTACCTCCGAAAGCTGAGGGTCACGGCCGAAGCGCTGCTCAAGCTCGGTACGAACCGAGCGTATGCGCTGCGCCTGCTCTTTTATGCTGCGGCTGACCTTAACTGCGCCGTCGTCACGCAGAAAGCGGCGTATCTCACCGGATATCTTAGGCACGGCGTAGGTCGAAAACTGCGTGCCGAAGCTCTCGTCAAAGCCCTCTATCGCCTTTAAAAAGCCAACGCAGCCAAGCTGATACAGGTCGTCCGGCTCAGTGCCCCTGCCGAAGAAGCGGCGGGCAACGCTCCATATAAGTCCCGAGTTCTCCTCAATGAGCGCTTCCGCCGCTTGCCTGTCCCCACTCTTGGCCTTGCGGAGTTTTTCGACTGTCTGCTCGGTCATCGGCGGCCTCGGCGCTGCTTTATCGTACGCAGCATGGTCACGCTTGTGCCCTTTTGCACATGGGTTTTGACCTTGAGCTTGTCCATGAAGCTTTCCATGATTGTAAAGCCCATGCCGCTGCGCTCCTCTCCGCCGGTGGTGTACATGGGCTGCATCGCCTTTTCAAGATCCTGTATGCCCCTGCCCCAATCGTGCACGGTTATCTCGAGTTTCTCGCCTTCGAGTATGCGCAGACGCATGGTTATCTTTCCGATGCTGTCGGGGTATGCGTGGACGATACAGTTTGTGACTGCCTCGGAAACGGCTGTCTTGATATCGCCCAGTTCCTCAAGCGTCGGGTCGAGCTGCGCGGCAAAGCCAGCTGCCGCCGCCCTTGCGAAGCTTTCGTTTGCGCTATAGCTCGGAAATTCAAGCTTTATGTAATTTGTTATAGTCATGTTGTTACCTCCCTTTTGCATATGATGTCTACCACACGGTCAACACCCGCCGCCTCTATCACCTTGAGCGGCTGGCTTTTCGGGCAGTCGATGAACAGTCTGCCGCCGTTTTCCTTAAGTCTGCGGTCAGCCTTTAATATGACCGCGATGCCGGACGAGTCCATGAAGCTGAGTTTTGACATGTCAAGCAGCACCTGCCTTGGCAGCGTTGCGTCTATCGCCTCGGCTATCCCGCTCATGGCTTGTCTTGCACTGTGGTGGTCAAGCTCGCCCTGCAAGGCTATGCAGAGCTTGCCGTCTGCGTATCGTGTTGATATTTTCATTTTTTCACCCCAAACAAAAAAACTGGTGTTGTGTTAGATACACAACACCAGTTTATTAGTTTTTATATGCGGATTTTAATAAAACAGGTCGAGCTTACTTGAGATTTTTAAGGCTTTCCTCGAGGTTTTCGATAAGTGCCTCGAGCTTTGCCTTTTTCTCACGCTCGGTGTTGACAACTGCCTCGGGTGCTCTGGAAACGAACTTCTCATTAGAAAGCTTCGCTATCTGTCCGTCAAGCTGCTTGCGGGCGTTTGCAAGCTCCTTTTCCATGCGAGCCTTCTCCTTTTCAAGGTCGACGAGCTCAGCCATGGGCATGAACATGCGGGCGTTATCGGTGATGACGGACACCATGCCGTCGGTCGTCTCGGGAAGCTCAGAGGTGACACTTATCGCGGAAGCATAAGCAAGCTTGCAGATAAACTTCTCACCGTCTGTAAACGCCTTGGCCTTGTCGGTCACGATGATGAGGTGGCTCTTTCTGGACGGCGGCACATTCATCTCCGACCTGCGGGCACGCACGGCCTTTATGGCGTCCATGACCATCTCGAAGTTCACTTCGTCCACGGGGAAATGCAGCTTCTCGTCGTACTTGGGGTAGTCGGCGATCATAAGCGCCTCGCCCTCGTGCGGCAGTGCCTGCCAAATTTCCTCAGTGATAAACGGCATGAACGGGTGCAGAAGCTTCAGTATCTCGGTGAGGACATACAAAAGCACTCTCTGCGCATTTTCCTTTGCATTCTCGTCGTCACCGTTAAGGCGGGGCTTTGTAAGCTCAATGTACCAGTCGCAGTAGCTGTCCCAAATAAAGTCGTAAATCTTGCCTGCGGCAACGCCGAGCTCGAAGCTGTCCATGTTATCACAGACTTCCTTAGTGACCTGATTGAGCTTTGAAAGTATCCACTTATCCTCGGTCTCAAGCGTTTCGGGCAGGTGATTATCCTCAACTGTGAGGTTCATCATCACAAAGCGGGATGCGTTCCATATCTTATTGCAGAAGTTGCGCATAGCCTCGCACTTTTCGACATAGAAGCGCATGTCGTTTCCGGGGCTGTTGCCGGTGATGAGGTTAAAGCGCAGTGCATCGGCACCGTACTTTTCCGCCATCTCCAGGGGATCGATTCCGTTGCCGAGGCTCTTGGACATCTTGCGTCCCTGCGAGTCACGCACAAGGCCGTGGATGAACACAGTCTTAAACGGTTCTTCCTTCATCTGCTCCATGCCGGAGAAGATCATTCTTGCGACCCAGAAGAAGATGATATCATAGCCCGTTACCATGACCGAGGTCGGGTACCAGTAGTCAAGCTCAGGGGTCTTGTCCGGCCAGCCCATGGTCGAGAACGGCCAAAGTGCGGAGCTGAACCATGTATCGAGAACATCCTCCTCCTGGGTGATGTTCTTGCTGTGGCAATGTACGCACTCGTGCGCATCCTCACGTGAGACGGTGATCTTTCCGCAGTCAGCGCAGTACCATGCCGGTATTCTGTGACCCCACCAGAGCTGACGGGAGATGCACCAGTCGTGGACATTCTCCATCCAGTTCATGTAGGTCTTTGTGAAGCGCTCGGGAACGAACTTTATCCTGCCGTCCTTGACGACATCGATGGCCGCCTCGGCAAGGGGCTTCATCTTCACAAACCACTGGGGGCTCGTGAGCGGCTCAACAACCGTGCCGCAGCGGTAGCAGCAGCCGACATTGTGGTTATACGGCTCTACCTTGACAAGGTATCCCTGCTCCTCGAGATCGGCAACGATGGCCTTGCGGGCTTCGTAGCGATCCATGCCGTTATACTTGCCGCCGTTTATTATCTTTGCATCTTCATTGATGACGAGTATCTGCTCAAGGTTATGGCGCAGTCCGACCTCGTAGTCGTTGGGGTCGTGGCAGGGCGTCATCTTGACAGCGCCCGTGCCGAAGCCGAGCTCGACATAGTCGTCGGCGACGATGGGGAGCTTTCTGCCGACAAGGGGCAGAATTGCGTTTTTGCCGACAAGGTGCTTATAGCGCTCATCGTCGGGGTGAACGGCAACACCGGTGTCGCCGAGCATGGTCTCGGGACGGGTGGTTGCGATTATAAACTCCTCATCCGAGTCCTCGATGGGGTATCTTATATGCCAGAAGCTGCCGGGCATGTCCTTGTACTCGACCTCGGCATCCGACAGAGCCGTGCGGCACTTGGGGCACCAGTTGATGATTCGGTTGCCCTTATAGATAAGTCCCTTTTCGTACAGCTCACAGAAGGTCTCGCGCACGGACTTGGCTCTTGTCTCATCCATGGTGAATGCGCTTCTGTCCCAATCGCAGGACGCACCGAGCACCTTCTGCTGCTCGACTATGCGGTCACCGTATTTGTTCTTCCAATCCCAAACACGCTCAAGGAACTTCTCACGGCCGAGGTCGTAGCGGGTAAGTCCCTCCTTCTCGCGCAGCTCCTGCTCGACCTTTATCTGTGTCGCAATGCCCGCGTGGTCGGTGCCGGGGAGCCAAAGGGCTGCATAGCCCTGCATTCTCTTATAGCGGGTGAGGATATCCTGCAGGGTGGAGTCAAGAGCATGACCCATGTGGAGCTGACCTGTTACATTGGGGGGCGGCATGACGATGGAAAACGGCTTTTTGTCGGGGTCGATAACGCCCTTGAAGTAACCGCCGGTCTGCCACATATCATAAATTCTCTTTTCGACCGTACTCGGGTCATACACCTTGGGTAATTCTTTCATAACTGCCTCCTTAAAAAGAAAAAGCGCCCTGATCACTCAGGGCGCAATTATATGCGTGGTACCACCTGAATTCCGCAAAATGCGGCTCTCATGGGCTCTGTAACGGGAGCTCCCGACCGTACTTACTTTATTCTGCACGGCAGCTCAAAGCCGACCTTCGGCAAGGCTTCGGAAAACTTGCACCAACCGTTTTCTCTCTGAACGAAGCGTATCGCCTACTCCTGCTTATCAAAGCTGTTGACTTTTGAAAATTATATTATCCTATCACCGATTTGTCAAGATTATTCCTTGCGCTCGTCGCCCCAGAAGAACAGCGCGACAGTGCCCGGGCCGGTGTGGCTGCCGATGGTCGTGCCGATATTATTTATAACGACCTTGCCGTTGAGCTTCGGGAAGCTCTCCTCAACGAGCGATGCGACCGCCTGAGCGTCCTCGAGGCATGCGGACATGGAGATATAGCACTTGCCGGAATAGTCAAGGCCGTCCTGGGCGTGCTCCTTCATTCTTTCGACTATCTCCTTGATGACGCGCTTTTTGGTGCGGATCTTATCTCTGGGGATGAGGTGGCCGCCGTCATCCATGTTGAGAAGCGGGCAAATGCTGAGCATGGTACCGAAGAAGCCGGCCGCTTTGGTGATCCTGCCGCCCTTGACGTAGAAGGTAAGGTCGGTGGAGAAAAACCAGTGATGCAGGCGGAGCTTGTTTGCCTCTATCCAATCATGAAGCTCATCGATGCTCTTACCCTCGTCACGCATATCGGCGAGTGTGTCCATGATAAGGCCGTAGCCGGAGGATGCGCCGAGAGAGTCAACGATATATATCTTTCTGTCGGGGTACTCTGCCTTGAGCATCTCGGCTGCGGTGCGGGCGGAGTTGACGGTGCCGGAAATGCCGGATGAAAGGGTCACATGCAGAATGTCCTTGCCCTCGTCGAGGTAGGGTCTGAAGTGGTCTATGTACTCTGCGACATTGACCTGTGCGGTCTTGGTTTCGGCGCCCTCTGCCATCAGCTTGTAAAACTCATCGAACGGGATGGACTGGCCGAGATCGTCAAGACGCTCCTCACCGTTCAGGAAATAGTGGAAGCATACATATTTAATTTCTCTTGCGTCAAAATGTTCCTTTGAAAGATCCGCTGTCGAGCAGCAGCTAAGAATATAGTCAGACATAATTATCTCCTTTTTTAAAGCGTTAGCACCCGTATTATATACGGGTGCTAATATAATTGCAACAATTAATTTAAGTTGTTATCCCAGCATTGTCATAAGCTGCTCGACCGTGTGCACGCCGACTTCCTTGCTTATCATCTCACCGTTGCGGAATACCATGAGCGTTGGGATGCTCATAACGCCGAAGCGCTGAGCGATAGCAGGCTCATCATCGACATCCAGCTTGCAGATCTTGACCTTGCCGTTAAGCTGCTCGTCAAGCTCCTCAAGGATAGGTGCCTGCATGCGGCAGGGTCCGCACCAAGTTGCCCAGAAGTCGACCAGCACGAGGCCGGAGGAAGTGACGGAATCAAAATTGTCCTTTGTAAGATGCATAATAGCCATGTTATATATCTCCTTTGTTACAGTTTACTTATATAATCAACTGCGGCAAGCGCAGCAATATTGCCCTCGCCGACTGCCTTTGCAAGCTGATACGGTGCGCCCGTGCAGTCTCCGGCGGCAAAAACGCCGTTTATGTTAGTTTTGCCGGAGCGATCGGCTTTTATGATGCCTCTTTCGCTTTCGATGCCGTTGACTAAGCTCTCGGCTGAAAGAGTCTCTTTGAGGATGAATATGCAATCTGTTTTAACCGTCTCTCCGTTAACAACCAGCGTGTCGGCCTTTTTATCGCCAAGTATCTCAATTTTGCCCTTGCCGGAGAAAACGGAGACATCGCAGCCGATATCACGCAAAAACGCAATGTCCTTTTCCGATTCCTCGCCCTCACCGAGGACAGCAACCTTTTTGCCCTTGTAAAGCATTCCGTCGCAGGTGGCGCAGTAGCTCACTCCCCTGCCGAGGAATTTCGTCTCACCCTCGCACAGCGGTCTGCGGCTAATGCCGGTGGCAATGATGACGGAAAGTGCTTCATAAAAATCGTTTCCTACGGCAACGCCGATTGTCTTACCCAATGACATGACGCTCAGAGCTTTGCCGGGGATAAGCTGCGCCGAGCTATTCTCAAGCTGGCTGCGCATTTTCTGCATTATCTCCGCACCGCTGCCATCCATACCCGGGTAATTTGTAATGCTTTCGGCAAGGAAAAGCTTGCTCGTCTCCGGTGGGTTTGCGATAACTCCGACAGTTTTACCACGGTTAACCGCCGTCAGCGCCGCAGAAATTCCCGCGGGGCCGCCTCCGACTATAAGAATATCAAAATTAGCGCTCATAACGCACTCACCTCTTTTTTCTCCATTTTAGCAGTTATTATAACACTTTATTGTTGTAATTACCACAATTATCGTTTATAATTCCAATATGCCAGATTTTTTACAGGAGCATATACACATGGACGAGATAAGCAAGAATTTTATTGAGAATTTTATAGATGAGGATATCGCCGATGGCGGACGCTTTGCCGGCATGAAGGTGCACACCCGTTTTCCACCCGAGCCCAACGGCTATCTGCATATAGGTCACTGCAAGGCACTGATCATCGACTTCGGCACTGCCGAGAAGTACGGCGGTCTGTGCAACCTGCGCATGGATGACACCAACCCCGCCAAGGAGGACACCGAGTATGTCGATGCCATTCAGGAGGATATCCACTGGCTTGGTTTCGACTGGGGCGACAGATTTTTCTATGGCTCGGATTACTTCGAGCAGACATATGAATACGCCCTTGAGCTTATAAAGAAAGGTCTTGCCTATGTCTGCGAGCTCACGCCCGAGCAGTTTAAGGAATATAGAGGCGATACTACCCGCCCCGCGGTCAGTCCTTATCGCGACAGACCTATCGAGGAGAGCCTTGATCTTTTCCGGCGCATGAAAAACGGCGAGTTTCCCGAGGGCAAGTACACCCTGCGCGCAAAGATTGACCTTGCCTCCGGCAACTTCAACATGCGTGACCCCGTGCTCTACCGCATCCGCTACATCGAGCACCACCGTCAGGGAACAAAGTGGTGCATCTTCCCGATGTACGACTTTGCCCACCCCATTCAGGACGCACTTGAGGGTATCACCCACTCGCTGTGCTCGCTCGAGTATGAGGATCACCGCCCGCTGTACGATTGGGTCATCAACAATGTCTCCGTGCCGTCCAAGCCCCGTCAGATTGAGTTTGCAAGACTCGGCATCAACTACACCGTGCTCAGTAAGCGCAAGTTAAGACGGCTCGTCGAGGAAGGCATTGTCTCCGGCTGGGATGATCCCCGCATGCCGACCCTGTGCGGTCTGCGCCGCCGCGGCTACACGCCCACTGCTATCCGCAGCTTCTGCGAGCGCATCGGTGTGAATAAGGTCCCCAGCACCATCGAGTATTCCTTCCTTGAGCACTGCCTGCGCGATGATCTAAACGAGCACGCCCAGCGTGCAATGGCAGTTCTGCGCCCCGTCAAGCTCACGATAACCAACTACCCCGAGGGCAAGAGCGAGCTTCTGAGCGTTGAGAATAACCCCAACGACCCCGAGGCCGGTACCCGTGAGGTCAGCTTCTCGAGAAACCTCTACATTGAGGCCGACGACTTCCTTGAAACGCCCGTTCCCAAGTACAAGCGCCTGTACCCCAACGGCCTTGAGTGCCGTCTCAAGGGTGCATATCTCATCAAATGCACAGGCTGCGTCAAGGATGCAGACGGCAATGTCACCGAGATACTTTGTACCTACGATCCCGAGAGCCGCGGCGGCGACCCTGCCGACGGCCGCAAGGTCAAGGGCGCGACCATCCACTGGGTCGATGCAAACAATTGCGCCGACGCCGAGGTAAGGCTTTACAGCAATCTGTTCAGCGATGAGGATCCCGATGCCGCCGATAAGGATTACATCAAGTGCATGAATCCCAACTCTCTTGAAGTGCTCCACGGCTGCAAGATCGAGAAAATGCTTGAAAACGCAGTCGCTCCGGCACAGTTCCAGTTCCTGCGCATGGGCTACTTCTGTGTTGACAGCAAGGACTCGACTCCTGAGCATCTTGTGTTTAACCGTGCCGTTGCACTCAAGGACAGCTTCAAAAAGTAAGACTTAAACTAAAAAACTCCCGTCAGTTGACGGGGGTTTTTTTCATGCGGTCTTGGGTTTGAGGTTTAGAAGGACTATTGCCGAGAGGACGAGCAGGATGCCGACGGCGCTCATTGCGGTCAGCGCCTCGTGATAGATGAATATGCCGCACAGCGTCGCAACGACCGGCTCTATCGATGCCATGATCGACGCTTTGCCGTTTTCTAATCCGGTCAGGCCGTATGTATAGCACAGATACGGCAAAAAGCAGGTCACAAGTCCCGTCGCGGCTGCAAGCAAAAAGTTCGGTACGGTCGATGTGATGATGGGGACAAGCTCTACCCCGCCGACTATCAGTGCGCCAAGTCCCGCAAGCAGGCAGGTGTAGAAGTTTATCGTAAAGGTCGAGTAGCCACGGTTGATGGCGAAACGGCTGAATATACTGAACAGTGCATAGCAGATGCCAGAGCCGAGGCCGAACAGGATGCCGGTCGTGCTTATCTTGCTGCTCGTGCCGATGCCGGAGACAAGGCAGCATCCGGCGAATGCGATTAGCATAGCAGCAAGCTTTCTCGCAGTTATCTTTTCATTGAACAGCAGCGCCGAGAACAGGATGACAAAGCACGGTGCGGTGTAAAGCAAAATTGCGGCGTTTGACAGACTCATATAATCCATGGCCTTGAAGTAGCACAGGCTGAACAACAGAAGCGACACTATGCCGCTGCCCAAAAAGCACCAAGCATCACGCAGCTTCACCTTAAATGCCTTGCGGTCGGTGATGAGCATTGCGATGCCGAACAGCAGCGCCGCAAAAATTCCTCTGACGGCTATGCAGTTTGAGGCCGACAGCCCCATCGTGTCGAGCGTTCTGCGGAAAAAGCCCATGAAGCCCCAGAGCGTTCCCGCTCCGAGCACTGCGAGGGTATATTTATTCTTTCCCATTAAAACAGACCTCCTAGCCATGCGGAAAACGGCATGTAGATTATCGGTATGATGAGTGCCGGAATGAAATTTGAAATGTTTATCTTGCGGTCGGTGATGCCGGCCATATTGACGCCCATACCGATGAACACCACTCCGCCGACTGCCGATAGCTCTGTTATGACCTCAGCGCCGAGTACCGGCGAAACAACGCCCGCAAGCAGCGTGAGAAGCCCCTCCCATATGAGCACGGGTGCAAATGAGAACACGACACCCACGCCCATGGCTGAGGACATCGTCACGGCAACGACTGTGTCGATGACGGTTTTGGTTATGAGAATGCTGTAGTTTTGGTTGATTCCCGCTTCGATAGAGCCGAGGATGGCCATAGCGCCGGTCACAAACAGCACTGAGGCATTGATAAATCCCTCGGAAAACTGTCCGTCTGCAAACTTCTTGTCCTTGAACAGGTTCATGGCCTTATCTCCGACACCGTCAAGAAAGCGGTCCATATGCAAAAGCTCGCCAATAATTGCGCCGAGCGCCATGCTCACGACGACACATAGCGTATTGTTCGAGCACACAGCGCCCTGCACGCCTAAGCCGATGATGACAAGTCCCATTGCTGCCATGAGCGTATTTGTAAATCTATCGCTTATCCTGCCTCTGAACAGCGTTCCCAGCGTGCCGCCTATCACTATTCCGATGGCATTTATCAATGCGGCTATCATTTCTCTTTCTCCTTTGAAACGCAATGAGAATGAGATAATAATAGAATTCGTGACGAGAAAAGTCAATTGTCTGCTTTAAATAAACTTTCATCCCGCATTGACAAAAATTTTTAGATTGTGCTATTATGGGTCAACAGAGTGTCGGAGGTTTTGCCATGAAAAAGCTGTGCTCACTTTTTATCTGTCTTGCGCTGCTGCTTGTCGGCTGTGGCAAAAGCGATTATAAGGACTATGTTAATAGCCTCGGCGGAGTTGACATTTCTGAAGCCAAGGTCGTTTCCTCGCAGGACAGCCACGGCGGCTTCCACGGTGACGGAGTGCTTTTTGTCAGCTTTGATTGCTCTGATGTTTCTGACTCTGCGCTTGAGGGCATTAAGTCTTGGACGGCGTTTCCGTTGAGCGATAACATGCAGCACGTGGTCTACGGTGGCTTTGACGACGAGATAAGCATCCCCGAGATAACAAACGGCTGCTACCTGTTCCATGACCGGCACTCGGACGCGGTCGACCCCGCGGATGACAGTAAGCTGTTTGACAGGTATTCGTATAATTTTTCGCTGCTTTTGTTTGACTTTGACACGAATATGCTGTATCTTATCGGGGTGGACACCTAACAACTGAACATCGGCGGGTATGATGGAATTGGCAGACATGCGAGATTTAGGTTCTCGTGCTGAGAGGC
>SAMEA3663283__coassemble_935_pt1 | contig 25896 bp, 23 predicted proteins | sample SAMEA3663283__metabat2_low_PE_027 | metagenome-assembled genome bin SAMEA3663283 (sample SAMEA3663283) | pig gut metagenome | biome: pig gut; feature: pig-associated habitat; material: faeces | place: China | collected 2013 | reverse complement strand
GGAGTGCTCCGTTTTGTCGGCACCGACGAGCTCACGATAGGCGCGGCTGAGCGCCACGCCGATCGCAGCATCGTCCTCGTCGGTCAAAAACAGGCAAAAGCCCTTGGTAAAATCGTGGTCGCGTGAGATAATGTCGTCATAGCCGAAGCACTGCGAGCCGCGCCCCACGAGCCCGACGGCGATGCGCCCCTCGTATTCTGGGAAGCGCTCGTGTATTAGCTGTGCGCCGCGCTCGGTATAGAGTTTTTTTGCTTCTGTTAATCCGTTCATAGCTTGTACCCAAAATGCTCAAAGGTCGGCAGACACTTCGAGACGGTGAAATCGTAGTAGCCGTCGTGCGGCAGGGTGGGGGAGTGCAGGTTGTCGTACGCCAGCTTGAGCGCCTTTGCGATATCCGCCTCACGCCCCATGCGCTCGTACAGCTCTGCGAGGTTGCAGTAGGTCACGGCAAGCTCGTTTTCCGGCGTGTCGCAGTGGGAGATAACGCCCAGCGCCTTTTTGTAGTAGCCCTCGGCGGTGTCATACTCGCCTATATCGGCATACGACAGCGCCATGTTGTTGTACAGCCCGCCGAAGCGGTAGTCCAGCGGATCGAGCGTCTGCGAATATACCCGACAAGCCTGCACGAACATGGGTATCGATTGCTCAGCCATGCCGTAGGCCTTGAGTGTGGTGGCTGCGTTTAAAACTATCGTTGCGCCCGAGACGGTCGAGCCCAAGCGGTGCTCACGAATGAGCTCCAGCCCACGCTCCACCGCAGCCATTGCGGCGGCTTTATCGCTCGTGCGGCGGTGAAAGCCCATGAGCTCGCTTTGCAGCGTAAGCTCGGTTCGCCAGTCGCCGACCTCCTGCGCTTTTTGACACCAGCGGTCGAGATATTCGCCCGCAGCGGTATCGTCGCCGGAGAATAAAAGCTTATCCAGCCCCGCTATGATGCCCTTAGTGTCAAGACTTTGCGCACATGGCGCCGCATCCGGCACACCGGTGTACATGGAAGCGTCAAAGCAGCAGGCAGCTTCGTTATACGACATAAAAATCAACCTCATTTCGCTATAATCTTATCATCAAACATCATCCGAAACAGTGGCAAATTCTACACCTGCGATCAATAAGGAGTCTATCTTGAAAAAACTGCTTTCCGTTGTGACCGCGACTGCGGTCGCCCTTGCGCTGCTCACGGGAGCCGTCGCCGTGCCGACGCTCGTGCGCCCTATCTACTATGCCCACATCACCCCCCTCGGCCTGCCGGAGAAAAGCGGCATGACGCAGGAGGAGATAATCGACGCCTATGACGAGGTGATCAACTACTGCACCGGCGTGACCGATGAATTTTCCGCGGGCATACTGCCGTTTTCCGCCGAGGGCGCAGACCATTTTAAGGACTGCCGCCGGTTGCTTTTGCTCGACTACTGGCTTTTTGCGGCATCGATGGCGGTGGTTGCGGCGGTCATAGTCTATGCCCGAAAGCATAAGCTGCACAGGTTTTTGAACCGCGGCCCCGCGTTCTGGGGCGCAACGGGACTTTCGGCTACGCTGCTCATCATCGGCACTGCCGCAGCGACGAATTTTGAAAAGGCGTTCACGCTTTTCCACACGCTATTTTTCCCCGGCAAAGACAATTGGGTGCTGTATTCAAATGTCGATCCCGTTATCAGAATCATGCCCGAGGAATTTTTCCGCAACTGCGCCATTGTCATATTGGGCGTCATCGTTGTGGTGACGATAGTGATAGCGTTAGTTGATATGAAAAATAAAGCTTGACTTTGCACGAAAACTGAATTATAATATGCAAGCTGATTAGTCGGCGCAATTGCATATTATTTTACTCGGAGAAGTCGCGTAGTCCGGCCGAGCGCGCACGATTGGAAATCGTGTATACCCCATAAGGGTATCGAGGGTTCGAATCCCTCCTTCTCCGCCAAAAATCCCGTACGACAGTGCGGGATTTTTACTTTTTCACTCTTCTATCTGTCCATTTTTCTTGACAAGTTTCGGTGTTCGGTAGGAGAGAGCGCCCGCAAAAAAGCCTGTGGTCACGCATGACCACAGGCTTTTACTTGTTTAAACTATATCTTCATGCAGACAGCCCATGCGCGCCAGATGACGGTACGCAGGTTGCCGATGGCGACACAGTCGCCGACACGGTAGGCCTTCTTGTTGCCCTTGCCGCCGACGGGGGTGGGAACAAAGCCGATGCCGTTGACGACGCTGTCACACTCGACGAAGGTCGTCTCGCCGGTCTGAACATTCTTGACGGTGCAGCCCTTGTCGGTTATCTCGGTGACGGTGGAGTGCAGGTAAACGGGGACCTTGTGGTACTCCATTGCGTCACGCAGATACGAGGTGTTTGCAAGGCAGGTGGCCTGAGCGGCGACGAGGTCGCCGGCGTACTCGACGATTATCGGGTGCTTGCCGTAGTTGAGCAGCATGTCGTATGCAGCCTCGCAGGAGGACTGGCCGCCGCCGATAAACAGCACCTTATCGCCGACATCGACCTTGTCCCTGAGCACCTGAGTAAAGGTGAGGGTCTTTTCGAAGCCCTTGATGGAGGGCATGGTTCTGGGAACGGAACCGCTTGCGACGATTATCTCGTCAAAGCCGTGCAGAGTGCCGAGGTCGTTGACCTCGGTGTTGAGACGGACATCGATGCCTTCCTTTTCTATCTCGTTGAGGTACCAGCGGATGAGCTCCTTGTCGTTTTCCTTAAAGGTCATTGCCGATGCGGTGAGGAACAGACCGCCGAGCTCGCCGCTCTTTTCAAAGATGGTGGGGATGTGGCCACGCTGCTTGAGCACGAGAGCACACTCCATGCCGCCGATGCCGCCGCCTATGATGGCGACCTTCTTGGGGTTCTTTGTGGGCACTATCTTGTAGCGGTTATGCTGCATGGTCGTGGGGTTCAGGGCGCAGCGTGCAAGATGCAGCGAGTCGCCCAGATGCTGCACATTCGGAGTGCCGGCATACTTCGCCATGTTGAAGCAGCCGTTGTGGCAGCGGATGCAGGGCTTGATCTCGTCCTCACGGCCTTCCTTGATCTTGTGTATCCAGTCGTGGTCGACAAGATTCTGGCGAGCGATGGCAACTGCATCGAGCTTGCCTGCCTCGATCTCCTCGGCTGCCTTGACCGGATCCATGCGGCCTGCGCAGACGACGGGCTTGTCGGTGAACTTCTTGATGTGCTCGACATACTCGAGGTTGCAGTTGTCGGGCATGTACTGAGGCGGATGTGCCCAGTACCATGCATCGTAGGTGCCGTTGTCGCAGTTGAACATATCGTAGCCTGCGTCGGAAAGGTACTTTATCGCTCTTTCGGACTCCTCCATATCACGGCCGAACTCCTTGAAGTCGGTCTCGTAAGGCATTGCGCCCTTGCCCCAGTCCTTGGTCTTGGAGACAACGGAGTAGCGCAGCGAAACGGGGAAGTCATTGCCGCAGGCAGCCTTTATCGCCTGAACTATCTCAACGGGGAAGCGGTAGCGATTTTCAAAGCTGCCGCCGTACTCATCGGTGCGGTAGTTCATGTTGGAAATGGTGAACTGGTCGAGCAGATAGCCCTCGTGGACTGCGTGGATCTCAACGCCATCGACACCGGCATCCATGAGCTTCTTTGCGGTCTTTGCAAATGCGTCGACCTGGTCGTGGATCTCCTGTATGGTCATCGGGCGGGACTTGATCTCCTCGTACCAGCGGTTGGGGGTCGCAGAAGCGGAAGCGGTTATGTAGTCAAGGTCTGCGATCGGGCTTGCGATCTTGCCGAGAAGCGGGTTTTTAAGCAGCGTTACCATGGGCTTTGTGATAGCCATGGAGCGGCCCATACCTGCGGCCAGCTGGATAAACAGCTTCGAGCCGGTCTTGTGGAACTCCTTCATGTAAACTTCAAGATCCTTGAACATCTTGTCGTTCTGATACAGCCAGCGACCGAGAATGGGATCCTTGATGCACTGCATGCCGGGCAGGATAAGACCCACACCGTCCTGCGCACGGTTGAGCAGGAAATATGCGGCCTCCTTGTCGAGGTGGCTCGGCTCCATCCAGCCGAACAGAGATGTGCCGCCCATCGAGCACTGGACGATGCGGTTGGGGATCTCCACATTGCAGATCTTCCAGGGCGTGAACAGGGCATTGTACTTTTGATTCATGTTTTGCTCCTTCCTTTATTTGACCATTACACCATAAATGTCAGTTTGTATGACATTTATGGCTGTTAAACGGCGGAGCTTCCGCAGGCAGCTCCGGAACCCGTTGTTTATAAATTTTTTGCCGCAAACTGCTGCGTGAACATGTCGCACATGGCACGCAGACGCAGGTGCGCATCTATCTCGTTTGCACTTGGCACGCCGATGGTCAGGCGCTGCATCATGCCGAGTATAGAGTCGTACGCGTTATAATAAAGCTGCCTGATATCCGCCTTCGGGTCGACCGTGCCGTCCTTGAGCCCCTTCTCAATGGCAACGGAAAGGGGACCGGAGTGCTCCTCAAAGCGCTCGGGCGGGCGATTTATCACCCTTTCGTTTTTTCCGGCGCTGTACAGGGCGGTCTCGGCATCAAGCGAAAATCTTATGCCCTCGGGGTCGATAAACAAAATATTTGCATAGCTGTTGAGGATAATTGATATCTGCTCTATGCCGCTGAGATCTCTGTAGTCATGCATACTGAGCTCACGGCTAATGTGCTCCTTCGTGCGGTTCCAATAGCAAAAGGCGGCAGCGATGACGATATCGCTCTTTGTCTCAAAATACCTGTAGACCGAGCGCTCCGTGAGTCCCGCCGCCTTGGCGATATCCGCCACCTTGGTATTTGCAATGCCGTTTTTTATAAAGCAGTCAAGTGCTTTTTCGGAAACGAGCTGAATGTTCTTAGCTCTGACTTCTTCAAGAGACATGTGTTAACTCCAAACGAAAATGTCATATCAACTGACATGTAGCATTATACACTTAATTTAGCTTTTTCGCAAGGAAAATAATTATTTTTTTTCACATTATTTTTTTCCTTTTTGCATTTTTGCTCTCGGCAGCTATAATATACACCAAGACCTCGTGGTAATATTATCACGAGGTCTTTTCCAGGCTTTTTGTTGCTTTAACCCCGAAGGACTGGTACAATATAGTGTGTCAAAGCGGTTAAGGGCAAGTAAAGGAGATAAAATGGCATCCAGCAGAGAATTTTTGGACTTTGTTTTGGAGCAGTTATCGGAGCTTGACGGGATAAGCTGCCGCGCGATGATGGGCGAATTTATAATTTACCACAAGGGCAGGATACCCGGCGGGATATATGACGACCGCCTGCTTGTAAAGCCCGTGAAGGCCGCAATAGAGTATATGCCGGAGGCAACATACGAGCTTCCGTATGACGGCGGCAGCAAGATGCTGCTTGTGACCGAGCTTGAGGACAAGGGCTTCCTTGCGGGACTATTTAACGCCATGTACGATGAGCTGCCGGAGCCAAAAAAGAAGAAGCAGAGGAGATAAGATGTACAAGCTTTTGATAATCGAGGACGACGAGGGCATAGCGCAGGGTATAGCCGCCTGTGCCCAAAGCTGGGGGATGCAGCCGCAGTGCGTGCGGGATTTCCGCAATGTCATGGCGGAGTTTGCAAGCTTCGAGCCGCACCTTGTGCTGCTGGATATCTCGCTGCCGTTCATGAGCGGCTACTACTGGTGTCAGGAGATACGCAGAGTAAGCAGTGTGCCCGTCATTTTCATATCCTCAGCCGCCGACAACATGAACATCATCATGGCCATGAACATGGGCGCCGACGACTTTATCGCAAAGCCCTTTGACCAGAGCGTGCTCATTGCAAAGGTTCAGGCGATACTCCGCCGAGCCTACGATTTCGGGGCATCGGCATCCGTGCTTGAGCACATGGGAGCACTTCTCAATACCGGCGACAACAGCCTGAGCTACAACGGCGAGCGGGTGGAGCTCAGTAAAAACGAGTACCGCATCCTGCTCACGCTCATGCAGAGCAAGGGCAGGGTCGTCAGCCGTGAAAAGCTCATGGAGGCGCTGTGGGAAACAGACAGCTTCGTTGACGAAAACACGCTGACAGTCAATGTCGGCAGACTGCGAAAAAAGCTCGATGCCGCGGGACTCAAGGATTTTATCGGCACAAAATTCGGCGTGGGCTATATAGTCGGGTGATGGCATGAGATATCTTGCATCATATTTAAAACAGCATAAGCTTGCACTTTTGGCGTTCGTTTTGTGCGCTGCGCTGTATGCGGTGACGTTCGTGTTCTACCGCTTTCCGTTGGAGGCGATCGCATACCCCACGGCGCTGTGCTTGGTGTTGCTTCTAGCCTTCACTGCGGCGGATATCGCAAGAACGAAGAAAAAGTACACCGAGCTTGAGCGGATAAAGGGCTTTGACGCGAGACTTGCCGACTCCTTTCCCAAAGCGGGCGGCATCGTTGAGCGTGATTATCAGGAGATTATCCACCTCATGCGTGAGCAGCACGAGGCAGCCAAGGAGAAGTCCGAGCAAAGCCTGCGCGAGATGATGGATTACTACACCGTGTGGGTGCATCAGATTAAAACGCCAATCGCGTCCATGCGCCTTGCACTGCAGAATATCGACACCGCCCAGTCACGGCAGCTTCTGTCGGAGCTTGGGCGCATAGAGCGCTATGTCGAGATGGTGCTGACATTTTTGCGTCTCGGCTCTGATTCAACAGACTACGTCATAAAAGAGCACGAGCTTGATGATATAGTGCGCGGTGCGGTCAAAAAGCTTGCGGGCGACTTCATAAATAAGCGCATAAAGCTTGAGTACACCGAGCTCAACGCGACGGTGCTCACTGACGAAAAGTGGCTGGCGTTCGTTATCGAGCAGGTGCTGTCCAACGCACTTAAATATACGCCCGAGGGCACGGTGTCCGTGTACCTTGAGAGCCCCAAGACACTGTGCATCCGCGACACCGGCATCGGCATTGAACCCGAGGATCTGCCGAGGGTGTTTGAAAACGGCTACACCGGCTATAACGGCCGCAGCGACAAGAAAGCCAGCGGCATCGGCCTGTACCTGTGCAGGCGCATATGCGACAAGCTCGGCCACACGATAAGCGCCGAATCCAAGGCGGGCGAGGGGACGGTCATACGCATCGGACTTGACAGGAAAAAGCTTGAGATCGAATGATTGTGACAAAAGCGTAAGATTTGAAAGGGAAATTGTAAGCCAATTCGATGGAGCTTCGGTTTCCCTTTTGCTATATTGTTATCAGAAACTCAAACGGAGGTTTTTGAAATGAGCTTACTCGAAGTAAAAGGGATCAGAAAAATCTACAAAACACGCTTTGGCTCGAATGCGGTCGAGGCTTTGAAAAATGTCAATTTCAGCGTCGAGGAGGGCGAGTATATCGCCATCATGGGCGAATCGGGCTCGGGCAAAACGACGCTTTTGAATATCCTTGCGGCGCTTGATAAGCCGACGGCGGGCTCTGTCCTGCTCGACGGCAAGGAGCTTGCGAACATAAAGGAATCGGCGGTGGCGCAGTTTCGGCGCGATAACCTCGGATTCGTTTTTCAGGAGTTTAACCTGCTTGATAACTTCACCGTCGAGGACAACGTTTTCCTGCCGCTGGTGCTTGCGGGCAAGACCTATGACGAGATGCACAGCCGCATAGTTCCTATCGCAAAAGAGCTCGGCATCGCAGAGCTTTTGAAAAAGTACCCCTACGAGATATCCGGCGGTCAGAAGCAGCGTGCCGCCGTTGCAAGGGCGCTCATCACCAATCCCCGCCTCATCCTGGCCGATGAGCCGACCGGTGCGCTCGACTCCAAGGCGACAGACGAGCTGTTGAGACTGTTCGGCGAGATAAACCGCTCCGGTCAGACCATCCTCATGGTCACGCACTCGGTAAAGGCCGCAAGCCACGCCTCCCGTGTGCTGTTCATAAAGGACGGCGAGGTGTTCCACCAGATCTACCGCGGCGAAAGCAGCGATGAGCAGCTTTATCAGAAGATATCCGACACCCTTACTATGCTGGCGACAGGCGGTGAGCAGGCATGAAGGCACTGTTCTACCCCCGTCTTGCGTGGACGGGCATAAAAAATAACCGCCGCCTTTACCTGCCGTATATCCTGACGTGCATCGGCATGGTGGCAATGTTCTACATCATGCTTTCACTGTCCACCGGAGAATTTCTGGATAAAATGCGCGGCGGCACGACCCTCGGCAGCGTGCTCGGCCTCGGTGCGGGCGTCATCGGTTTTTTCGCCGTGCTGTTTCTGTTTTACACAAACTCTTTCCTCATCCGCAGGAGGAAAAAGGAGTTCGGCCTGTATAACATCCTCGGCATGGGCAAGCGCAATATCGCAAGAGTGCTTTTTAGCGAAACGCTCATCCTTGCGGCCGTGTCGCTCGTGTTCGGCCTTATCCTCGGTGTTGCGCTGTCAAAGCTTGCCGAGCTCGGTCTTGCGTTCTTTGTCGAGTCGGACGCAGGCTACAACTTCACCGTCTATCCGACGGCGATGGGCTACACCGTGCTGCTGTTTGTCTGCATTTTCCTTCTGCTGTTTTTTAAATCGGTAGGGCAGGTCGGCCTGTCCAACCCCGTCGAGCTTCTGCGCAGCGAAAGCGTCGGCGAAAAGCCGCCCAAGGCAAACTGGGTATTCGGCGTTCTCGGCATAGTCATCCTCGCCGCAGCCTACTACATTTCCGTCACCATCGAGCAGCCCGTTGCTGCCCTCGGCTGGTTCTTCGTTGCGGTGCTCATGGTCATTGCGGCGACCTACCTGCTTTTTATCGCAGGCTCAGTGCTGCTGTGCCGCATTTTGCAGAAAAACAAGCGCTATTACTATAAGCCCGACCACTTCGTCTCCGTGTCCTCGATGGTCTACCGCATGAAGCGCAACGGAGCGGGTCTTGCCTCTATCTGCATCCTCATTACCATGGTGCTCGTCATGATAGCCAGCACCTCCTGCCTGTACTTCGGCAAGGAGGATGTCCTCAGATCGCAGTATCCGCACGACTTCAATTTCACAGTGGACTTCGATACTCTTGATGAAGTGACGCAGGAGAATATCGACAAAACGAAGGCGGGGATAGATGCTTTCATGGATAAAAACGGCGGTATCAGCTTCGGCATCTGCGGCAAATCCGACAGAGTGACGGGCGAGCTCAGGGACGGCGTTTTCTACATGGGCGACGATGTCTATGACCCCGAACACTCGACATTTTTGTACATCATCGACCTTGCCGACTACAACAGAAACACCGGCAGCAGCTACCGCCTTAATGACGGCGAGGCACTGGTGTTTGCAAGCAGCCGGACATACGATCATGACACCATCCGCATTGAAGGCGGCAGGGAGTACAAGGTCGTAAAGTCCGACGGCAGCATTGATTTTGTCCGTGACACGGAGATGCTGGGCTTCAGCGCCGTTTACATCGTCGTACCGGACTTTTACTCGTCGGCAGAGGCTCTTTTTCAGGCTACCGAAAAGCAGGGTGTGTCCCAGCCTTGGCTTCAGTGGCGTTATCAGTTCGACAGCAGCGCAGATCACGACAAGCAGGTGAAAATCACGAGCGAATTATTCAGCGCCGCTGACGAAATTACCGCCGAGACGGCCTCCGGCGGCTTCGGGCTCGGCAGCATGGCCTCGGCAAGGGACGATTTTTACGGCTCGTTCGGCGGCCTGTTCTTCCTCGGCATCATGCTCAGCATCGTGTTTATCCTTGCCGCCGTCCTTATTATCTACTACAAGCAGATCTCCGAGGGCTACGAGGACCAATCGAGATTTGAGATAATGCAGAAGGTCGGCATGACCAAAAAGGACATCCGCAAAAGCATAAATTCGCAGATGCTCACGGTGTTTTTCCTGCCGCTGCTGTTTGCGATAGTCCACCTCGGCTTTGCCTTCCCGATGATAAACAAGCTTCTGTTGCTCTTCGGGCTTGATAACCTCGGCCTGCTGCTTCTGACGGCGGCTATAAGCGCACTGGTTTTCGCCCTGTTTTACATCATCGTTTACCGAGTTACTTCCAACGCATACTATTCCATCGTCAGCGGCGCAAAAGAGTAATTTATACACATTCGCACCCGGTGTCAATTTTTTGACACCGGGTCTGTTTAGCAACATGGAAATTTAGCCCAATATAATTACAAAAAACGAGCAATTATCAAAAAATGATTAAAATTAGCACCTATAAAATAATTGATTTTACCCAAAATGTGTGCTATACTCTTAGCGGTGTTGTGTAAACAGCTACTTTTCATCTCGTAAACGTTGGGGGCGCCGGTCGAGGAGGACCGGGGCGTCATCGTGAAATAAAGAATTACATTTTTAGAAAGGATGTATTAAATGAACGAAAAGTATGCACCTCTATTTACCCCGTTCAAGATCGGCAATGTAGAGATCAAGAACCGCATTGTCCAGTGCTCCATGGGCGGCACTTCCCTGTTTGGCTGGCTCGAGCCCTGCCACTTCGATAAGGAAGCTGCTTACTTCCTGCTCCAGAGAGCCAAGAAGGGCGTTGGCCTTATCCTCCCCGGCATGCAGTGTGTCCGTGACACCATGGGTATGCCCGGCCGTCATTGGCTGTACCAGAACAAGAGAATGTTCAAGCAGCTCAAGGAGTACATGGTCGAGTTCCATAAGACCGGCGCAAAGCTCTTCATCCAGCTGGCCGGCGGCTTTGGCCGTTCCATGGCAGTTACCCCCTGGATGGTAGTTCTGGCAAAGAACGACCTCCTGAACAAGCTCGCAAGCCCCGTAGTCGATGTTCAGTACGCCTGCGCATCCGCTTCCGAGACTCCTAACCGTTGGGCAGAGGAGCTCACCTCCCGTCCCATGACCGTTAAGGAGATCCACGAGATGGTCGAAGCTTTCGGTAAGACCGCAAAGCTCCTCCGTGATGCCGGTGTTGACGGTGTTGAGATCCACGCCGTTCACGAAGGCTACCTGCTTGACCAGTTCACCATGAAGAATTGGAACCATCGTACCGACGAGTACGGCGGCTCTTTCGAAAACAGATATCGCTTCCCCGTTGAAGTCGTACAGTGCATCAAGAGATACGCCGGCGAAGACTTCCCCGTATCCCTGCGTTACTCCGCAGTTTCCTACTGCGCAGGCTGGGGCAAGGGCATTGTTCCCGCAGCTATCGGCAAGATCCCCGAGTTCGGCCGTGACATGGAAGAGTCCGAGAAGGCTATCAAGTACCTCGGCGACATGGGTTACGACTTCTTCAACACCGATAACGGTACTTACGACTCCTGGTACTGGGCACATCCGCCTCAGTACATGCCCGACAACTGCAACCTCGAAGATGTTGAGCATGTCAAGAAGTTCACCGACAAGCCCGTTGCATGCGCCGGCCGCATGACTCCGGAGAAGGCTGCAGAAGAGATCGCTGCCGGCCGTCTGGACGCAGTTGCTATCGCTCGTCAGAACCTTTGCGACCCCGACTGGATCCTCAAGATCCTCGACGGCAGGGAAGACGAGATTCGTCCCTGCATCCGTTGCCACAACGGCTGCTTCAACTTTGCTAAGTACAGAGGCACCGCAAACATCCAGGCTCTCGAGGACTCCCTCCACCTGGGCCGCTGCGCACTGTATCCCCCCACAATGCAGCACAACCGTTACAAGATCATCCCCACCAAGAACCCCAAGAAGGTTGCTATCATCGGCGCCGGCATCGGCGGCTGCGAGGCAGCTCTGGTTCTGAAGCAGCGCGGACATCATCCTGTTGTCTTCGAGAAGACCGACCGCATCGGCGGCCTGTTCCTCACCGCTTCCGCAATGACCTTCAAAGAGAACGACAAGAAGCTCCTTGAGTGGTACGAGAGAGAAGTCAAGAAGGCCGGCATCGAGTTCCGCTTCAACACCGAGATCAACGACCTGGGCGTCATCGCTCGCCAGTTTGACGAGATCATCGTCGCTACCGGCGCTGTCCCCAGAAAGATGGCTATCCCCGGCTTCGAGAAGTGCATGACCTTCACGGAGCTGCTCCGCGACAAGAAGCCCACCGGCGACAAGATCGTATTCTTCGGCGGCGGCCAGTCCGCTTGCGAGGCTGCATACGACATGGTTCTTGCCGGCAAGCACCCCATCATCGTAGAGTTCGCAAGGGACCTCGTTCCTGCACAGAACGTCTGCCTGTCCAACGCTTCCTTCCTGCGTGATGTTCTCGAGTTCCATCAGGTTCCCACTTACCTCGAGCACACCATCCGTGAGATCAAGGACAAGACCGTCGTTATCGCTTCCAAGGACGGCAAGAATGTATTCGAGGTCGAGTACGACAACATCGTAAACGGCATCGGCTTCGTTCCCGCTCCCGTAGGCGGCAAGGGTGCAAACATCCACCGCGTCGGCGACTGTGTCACCATCGGCAACCTGCGTACCGCTATCTGGCGTGCATGGGATGTCTGCATGAAGATCTAATCTTTTGCAAGGCACAGCATACTGAAAAATTGAACAGGTGCAGAGAAATCTGCACCTGTTTTTCTATGTCTGAATATAAAAAACGAGAGCGTCTGTTGACGCTCTCGTTTTTCTTAACTTGATCAGTAAGTCCAGGGCTGCGCGCCGGTAACGAAAATGAACGGCCACTGCAGGAAGTCAACGAGAAGGTTGATCTTCTTCTTGACTGCAAAACGGACATCCTCATCACGAAGGTCGAACTTCTTGAGGAAAGCCTTGGGGTCAGCCTCAAGAACGCCGCCTGCTACAGCAAGCATCTTGCCCATATCGAGATCACGGACGGTGTCCTTAAGCAGCTCGAGGGAAGCCTCAACGCCGATGGACTTAACGGTTTTAATGCACATTCTAAAATAATCCTCCCTATTGTATTGTTAAATGTTTAAAAATTCGTTATGTCATAACTATACCACACACATGGGCATTTTGTAAACATCTAATTACACACCAAGGGCATTTTAACACAAATATGCACAACTGTCAAAAAGAAAAATTTGAAAAATCGGTGCATTGTAATACACCGACCGCAATTTGTCAGACTTTCGGAATAAATCGGACGGCACAGCTTTGCTCTGCCTGCTTAACAAGGCAGACCGCCTGATCATGGGAAGCGATGCTCTGCATCGGCGCAATGTCCGGCTCACGGTGCTCGGTGACCCGCTGCCACACCGCATCAAAGCCCTCAAGACTCAATTTTTCATCCATAGCATTCACCCGCTGCATTATATGCCCGCACTTGAAAATGGGTGCGGAATGTGCGATAATAATTAAAAATTCGTGGAGGTGTCGATATGCCCAGATTTTTTGTAAACGATACCGAGGAGTTCGGCAAGACGGCGGTCATCCGTGGCCGGGATGCCGAGCATATCCGTGTTCTGCGCCTGCGCCCGGGCGAAGCTATGACGATTTGCGACGGCAGGGGAACGGACTATCGGTGCAGGCTCGTGCGTTCCGACAAGGACGAAGCCGAGGCCGAGATACTCGAGGTCGTGCCGTGTCCCGGCGAGCCGAGCGTCAAGGTGCGCATTTTCTGCGGCCTGCCTAAGGGCGACAAGACCGATTACATCATTCAAAAATGCGTCGAGGCCGGAGCGTCGGAGATAGTTTTCTTCGATTCGGAACGGGTCATCCAGCGCACCGACGGCGTGTCAAAGAAATTGGAGCGCTGGAACAGGATATCCGAGGAAGCGGCAAAGCAGTCGGGCAGGGGAATTATCCCCACTGTTTCGTGGATGCCGGGCTTCGGGCAGATGCTCAAGGAAGCGACCGAGTGCGACAGTACCCTGTTCATGTACGAGACCGGCAAGCGTAAAGCGCTCTCGGAGGCGCTCAAGGACGCAAAGGAGCTCACCACCGCCGCAATAATAACCGGCCCCGAGGGGGGCTTTGAGCCGTCCGAGGCGGAAGCAGCACGGCAGACGGGCGCACACATCTGCTCGATGGGCGCAAGGATATTGCGCTGCGAGACCGCCCCGGTCGTCGCCCTGACTTCCCTTATGTTCGCCAGCGGCAATTTAGAGTAAACGCTCATCAAATAAAAAAATCTCGCTCATGGAGCGAGATTTTTTGTTCTTAAATTACCATTCGGTCTTGCCGTTGAGCTTTTTCTGCTCGGTGAGGATGTTGTGTGTGTCAAGAAGCTTCAGAGCCTTCATGAGGTTGCCCTTGAGCTTTATCTTGCCGGTGGTCAGAGCCTTGGCGGTGCTCATCTCGCCGGTCATGGTCTTGATAAAGAAGTCGTAGTCTGCGTCCGAGGTGTAGTCCGCTGCGGGAGCGTTTGCACGCCCCATGCCGCGCTCGACGCTCTCAAGAACGCCGTTATTGAACTTGTACATGTACCACACGGTGTCGCCGCCGAGGTGGGGCACCTTGTTGTAGCACTCGCACAGCGTAAGCGTGACCTTTGAGGGAGTCTTGCCGGGGGCAAAAGTGTCTTTTGCCTGAGCGATGAACTCGGTTGTCCATTCTTCGGTTAAAAATTTCATATTATTCTCCGATCACCATTTATTTTCGACCTTTTCGGCAAAGCCGGGGAAGTCTTTGATCTCAATTACCTTTCCGTCGTCGAGCACAGCCTTGCCGGTGAACAGGCCGAACACCTGATGCTGGTCGCTCTTGATAAGCAGCGCATCGGTGCAGGAGGCACGGTCGAGTACGGGCTTAAAGTCCATTTCAAAGCGGCCGTCGTCGGAAGTGAATGTCCAAGGCTCAAGAAACGCCTTTTCGTCGCCGGGGATGTTGAATTTGACCTGGCTGAGCTTGTGCGCCTTGCCGTTATAAAACAGCATATTCTCGCTTGCCGCCGAGGTATCGCCGAAGCCGTAGCCGATGTTCCAGCCGAACGGCACGCCGTCAACTGCGCCGGAGGCCGAACCCCAGTACCATGTGTTGTGGTAAGTCCAAACGCCTCTGCCCCAGTCGAGAACGGCGAAGCTGTCGGCGGGGTCAAACACATAGGTGCGCCCGTCATATGTGACCTCACCCCTGGCACGCAGGCAGTTTATCTTCTGGTTGTAGTAGAAGTGCCCGGGCTTATCGAACGGCGTTGCGATGACCATGCTCTCCTCCGGCTCATCAAAAAGCTCCACCTTTGCGTACAGCGAGCCGGCTGGGCCGAACTTTTTCATCTGGGCGATGAGCGTGCGCACACCGCTGCCGTCGTTTTTAAAATAAATGCTGTAGTTTTTGCCCTCGCCGAGGGTATCGCCCACGGCACTGGTCTCGGGAAGCTTGCGCTTGCCGAGCGGCATGAAGCACATGGGGCTCGTGGTTATCTCCCAGCCCTCCTCGAAGTTGAGAAGGCTTATAGAGTCAAGACCCATATAGCCGTTGTCGTCAACGGTCAGAGCCAGAGCGAAGCGGCCGTTATTTATCAGGTAGTAGTCCCATTCCTTGATCCGCAGGGGGCTCGCCTTGATGTCGGCACGCCGGTAGACGGGCAGGAGCTTTTTCGCAAAGCCTGCCTCTGTGAGATCGCCGTTTTTGTCGAGCAGGGGAATTTCACTTAAAATTTCGTGCTGCATGGTCATATCTCCTTTTTAAGTAGGCGGATATCGCTGCCGAAGAAGGGGAGCTTCGTGAACTCGCCCTCAAGTCGGGAGCATATCTGCGCATTATACCGTTTTAAAAGCTCGGCATCGGTGAGATTCGTGCTGATAACGGTTTTTCGCCCGTTGACGAGCCTTGTGTTTATAAGCGTGTACAGCGCCGAGACCGCCATGGGCGTGGGCATCTCCGTGCCGAGATCGTCGAGTATCATAAGCTCGCAGTCGAGCATACGCTCGACCTTGACGGCGGCGTTTTCGGCAGTCTGGATATCGCGGGAGAACTTCTTCGTCTCGAACGCTTCAAGTGCGCTCGACGCCGTGTCGTAGCACACCGAGTGGCCGTTTTCGGCGACAACACGGGCGATGCATGCCGAAAGAAAGGTCTTGCCCAGTCCCGTGCCGCCTTGGAACATGAGGTTCATTGAGCGGTCGGAAAAGCTCTGAGCGTACTCACGGCAGGTGTCGAACACTATCTCCATGCTCTCACGGGCGCTGCCGTAGAGCGAAAGGTCAAATTTTTCAAAGCACTCGTCGCTGTTTTTGAGCAGTGTGCCCAACTCACGGGTGACCTCGGCGTTATAAAGTGACTTGAGGCAGGAGCACATTTTGCCGTTTACATACCCTGTATCACGGCACTTGGGGCAGGAATAGATATCGTCAAGATAATCGATTGCGTAGCCGTGCTCGACGAGTAGCTCAGCCTTTTTAGCCTGAAGCTCCATGGATTCGTCCTCGAGCTTTTTTATCGCGTCGTTAAGCTCGGTACCGCCTCTTATCGTAAGCCCGACAAGCTCCGTCATCTGCATGCGCAGGCGGGTGTCTATGCGCTCAACCTCCGGTATACGGGAGTATATTTTCTCCTGCCGCAGAAAATGCTCAGCAACATTGTCTGCATGTCTGTTTTCAAGTTCCTCTCTGGCCTTTGCCAGCAGCTTTCCGTCCAATGCCATATGCGTTAACCGTTTTTAACCTTCTTGTAAATTGAGCGCAGCCGCTCGAGATCGTCGCTCGATACCTGACTTTTATGCTCGTTCGCGGGCTTGACCGAAGCCGGGCGCTTATCGTGCTTTGCGATCTCGTCCAACGTGTGCAGCCCCTTTTCGTGCCAGCTCGTGACTATCTTATTCATGTAGCTCCATTTTAAAGAGCCCGTATTCGTAACGGTGCGGTCATAGGCATCCATGAGCGTTTCACAGTCAAAGCCCATGTCGAGCCACGAGTTTATATACCGCGTCTCCGTTGGGGTCAGCTGCCTGCCCGTGATGCCGAGGGCGGTCTTAATTTCGCCCTGCTTTGTGCGCCGTTCTGCGGCACTTTTTATATACTCCTCGGCCTGTTCGAGCGTGAGTATCTCCTTATTTGCCCACGAATACGCTTCCTTTTCGATGCTGCGCATCGAGGGCAGCCTGCCGCTGCCGTATTTTGCGGCGAAGGTGTCGATGCAGTATGTCAGCAGCATGAAAATGACATCCGGCGGCAGAGCGAGAAAATCATAAATACCAAACAGCGTTTTTATATCCGATGTCGAGAGCACTCGGCCTAATTTGCGCTGCGCCTCGTTTAAAACTGCCTTGAAGCCCGGGTCTGCGTCCGTGCGCCTTACGATATCCTCCGTCGTGTACTGCGGAAGCTCCTCGGCGGGCAGTGGAATAGGCTTTTGCGGCGCATCTGCGGCAAAAAGCTCCATTCGACAGAGCTTTTCGTAGGCGCTGTTCACCTCCGCAAGCGTCAGACACAGCTCACGGGCAGCCCGCTCGGCATTGAACGCACCGCAGCGGCCGAGCCAGATGTACACAAGCGCAACATTGCCGTCATGTGCGGCGATAAGCTTGTCCGCAGCGGCTGTGGGTATTAAGTTTTGCCCTCTTTCCGGCATAGTCCGACTCCTGAAACAACAATTCATGCAAAGTTTACACGCATCACACATTATAACATTAAATTTGACTTGTAGCAATAGCCATGTATGTGGTATAATACTTTAATCTAAAATGGTAGAGGTATGAGTATGCTCGAATTGCTTTCCCCCGCCGGATCGCCGGAAGCGGTGATCGCAGCGGTGCAAAACGGCGCAGATGCCGTATATATGGGCCTGGGCATCTTCAACGCCCGTCGCGGTGCGAAGAATTTTGACGAGGAGGAATTTGCAAAGGCCGTCAGATACTGCCGCGTGCGCGACTGCAAGGTCTATGTCACGATGAACACCCTCGTCGGCGACAGGGAGATGGAAAACGCAGTCGAGCTTGCCCGCCGTGTTTCCGACCTCGGTGCCTCGGCGATACTCGTGCAGGATCTTGGACTTTTATCGGTGCTCAGAAGCGCCGTGCCGGATATCCCGCTGCACGCCAGCACCCAGATGAGCATACACAATCTTGCAGGCGTCGAGGCCGCGGCCGAGATGGGGCTGACCCGCGCTGTGCTCGCGCGTGAGCTGTCGCTTGATCAGATAAAGTTTATCACAAAGCATGCGAGCATCGAGACGGAGATATTCGTCCACGGCGCGCTGTGCTTCTGCCACTCGGGACAGTGCTACATGTCCTCGCTCATCGGCCGCCGCAGCGGCAACCGCGGCATGTGCGCCCAGCCCTGCCGCATGGAGTACACCATGCCCGGCAGAATGGCCGACAGCCACCCGCTCTCGCTCAAGGATAACTGCCTTGTGGAGAGATTAAAGGAAATTGAGGACGCAGGTGTCGCCTGCGTGAAGATAGAAGGCCGCATGAAGCGCCCCGAGTATTCGGGCCTCGTGACGGGCATTTATTCGAAGATCATAAAGGAAAAGCGTGAGCCGACATCGGACGAGCTTACCATGCTCACCGATGCATTTTCCCGCGACGGCTTCACGCAGGGCTACTTTGACGGCGACAAAAAGGACATGTTCGGCGTGAAGACCGACAATGACAGGGTTGCTGAGAAGCTTTTTGCCGGTGTGCGCAAGGAGTATATCGACCGTGAGGAGCGCCGCGTGCCGGTGAAATTTATCATGGACGCAAAGATAGGCCAGCCTGTGCAGGCCATCGCCGAGGATAACGACGGTCACAAGGTCTATGCCACGGCAAAGGCCGCTGAAAAGGGAATTAGTCAGACAACGCTTGCCGACACGGCCAATAAGCAGTTTTACAAAACCGGCGGAACACCGTATATCTGCACTGACGCAATGAGCAGAATAGAGCAGGGTGCATTTTTGCCGCTCGCGACGGTCAATGAGCTCAGGAGAAAGCTCTTGCAAAGCCTTACAGAGGCTCGCGCCGTGCCGCCCGTGCGCCGCTCGCTCCCAATGCCCGAAAAGCCCAGAGGCATTTCGCCGATAGAAGATCCCGTGACCATCTATCAGGTGCGCACGGCTTCGCAGCTCTCGCCCGAGCTTGCGGAATTAAAGCCGGAGTTTATCTATGTCCCCGTCGAGGAGCTGCATGAAAGCCTAGAGCCGGTAAAGCCCTTTGTCGAGAACGGCACGACCGTTGTTGCCGTGCTGCCGAGGGTCATAACCGATGATCAGGTGATGACGGTGTTCAATATGCTCCGAGACCTCAAGGCACAGGGCATCGAGCAGGCACTCGTGGGCAATATCGGCCATGTGAAGCTTGCGCGCAAGGCGAACATGAAGATAAGAGCCGACTTTGGCATGAACGTGTTTAATTCCTACACGCTGGACATGGTGCGGCAGATGAATTTCATGTCCGCCACGGCATCGTTCGAGCTGCGCATGGCGCAGGTGCGCGACATGGCAAAGAGCATCGATACAGAGCTCATCGTCTACGGCAGACTGCCGCTCATGGTGTCCGATCAGTGCATAATAAGCCGCAGTGAGGGCAGATGCACCTGCCAGAACCCCTCGCAGCTATCCGACCGCATGGGCTCGGTGTTCCCTGTGGTGCGCGAGTTTGAGCACCGCAATGTCATTTATAATTCAAAGAAGCTCTACCTTGCCGATAAGCGTGACGATATATACGGCGCAGGGCTTTGGGGCGTTCGCCTGATGTTCACGACCGAGGGCGCAAAGGAATGCGTCGAGGTTGCGAAGAGCTTTAAGGGCGAGGGCGATTACAGACCGAATGACCTCACAAGAGGCCTGTACTACAGAGGCGTTGACTGATATGAAAATTGTTTTGGCATCCGGTTCGCCGAGACGAAGAGAACTGCTCTCCGTTGTCGGCATCAAGGATTTTGAGGTTTGCCCGGCCGAGGGCGAGGAAAAGGCCGAGGAGGGACTTGCGCCGAGTGAGATAGTTAAGAGCCTTTCCGGCGCGAAGGCACGTGAGGTCGCCGCAAAATTTGACGGCGAGACAGTCATCATCGCTGCCGACACCATCGTGTGGGCAGAAGGGCGAGTGCTCGGAAAGCCGCACAGCAAGGCCGAGGCGTTTAAAATGCTCAAAGCGCTCTCCGGCAAAACCCACGAGGTCTACACCGGTATAACGCTTATAAAGGACGGTAAGACCGTAAGCCGGGCCGAGTGTACGAAGGTGGAGTTTCGTGAGCTTTGCGATGACGAGATAAACGCCTATATCGCCACGGGCGAGCCTATGGATAAGGCCGGAGCCTACGGCATACAGGGCATGGCCTCGCTCATGGTGAAAAAGATCGACGGTGACTATTTCAATGTTGTCGGGCTGCCGCTGTGCCTGCTCGGTCAAATGCTTAAACAAATTGGAGTGCGTCTGTTGTGAATGTAAAACAGTATCTTAAGAAAAACGGAATAAAGCTCGGCGCGATAGTTCTTGTCATCGCACTCATCGCCGGACTCAGCGCCTACCTCTTGAAGGGCAACGCGGGGCTTGTTCAGAACGTGACGGGTGCGGTGAAGGCGCCTGTGCAGAGGATAGTCAGTTCCATGGCCGAATGGCTCGAGGGACTTTACGGCTATATCTATGAGTACGACCAGCTTCAGGCCGAGAACGAGCGTCTGCGTGAGGCTCTGACCGAAGCTCAGGAGGAGGCGCGCAACGGCAAGGCGGCGGTCGAGGAGAACGCCCGCCTGCGCAAGCTGCTGGATTTCAAGGAAAAGCACAGCGACATGACACTTGAGCCTGCAAAGGTCATCTCATGGACAAGCTCAAACTGGTCAAACTCGTTTAACATCAGCAAGGGCTCGAGCAGTGATATCGCCGTCGGCGACAGCGTTATAACCGAGTACGGCGTTTTAGTCGGGCAGGTCATCGAGGTCGGAACGACCTGGGCGACCGTGAGGACGGTCATAGACATAAACTCCAACATCGGCGCATTCGTGTCTGAAAACGGCTCTGCCGGTATGATGGTCGGCGACTTTGCCCTCATGCAGGAGGGCAGCGCAAAAATGACCTATCTTGCTGACGGCGCTCAGATATTCACCGGCGACACGGTCATGACCTCAGGCGCAGGCGGCGCATTCCCGCAGGGGCTCGTCATCGGCACGATAAGCTCCGTTCAGGCCGAAGCCGGAGGCCAGGTCGAGTACGGCATCATAAAGCCCGGCTGCGACCTCAACGCACTTGTTCAGGTCTACGTCGTAAAAGAATTTGAAGTGGTGGAGTAATTGTTAAACAGACTGATAGACTTTAAAAAAATGCGTGTATTTCTCGTATACGCGGTATATCTTCTGATAGCAATGCTGCTGCAGGGGCTGCTGTTCTCCCGACTCAGCATCCTGGGTGTCAAGGGCTTCGTTCTGCCCGCGGCCGTCGTTGCTGCCGGAATGTTCCTCGGCGGTGTGCGCGGTGCGGTGTTCGGCATATGCCTCGGCCTTATAACCGATATGAGCTACACCGAGAGCACCTTCATGTACACGATAGTTTTTGCACTTATAGGCTTCGGAGCGGGCTTTGCATCGGAGTTTTATATAAACCGAAGCTTCATGGTGTTCATGGTGCTTGGCACTATAGCGGTCGCGCTGACCGGAATTGTGCAGCTTCTGAGCGCCATCATCTTCGGCGGGGCAGAGCTCGTGCAGGGACTTTTGACGGTGCTTTTGCAGACGGCGCTTTCCATACCGCCGATCGCGCTTTTGTACCTTCCTTTCAGAAATTATAAAGAGACCAGACAAAGATAAGCCTTATGAATGCTATTAAAAAAAACAGATTGATAATTCTTGCGGCGGTGTTTGCGATACTGCTCGTGGTTTACTTCGTTTTTCTGTATAAATTGCAGATAATCGAGGGCGAGGCGTATTACAAGGAAAGCCGCAATCAGCAGGTCACGACCTCTACCGTCGTTGCAGCAAGAGGCAATATCCTTGACCGCTACGGCCGAGTAATCGTGTCCAATAAATCCAGCTACGATCTTACGATAAATGAAAGCGAGCTGTTCCCGTCCGACGAAAGCGTTGACTCCAATGCAATGATACTAAAGCTCGTTAAGCTCATTCGCGAGTACGGCGAGGACTATATAGACGAGCTGCCGATAACCACCGAGCCGCCATTTGAATTCACCGATATTTCCGACACCGATAAGGCACGTCTTCAGGCGTATATGAAGACGAACAAGGTCGACGAGAACGCAACGGCCGTTGAGGTCTTGTCGAGCATGCGCAGCCGCTATAAGATAGACAGCAATTACACCGCCGAGGAGGCGAGGATAATTGCAGGCATACGCTATGCGGTCAATGTCCGTTACCTCATAAACACCTCGGACTATGTACTCGTGCAGGACGCGGATATGAAGCTTATAAGCATAATCCGTGAAAACAATATGCTTGGTGTCGATGTCAAGGAATCGTTCATGCGAGGCTATAACACCGCCTACGCTGCGCACATTCTCGGCTACGTCGGCCTTATGAACGACTCTGAGTATGAAAAATACTCCGAGCTCGGCTACTCGGGCGATGCCAAGGTCGGCAAGTCCGGCGTTGAGTACGCCTTTGAAAAGTATCTGCACGGCACGAACGGCACGGTGCAGGTGACAAGTGCCGCTGACGGCACGATAATCTCCAAGACCTATACCACCGAGCCCGAGCCGGGCAACAATGTGTATCTTACCATAGATATAGCCCTCCAGGAGGCGACAGAGCGCGCTTTGGCGACCACCGTAAATGCCCTTCGGGAGAAGCGCGGATATGATACGAGCGAGGATCTTCTCGGCGACGACGATGACGACGATGACGACGATGTTACGCCGACACCGACACCTACACCTACACCAACGCCGTCGCAGACTCCCGATGGGGAGGACAAAGAGAATAAGGTCGACGACGAGATCACCGGTGCAGGCGCAGTTGTCGTCGATGTAAAAACCGGCGAGCCGCTTGCGATCGCCAGCTGGCCGACCTACAACGCCTCTACCATGCTTGAAAACTATTCAAAGCTTCTGACGGCGAAATATTCGCCGCTGTTTAACCGTGCGCTCCAGGGCACCTACGCCCCGGGCTCGACCTTCAAGCCATGCACGGCAATCGCGGGACTTACCGAGAAGGTCATCAGCACCAGCACCCGCATCCAGTGTACCGGCGTTTACACCAAGTACGCTGCCCAGGGCTACACGCCCCGGTGCTGGATATACGCCTCGCACCTGACACACGGCTTTGATAATGTCACCGAGGCGCTGCGCGACTCGTGCAACATTTTCTTCTACACCGTCGGCAACAATCTCGGCATCGATAAGCTTGAAAAGTACGCAAGGCTGTTCGGCCTCGGCGAGAGCACCGGCATCGAGATATACGAGGAGACCGGTAATATGTCAAGCCGCGCCAACCACTATGACTATGCAGGTACCGAATGGGTCGTCGGCGATACGCTTCAGGCGGCTATCGGCCAGGCCGACAGCATTTTTACACCGCTGCAGCTTGCTGAATACTGCGCCGCCGTTGCGAATAACGGCCAGCGCCACTCGGCATCCATTCTCAAGGAGGTCCGCAGCTACGACTATTCCGAGAAGGTCATGCAGCGCACAAGCGAGGTGCTCAGCACCGTCGACACCAAGCAGTATAACTGGGATGCCGTGCATGAGGGTATGCAGCTTGTTGCAAAGCACCCCCAGGGCTCGGCATATGCGACCTTCTATGATTACAGCGCTTCTACCGTCGCCTGTAAGACCGGCACTGCACAGAAGGGCGAAAACATCACAAACGACGGTATCTTCATCTGCTTTGCACCTGTGGATGATCCGGAGATAGCTATCGCCGTCGTCATCGAGCGCGGCGGCTCGGGCACAAACTGCGCACCCGTTGCCCGCAGCATTCTTGAGACCTACTTCAGCATCAAGGGCGCAAGCGATGTGACCGAGACCGAGGGCTCGCTTTTGAAATGATTTTTTGTCGAAAGGCATTGAAACGCAGCAAATAATTGTTTATAATGTATCAATGAAGCAATAAAATCGGGATGGAGGACGAGTATGAATATTGCACTGATGGCACACGACAGAAAAAAGGAGCTGATGGTTCAGTTCTGTATAGCCTATTGCGGTATTTTAGCCGAGCATTCCGTTTGTGCAACAAATACTACCGGCAAGCTCGTGTCGGAGGCGACGGGGCTGCCTGTGACGCTGTATATGCACGCCGATCAGGGCGGCGCACAGCAGATAGGCGCGAGGATCGCGTACAACGAGATAGACCTCGTTTTGTTCTTCTGCGACCCGTCCAATCCCTCGGGTTTTGACGATATCAATAAGATCGAGCGCCTGTGCGACCAGTATCAGATACCCTTTGCCACCAATGCCGCAACGGCGGAGGTGCTTGTGCAGGGACTGCGCCGCGGCGACCTCGATTGGCGAAATATCGTTAACCCCAAGCGTAAATAAGAGTAAAAAACAATTACACGGATGCTGTTATTCCGTTTTCGGGATAACAGCATTTGAAAGTTGACGGGAGTCGAACTCCCGTCAACTTAAGTTGAAAGGAATATGAAAATGGCGAAAGTTCAACCCCGCACCCTGTCGGGCTTTATGGAGCTGCTGCCCGCCCCGCAGGTCAAGATGGAGAAGATGATGGAAACGCTGCGCCGCTGCTACGGCGTGTACGGCTTCACGCCGCTGGACACTCCGGCGATCGAGTCTGCCGAGGTGCTGCTTGCAAAGGGCGGCGGCGAGACCGAAAAGCAGATATACCGCTTTACCAAGGGCGATTCCGACCTTGCGCTGCGCTTTGACCTCACCGTGCCGCTTGCGAAGTATGTTGCCGCAAACTACGGCAGCCTGACCTTCCCGTTCCGCCGCTATCAGATCGGCAAGGTATACCGCGGCGAGCGTGCCCAGCGCGGCAGGTTCCGCGAGTTTTATCAGGCCGATATCGATATCATCGGCGACGGTAAGCTCGATATCATAAACGAAGCCGAGATACCGGCGATAATTTACCGAACCTTCACCGAGCTCGGCCTTAAAAAGTTCAAGATAAAGGTCAATAACCGCAAGGTGCTAAACGGTTTTTACCGGCTTGCCGGCATGGAGGAAAAGGCCGGCGAGATAATGCGCACGGTCGATAAGCTCGATAAGATAGGCCCCAACAAGGTGCGCCAGATACTCATGGACGAGCTTCACATGTTCTCACATAAGGCAGACGATGTCATGGACTTCATGGCCATGTCCGGCAGCATTGAGCAGGTGCTCACGGGCCTTGAGCGCTACAAGGGCATGGACGAGATGTTCGACCAGGGGCTTGATGAGCTTAAGACCGTCACAAAGTACCTTGCAGACTTCGGCGTCCCCGAGGAAAACTTCGCGATCGACCTGTCGATCGCCCGCGGTCTTGATTACTACACCGGTACCGTTTACGAGACCGAGATGACCGAGCACCCCGAGATAGGCTCCGTGTGCTCCGGCGGCAGATACGATAATCTTGCCGAGTACTACACCGACAAGCCGCTGCCCGGCGTCGGTATTTCCATTGGCCTTACAAGGCTTTTCTATGTTCTCAATGAGCAGGGGCTTTTGTCCGACGAGGTCGTCTCCGCTCCTGCCGACGCACTAGTCATCCCCATGAGCGAGGAGTTGGGCTACTCGATAGCCGCGGCAACGGCGTTCCGCGAAGCGGGCATTCGCACCCAGCTATACTGCGAGAAGAAAAAGTTCAAGGCAAAAATGAGCTATGCCGACAAGCTCGGCATTCCGTTTGTCGTGCTCATCGGCGAGGATGAGATGGCGGCAAATGTCGTCGCCGTGAAGAATATGTCAAGCGGCGAGCAGGTCAAGCTGCCCGTTAATGACGCTGCGGCGCATATCAAGGCTGAAATCGACCGCCGTGCACACATTGCGGTCATCAAGGAGGGTTAATTATGACACAGTCCCGTACACACACCTGCAATGAGCTCCGCATGGAGCATGTTGGCCGGAAGGTCAAGATTGTCGGCTGGATGGAGAATGTCCGTGAGGTCGGCCAGAACTTTGCTTTCGTTGTCATCCGTGATTTTTACGGCACCACACAGGTCGTCGTTGAGACCGAGGACATGATGAAGGTCGTTAAGAGCATCAATAAGGAAAGCACCATTTCCGTTGAGGGAACCGTCCGCGAGCGTGACAGCAAAAACCCCAA
>SAMEA3663283__coassemble_931_pt1 | contig 26742 bp, 23 predicted proteins | sample SAMEA3663283__metabat2_low_PE_027 | metagenome-assembled genome bin SAMEA3663283 (sample SAMEA3663283) | pig gut metagenome | biome: pig gut; feature: pig-associated habitat; material: faeces | place: China | collected 2013 | reverse complement strand
AAAAACGAAGCTTGCCGTGGAGCTGGCAAAGGAACTAAACGGTGAGATAGTTTCCGCAGACAGCATGCAGGTCTACCGGCGCATGGACATAGGCACGGCGAAGGTAACGCCCGAGGAGACAGAGGGTGTGCCGCACCACATGATAGATATCGCAGACCCCGCCGAGAGCTTTTCGGCGGCGCGCTATGTCGGGGAGGCCACGCGCTGTGTGGACGACATTCTCGAAAGAGGCAAGCTTCCCATCATCGCAGGCGGCACGAATTTGTATATCGATTCGCTCATCTCCGGCAGAGATTTTGCCGACAACGAGGGCGACAATGCCCTCAGATGCGAGCTCGACCGGCAGTATGACGCAGTCGGCGGCGAGGCTATGCTCGAGCTATTGCGCAGCTTTGACCCCGAGCGGGCGGCAAAGCTCCACCCGGCCGACCGCCGCAGGATAGTGCGCGCGATAGAGGTGTATAAGCTCACGGGCAAGACCATCACACAGCACGACCTTGAGACCCGAAGCCGCCCGCCGAGATACGATGCGGCAATGATCGCACTTGACTTCCTCGACCGCCAAGACCTGTACGACCGCATTGACAGGCGCGTCGATATCATGGTGCGCGAGGGGCTTTTTGACGAGGTCAGGAGTTTATTAAATGACGGTCTTTCCGATGAGTGTACCGCCATGCAGGCGATAGGCTACAAGGAACCGGCAGCGTTTTTCAGAGGCGAGATAACAAAGGACGAAGCGATCGGGCTCATTAAGCGTGAAAGCCGCCGCTACGCCAAGCGGCAGCTGACATGGCTCAGGCGAAACGAGTCGATCTTTTGGATACGCCACGGCAAAACGCCCGATATTGAAAGCGCGCGACGGCTTTCGACCGATTATTTGCACCGCTGCGGTATATGATAATTCTGCCTAACGGCAGAATACATATATAGGAGTGGCAGCAATGCAAAAGACACAAAATTTACAGGACGCATTTTTAAATCAGGTACGCAGGGACAAGACGAGCCTCACGGTTTTTCTGATGAACGGCTTTCAGATGCACGGGGTCATCCGCGCCTTTGACGGCTTCACCGTGATACTCGACTCCGACGGCAAGCAGCAGCTTGTCTATAAGCACGCCATTTCCACGATAATCCCGCCCAGGCCCGTGGAATATTCGGCGCAAGCCGATGCGTAATTACCTGCACATCGTCGCGGCGGTCATTTTCCTCGCTGCGGCGGCGTATCTTGTGTGCGTGTTCGTGCAGGTCGAACGCTCACCCGAGACTGCCACGGTCTACCGCATGGAGATCGACGACAGCGTCACCGCCGAGGGGCGCGTGCAGTGCGACGCGGAATACATCACCGCATCCTTTGAGACCGTGTACTTCACGGTCTCGGAGGGGCAGTGGGTCTCCGGCGGGGAGCTTGTCGCCATCGGCGACGCCGACCCCGGGCAGCGCATCACAGCACCGTGCGCAGGCTACTTTACCCGCACACTGGACGGGGATGCGCCGAAAAACGCAGTCGGCAGGATAATCTCCGGCGGCTGGCGGTTCGTTGCAAAACTCAAAAACGCGGCCGATTACCGTGTCGGCCAGCGACTTAATCTGACGGTTTTCGACAAATACCCCGCGTATATAGAAAGGATAGACAAAGACACCGTGACCGTGCGCTGCAAAACGGGGCTCGACGCCGTTCTGGAGGCGGACAAGCTCAGGGCAACGCTCTCGACAGCGGAGCTGTCCGGTCTTCGTGTTCCGGAAAGGGCACTGCACTCGGACAAAGGCGGCGACTTTGTGTATGTTTTAAAGGCGGGCAAGCCCGAGCGCACGCCGGTAGAGGTCGTTTTCAATAAAAAGGGGCTCTGCCTTGTTAAGGGCGTCAGCCTGTATGAAAATATGAAAGTTTTAGTGGGATAAGGTGATAAAAAATGAGCATTGCGGAAAATGTGAAGCTTGTTAAGGAAAACATAGCGGCAGCGGCCATTCGCTGCGGCCGCGACCCTGCGGACATTAAGCTCGTTGCGGCGACGAAGATGAATGACGCTTTTCGTGTGCGTGAGGCCATCGCCGCGGGAGTGGATATCTGCGGGGAAAACCGCGTGCAGGAGCTTCAGGAAAAGCTCGCCCAAGGGGCATACGACGGCTGCCCGCTGCATTTTATCGGTCACCTGCAGAAAAACAAGGTGAAATACATCATCGGCAAGGTGGAGCTCATCCACTCTGTAGACTCCGTCTCGCTCGCGCAGGAGATAAACAAGCGCGCCGCCGCACTGGGGCTAACGCAGGACATTTTGCTCGAGGTGAACATCGGCGCGGAGGAAAACAAGTCCGGCTTTGCTCCCGAGGAGCTTGCCTGCGCATTGGACGAAATGGCGCAATTTTCCTCAATCAGGGTGCTCGGACTCATGGCGATACCCCCAGTTTGTGAAATTTCGGAAAACAATAGGGTATATTTTAGGCGAATGAAGCAGCTTTTTATTGACATTGGGCAAAAAAAATACGATAATGTTATTATGCAGCTTTTGTCCATGGGCATGAGTGCCGATTACGAGGTCGCCGTCGAGGAGGGCGCAAACCTCGTTCGCGTCGGCACAGGCATCTTCGGTGCCCGTAATTATGCCCTTAAATAATTACCGGAGGCTAATCCATGGCTTTTTTAGATAATTTCAAAAACGCTCTTCGTCCGTACGACGACTATGATTATATAGAAAACGAGGCGACCGAGGAGGAGACTGCCGCGTTTGAACCCGTGTCCGAGCCGCAGCCCGCTCCCGAGCCGGAATATTCCGAGCCCAAGCCCAAGTTCGGCAAGAAGGAGCACAAAGCGTATACCGCTCCTGCTCCCGCTCCCGAAAAGGCGAGGACGCGCCTCATGCTCATGACCCCCACGGACTTTGACGAGGCGGCGGAGATAGCCGATAACCTCAAGGATCGCCGCGCGGTGCTCATGAATGTTGAAAAGACCGATAACGAAACTGCCCGTCGGCTTATTGACTTTTTGTCCGGCGTGGTGTACGCTCTCGGCGGCAAGATAATGCGCATTTCCGCGCAGGCATATGTGCTCACGCCGATGAATGTTGACATTGTCGGCGACGGCGTTCCCGATCTGGAGAGCGCAGGTCTGTATTTCTGATATAAAAAACGCAGTATGTCCCTTAAATTAGAAAGGTGGATTTAGATATGATCACTCATCAGGATATCCGTGAAAAGAGCTTTGATAACGCGAAGGCCGTGTTCGGCGGCTACGACATGGGCGCAGTCGAGGATTATCTCGACGATGTCGCCGATGCTTTTGAGGCTCTGCAGAAGGAGAATTCCGCTCTCAAGGGCAAAATGAAGATACTTGTCGAGAAAATCGAGGAGTACCGCAACAATGAGGATGCTCTCAATCGTTCCATTCTGTCGGCTCAGAAGCTGAGCGTTCAGATAGAGAGCGACGCACGCGCTCGCGCCGCCTCCATTGTTTCCGAGGCGGAGACTAAGGCTGCCTCCATTCTGGGCAGCATTGATGAGCGAATTGCGACCGAGGAAAACCGCTTGCAGCAGGCCAAGATATCCGCTGCCAAGTTCCTCGACCAGGCACGCAGCCTTTGCAAGGATCAGCTTAACAAGCTCGACCTTATCTCGGCGGCAAACACCGTCGTCGCCGATAAGGACAGCGCCCGAATACCTCAGGAGAACAATGCACCTGCCGCCGATAAAGCTGCTTTTGATGCCGGCAACACTCAGGTATTTTCGTTCTCTAAGGACAACTGAGTTTTTCGATCGCTCGGCAAAAAGGCGTGCAGAGGATGCATTTCATCCCTTAGCACGCTTTTTTGTTTTTTAGTCGACAGGAGACAAAAAGCCTGTCGGCGCTTCCAACACTAAATAGAAAGAGAAAAAGAACAACATTCGGAGGAGTAAAAAATGGCACAGAAATACGATTTGACCCTGAATCTTCCCAAGACCGATTTCCCCATGCGCGCCGGCCTTCCCAAGCGCGAGCCGGAAATGCTCAAGCATTGGGAGGAGCTTGATATTTATAACGAAATGCTCAAGAAGAACGAAGGCAAGCCCATGTTCAACCTGCATGACGGACCTCCGTTCTCCAACGGCAATATCCATATGGGACACGCCCTGAACAAGTCCATCAAGGACTTCATCACCCGCTCGTACGCGATGCGCGGCTACTACACGCCCTACATCCCCGGCTGGGATAACCACGGCATGCCTATCGAAAGCGCCATCATCAAGGAGCAGAAGCTCAATCACAAGGCCATGTCGGTTGCCGACTTCCGCTCGGCCTGCGAGGCCTACGCCGAGAAGTACATCGGTATCCAGATGGAAGGCTTCAAGCGTCTGGGCGTCATCGGCGACTGGGAGCACCCGTACAAGACCATGAACAAGGGCTTCGAGGCCGACGAGGTGCGCGTGTTCGGCAAGATGTATAAAAACGGCCACATCTACAAGGGCTTAAAGCCCGTTTACTGGTGCGCTCATGACGAGACCGCACTGGCCGAGGCCGAGATCGAGTATCAGGACGACCCGTGCACGACCGTGTATGTGAAGTTTGCCATGAACGATGACCTCGGGAAGCTTTCCCACCTTGATAAGTCGAAGCTTTACTTCGTCATCTGGACGACCACCATCTGGACGCTGCCCGGCAACCTTGCTATCGCCCTGCACCCGGACGAGAGCTACGCCATCGTAAGAGCCGCAAACGGCGAAATGTACATCGTCGCCGAGGCGCTCGTCGAGAAGGTCATGAAGATCGGCGGTATCGATGAGTACGAGATCGTCGAGACCCACTCCGGCAGCTTCTTTGAGAATATGCTCGCTTCGCATCCGTTCCTGCCCAAGACCAGCCGCTTGCTCCTCGCCGACTACGTCACCATGGACTCCGGCACAGGCTGCGTCCACACCGCCCCCGGCTTCGGCGCAGACGACTATCTGACCTGCAAGCGCTACGGCATGGACATGGTCGTCCCCGTCGACGATCAGGGCAGACACACCGATTACGCAGGCAAGTATGCCGGTCTCGGGACCGAGGAGTCTAACCCCATCATCTTAAACGACATGAAGGAAAGCGGCGTTCTGTTCGCCTCCGAGGATATCGTCCACAGCTACCCGCACTGCTGGAGATGCAAGCACCCGATCATCTTCCGCGCCACCCCGCAGTGGTTCTGCTCGGTTGACAGCTTCAAGGAGGAGGCCGTCAAGGCGTGCGAGGATGTCCGCTGGCTGCCGGCATGGGGTCAGGACCGCATGGCATCGATGATCCGTGAGCGCGCCGACTGGTGCATCTCCCGTCAGCGCCGCTGGGGTCTGCCCATCCCCGTTTTCTACTGCTCTGACTGCGGCAAGCCCGTCTGCACCGACGAGAGCATCGAGTCTGTCGCCTCCATCTTCGAGGAGCGCGGCTCGAACGCATGGTTTGAGCTTGAGGCCGAGGAGCTGCTGCCGCAGGGCTTCAAGTGCCCGCACTGCGGCGGTACTCACTTCACCAAAGAGACCGACACCCTCGACGGCTGGTTCGACTCCGGCTCGACTCACTATGCCGCAATGAAGCGCGACCAGGGCTTCTGGCCTGCAAACATGTACATGGAGGGCGGCGACCAGTACCGCGGCTGGTTCCAGTCATCGCTGCTCGTTGCCGTCGGCGCACTGGGCATGGGCGCGCCGTACAAGGAGTGCCTGACCCACGGCTGGACGGTCGACGGCGAGGGCAGAGCTATGCACAAGTCCCTCGGCAACGGCGTTGACCCCGCCGACATCGTCAAGGAGTTCGGCGCAGATATGATCCGCCTGTGGGCAGGCTCTGCCGACTACCATGTCGATGTGCGCTGCTCCAAGGAGATCTTCAAGCAGCTTTCGCAGAACTACCTCAAGTTCCGCAACACCGCCCGCTACTGCCTGGGCAACCTCGACGGCTTTAACGCGAACGATCTCGTTAAGCCCGAGGATATGCTCGAGCTTGACAAGTGGGCAATTACCAAGCTCAACAAGCTCATCGAGAAGGCCGCCGCCGCATATGACGATTACGAGTTCCATGTGGTGTCGCACCTCATCAACGACTTCTGCGTCGTCGAGCTTTCCAACTTCTATCTTGACATCATCAAGGACAGGCTCTACTGCGAGGAGCGTGACGGTCTCAAGCGCCGCAGCGCCCAGACCGCTCTGTACCTCATCCTCGACACCATGACCAAGATGTTCGCCCCCATCCTCGCCTTCACCTGCGATGAGATCTGGCTGGCAATGCCGCACCGTGAGGGCGACGATGTCCGCAACGTCGTCTTAAACGAGATGAACAAGCCCTTTACCGAGTACGCCCTCGACGACGACGAGATGGCAAAGTGGGACGCTCTCATCTCCGTGAGAAACGATGTGAACGGCGTTCTGGAGGCTGCCCGCGGCGCAAAGCGCATCGGCAAGCCCCTGGAGGCTTCCGTCACCCTGCACGCAAAGGGCGCAAGCAAGCAGACCGTTGAGCGCATCTCCGACATGAACCTGAGCGAGCTGTTCATCGTGTCCGAGTGCCTTATCTCCGACGACGATGAGACTGATCCCGAGGCCGTTATCGGCGACGGCAGCTACAACAGCGGCCTGACCGTTTCCGTCAAGGAAGCCCCGGGTACAAAGTGCCCGCGCTGCTGGATGCACTCTACAAAGGCCGATCCCGAGACCGGACTGTGCCCCCGCTGTGCGGCAGTCGTTGCGAAACTGTAAAATATATGTTGAAATAGGGACGGCAACAGCCGTCCCTATTGACTATTTTCGCATTTTGGTGCAAAATAGATGTATATACCCTCGGCTTACAAGGGCATACCCTCACATAAAGGGGAGATAGATAAATGCTGTATGCAATAATAGCCGCCATAATTTTAATAGGCGACCAGTGGCTCAAGTATTGGGTCACGGTGAATATCACGCTTTCCACGGGCGATGCCGCGCTCATTCCGGGCGTTGTGAAGCTCGTCAACATCCATAACAGCGGAGCGGCGTTCGGATTTTTGAGCAACACCGAATATGCACGCTGGCTGTTTCTCGGCGTTGCCGCACTGTTTATAATCGTCATCGTCATCGTGCTGGCAAAGCACCTTTTCAAGTCCCGTTTTGCTAACTGGTGCGCCGTGCTGGCGCTTGCGGGCGCCGTCGGCAACTGCATCGACCGCGCGCTGTACGGCTATGTCGTTGATATGTTCAAGGTCGAGTTCATGGACTTTGCCGTGTTCAACATCGCCGACATTTTCCTTGTCGTTGCCTGCATTGCCTTTGTTATCTACCTCATCGTGGATATCTTCAAGGGCGGCAAGGACGAGGACGATGAGGACGAGGACGATGAGGACGAGGACGATGAGGACGAGGACGATGACGAGAAGCCGAGAAGAGCCGGCAGACGGTCAAGGACCGTGAGCGACGACAAGTACGATGTCTTCGGCATCGAGACGCTGTCGTTTGAGTTCCCCGACACGGCGACCCCGCTTGTGTCCGACGACAAGGCCGACGAGGGCGATTTTTGGGAGTCGTTCAAGTTTGAGCTGAGAAACGGCGACACGGCGACCCCGCTTGTCAGTGACGACAAGGCCGAGGATACCGACGATTTCTGGGCATCGTTCAAGTCCGAGCTTCGCAGCGGCGAAACGTCCAAGCCCGCACCGCAGCCCACGCGTCCCAAGCCCGCACCGCAGCAGGCAGCTAAACCCACGCCTCAGCCCGCGGTCAAGCCCAAGCCCGCTGAACCCAAGCCCAAGGCAAAGCCCGCCGACGAATACGACCTTGAGTCGATACTGGCGGAGTTCAGAGATCTGTAATGGAAATTATCGAAATTATTGCACAGGAGAGCGGCGAGCGTATCGACGCTCTCCTTGCGCGCTCGGAAGAAACGCTCACCCGCTCGGCGGCGCAGAAGCTGCTGGACGCGGGACAGGTGAGCGTGAACGGAAAAGCGGTCAGGAAAAATTACAAGTGCCAAAGCGGCGACACGGTGCGTTTTAGTCTCCCCGAGCCGGAGGAGACGGAGCTTGTTGCGCAGGATATCCCGCTCGACGTGGTGTTTGAGGATAACGATGTCATCGTCATAAACAAGCCGCGCGGCATGGTCGTGCATCCGGCGGCGGGGCACCCGGACGGAACTTTAGTCAACGCCCTCATGCACTATTGCGGCGACTCGCTCTCGGGCATCGGCGGCGAGAAGCGCCCCGGCATCGTCCACCGCATCGATAAGGACACCTCGGGGCTCCTCATCGTCGCGAAAAACGACCTTGCGCACCTGGGGCTATCCGAGCAGCTCAAGGATCGCAGCCTGTCGCGGGTGTACGAGGCCGTGGTCAGGGGCAGACTGCGCGAGGACTCGGGCACGATAGATGCCCCCATCGGCAGACACCCATTAGACCGCAAGCGCATGGCGGTGACGGATAAAAACTCCCGAAGCGCCGTGACGCACTGGGAGGTGATCGCCCGCTACAACGGCTACACGCATGTAAGATGCCGCCTTGAGACGGGCAGAACGCATCAGATCAGAGTTCACATGGCGCACATCGGCCACCCGCTGCTCGGCGACTTCACCTACGGCGCGCCGAGCCCCGAAAAGGGTCTTGTTGGCCAGTGCCTCCACGCCCGGGAGCTTAAATTCATCCACCCGCGCACCGCCGTGCCTGTGCATCTCACCACCGACCTCCCCGAGTATTTTGCAGAAGTGCTGAGTAGATTGGGAAATCCCATCGGATAAAAAAGTAAGCTGTTCAAACGAACAGCTTACTTTTTTAATAATTGTTACTTGCAAACTCAAATACCTTTGAAATCGCCGGAGCAAACGTAACGATAAGCCCGACGGAAGTCCAGATGAATGTTTTCAGATACTCCTTAACCGTCTTGCCCTCCAAGGTGTTTTTTATGCATTGCAGCACTCCGTACAGTGTCGCCGGAATGATAAAAATGCCAAACATCACCGTGGGTGTCGCCAGAACAAGCCAAAAAGTAGTCAGCGCCCTAAAAACCACTTCATCCATAGTATATCCCTCCGTTAGAAGCCGATAATACCGACTGCTTGCCTTACACTTCACAATCTACACGATATTGTCGGTTCTGTCAACATTTGTTTTACAATATGATCGGCTGTAGCTGCCTGCCCTCCAGCGCTGCTTCTATCGCATCGGGCAGGAGCGCAAAGTCCGAGGCGAGAGAGTAGGGTTTCTTATTAAAATCGTCCTGTTTGTACGGCACGAGGTAGACATTTTTGCGGCTGAATAGCGCCGCTATGTTCGGGGCAGAGCCGGTCAGACCGTCATTTGTCGAAAAGGCGATGACGAGCGGCTTGCCGTTTCTCAGATGCGCCTTGGCGGCCATGGTGACAGCGGTGTCGGTCACGCCGTGCGCGAGCTTCGCCATGGTGTTTCCCGTGCAGGGCGCGATGACGAGCGCGTCCATGGGCGCACTCGGCCCGAGCGGTTCAGCGTCCGCTATCGTGCACACGGGCTCACGGCCGGTGAGGTCAAAAAGCCGCTTTTTAAAGCTTACGGCAGTGCCGAAGCGGCTGTCGGTCGATGCCGCCGTCTCGCTCATGATAGGCACGATATCGTAGCGCTCGCACAGCGTACCCAGCACGGCAAACAGCTTTTCATAGGTGCAGTAAGAGCCGCAGAGCGCAAGCCCTATGCGTTTTTTACTCATGTCCTTCCTCCCTTAATATACTCATGATCGCACTGTAAATAAGTCCCGCCGCCGATGCGGGCGCATACCGCCCGGGAAGCCCCGGCGCGGCGATGTACCGCATTCCCAGGCGCTCGGCATCGCGTTTGTCTATCCCCCCGGGCGCGGACGCGAGCTCCAGCAGCAGGCAGCTTTTCTTAAACCCCTCGAGCGTGGGTATCACCGCCGCGGGAGCGGTGTTTATCACGGCATCGAAGGCGGCATACAGCGCCGTGTCCGTCGGCTTCATTGCGTGCAGCCCCATGCCCTCGGCAAGCGCGCGGGACTCGACATTTTTCGACATTACCGTCGTTTTGGCGTCCAGCCCGCGCAGCTTGTGCGCTAACAGCCTTCCGATACGCCCGTAGCCGACGACGAGCACATTCGTGTCGAATAGTGTCGAAGATAAATTCTCCGCCAGCAGCGATACCGCCCCCTCGGCGGTGACATTGGCGTTGCCGACGGTGAACTCCGGCCGCGTCATGATATCCCGCAGGCGCAGGTGCTTTGCTGTTTCCCGCAGCTTTGGCGAAATTTTGCCGCCGCACACGAGCGTGTCGGGCGCAATGGCGGCCAAAACTTCCGACAAATTATGCGCTTTTTCGGCAAGTGGGGCGTTCAGTGTGCCGGATATCCTGCCCTCTGTTGGCAGCGGCAGCACCACGCAGTCGGCGCTCTCGACAGTTTTCGACATTTTAGCGCCCTCGGGCAGCTTTGCTTTCTCCAGCGCATAGCAGCGCACGCTGTGCCCCGCGTCAATGAGCAGCTCAGCAAGGCGCACAAGTCGCTCATCGCCGCCGACTATCAAAAAATTCATCACATCACCTCTCCCGTCATTTTATTCTGTTGTGCTGCGGTCGGTGAGTGTGGTATAATATTATGATAAAATTTTTTAGAGGTGACAATATGAGCAGAGCGGACGAAATTTTTATAGCTAACTGCAAGGATATCCTTGAAAACGGCGTGTGGGACACCGACCTCAATGTCCGCCCGAAATGGGATGACGGACAGAGCGCGCACACGGTGAAAAAATTCGGCATAGTCAACCGCTACGACCTCAGTGAGGAGTTTCCCATCCTCACCATCCGCCGCACCTACTGGAAGTCGGCGATAGACGAGCTGCTGTGGATATGGCAGAAGAAAAGCAACAATGTGCACGAGCTGAAAAGCCACGTCTGGGACGCATGGGCAGATGAAACTGGCTCTATAGGCAAAGCCTACGGCTATCAGCTGGGCGTGAAGCACCATTATCCCGAGGGCGACATGGATCAGGTCGACAGAGTTCTTTTTGATCTCAAGCACAACCCCGCGTCGCGTCGCATCATGACCAATATCTATAACCACGCAGACCTCAGCGAGATGGCGCTGTACCCCTGCGCATACTCGATGACCTTCAACGTCAGCGGCAACAAGCTCAACGCGATACTCAATCAGCGCTCGCAGGACATGCTCACGGCAAACAACTGGAACGTCGTGCAGTACGCTGCGCTGACGTGCATGCTGGCGCAGGTGTCGGGGCTCGAGCCCGGCGAATTTATGCACGTCATAGCCGACGCGCACATTTACGACCGCCACGTCCCGCTCGTTGAGGAGATACTTGCAAACGAGCCCAAGCCCGCCCCCAAGCTTGTGATCGACCCGACCGTCGATGATTTTTACAAGTTCACCGTCGACAGCTTCAAGGTGGAAAACTACGAGTTCTCGGGCTTCAACAAGAAAATTCCCGTCGCAGTCTGAGGTGATATGATGGATGCAATAGTTGCGGTCTACTCCGATTGGGGCATAGGCGCAGGCGGCACGCAGCCGGTGGTTTTAAAGGCCGACCGCGCGCAGTTTAAAAGGGTAACAGACGGCAAAACCGTCATCGTCGGCCGCCGCACCCTCGCCGATTTCCCGGGCGGCAGACCATTAAAGGGCCGGCGGAACATTGTCGTGACCCGTCAGGATATTTTAATTGACGGCGCTTTCGTTGCGCACAGCGTGGCCGAGGCTGCCGAAATGTGCAAAAATGAGCCCACCGTCGTCATCGGCGGCGCGAGCGTTTATCGTGATTTTTTCCCGCTGATAGACAGGGTGTTCGTCACGAAAATTGACCTTTGTCCCGAGTCCGATTCGTTTTTCCCGAACCTTGATGAGCTAAGTGACTGGCGGCTTGTTGACAATGGCGAGGAGCTTCAAGAAGGCGATATCGCCTACCGCTTCACGGTGTATGAAAGGAAGTAGCTTATGAAAAAGGCAGCGGCAATTTTGCTTGCATTTTCAATGCTTTTGCTCGTCGGCTGCGGCAATACCGACGGCGATGTGAAAAGGCCCACGGAGACCTCGACCCCGGTGACCTCCGGCGAGGGCTACGAGATAACGATGCTCCGCGGCGAGGACGGCAACGAGAAATATTCCTACACCGTCACGACCCACGACGGCACGGTTCTTGAGACCGCCATCTGTGCAAACGAGCCCAAGGTGAAGCCCCTGAGCGACGATCTTCTCGGCGTGCGCTTTTACACGGACACGAGCAGCTTCGTGCGCTACTATGACCTCAAAGGCGGCCGCGTATCGGCGTCGTACTTCGGCGCGTTTTGGGATAACGGCAAGCTGCTTGCGTATAGCGACTTTGAAAAAAGCGGCAAGCTCATCGTGCGCGATATCTTCGACGATAGCGGCTACCGCTATGAGGAGACGATAGAAAGCGACGCGATGGAGCTCATCGTCACCTCCGCCGAGGCGACCGAGGACGGCGACGAGCTCGAGGTAAAATTCACCCTCGGCGAACACGGCGCTGAGAAGAATGTAAAACTGCCGTTAGTAGACAAAAGCAGCGATTGAGTTTTGCTCAATCGCTGCTTTTTACTCATTGATTACTTATTGATTACTTTTTCTCCGCCGTATAGCTTGCGTAGGTCGTGAATGTAAATCCGGTGGAGTCGCTGAAAAACTGGGTAAAATCAAAATCCTTGTACGCGGAATTGAACTCCGCCTTGCTCGAGACACCCCAGGTCTTCATCTCGTCGTCAAAGTCGTAGCTTGCGGCCATCTGACCGAGCGTGTAGCCGTACTGATTGGATACATCGACATCGCTCGCGGTGGTGGGCAGGCGCATGATGATGTGGTAGCCGTAATCGGATTCGACAACATCCGACACCTCGTAGTTCTTGAGCGCCTTGGTCGTGTCGGTGTACTCAGATACCATTGCGCCCTCGGTGAAGCAGTAGCCGTTGGGATAAGACTCCTTGCCGGGATCCTCGCTGTACTCCTTCATGTAATCAAAGAACTTTTCCTTGCGCTTGGTGTCGTCCTTAATGGCCTTGAGCTCCTTGCAAAGCTTCTCGGCAGTGGCCTTCTTCTCGGCCTTTTGCTCGTCGGAAAGATCCTTCTTGGTGGTATTGCCGTCGTCGCCCTTGACCTCCTTGTAGGTCAGAAACAGAATGTGGGCGCTCGTCATGAAGCCGTTTTCGTCGATGTAGCCCTTGAGGGTCTCCTCGCTGACCTTCTCGCCGTCCTCGCCGTAGAGCGAAGCGAAGATGTTGGCAAGGGTGAAGTTGACCTTGTTGACGGCCTTGAACGAATCGAGCGTGAAGCCCTGGCCGTTGAGTGCTGCGGTGAACGCAGCGTCGGGGTCGTCCTCGTCCTCATAATTTTTGCGGATGGAGCTGATATTGTCGTCAAGGGTCTTGAGCTGCTCGTCGGTGGGCAGGCAGTTCATGGACTTGCCCTTGCTCATGATGACGCAGGCCTGAGCGGCGTTATACAGCGCCTCATTGATGCACCACTCGGCATTGGTCTTGGTCTTGTCGTAGATGCACACGCCGTCCCAGTCAACACCGCCGCCGGTGGAGGACTGGTAGTAGCTTGTGAGGGTGGAGGCAGCTGTCTTGAGGTAGTACATGTACTCGTCAAAGCTGACATCCACGCCGTCGACGGACATGACCGTGTCGCCCTTATTTGACGAGCCGCAGCCGGTAAAGCAGCCGAGCGCGAGCACCAGTGCGAGCAATATCGCAGCAAACTTTTTCATTGTAATTCTCCGATCTAAAAAATTAGTCTTTAAACCATTTTAATACTATTCCCAGCAATAATCCAGAACTTTTCGTTAATTATAGGTTAATTTTGACTCCACAGGGCAACGAAACGCCTTGCCTCGTCGATGCTTCGGTTTTTCGACTGGATCTTCAGGCTGACGCAGGGCTTTGCGCCCGCCTCAACCTTTAGCTTACCCTTATACTCGGGTCTGGCATACAGGCGCGACACCTTTTCCATGTCGAAGTTCTCCAGCGTGAAGCGCAAAAGCCCGTTTTTCTGCTGGATATCGCTTATGCCGGCCTTGCCTGCCTCGCCCCTTAGAAGCGCCACATGGATAAGCGCGTTAACGGACGGGGGCGGATCGCCGAAGCGGTCGATTATCTCATCGGTGAGATCGTCCGCCTCGGCCTCGGTGCGTATAAGCGCAATGCGGCGGTAGATATCCATGCGCTGCTCGGGCGAGCGGATATAGCTTTCGGGGATGTTGGCGCTCACGGAAAGGTCTGCCGAGCAATCGGCACGCTTTTCGGTGGCTATGCCCCGCTCGGTGAGCACGGCCTCATTTAAAAGCTTCATATACATATCGTAGCCGACATCTATCATGTGCCCCGACTGCTCTGCGCCCAGAAGATTGCCCGCACCGCGGATCTCAAGGTCGCGCATCGCGATTTTAAAGCCCGAGCCAAACTCGGCAAACTCGCGGATGGCGGTCAGGCGCTTTTCGGCGATCTCACTGAGGACCTTGTCCTGCCGGAAGGTGAGATATGCACAAGCCCTTCGGGTCGAGCGGCCGACGCGGCCACGAATTTGATGAAGCTGCGCAAGCCCCATCTTGTCGGCATCCTCGATGATGAGGGTGTTGACATTCGGGATATCGATGCCCGTTTCGATTATCGTCGTGCAGACTAATACCTGCACCTTGCCGTCGGCGACCTCCTCCATGACGGAGGCGAGCATATCCTTATCCATCTGCCCGTGGGCGACCCCTACGGTCACGTCGCCGCCGAGCATGTCGCGAATTTTCACGGCCGTGCGCTCGATATTATCGATGCGGTTGTGCAGGTAATACACCTGCCCGCCGCGCTGAAGCTCACGGTTAATCGCATCGCACAGCACCGACCAGTCGTGCTCCATGACGAAGGTCTGCACCGGCAGTCTGTCCTGCGGCGGCTCGTCGATAGACGACATGTCGCGGATGCCGGAAAGCGCCATGTTGAGCGTTCTCGGTATCGGCGTTGCCGAGAGCGTCAGCACATCGACACCTCTCGACATTTCTTTAATATGCTCCTTGTGGCTCACGCCGAAGCGCTGCTCCTCGTCGACGATGAGAAGGCCGAGATTTTTAAATTTGACATCCTTTTGCAGCAGCCTGTGCGTGCCGATAACGAGGTCGCACTTGCCGGTTTTGAGATCGTCAAGAGTTTTATTGATTTGCGCAGGCGTTCTGAATCGGCTCAGTACCTCGACCGTCACCGGGAAGCCGAAAAAACGCTGCACGGCGGTCTGATAATGCTGCTGGGCAAGCACCGTCGTGGGCACCAGAATTGCCGCCTGCCGGTTATCAAGAATGCACTTCATGACAGCGCGCAATGCGACCTCGGTCTTGCCGTAGCCGACATCGCCGCACAAAAGCCTATCCATCGGCACGCTCGACTCCATGTCGGCCTTGATCTCGCTTATGCAGCGGAGCTGATCGTCCGTTTCCGTGTAGCCGAAGTTATCCTCAAATTCGCGCTGCCATGCCGTATCCTCGGCAAATGCATGACCCGGGATGCGGGCACGCTCGGCGTAGAGTGCGATAAGCTCCTTAGCGAGCTTCTTTGTCGCCGCCTTGGCGCGGCTGCGGGTCTTTGTCCACTCCGCGCCGCCCATTTTCGACAGCTTCACCTTGTGCTCCTCGCCCGCGCCGAGATACTTCGTCACCATGTCAAGCTGCGTAGCCGGGACATACAGTGTGTCCGAGCCCGCGTAGCAAATTTTTATATAGTCCTTTTCAAAGCCGTCGACCTTCATCTTGTGGATACCGGCAAAGCGGCCGATACCGTGCACCTCGTGCACGACATAGTCGCCCGGGGCGAGGTCGGCGTAGGAATTTATGCGCTCGCGATTAGTGGGCGCTTTCTTTTTGCGCCCCGAGCGGTGCTCACGCACGCGGATAAGCTGCGCATCGGTGATAATGGCAAGCTTTATCCCGGGGTACTCAATGCCTGCGCTCATCGCGCCGACACTGATATAGCACTCGCCGCACTCGGGCATTTTGGTAAGCTCTGAGTACACGAGCGCCTTAATGCCGTTATCCTTGAAAAAGTCCTGCAATACCTGCGCACGGCGCTCATCGCCTGCAAGGACTACAACACGGTAGCCCTGCTTCAGGTACAGCGAAACGTCGTCGGCTGCGGTTTTCACCGAGCCTGCGTAGCTCGGCAGCTGCTTTGCAGGTATCGAGCACAGTGTGCGCGGCTCTAAGGGGTATCTGCCGACGGTGAAGGCATCTGCCATGTACACCGGATAGTCCGACAATTTTCGGCAAAGCTCGTCAAAGGTCGACCTGAAAGACTCCGCCGTGACGGCGAGCATGCCCTTTTTCGACAAAGCCGAAATATCCTCGCCAATCTGTTTATTGAAACCACGCGCACGGTCGGCGCATCTCGGCGGCTGGTCAAACAGCACAAAGCAGTCGTCGGGGATATAGTCCATGCCGTAGGCGGGCTCGTACAGAACCGGCAGATAGCGGTCGAGATCTTCAAGCTTTATATCGTTTGCGATGCGCTCGGCGTCGCCCCTGAGGGTCTGCTCAAGCTCCTTTAACTGCCGGGAGGTCTTGTGCCTTGCGCAGCGGTCTGCCATGGCAATAAGCTTCTTGCTCACGCCCTCCAAACCGCCGTCGGCAAGCGAAACGAGCGCCTCGGCGGCCGGAAGCACACGGCAGCACCCGATAGCTTCGGTGCGGCGCTGGGTGTGGACATCGAAAAAGCCCATGGAGTCAATATTGTCGCCCCAAAATTCGATACGCACGGGCTCGGGGTACATGGGCGAGAAGAAATCCAGAATGCCGCCGCGGCGGGCGTACTGTCCCGTGCCCTCGACCTGCTCGGTGCGTTCATAGCCGCAGCGAACGAGCGCCCGCTCTATCTTCTCGGGCGGGTACTCGCCGCCGTCAATTATCTCAAACGCAGCGAAACTCAGCTTATCGACCGGCATGGTGCGCTGCAACAGTGCAGAGACTGTCGCAACGGTGATCTTACTCTCGCCGCGGCTCAGTGCGTCAAGGACTGCTATGCGCTGCTGCTCGACCTGACGGGAGGCCGCGAGCGTGGGGTAAAAGGTAAAGTCGCGGGAATAGAGTACCGTGGGCTTCACGCCCGTCATGGCTTCAAGGTCGCGGGCGAAGCTGTCGGCCGACGCTTCATCCGGACACACGACAAAAAGCGGCATCTCAAGCCGCTCATAAAGCGCTGCCGCTAAATTCGCGCGGTGCACCGACGACAGCCCCGAAATGAGCGCAGGAAGTCCTCCGCTCTCAAGCAACATAGGGAGGGCGGCGGCTTCCTTGTTTAAAAATATCTGCCTGTTTAATAGTTTCATCATCTAATAATTATACGCTATCGTGTCAACCTCAACAGTTGATTAAAAAATGTTGAATTTATCTACATTATATAATATATATATCTTGCATGCAGGCTATAATTTTGGTATAATAATTCGGGTTAATATTGCTTTCAAAGAGAGGTATAAGATATATATGAATTCTCTTCAGGATATATGGGCTGCGGTCATTGATGTGCTGTCGCAAAATCTCACGCCGACGGCCATTTCGACCTGGTTTTCCGACTGCACGCCGGTGGATATAAACGGCTCGGAGCTCGTTATTCACACGACCTCGGACTTTAAGCGCGATATCATTGTAAGCCGTTTTGCCGAGACAATCAAGCAAGCCTTGTCGGATATTTTCTCGACAAGCTTCGGGCTCGTGGTGCTCGCGGGCGATGAGCTTGGCGAATATCAGTCGCACAAACCGGACGACGATCCCCTGCCGGAGATGGCGGGCTACACCTTTGACCGCTTCATCGTCGGCAACTCCAACCGCTTTGCGCATAATGCGGCCTACGCCGTTGCGCAAAACCCCGGCTCGGCGTACAATCCCCTGTTTATCTACGGAAACTCCGGCCTCGGCAAAACGCACCTGCTGCTTGCTATCGGTCAGGCCATCCGTGAACGGAACCCGTCAACGAAGATTGCCTATGTAAAGGGCGACGATTTTACAAATCAGCTTCTTAAATCGATAAAGGAAGGCACGGGCGAGGAGTTCAGATTAAAATACCGCAATGTCGACCTGTTCCTCGTCGACGATATTCAGTTCATTGCCGGTAAGCAGGCCACGCAGGAGGAATTTTTCCATACCTTTAATAACATCTACGAGGCAGGCCACCAGATAGTCATCACCTCCGACCGACCGCCTATTGAAATGAGCCTTCTTGACGACCGCTTGATGTCCCGCTTCCAGGGCGGCCTCATGGCGGATATCCAGCCTCCCGACATTGAGACGAGGATGGTCATCACCAGAACCAAGGCGGCGCAGCTCGGCCTCATCCTTGAGGAGGATGCAGTGACCTATATTGCCGAGACGATCACGACCAATGTCCGTCAGATTGAGGGTGTTATCAAGCGCCTGACGGCGTATAAGGAGATACTCGACAGCAAGATAGACACGCAGGCTGTAAAGCGGGCTATAAAGGACGTTGTCCGCATCGGGACATTCATCCCCTCGCCGCAGCTTATAATCCGCGAAAGCGCGCTGTACTATTCGCTCACTGAGGAGGATCTTCGCGGCCAGAACCGCTCAAAGAACACCGCCATCGCAAGACAGATCGCCATGTATCTTATCCGCACGCTGACAAATCTCTCGCTCAAAGAAATCGGCGCGGAGTTCGGTGACAGAAACCACTCGACGGTCATCTCGTCCATTAAGAAAATAGAGGATATGATAAAGACCGATCCGACCATGGCGGCGACCGTCAGGGACATCACTTCAAACATAAACTCTAACTGAGTTTTGAACACTAACGATATTGAAAAGCTGTTGACGGCTGTTGAAAACGAAAAACCGCAAAACAGCCTGTTGAAAAGCCGAAATTTATGCACATTTTTCTCGACACGGAAAATGCAGAGTTGTCAAGGCTTACAGCGACTTTTCAACAGAAATTCTGACTACTGCTATTACTACTGAAATTATTGATTTATATCTTTTTTTATAACGGGAGGAAACGAAATGAAACTTACCTGTGAAAAGTACCTGCTCCAGTCGGCAGTTACCGTGAGCACGAGAGCGGCAGCATCAAAAAGCCCCATCCCCACCCTTGAGGGCATTCTGCTTGAAGCCGGCGAGGATCTCAGAGTAACAGGCTACGACCTTAAAAAGGGCATATATACAAACATCGAAGCAGAGGTGTCCGAGCCCGGCTCTGTCGTTCTGGATGCCAAGCTTTTCGGCGAGATGGTAAGAAAAATGCCGGACGGCATCGTTTCGATAGTTACCGACGCTCAGAACATGACCACCGTCAAGTGCGGAAAGTCCGAGTTCAGCTTCATGGGCATGGACTCGGGCGAATATCCCGAGCTTCCCTCGGTCGACGGACTTAAAACCTACACAATCAATCAGGGCGTTTTAAAGAGCATGATAAATCAGAGCATCTTTGCCGTGAGCGATAACGATGCACGCCCCGTGTACACAGGCTCGATGTTTGAGATTGAAAACGGCATTCTGACTTTAGTTTCCGTGGACGGCTACCGTCTTGCCCTGCGCCGTGAGGCAATCGAGGGGCCGAGTGAGCACAACGAGTTTATAGTCCCCGGTGCGGCGCTGTCAGACCTTGAGCGCATCAGCGCTCCCGACAGCGAGGAGACAGTGCGCATTTCCGTCGGAGGAAACCATGTGTCGTTCACCGTCGGCAAGACCGTCATCGTCTCCCGCAGACTTGAGGGTGACTTTTTAAATTACAAAAAGGCGCTGCCCGAGGTGTTCAAGCTTCAGATAAAGGTCAATCGCTCGGAGATACTGCGCGCGACCGACCGTGTGGTTCTCATCGTCGATGAGAAAACGAAAAACCCCGTGCGCATGACCTTCAACGAGGGCTTTATCGACTTCCGCTGCACAACGCCGATCGGCAAGGCCGAGGATGTGTGCTTCTGCGAGGGTAACGGCGAGGGTCTGGAGATTGGCTTTAACGGCAAGTACCTCATGGACGCACTCAAGGCCGCTCCGGCAGACGAGCTCATTCTCTGCCTGAACACGAGCTCGGCTCCCTGCGTCATCCTGCCCGCCGACGGCAGCGATAAGTTCAAGTTCATGATACTGCCTATAAGATTGAGAGCGTAAGATGGAAAAAATTCAGATAGAAACGGAATTTATAAAGCTCGATTCCCTGCTTAAATTTGCAGCCCTCGTCGGCACAGGCGGAGAGGCAAAGTATGTTATATCCGAGGGACTTGTCGAGGTCAACGGCGAGACCTGCACCCAGCGCGGCAAGAAGATCCGCCCGGGCGACAAGGTGAAGTTCGAGCGATACGAGCTTGAAGTTACAGGCGCATGAGAGTTAACAGAATAGCCCTCAACGGCTTTCGAAACTACGACTTCGAGACGGCGGACTTTTCCCCGGGCACGAATGTCATCTACGGCGAAAATGCGCAGGGCAAGACGAATCTTCTCGAGGCGGTATACATTCTCGCCGCCGGAAAGAGCTTTCGCACCCGCTTTGACCGTGAGCTTATCGGCTTCGGCTGCGACCGTGCGGAAATTTTGGCCGATATAGTCAGCCACGAGCGGGAGCAGACGGTGCGCATTGTTATGAAAAACGGCGTGCGCAAGCAGATAACGGTGAATGCGGTCAAAAAAACCGCTACCGAGCTTGCGGGCACACTCACTGCCGTGCTGTTTTCGCCGGACGATCTCAATCTTATAAAAGAGGGGGCGGCGGCACGGCGGCGGCTCATGGACAATGCCATAAGCCAGATCCGTCCCCGCTATGCCGAATATCTTTCGCAGTTTAACAAGCTGTACGAGAGCAAGACGCGCATTTTAAAGGACTGGCGCGAAAAGCCGTCGCTGCTTGATACGCTCGACGATTTTTCCGACGGGATGTGCAGATATTCGGCTCAGTTAATCAGATATAGGGCAGCCTTTATTGAACGCCTGCGCGAGGAGGCAGCGCCGATACACGGAGAGTTCTCCGGTGCGGGCGAAAAGTTAGGCATTGAGTACAGCACCGTGTCGTCGGTCAAAAATCCGATGGGCTCTGCGCAGGAAATATATTATGACCTGTGCGAGCACCAGGAGCGCCACCGCACGGCGGAGATAGAGTCGCAGCAATGTCTCTCGGGCGCTCACAAGGACGATCTTGTCATCACAATAAACGGCCGGAACGCACGCAGCTTTGCAAGTCAGGGTCAGACGAGGACGGCGGCTTTATCCATTAAGCTTGCCGAGCGGGAGATATACCTTGACGAAACGGGCGAGTACCCCATTTTACTGCTGGACGATGTCTTGAGTGAGCTCGACATGCGCAGACAGGAATTTGTCCTCAATCGCATAGGCGGCGGACAAACGCTCATCACCTGCTGCGAGGACGAGGGCATTTCCAAGCGTACCGGCGGCAAGGTGATGCACGTTGAGAAAGGCAGGATACGCTGATGTATCTGCATTTAGGCTCGGGAGCGGTCGTACCCACGGAAAGTGTCGTTGCCGTGTTCGACCTTGATAATACAAGCCAGTCGCACATAACGAGAAAATACCTCACGGCGGCGGAAAAATCGGGGCAGGTCATAAATGTCGCGGAGGATATACCCAAGTCGTTCGTCGTCTGTGAGGATACAGACGGCGTGCGGGTGTATTTAAGCCAGATGGCGACGCAGACGCTGCTTAAAAGAGCAAACGAAAATAAAATTTATTAAATTTAAATTTTACTTGTACGCAAACGTACAAGTTTCGCCCGAATGCGGCCTATATATGAGAAGAATAAGCTGACGGGAGCCGGATACTGTCGCCTGTCAGCCCAAAATGATAGAGAATTTTATACTAAAATAAGCTGACAGGTGCTTGCAGTTTTGACGGAGCAGATTTTCGTTCAGGCAAGAAAAAGACCGACGAGAATACGAGGGTATTGTCTATGGCTTTTACGCAGCATGGGCGGAAAGATGCCCGTCAAAACCGACAGGCATTCGGCTTTCGTCAGCTTAGAGAAAGGCGATAGATTATGTCTGAAATTACAGATAAGGTAACACAGGAATACGACGCATCACAGATACAGGTGCTCGAGGGTCTGGAGGCAGTCAGAAAGCGCCCGGGCATGTACATCGGCTCGACCTCGTCGTCGGGTCTGCACCACCTTGTGTATGAAATTGTCGATAACTCCATCGATGAGGCGCTTGCAGGCTACTGCAACCGTATCGAGGTAGTCATAGAGCCGGGCGACGTCATTTCCGTCACCGATAACGGCCGCGGCATCCCCGTTGATATTCAGGAGCAGACCGGCAAGAGCGCACTTGAGGTCGTTTTCACCGTGCTGCACGCAGGCGGCAAGTTCGGCGGCGGGGGCTACAAGGTCTCCGGCGGTCTGCACGGCGTGGGTGCATCGGTCGTCAACGCAATGAGTGAATGGCTCATCGTTCAGGTGCACAAAAACGGCAAGATATACGAAATGCGCTTTTCAAGAGGCCACATCACGCAGGAGATGCGCATAATAGGCGACACCGACCGCACCGGCACGACAGTTCGCTTTAAGCCCGACCCCGAGATGTTCGAGGAGACGGTGTATGATTACGACATTCTGCACACCCGTATGCGCGAGCAGGCGTTTCTAAACGGCGGCCTGTACATTTCCACCGAGGATAAGCGCGAGGGCAAGGAACAGAAGGACGAGATGTGCTACGAGGGCGGCATCCGTGAGTTTGTAAGCTTCATCAATCAGAACAAGACCCCCCTGCACAACGATGTTATCTACATGAAGGGCAAGCGCGCCGACTCCGAGGCCGAGATCGCGCTTCAGTATAACGACAGCTATAACGAGATAATAGTCTCGTTTGCAAACAACATCCACACCCCCGAGGGCGGCATGCACGAGACCGGCTTCCGCACTGCGCTCACCAGAGTTCTCAACGCCTACGGCATTAAGGTCGGCCTTCTTAAAAATGACGACAAGCTCTCCGGCGAGGACTGCCGCGAGGGCATAACGGCGATAATTTCCGTCAAGCTCACAGAGCCCCAGTTTGAGGGTCAGACCAAGGCAAAGCTCGGCAATTCCGAGATGAGAACGCTTGTTGACAGCGTGGTTTCGGATAAGCTCGAGCAGTTTTTGGAGGAAAACCCCGCCGTCGGCAAGGCGATAATCGAAAAAGCGATGACCGCATCCAGAGCCAGAGAAGCCGCGAGAAAGGCAAGAGAGTCCGTGCGCCGCAAGACCGGCCTTGAGTCCGGTCAGATGCCGGATAAATTGCAGGACTGCAACGAGCGTGACCCGAGCCTGTGCGAAATTTACATCGTCGAGGGCGACTCGGCAGCAGGCTCTGCAATTCAGGGCCGTGACTCGAGATTCCAGGCCATCCTCGCCATGTGGGGCAAGATGCTCAATGTCGAAAAGGCGAGAGCCGACAAAATTTACGGCAACGATAAGCTGTATCCCCTTATCGTTGCACTCGGCGCGGGTATTGGCGATGAGTTCAACATCGAAAAGCTGCGCTATCACAAGATAATCATCATGGCCGATGCCGATGTTGACGGCTCGCATATCCGCACGCTGCTTCTGACCTTCTTCTTCCGCTACATGAGGCCGCTTATCGAGAACGGCTATGTCTATTCCGCCGTGCCGCCGCTTTATAAGCTCACGAGGGGCAAGACCGTCAAGGTTGCATACTCGGACGAGGAGCGAGACAGAATTTCCGCCGAGCTTCGCGGCGATAACGCAAATGCCAAGGTCGATATTTCCCGCTTCAAGGGTCTTGGCGAGATGGACCCGCACGAGTTGTGGGAGACCACCATGGACCCGGAAAAGCGCTCGCTGCGCAGGATAACTCTTGACGATGCGCTCCGTGCCGACGAGGTGTTCACCATTCTGATGGGTGAAGAGGTCGAGCCGAGGCGCGCATGGATAGAGTCCAACGCAAAATATGTCGTCAATCTGGACATTTAAGAGGTGAAAGCTGATGGGACATAACAGAGATTATAAACCTGAGGATATAGCGTTTCCCAATCAGGTAATAACGGAATCCGAGCTTGTCAGCGAGATGCAGACAAGCTATATAGACTATGCGATGAGCGTTATCGTCGGCCGTGCGCTGCCCGATGTGCGCGACGGCTTAAAGCCCGTTCACCGCAGAATACTTTACGCCCTGTACGAGGACGGCCTGACCAGCGACAAGCCGTTTAAAAAGTCGGCTACCTGCGTCGGCGACGTGCTCGGTCGCTACCACCCCCACGGCGACGCATCGGTGTACGATGCAATGGTCAGACTGGCGCAGAATTTCTCCATGCGCTACATGCTCGTTGACGGTCACGGCAACTTCGGCTCGGTCGATGGCGACCCCCCGGCTGCATACCGATACACCGAGGCGAGGATGAGCCGCATTGCCGACGAGATGCTGCGCGATATTACGAAGGACACCGTTGATTGGGACGCAAACTTTGACGAGACGAGAAAAGAGCCCCGTGTTCTCCCCTCCCGCTTCCCGAACCTGCTGGTCAACGGCTCGTCGGGTATCGCCGTCGGCATGGCGACGAATATCCCGCCGCACAACCTGCGCGAGGTCATCGACGCATGCGTCTGCGTTCTGGATAACCCCGAGGCGACAATTTCCGACCTTATGCAGTATGTTCAGGGTCCGGACTTCCCCACCAAGGGCATCATCATGGGCAGAAGCGGCATCCGTCAGGCATACGCCACCGGCCGCGGCAAGGTCACGGTGCGTGCCCGCTGCGAGTTTGAGGAGTTCGGCAAGGATCGCATCCGCATAATCGTCTCCGAGCTTCCGTATCAGGTCAATAAGCGCCAGCTTATACGCACCATCGCCGAGCAGGTCAAGGAAAAGCGCCTTGAGGGCATATCCGACCTGCGTGATGAGACCGACCGCAACGGTATGCGCGTCGTCATCGAGCTCAAGCGTGACGCAAACCCGCAGGTGGTGCTCAATAATCTCTACATGCAGACGCAGCTGCAGTCCAATTTCTCGATAATCATGCTGGCTCTGGTAAATAATCAGACCCAGCCGAAGATACTCAACCTGCGCCACATCATCGACGAGTACCTAACCTTTCAGGAAGAGCTCATCGTGCGCAGAACGAAGTTTGACCTGCGCAAGGCCGAGGAGAGGGCACATCTGCTCGAGGGTCTGCTCATCGCGCAGGACAACATCGACGAGGTCATCCATATAATAAGAAACAGCTACGATGACGCAAAGCAGAACCTCATGACCCGCTTCGGACTTGACGATATTCAGGCTCAGGCGATACTCGACATGCGTCTTAAAGCCCTGCAGGGTCTTGACCGCGAAAAGCTCGAGACCGAGTACAAGGAGCTCGAGGAGAAGATCGCGTATTATAAAGATCTGCTTGCCGACCCCGAGAAGATAAAGGCAGTGCTCAAAACCGAGCTCATCGCCATCCGCGACAAGTACGGCGACGACCGCCGCACCGAGATTCAGGATGTCGAGGACGAGATCGACATCGAGGATCTCATCGAGGAGCAGGATTGTGTCTACACCCTCACCCACAACGGCTATATCAAGCGTCTGCCCGCAAGCGAATACCGCGCTCAGGGCAGAGGCGGCAAGGGCGTGCGTGCAATGGCGACCCGCGACGAGGACTATGTCGACACCGTGTTCACCGCTTCGACCCACGACAACATTCTGTTCTTCACCAATCGCGGCAAGGTTTATGTCCGCAAGGGCTACCGCATCCCCGAGGCCGGCAGAACGGCAAGGGGATCGAATATCGTGAACATCCTCCCCATCGAGCCGGGCGAAAAGGTCAGCGCGATGATCGCAGGCCGCGGCATCGAGGAGGACAGCTACCTCATGTTCATCACCCGCGACGGCACGGTCAAGCGCACTGCGCAGTCGCTGTTCAAGAACATCCGTTCAAACGGCATCCGTGCGCTCACGCTCGACGAGGGCGACGAGCTGATGACCGTTTTGCAGACCGACGGCACGAAGAAGATACTCATCGCCACCCACGGCGGCATGGCCATCTGCTTTGACGAGAACGACGTGCGCAGCATGGGTCGTGACGCAGTCGGCGTGCGCGGCATAAGGCTCCGTGACGGCGATCATGTCGCCGGTGCGGGCATTGCCGATGAGGGTCTGACGCTGCTGTCGATAACCGAAAACGGTTACGGCAAGCGCACCGATGTAGGCGAGTACACGGTGCAGAACCGCGGCGGCATGGGACTTAAAAACTACAATATCACCGAAAAGACCGGCAATATCGCCGACGTGAAGGTGGTATCCGACAGCGATGACCTCCTCGTCATCGCCGACGACGGCACGATAATCCGCATGGACATTGCAAGCATCTCCGTCCTCGGCAGAAGCACGCAGGGCGTGCGCGTAATGCGCCTCAACGGCGAAGCGAAGGTGATTTCCATCGCTTTGACTGATAAGGAAGAAGCGGAAGAAGCAGCCGAGCCGGAGACTGCCGAAGAGTAAAAACTAAGCTTTTTATACCAAAGTGCGGACTAAGCCATGAGTGCGCTGACATTTATCTGCTTTTCTTTGTGTTGCCAAAGAAAAGCAGCAAAAGAAACGCAACCAAAGGCGCTTAACCGCCCTTTGGAAACCAGGTCCAGGACAATTGCCGACATTCTGAGTGACTGCGGTGACCATATCGGTGCAAGCTGCTTAAGGGTGCTAGAGTTTAGATGGGCGCGGATAACTTGCACTGCACCGATAGGTTGATGTACAGCCTTAACTTTAAGGCGCACTCACCGGTCGGGCTGACGCAAAGACAATTACCAAAAGCCTAAATTCGTATTGAAAAAACTTTTCTTTGTTTCGCCAAAGAAAAGTTACAAAAGAAACGCGACCAAAGGC
>SAMEA3663283__coassemble_922_pt1 | contig 27440 bp, 32 predicted proteins | sample SAMEA3663283__metabat2_low_PE_027 | metagenome-assembled genome bin SAMEA3663283 (sample SAMEA3663283) | pig gut metagenome | biome: pig gut; feature: pig-associated habitat; material: faeces | place: China | collected 2013 | reverse complement strand
CGATCCTGCAGAGCATCTGCCGCTGGGCGGGCGTGTTTTACAAGGACGATGGAGATATGCCCATGATCCAGTGCCGGAAGTGCGACCACAGGGGATGAGCCGTAGGTACATTTATAAAAAATCCTCCGCATGATACGGAGGATAAAATGTTATTCGTCTCTGTAGCCATTGGGGTTCTTTGTCTGCCAGTGCCACGAATCGCGGCACATGTCCTCAACGTCAAACTCTGCCGCCCAGCCGAGCTCGCGGCGGCTTTTTTCCGGTGAGCAGTAGCACTCGTCGATATCGCCCGCGCGGCGGCCAACGATCTTATAGGGAACGGTCAGGCCGTTTGCCTTTTCAAAGGCGTGAACGAGCTCGAGAACGCTGCATCCCTTGCCGGTGCCGAGATTGAATATAAGCTCGCCATTGTGCTCATCCATGTACGATATCGCCGCGACGTGGCCGCGGGCAAGGTCAACGACGTGGATGTAGTCGCGCACGCCCGTGCCGTCGGGGGTGTTGTAGTCGTCGCCGAAAACGCGCAGATATTCAAATCTGCCGATGGCAGTCTGCGATATATACGGCATGAGATTGTTCGGGATGCCCTTGGGATCCTCGCCGATGAGGCCGCTCGGGTGCGCGCCGACGGGATTGAAATAGCGCAGGAGCGCAACGCTCCACGTAGGGTCAGCCTTGACATAGTCGCGCAGTATCTGCTCGCACATGAACTTTGTCCATCCGTAGGGATTCGTGCACTTGCCCGTAGAGGAGGTCTCATACAGCGGCATGTCGTTATCCGAGGAATACACCGTCGCAGATGACGAGAAAATGATCTTCTTAACGCTGTGTGCGCGCATCGCCTCGCACAGAGTTATCGTCGAGCCGAGGTTGTTGTCGTAGTACTCAAGCGGCATCTCGACCGACTCGCCGACCGCCTTGAGACCTGCAAAGTGGATGACGCAGTCGATGCTGTGGCGGGTGAATATCTCGTCAAGCTTGACGCGGTCGCGCACATCCGCCTCGTAAAAGGTGACGGACCTGCCCGTTATCTGCTCAATGCGTTTGCCTGCCTCGGCGCTGCTGTTAACAAGATTGTCAATGATGACGACATCCATGCCCTGCTGCAGAAGCTCAACGCAGGTGTGACTGCCGATATAGCCCATTCCGCCGGTGACCAAAACCGTCATAAAGACCACTCCTTTATTATAGGTGTAGCCCATTTTATACTAAACGAACGAAAAAGTAAAGCGCGGCTTGACAGCGTGAAAAAACAAAATATAATGTGTGCTATGAACAGAGAAAATTTCTTCAGAAAATTCGATAAGATCGTTGGGCAGTTCGGCGACGCAAAGCCTACGATACTGCTGCACAGCTGCTGCGGCCCGTGCTCAAGCTCGGTACTGGAGCTGCTGTCAAAGTATTTTGACGTGACGGTTTTGTGGTATAACCCAAACCTTTACCCCGAGGCCGAGTACGACAAGCGCTTGAAAACGCAAAAGCAGCTCATTGACGCTATTGCCGGAGACGGCGTACAGGCAAAGCTGCTCGTTGAGCCGTGGCGCAGCGAGGATTACTTTTCCCGCATAAAGGGTCTTGAAAACGAGCCCGAGGAGGGAAAGAGGTGCCTTGAGTGCTTCAAAATCCGCCTTGGGGAGACTGCTCGCATCGCAAGTGAACGGGGCTTTGAGTGGTTTTGTACGACGCTCACCGTATCGTCCCGCAAGGATGCCGTGGCGATAAACGCCATAGGCCGTGAAGCGGAAGCAAAGTACGGCGTTAAATGGCTGCCGTCGGAGTTTAAAAAACGTGAGGGCAACCACCGTTCAATAATTTTGTCCGAAAAATACGGGCTGTACCGTCAGGAGTACTGCGGCTGCGTATTTTCGTTGGTAAGCAGGGAGAAAAATGATGAAAATTAACACTCGCAACTTGATAACCGCAGCCGTCGTCGGCGCGCTGTACGCAGTGCTGACGATGGTGCTTGCGCCCATCAGCTACGGTGCGCTGCAATTTCGTGTGTCGGAGGTGCTGTGCATCCTGCCGTTTTTCATGCCGTTCACGGCGTGGGGACTGTTCGTCGGCTGTGTTGTTGCCAACCTCATGAGCACGGCGGGCGCTCTGGATGTCGTTTTCGGATCGTTGGCAACGCTCATAACCTGCCTGTGCATAGCTTGGTGCGGCAAAAAGGGCAACACGCTAAAGGCACGGCTCTTGGCCTGCTTCATGCCGGTCGTTTGGAACGGCCTTATCGTCGGCGCAACGCTCACCATCGCTTTGGCGGGGCTTAACCCCCTCACGCACTTCGGCGCATTTTTGGTGTTCGCAGGTGAGGTGGCGCTCGGAGAGCTCGGGGTCATGTATCTGATCGGCCTGCCGCTCATGACTTATCTGCCCAAGCAGCGGTTTTTCTCGGAATTTGTCGATAAACACTCTTGACAAATTCCGTGCGATAGCATACTATTGTGCTGCAAGTAAACAGGGGTGCTGAGTTGTTCTCGGCTGAGACGGAAAGAAGCGAATTTCCGAAACCCATGAACCTGATCCGGGTAATGCCGGCGTAGGAAACGAAAATACTACACCAATCGTTTTCCTATGGCCGTGCGTAAAGCACGGCTTTTTGTTTTAGGAGGAACTGTTATGAATCAGAGCAAATCCCATCTCAAGCTTCGTGCCCTGTGCGAGGGCGCAATTTTCGTGGCACTGTCGTTCGTTTTGAGCCTTCTGCCTGTCGGCAAGATGCCTCAGGGCGGCTCGTTCGACCTTGCAATGCTGCCGCTGCTGGTGTTCTGCGTGCGCTGGGGCTTCGGCCCTGCAATGCTCGCTTCCACCGTTTACGGCATTTTGCAGATGTTTGCTGAGGGCGGTATCGCCATCGGCTGGCAGTCTATCATCGGCGACTTCATCGTTGCATACGCCGTCCTCGGTGTTGCAGGCCTGTTCAGCAAGAATAAGTACGGCTTCTTCATCGGTACCGTTGTTGCCTGCTGCGCACGCTTCCTCGTGCACTATGTCGTCGGCGCAACCGTTTGGGCAGAGTATATGCCCGAGACCTTCTTCAACATGACCATGACCTCGCCGTGGATCTACTCGGCACTGTATAACGGCAGCTACATGCTCGTCGATATGGTCATCATCCTCGTCATCGGCGCACTTCTGTGGAAGCCGCTGGGCAAGTACCTGCGTGGCGAAGATTTGCAGAAAGCCTAAAAAAAGATTGACATACGATAAGACTATCGTATATAATAAGCTTCCGATGCCTGTCGGCATCGGAAGTAATTTTTTAGTCAACTACTTTGACTTCGGTCAATGTTGAGTAATAATCCCGAAAGGAGTGCAACACATTATGCTGCGTACCTACCAGCCCAAGAAGCGTCAGCGCAAAAAAGAGCACGGCTTCCGCAAGAGAATGTCCACCGCAAACGGCCGCAAGGTCCTCGCTCGCCGCAGAGCAAAGGGCAGAGCAAAGCTCAGCGCCTGATTTGGCCTGCATGAGCAGAACGGAAATTTAAATATTTTTTAGGGCGGGTACTATCCGCCCTTAAGGTGTTTGTGCATATTTGATCGACCGATTTGGGGTGAATTTCGTTGGATGTCAGGGTCACACTGAAGAAAAACTATGAATTCCGGCGGCTGTACTACAAGGGCAAGACCGCCGTTACCCCGTATCTCGTCGTTTACAGCATGAAAACGGGGCGCGGCGCCAACCGCGTGGGCTACACCGTGTCGACAAAGCTCGGCAAGGCAGTCGTCCGCAACCGTGCCCGCCGCAGATTAAGAGAGGTTTATCGGCTCAATGCCGATAAGCTCATCAGCGGCGTTGACATGGTCATCGTCGCCCGCTCGGCATGCGTGACGGCAGATTTTGCGAAGATCGAGAAGGCATTTATGCACGCCTGCGGTGAGCTCGGACTCATCAAGGGAGAGAGAAAATGAAAAAGCTGCTCATTAAATTGGTGAGGCTTTATCAGAAGTATATCTCACCCCTGAGACCGGCCTGCTGCCGCTATATTCCGACCTGCTCGCAGTACGCCATTGAAGCTCTGGAGAAGTACGGAGCTTTGAAGGGCGGCTGGCTTGCTCTGAAACGCCTTTCGAGGTGCCATCCCTTTCACCTCGGGGAGCATGATTTCTATGATCCCGTCCCGTAAGCGGGGTCAGATTACAAGGAGAAACTTATGTCTTTATGGGATTATATAGTTTGGCCGTTTGCCAGACTTATGGAGTTCCTGTACAATTGGACTCAAAACTACGGTGTTTCCGTCATCCTCTTTGCTCTCGTAGTTAACCTCATTCTTCTGCCGTTCATGGCAAAGAGCAAGAAGAGCATGATGCGCACCACCCGTTTCCAGCCCAAGATGAAGGCGCTGGAGAAAAAGTATGCCGATAACAAGGAAAAGTATCAGCAGGAGGTCGCCAAGCTCTACCGTGAAGAGGGCATCAACCCCATGTCCGGCTGCCTTTGGAGCCTGCTCCCGTTCCCGATCATCATCGCACTGTACAGTGTCATTCGCCAGCCTCTGGAGAAGATGATGGGCATAAGCTCGGAGGGCGTTAAGAAGATCACCGAGTGGGCGGCTCAGAACGCGGGCTTTGTCTCGACCAACAAGACCTATGACGAGATCGGTGTTACCGATGCACTTCATCAGCATTGGGATGCCGCCGTGAACGCACTGGGCGATTTGGCGGACAAGCTCATGAATCTTGACTACAGCTTCCTCGGCATGAACCTCGGTGAGGTCCCCAACTGGAAGGTCTGGACCATTGACTTTTCAAACAGCGAGACCGCACTTCCCGCACTGGGACTGTTCCTTATCCCGCTTATCGCAGCGTTCCTTTCCTGGCTTTCCATGAAGATCAGCCAGGCCACCAACCCGACCGCCGGCGGCGCACAGGCCGAGGCATCGATGAAAACCATGAATATTTTCATGCCCATCATGTCGATATGGATCTGCTTTATCATGCCTGCCGCACTCGGCGTATACTGGATCGCAAACAGCATTTTCGGTATAATCAGAGATGTCGTCCTCACCAAGATCTACAAGAGACAGCTTGATATCGAGGACGCTGAGCGTATCGCAAAGGAAAAGGCAAGGGAAGAGGAGATCCGCCGCCGTCACGAGGAGACCGAGCGTCTGCGTGCCGAGGGCGCGACCGTCCGCAACAACAACACCAGCAAAAAGAAGATTCAGGCTCAGTCCAAGCAGCAGTCTGACGAGCGCCGCGCCGCCAACGAAAAGGCCGAGCGCGAGGCCAGACGCGAGCGTCTTGGCATAAAGAGCAATGAGGGTGAGAACCCCTCGCAGGTCGGCAACCGCCGCTATGCAAGAGGCAGGGCATATGACCCGAACCGCTTTGCAAATGTGACCGCTCCCGCCGTCGAGGCCGAGGCTGCCGAGGAGACTGCATCGGAAGAAAAGCCTGAATAATTACAGGAGAACCTAGTATGATTAAATATTTGGAAAAAACCGGCCGCACCGAGGATGAGGCTATCGCTGCCGCCCTTGCCGAGCTTGGTATGGATCGCGACGATGTGTCCGTGACCGTCGTCGAGCGTGCCAAATCCGGCTTTTTGGGCATCGGCGCTTCTCCGGCCGTTGTGCGTGTCGAGTATGAAGCACCCGATGAGCCCGCCGTTGAGGAAGTGAAGTCCGAAGCGGAAGCTCCCGCACAGGATTATCCCGAGATCAGAGCCTTTCTGACCGGCCTTCTAGAGCGCATGGGCACAAAGGCGGACATCGAGATAACCGCCCGTGACAGCAAGGGCGTCGTTGTTAACCTTTCCGGCCCCAACATGGGCGCCGTGATCGGCCGCAGAGGCGAGACGCTTGACGCTATTCAGCACCTGACCAATTATGTGGTCAACCGCGGCAGCGACAAGCACATGCACATCTCCGTCGATGCCGAGAGCTACCGTGCAAAGCGCGAGGAATCCCTCGTCCGCCTTGCCGAGAAGATGGCCGCAAAAGTCATTAAGTACAAGCGCAGCATGGCTCTTGAGCCCATGAATTCCTACGAACGTCACATCATCCACACCGCATTGCAGGATTACGAGGGCGTGACCACGAGCTCCACCGGCACAGAGCCTAACCGCCGCGTCGTCGTGTCTTACGACAGACCTCAGCAGACAAGCAACAAACCACAAAGCCGTGAATGGGCATAAGCCCCTGATTTTGGAGGAAAAGAAAATGACACTTGAAAAGGTCCAGAACATTCTGGCAGACCAGTTCGAAGTGGCTGCCGACAGCATTACCGCAGATACCAATATCGTTGACGATCTCGGCGCAGACTCCCTTGATGTAGTTGAGCTCATTATGTCCGTTGAGGACGAGTTCGGCCTGTCGATCCCCGATGAGGATGCGGCTGAGCTTGCCACCGTCGGCAAGATAGTTGAGTACATCGAATCTAAGCTTTAATGCGTTTTGAAAAACTCCCTGTATTGCGAAAGCAGTGCAGGGAGTTTTTTAGTTGCCGCAAAAATATTTGACTTGTAGAGGATAAGATAGTAAAATAAACTGATTAAGAGTGCGTAGGAGGAGCTATGGAAAAGCTGTCACATGCGTATATAGTCTCCTCGGCATCGGAGGAAGCCGGACTCGAAAGAGCGCTGGCTTTGGCGAGCGAAATGCTGTGCAGCGGCACGGGCAAAAAGCCCTGCGGCGTTTGCAGGGACTGCCGCAAGATAAAGGCAGGCGTTCACCCCGACCTCGGCTATGTGCGCAGGCCGCTCGACGATAAGGGCAACAAAAAGCGCGATATCCAGGTCTACCAGATAAGGGATATGGGTGCTGACGCCTATGTGCTGCCGAATGAGGCAAGCGGCAAGGTGTATATCATCCAGGAAGCGGACACAATGAACGAGAGCGCGCAAAACGCTGCGCTCAAGCTGTTTGAGGAGCCGCCCGCAGGCGTACATTTCATCCTGTGCACGACTAATCCGGAAAAGCTGCTCACGACCGTGCGCTCAAGGTGCGTGCTGGTTCGCTGCAATGCAGGCGAGGAGCCCGAGAACGCCGAGATGGCCGCCCTCGCCGATGAGTATATTCGCCTTGTGCAAAGCGGCAATACCGCCGAGCTCACCGCGTGGTGCTTTGCAAACGAAAAGCTCGACTTAAGAAAAATGCCCGAGCTTTTGGCTTGCATCGAGCGCAGACTCATACAAATGCTCAGATATTCCGATGCAAGAGCGCAGCTCATGAGCAATATCGCTCTTATCGAGCGCTGTCTTGAGTATCAGACGGTCAATACGAGCGTCAAGCATATATTTGGATTGCTGGCGGTGAAGTCACTGCCGGCAAAGGAAACGAGGAAAAAAGTTGACTGAAGTTATAAGCGTAAAATTCAAAAATCGGGGCAAGAGCTACTTTTTTGCCCCAAACGGCAAGACCATTAAGACAGGCGAGCAGGTCGTCGTCGAGACCAGCAAGGGCCTCGAGATCGCCGACTGCTCCCGCGGTAACCACATGGTCGAGGACACTGCCGTTATACAGCCGCTGCGCCCTGTCGTCAGGGTCGCAACCAAGGACGACCTGAGAGTTGCGGAGATAAACAAGCAGCGCGAAAAAGAGGCGTACGAGATATGCCAGAAGAAAATTGCCGAGCATGGCCTTGATATGAAGCTCGTCGATGTTGAGTGCAATTTCGAGGGCAACAAGACCATGTTCTTCTTCACCTCCGACGGCAGGGTCGATTTCCGTGAGCTCGTAAAGGACCTTGCGGGCATCTTCCGCAACCGCATCGAGCTAAGGCAGATCGGAGTGCGCGACGAGGCAAAAATGCTCGGCGGCCTCGGCATCTGCGGCAGACCGTTTTGCTGCAGCAAGTTCCTGAACGATTTTCAGCCCGTCTCGACCAAGATGGCGAAAATGCAGTCCATGTCGCTCAACCCGAGCAAGATATCCGGCAGCTGCGGCAGACTCATGTGCTGCTTAAGATACGAGCAGGAGGCATACGAGGAGCTTGTCAAGAATGTTCCCAAGCAGGGCGCGTTTGTCGAAACTCCGACCGGATACGGCATTGTCACGCAGGTCAATCTCCTACGCCAGCTCGTCAAGGTCAAGCTTGACGGCGAGGGCGAGGACACCCTGCGAACCTTCCGTGCCGTCGAGGTTGCCACCGTTCCCGGCGGCAGACCCAAGGACGGCGAGCCGCTGCCGTCGGTGCTCAAGTATGTTCCCGCACCCGAGCCCGAGGAGGAGACCGAGGACGAGTGGGCGATACCCGAGCTTCTCATAGGAGACACGACCGAGGAAAAGCCCGAAAGACCCGAGAATGCCAAGCGCAGCCGCAATCGCCGCAGCCGCAGAGGCGGCAGAAATCGCGCAAAGTCCGAGGATGAAAAGCCCGCTGCACAGCCGAAGGCCAATCCCGACGAGGAAAAGCAGCCCGTCAAGGCAAAGCCCAAGCACAAGCGCGGCGGCGGAAACAACAGGCCCCGCACCGGCGATAAGCCCAAGGCCGAGAAGGCTCAGACGGAGGCAAAGCCGCAGCAAAAGCCTGCCGAGCCCAAAGAAGGCGTCTCCAAGAAGCGCAGCAGCAATCGCCGTCGCTACTACCACAGGGGCAAGCCCAAGAACAAGCAGGGCGGCGAGCAGAAGCAATGATAAGCCGGAGGTCACGATATGAATAAGAATGACAATACGGAAAAGAAAAAAGTCGGCGGTATGAGCGGAAAGACGAAGTGGCTGATAACGGCGCTTCTGGCAGTGCTCGCGGTGGTCACGGTCGTCATCTGCTTCAAGGGCGGCAACTTCACCTTCAAGCCCGGCTCTGTCCAGGCGAACGACAAGACCGCTGTCGAGGAGACAAAGGCACCCGAGGATAACTCAGATGAGCCTGATGAAACAGTCAAGCACACTGTGTTTATCTCGGCAGGTAACGGCGGCTCGGCCAGCCCCAACGGCAGTGTCAAGGTCGAGGACTGGGGTAGCCTCACGGTGAGCTTCACGCCCAACGAGGGCTATGAGATAGCCTCTGTCACAGTCGACGGCGAGACTCAGGGCGCGGTCTCCAGCTACACGCTTTCGTATGTGAAGGCCGACCACACGGTCATCGCGACCTTTGAAAAGAAGCCCGAGCCCACCCCGACCCCGACTCCCGAGCCGACGGACGGCGGTATTTTCTCCGAGCTCGACAAGCTTTTCGGAGATAACTAAATAAATCGTAAAGAGAGAGTTATATGCAGACAGGATTGGTAATTTTGCTGTTTGTCGTCGGACTGGTGCTCATCATAAAGGGTGGCGACTGGTTTGTCGATTCGGCAGTTTTCATCGCAAACTTGACCGGCATACCCAAGTTCATCATCGGCGCAACGATAGTCAGCGTCGCAACGACCCTGCCGGAGCTGACGGTATCCGTCACCGGCGTTATAGACGGTGAGCTCGACCTCGCTGTCGGCAATGCGGTAGGCTCGGTCACGGCGAACATCGGCCTTATCATGGGCATCTCGCTCGTGTGCATACCCGCTGTCATAAAGCGCAGCCAGTTCTGGCTCAAGGGCACGCTCATGTCCGTAGCGGCGCTGCTGCTGTGGATCCTGTGCAAGGACGGCACGCTGCATATGCTGCCGAGCTTTGCGCTGTTCGCGCTGCTTGCGGTGTATGTTTGGGATAATATCCGTGACGCAAAGAACGATGTCGGCTCTGACGAGCGGGAGATCGTCGACAAAAAGGATCTTCCCAAGCAGCTTGTCATGTTCATTATCGGCATCGCAGCTATCGTCTGCGGCTCAAAGCTGCTTATCGAATACGGCAGCGAGTTAGCCCTGCTGCTCGGCGTTCCCTCGGCGATAATCGGCGTCACCATGGTCGCCATCGGCACCAGCCTGCCTGAGCTTATAACGACCCTCACGGCGATACGCAAAAGGGAATCGAGCATGTCCATCGGCAACATCATCGGCGCAAACATCATCGATCTTGCACTTATCCTGCCCATTTGCAGCGTCGTCTCCGACGGCAAGCTCACCATTGCCGAGCAGTCGTATGCGCTGGATATGCCCATGTGCTTTGCAATGACCCTCATCGCGGTGCTGCCCCCGCTCATAAAGGGCAAGCTCTACCGCTGGCAAGGCATCCTCATACTCGCCCTGTACGCAGTTTATGTCGTGATTCTGGTCACCCAATACGGTGTGTAAAACGCTGATATCTAATATAAAAAGAGCTATCTGATTTCAGATGAAATCGGATAGCTCTTTTTTGTGAATAATGAAAATTCTGTTGCCAAATCGTTGCTACGAAGGGCATCAAGGCTCAACAAGTCCAGTGTTTACGGGCTTTTTTGAACCTATGCAATCATTCCCACTCGATGGTGGAGATGGGCTTGGGGCTGAGCTCGTACAGAACGCGGCAGACGCCGGGAACCTCACTCAGGATGCGGTCGGTTATCTTTTTGAGCAGCGCCCAGTCAAGCTCGGGCACGGTCGCGCTCGTTGCGTCAACGCTGTTGACCGCACGGATGACGACCGGCCATTCATAGGCGCGCTTGCCGTTACGGATACCGGTTGCGCGGTAGTCCGGCACGGCGGTGAAGTACTGCCAGATGTCGTTCTGAAGCCCTGCGGCGGCGATCTCCTCGCGCAGGATCGCATCCGACTCGCGCACGGCCTCAAGGCGGTCACGCGTGATAGCGCCGGTGCATCTTACGCCGAGACCCGGGCCGGGGAAGGGCTGGCGGTAGACCATGCTGTCGGGTAGGCCGAGCGCCTTGCCGACGACACGAACCTCGTCCTTATACAAAAGCTTGACCGGCTCAACAAGCTCAAATTGTAGATCCTCCGGCAGACCGCCGACATTGTGGTGCGCCTTAACACCGTCGCTCTCGAGAATGTCGGGATATATCGTGCCCTGAGCAAGGAACTCGATGCCCTCGAGCTTGCGGGCCTCCTCCTCAAACACGCGGATAAACTCTGCGCCGATTATCTTGCGCTTTGCCTCGGGATCATCTACACCGGCGAGCTTATCAAGGAAGCGGTCTACAGCGTCGACATACACGAGGTTTGCGTCCATCTGGTCACGGAAGACCTCAACGACCTGCTCGGGCTCGCCCTTGCGCAGCAGACCGTGATTCACATGCACGCAGGTGAGCTGCTTGCCGACGGCTTTGATTAAAAGTGCGGCAACGACGGACGAGTCAACGCCGCCGCTTAGCGCCAGCAGCACCTTCTTTGAGCCGACCTGCTCACGGATGAGCTTTACCTGCTCATCGATAAATACATTTGCAAGCTCGGGGGTGGTTATTCTCTCCATGGTCTCGGGGCGAACATTGTTATCCATTTTTATCCTCCAAAATTATTCGTTTATCTTGTTGTAGTGATTTATGCCGATGCGCTTGTGCTCGGCGCGTCTGTGGTAGCGGTCGATGATCTTCTTGTCACGCTCGCTTGCTTCGCCCGTGGTAATGTAGCTGTCAATTGCGGCGTAGCTTACGCCCATCTCGTCCTCATCGGTCTGACCGTCAAACAGTCCTGCCGACGGAGCTTTGTTTATGATGCACGCCGGAGCAGTGAGCCAGCACAGAAACTCGATGACCTCGGTCGCGGTGAGGTCGGAGATGGGATTAAAGTCGCATGCGCCGTCGCCCCACTTTGTGTAGTAGCCCATGTACAGCTCGCTGCGGTTGCCGGTACCTGCGACAAGACGGTATTCGCTGGCGGCGATGGTGTAGAGCGTGGTCATTCTCAGACGGGGCGCAATATTGTTGACCGCCGCGTTGCTGAGGGTGGTTATCTCGCTCAGACGGTCTATCTCCGCCTGACGCACGTCGGTAAGGTCGATGACTCTCGTCTGGATGCCGAAGTGCTCGGCGACCTCCTTAGCGTCTTTCATATCCTGCTCGAAATTGCGCTTCGACGCGCAGGGCATCATAATGCCGACGGTGTTTTCGCAGGCAAACTTGCACAAAATGCCGACAAGGGCGGAGTCCTTGCCGCCGGAGTTGCCGAACACGATGCCGTCAACGCCGCTTTTTTCAACAAGGTCGCGTATAAACTGCACCCTGTTTTTGAATTCCTCATTATAATCTCTCATATTTTGCTCCTTGTGATAAACATTATATAAAATTATATCAGCAGACGGTTTTAAGTCAACTTAAATTTTCGTATTCGACCCGGTTTGTTATGTTTTTTGCGGGGCTTGTTCCATAATGGGGCATGGAAAGGGAGGAATGACCATGCAAAATACGCTGTACACGAGGGCGCTTTACCCCTATGACGCGCTTTTTTCGCCGCTGTATTGTGGCGTGCTGAGCCTTAAAAACCGCATTATAGCCGTGCCTCCCGACGGCCTGACACCGCTCAGGGCAGAACGCTTTGCGCTCGAGGCCGCAGCGGGCGGGGCAGGGCTTGTCTGCACGGAGCAGACGGAGCTTTGCGAAAAAATTCGTAAGCTCGGCAGCCGCGCGTTTTATCTCACAAAGGGCAAGCGCTTTAGCGCTGTATTAAACTGCGACGGGGTATGCATAGACCTGCGTGACATGCCGCTCGGCAAGGCTGCCGAGGCGGTGAAAAACGCCCTCAAAACGCTGGGTGGAGGTATCCCCATAATGTGCATGGTGAGCGTGACGAAAACTAACATTGCGGGGCTAAATTACCTCGCGTGGGCGGGTGCGGACATGCTGTGCATAGAGCCGCGCGCCGACGCAGCATTGTGGATGCGCAGGCCGACCGAGGGCATGGCAGCAGGCTGCTTTTTGGAGCTTGCGAGGCTCGCCAAGAACGTCACAGATATTCCCATCGCCGCCTGCGGGAAGCTCGGCTATCCCGACATCGCCGAGGCCGCCTTGCGTGACGGGGCGTGCGACGCAGTTGTGCTCGGCAGAGCACTGCTTGCTGACCCCGATTGGTGCAATAAGGCGCAGTCGGGCGCTGTTGACGATATCATCCCGTACATAAACTCCGAGGGCAGGCTGCTTGCAAAGACTTGCACTGCCGAGGAAAGAAAGCGCATAGCCGTCATCGGCGGCGGGCTTACCGGCATGAGCTTTGCCCTGTGCGCGGCAAACAGAGGCCACGCCGTTGAGCTTTTCGAGTCCGGCGCAAGGCTCGGCGGAAGGCTGTACGCCGAGCAGGGGCCGGACACGCTCGACTACCGCCGATGGCTTATTCTGAAGCTTTGCAGGTCGGAAAATGTTCAGATATATCTCAACAGCTATGTCGATGCCTCGCAGCTACTAAAAGGCGGCTGCGATGCCGTTGTATACGCAAACGGAACACGTCTGCGCCCCGAGCCGAATATCCCAAACTGGGGCGATATCCCATTTGCGCCGCTGTGGGTCCTGGCAGGGGGCAAACGGTTTTCTGCCCGCCAAATCGCCATTTTGGGCGGCGGCAGAGAAGCTTGCAAGTTTGCACACAGGCTCAAAAACGAACAGCCGACGGCTAGGGTGACGGTCATCGATGAAATCGGAGATATAATGATAAACTCACCGTCGAACGAGCGGGAATGGTTCAGAAAAACCCTTGAAATGCAAGGCGTCCGGCTCATAATGCACGCTGCGCCCGTTCGGATATCCGAGGGCTGTCTGCTTGTGCGGCAAAGCTGCTCAGCCGCCCTCGGCACGGCGTTTTCCTCCGAGACCTTCATCCGCAGCGTGCCCTGCGACCTCATAGTCCTTGCGCAGGAGGAGATACCCGACACCTCGCATTATAAGGCTGCCCGCAGCGAGCTTCCGGATGCGCCGTTATACTGCCTGACGGGCTCGTTCGTGCCATGCGATATTGTTGCGGCCACTCGGGCGGCATACGGTCTTGCGCAGAGGATATAGAAGCAAATATTACAAATTGTATACCATCCCAAAAGAGCTCTCGGTAAAATGTGGGAGCTCTTTTCATCTCCAAAATTCACCTAGCAGCTCGGGGACTTGATTTTTCAGCATTTTTTTGCTATAATACAAATGTTCTTAAAATTTTGAAACAAATTCAGCTTGATTACAAATACGGATTAAAGGAGAGTTACCCTTAATGAAACGATGCACATCGTTTATTCTGGTACTGCTTCTGCTCATCAGTTTGGTACCGTTTTCTGCCTCCGCGGCGAGCAGCATGAAGGCAAGCGGCAGCATAATAACGTACATAAAAAGCAAGGAAGGCTGCGAGCTCACGGCTTATAAAAACCCCGGTGAGAAGTACTATACCATAGGCTACGGCCACTACGGGCCGGACGTCAAGGAGGGTCAGACGATCACGCAGGCTGAGGCGGACAGGCTATTTGCGGAGGATCTTAAAAAGTTCGAGACGGCCGTCAACGGGTATATAGACAGATATGACCTCAGCTTTAACCAAAGCAAGTTCGACGCTATCGTCAGCCTCACATATAATTGCGGCACGAATTGGGTCGACAACAGCTGGCGCATCGCGACCTACCTTAAAAACGACTTCAAATACTCAAACGGCGACCCCATCCCCGATCAGGAGATAGCCGATGCCTTCGGCGTTATATGCTCCGGCGGCGATGGCATCATGACGGGGCTCATCAAAAGACGCATAGACGAGGCAAAAATATTCCTCTACGGCGACTATGCGGGCACCGGCAGCCACGATTTTGTGTATGTTCTTTTGGACGCAAACGGCGGCACACTCACGGCCGGCAACCGCGTTGTTATCTACACCAAGGGTCAGCACTACAGCTCCATGCCCGAGGCGACAAAGACCGGCTATTACCTTTACGGCTGGAAGTCGGCCGGCGGCACCTACTATACAAACAGAACGCTTGCAAAAACCAATGCCAACCTGACCGCAGTGTGGAAGGAGGGCACCGCCCCCACAAAATACACCGTCACGGTAAACGGCGGCTTCGGCAGCGGCAAGAATGCGGCCGGCGCGAAGGTGTATATAAGTCCCTATGAAAAAAGCGGCTATCAGTTCACCGGCTGGTCATCGAGTGCGGCGGATCTGACCATAAGCAAGGACTCGGATGGGTTTTATTATTTCACCATGCCCAAGAAGTCCGTCACCTTGACCGCAAAATATGAGGAGATCAAAACCGCTTACGACGTCACGGTCAAAAACGGGGGCGGCAGCGGCAAGTACGAGGTTGGCTCAAAGGTGTATATCTACCCCCTGTCGACCGAGGAAAAGTTCGGCTATAAGATCAGCTCATGGCAGTCAAACGAGGTGACGGTCAAGGGCAGCGCGACAAAGGGCTTTTACTTTACGATGCCGTCAAAGGACGTGACGGTGACGGGCGTTTATGTCAAGGGCTGCAATCGCTTTGAAAACTGCCCCTCGCTTGACTATTGCGATGTCGGCGAAATGCACTGGGCACATTACGAGATAGACTACTGCATCGGCAGCAGGCTGCTCATCGGAACGAGCACGACGACCTTTGAGCCGGACGAGCCCATGACCAGGGCGATGGTGGCGACTGTGCTCTACCGCCTTGCCGACGCACCGTCGGTTTCCGGCAAGCAAAACCCGTATACCGATGTTTCTGACGACTACTATAGGGATGCTGCGGTGTGGATGCACTACAGCGGCATAAATCTTGACGACGGTTACGGCTTCTTCAGACCCGACGATATCGTCACAAGGCAGGAGTTTGCGTATCTTCTGTACAAGTTCTCCGGCAGCAGCGCGACTGACGCGGATCTGACGAAATTTAAGGATGTCGACAATATAGACGAGCAATATCTCGACGCGATGAAGTGGGCGGTCGCAGGAGGGGTCCTCGTTGGCACAGACGAGGCAACGCTCGAACCCGCGAGCGGTGCGTCCCGTGCCGAGATAGCGGCGATGCTCTATCGCTTCCTGGGCACAGTAAACTCGATATGAATGAAAAAACAGGTAGGTTTCAAATGAAACCTACCTGTTTTTTGCGCCCTTTTACTCGATGCCGAGGACAGTGTAACCGGCATCCGTGACAGCGGCTGTGATAGCTGCATTGTCGACGTTTTCGGTCATGCTGACTATCGCCGTGCCCTTTTCGTGGCTGACCTCTGCGCCCGTCACGCCGCCGAGTGCCTCAAGAGCCTTCTTCACATGAGCCTCGCAGTGCGGGCACATCATGCCTTCGATCCTGACTGTCTTTGTCATTGTTTTTTCCTCCTGCATTGAATTGATATCATTTATAAGCGCGCTCAGCGCCTCGCCGGAAACGGTGTTTTTGCTGCGCCTGTCGCGCTTGGTCGAGTACATGTCAAACAAGTTGAGCCTTAGTGCGTTGGTCACGACGCAGAAGCTTGAAAGGCTCATCGCCGCAGCGCCGTACACGGGGTTGAGCTGCCAACCGAGCAGACTTATGAAGCAGCCTGCGGCGAGCGGAATGCCGATGACATTGTAGATAAACGCCCAGAACAGGTTCTCGCGGATATTCGTGAGCGTTGCACGGGAAAGGCGGATCTGCGCCGGAACATCGCTGAGCTTGCTGTTCATAAGCACAACATCCGCGGCGTCGATGGCGACATCTGTGCCAGCGCCGATGGCGACGCCGATATCGGCACTTGTAAGCGCCGGAGCGTCGTTTATGCCGTCGCCGACCATGGCGACCTTGCCGAGCATCTTGAGCCGGGAGACAACGGCCTCCTTGCCGTCGGGCAAAACGCCCGCAACGACATTGTCAATGCCCGCTGCGCTGCCGACCGCCGTTGCCGTGCGCAGGTTATCGCCCGTGAGCATGACGACCGCGACACCCATGTTCTTAAGCTCACTGACGGCATCGGCGCTTTCGGGCTTGACGGTATCGGCCACGGAGATTATGCCCAAAAGCTTGCCGTTTTCGGCAAACAGCAGGGGAGTGCTGCCCTTGTCGGCGAGCGCTTCGGCGCTATCGAGCACCGCCTTGTCGGGGCTCACCTGACCCGCTATATATTTCATCGAGCCGCCGAGCAACACCTTGCCGCCTCTTGTGGCGCTGAGGCCGTTGCCGGGCAGCGCCTTGAATTCCGTGACCTCATCGGCGGTAAGAGCACGTTTTTCAGCCTCGGCTACGACTGCGCGGGCAAGCGGGTGCTCGCTTTTTGCCTCAAGAGCATACGCAGCGGCAAGAAGCTCTGCCTCCGTAACGCCGTCGGCAGGGTACAGTCCTGTGACCTCCGGCTCACCCTTGGTGATGGTGCCGGTCTTGTCCAGCACAACTATCTTAACCTTGCCCGCTTCCTCGAGCGAGACTGCGGTTTTGAACAAAACGCCGTGCTTTGCGCCAACGCCGTTGCCGACCATGATGGCGACCGGCGTTGCAAGCCCGAGTGCGCACGGGCAGCTGATGACGAGAACGGATATCGCCCTTGCCAGCGCAAAGTCAAAGGGCTTGCCGATGAAAAGCCAGACTATAAGCGTCACGGCGGCGATGCTCACGACAGTGGGCACGAAAACGCCGGAGACCTTGTCGGCAAGCTTTGCAATGGGCGCTTTTGTTGCGGCAGCATCGCTCACCATCTTGATTATCTTCGAAAGGGTCGTGTCCTCGCCGACGTGCGTTGCCTCGCAGCGGATAAAGCCCGAGGTGTTGATCGTCGCAGCGGACACCGTATCACCGACTGCCTTGTCAACTGGGATGCTCTCACCCGTGAGCGCAGATTCGTTCACGGCGGTGTCGCCCTCCAGAACCACGCCGTCGACAGGGATGCTCTCGCCGGGGCGGACAACGAAAATGTCGCCGGGCTTGGCCTCCTCGACGGGGACGGTGGCCTCAACTCCGTTACGCACCACATTTGCCGTTTTCGGCGCAAGACGCATGAGAGACTTGAGCGCATCGGTGGTCTTGCCTTTGCTGTGCGCCTCAAGCATTTTGCCGACGGTGATGAGGACCAGTATCATGGCAGCGGACTCAAAGTAAAACTCGTTCATCCACGGCATAGCCGCTTCCGAGCCGCCGTGAACCTGCGCATCGGTCATCATGAACAGCGCATAAACGCTCCACAAAAACGAGGCCGAAGCGCCCAGTGCCACGAGCGTGTCCATATTCGGTGCACCGTGCACGACGCTTTTAAAGCCCGAGACGAAAAATTTTTTGTTGATGATCATAATAATGATCGTCAGCAGCAGCTGGATAAGCCCCATGGCGACATGGTTGCCCTCTAGCCATGACGGTATCGGCCAGCCCCACATATGCGCGCCCATGGAAAAATACATGAGCACGAGAAGAAAGCCGAGGCTTACAAACAGCCTGCGCTTTAGTACCGGCGTGTCGTGGTCGGCAAGAGCGTCCTCATCCGGCTTCGTCGCCTGAGCCGCACCCTTGACCGACGCTCCGTAGCCTGCGTCTTTGACGGCACGGATGATATCGCTGTCGGATGCCGAGCCCTCAACGCCCATGCTGTTTGTCAGAAGGCTCACCGAGCAGGTTTCGACCCCCGGCACCTTCGACACCGCCTTTTCGACCCTCGCCTGACATGCGGCGCAGGTCATCCCCGTAACGATAAATTGTTTCATTTGAGTAACCTCTGGAGAGTGTCGACAAGCTCGTCGATCTTGCCGTCGTCGCCGTTTTTCACTCCCTCGGCAACGCAGGTGCGTATATGTGTTGACAAAAGCTCCCGATTAAAGGCATTCAGCGCGGCAGTTATCGCCGACACCTGAAGAAGGATATCAGGACAGTAGGCGCTGTTTTCCACCATCTTCTTTATGCCCCTGACCTGACCTTCAATGCGGTTTAAGCGGTTCATGAGCAGCTTTACCTCCTGCTCAGAGCGCATCTTGGTCTTGGCACAGCAGCACTGCTTTTCTTGACATTCCATCTTTATACCTCCCGGGGGTATTTTCTGAGCGCGATTATATACCCCCGAGGGGTATCTGTCAAGCCCGGCACAACATATTTATTTTGCATTTTTTTAAAGCTTCTATACAAACACAAACAGCCTGTGGATAACCACAGGCTGTTTGCATGGGATATGGAAATATGTTGAGAGAGGGAGAGATATCAATTTTTATCGACCGTGTTAACGCACAGCACGAAAACGGCGGCGGTGAAGAACACGAAGATGGACGAGACCGTCGAAGCGGTGCCGGTAAGGCTTGCCCAAAGATAGGTGAACAGGACGGTCAGAACAAGGCTCACGAGTGCGAGAATGACCAATGTTTTGGCGGACAATGCTTTCATATCAATACCTCCGAGATTTTTTGAGATTTTTGTTTTTTCGTCTTGATTGGATTATAAATGAGTGATATTATAAAGTAAAGTTATAAGATATTGAGACAAATTTAAGTGAAACTTAAGAGGTGGTATACATGGAAAGCTCGAGATGCAGAGCGTTTTTAGCCGCCGCCGAGTGCGGCAGTCTGACAAAGGCGGCAGATAGGTTAAACTACACGGCCTCCGGCGTGAGCCAGCTCATTTCCGCAATGGAGAGCGACTTCGGTTTTTTGCTTTTAAAGCGCACGACCAGGGGCGTTGTGCTCACTGCCGAGGGCGAGAAGATGCTTCCGGCGGTGCGAGCGTTTTTAAGTCAGGAAAACCGCATGCATGAGCTCGCGGCAAATATCAACGGGCTTGATATCGGTCTTATCAACATCGCAGCCTACTCGTCGATAGCCACGCACTGGCTGCCGAAGGTCGTGGCGGCGTTCAAGAAAAAGTATCCGAAAATAACCATTAACCTCATGGAGGGCGTCCGGCAGGAGGTCCTGCAGTGGATGGCCGAGGGCAGAGCCGATATCGGCTTCACGAGCGGCGGCGACGATATCGATAAGGACTGGATACCGCTTGCCGACGACGAAATGATCGCAATATTGCCGAGAAATCATCCGCTTGCCAATGCCGAGAGCTTCCCGCTTGAAAGGTGCAGGCACGAGGATCTTATCATGCCCGCAATGGGCAAGGACGAGGACGTCATGACCATGCTCAAAAAATACGGCATCGAGCCGAATGTGGTCTATTCTACGAACGAGAGCTTTTCGGCGTGGGCGCTCGTTGAAAACGGGCTCGGCATAAGCCTCACGAACAAGCTTCTCGTCCATGGGTGGACATGCGATGTCGCAATGGTGCCGGTATCGCCGCCGGAGAAGATAACGCTCGGCATGATACTGCCGTCTGTCAAGCACGCATCACCGGCTGTAAAGCGCTTTATGAAATACGCCATTAAAGAGCTCAAGCAGGAGTGATGTATAAAATTTGCCTCAGTGCGGAATAATATCTCCATACCTTTGAATTGGAGGAAACTGCAATGAGCAAAAAGAACAAGCAGAAGCAGCAGGGCGGCCAGACCCAGCCGACCGATAACGCTGAAAAGTAAATGAAAATTATGAAGAGCCGTGATCTGAACGATTGACGGCTCTTTTCTTTTTGGTTATTATATAGGCAAATAGCTTTGACAGGAGAGGCCATGCCGGATAAGTTCAGGGAAAAACGCAATAGGTTTGCAGAGCGGCTGCTCAGGCTGCCCCGCATGAAGGCCGCGTTCGACGACGCGTGGTATCTGCACGGCCGCATGTTCGGCAATATAATGGAGCCTGCGTTCGTAAATGAGCCCGCCGTAAGGTTTCGGCTGGTTTTGGCGCTGAACCTCATAAGCCGCGGCGAGGTGTTCACGGGCATGAGGAGACTCGACCGGCTGTACGAATACTGCCGCACGGACGACGACTATGCGGCGTGGCATTTCTTCATGGGGCTGTGCTTCGAGAAGATGGGCTTTCGCGATCGTGCGGCGGTCCTGTTTTCCGAGGCTGCGCAGCGTGAGCCGGAGTTTTACATGGTCTATCTCATGCTCGCTAAGTGCCTGCACGAGGAAAAGCACTACGAGGCGGCACTGTCAAACTACATACAAGCGCTTGAGCGGGTCGTGACCTCGCCGCAGCGCGACGAGGTGCCCGCCGTCAGGCAGGAGCCGCTTGTGGGCTCCATCCACGGCAACATGGCGGCCTGCCTTATCATGATGCGGCACTACGACGAGGCAGAATATGAGCTGTACGAGGCAGAAAGCTTCGGCTACTCGCCGCCGATGCTCGACCTTTCGTGGGCGATGCTTTATGCAGCGACCGACCGTAAGCTGCTCGCGCGGCAGAAGATGGCGGCGCTGCGCAAGGCAATGCCGGAGGCCGAGGCGAGATATGCACTGACGGTCGAGGAGATACTTGCAAGGAAAAACCCGCGTTTTGCCCTGCAAAAGCCGGAACTCGGCGTTCTCGGCGGGTTCTGGGACTGGTTTTCCGGCGAGCAGGGGCGGCTTTTGGATGCGTTCAAATCAGGCGTGGGACTGCCCGGCTTCGGCGCGCTCGAGGATAAGCTGCGCGAGATATTTTATCACAACGGCGAGACCGTGCGCTTTGCCCTGAGCCGTGACGGCAGCAAGACCTGCATCAGCTTTTTTGACAACTACAATCTTACATACGAAATTTGGCTTGATAAGCTCATTGAGCTTGCCCCGAGGGAGCTTCGGGACAGGTGGAGCTTCTATGCGGTGCACTGACATGATAAAATCTGTTTTGTTTGACTTGGACGACACACTGCTCGACTTTCATAAGGCCGAGGCTGCGGCAATAAAAAAGACTTTTTCCCACATCGGCCTTCCCACGGACGACGGGATAGTAGCCCGATACAGCGAGATAAACGCCAGCCAGTGGCGGCGGCTCGAAAAAGGCGAGATAAGCCGTGAGCAGGTGCTGCTCGAGCGCTTTGACATTCTCTTTGACGAGCTCGGCGTTAAGATACCCAGCGAAATGGCGCAGAAGACTTATGAGTATCTTCTAGGCGTGGGGCACTATTTCATCGACGGCGCACCTGAGGTTCTGAATGCGCTGTACGGGAAATACCACCTGTACCTCGTGTCAAACGGTACGGCGGATGTGCAGGACAGGCGGCTGCGCAGTGCGGATATGGAAAAGTATTTTGACGGCATTTTCATCTCCGAGCGGGTGGGGCACAATAAGCCGAGCAAGGCTTTTTTCGACGCCTGCTTTTCCGGGATAGACGGCTTTGACAGGGACAGCGCCATAATCGTCGGCGATACCTTAAGCTCGGATATCTTAGGCGGTATAAACGCCGGTATCAAAACCTGCTGGTTTAACCCCAAGGCGCTTTCCGCAGACCCCGCCATTCCTGCTGACTACGAGATACATGCGCTTTTAGAGCTTCCCGCCCTGCTCGAAAGAATATAAAAAAAGAATATAATAATATAAAAAAACCGCCGGTTATCCGGCGGTTTTAGTCTTTTTTGAATGCAAAGAGTTTTTGCCCGAAGTAGTTTAGAGCGGTGAAGATGACCATTCCGGCGAGCATTGCAATGTTCTCCTGCGCAGTCACCGATGCACTCGCCAAAAGCTGCGCAATAAGCGGCTTTGCGACCGAGTAAGCGACAAAATAGCACACAATGATGTTTATGATAAATCGCACGATGTATTTTACGCTGCGCTCGGTTCGCCGGAAGGTGAAATACTTGTTCAGAAAATAGCTCAAAATGCTGCCGAAAAAGTAGTTTGACGCCGAGGACAGCCAATAACTCAGATGCAGGCAGTTATAAAATATAAACATTATGCCTGCACCGAACAGCGTGTTCACTGCACCCACGAGCACAAAGCGCACTACGGTGCTGTCAAATAATTTCTTCATCATGGATATTTACATCTCCGATGCTCTCGCATTTAGCGCACACGGCGATGTGATAGCCGTCGTGCTCAAGCTGCCAAGTCGAGTATTCGCCGATGCGCTTTGCCGCTTCAAACGATTCAAGCGGGGTTTTAAAACCCATGCCGGTGGCCTTTATGTAGCTTTCCTTCACGGCCCAAATGCGGCAGAACTCCACGTCGGGCGCATCGCTTGCGGCAAGGCGCGCATTTTCGCTTGCGGTGAAAAATCGCTTTGCCAGCCGTGCGGAGTTTTCCCGTGGGTGCTCGATATCAACGCCCACCTCGCAGTCGGCGACTGCACACACGGCGTACTTTCCGCTGTGCGACAGCGAAAAGTGCTGCCCACCGTCAATGTACGGCTTGCCGTTTTCGCCTAAAGCGTATTCAACGGGAGCGCCGAGTGCACGGTACAGCAGAAGCTCAGCGCCCAGCGAGCAGCGACGTTTTTCGTCGTCCGGACAGCGCAGCGTCTTTTGGCGGCGGTAGTCGGAGACCTCGGTCAGGGCACGCTCGATATCCAGCGTACTCACATCGGCGATATAAAGCCTCACCATTTACGCTCTCATCGCACCAAGCGTTTTCTGGAACAGCGTGTCCAGCTCCCAGCCGCACATCTCGGCACCGCGGATGATGACATCACGGGAGCAGCCTGCTGCAAACTTCTTGTCCTTGAACTTCTTCTTTATGGACTTGACCTCCATGTCGGAGATGCCGTTCGGGCGCATGAGCGCAACAGCACCGATAAGCCCCGTGAGTTCGTCCGTTGCGTACAGCACCTTTTCCATGAAAAGCTCCGGCTCAACATCGATGCAGATGCCGTAGCCGTGGCTGATGACGGCGTGGATGACCGATTCATCTATGTCCAGCTCACGCAGCATCTCGTTTGCTTTGACGCAGTGCTGCTCGGGATACAGCTCAAAGTCTATGTCGTGCAGCATGCCGACGGCTGCCCAGAACTCGACACGCTCTGGGTCAAATTCCTTTGCAAGCTCGCCCATGACCTTGGAAACGGTCTCGGCGTGCTGAAGATGGAAAGCGTCCTTGTTGAAGCGGCCGACAAGCTCTCTGGCCTGCTCAACGGTGGGGATGTAACTCATGAAAACCACTCCTTACAACGATGATATTCGATGATATAACATTCGACATTGAAAATCAAGAAAAACAGCACCGTTTGGTGCTGTTTTTCACGGTGTTATGACCTGTGTTCCGGGGATGGCGGTCGCCTGCGGCTGAACCGGGCTTGCATCGGGGCGGGTGACATCGTCAGCGCCGTCCTTTACCGCATCGCCCACATCGTCAGCGCCGTCCTTTACCGCATCGCCCACATCGTCAGCCCCGTCCTTGACTGCGTCACCGACATCGTCGGCGCCGTCTTTTATATCGTCGCCTATATCGCCGCCGATATCGCTGTCATGGGCATTGTCGGTCACAACGCCGCCGTGGTTGTCGTTCACATTTCCGCCGTCGGTGCAGGCGCAGGCTGCCGTGCACAGCATGGCAAGCGCAAGTATGAGAAGAATGGCTTTTTTCATAGCAGAACCTCCAAATCATATTCGCAGGTAGTTTCTGCGCAAAAGCAAAATTATATTCACATTGAAAAATTTCAGTCGACATGGTATATTGGGTGCCATGGAAGATTTGAGAAAAAACGAAATTTATGAGGCCGAGATAGTCGGCTACTCCTCCGACGGCAGCGGCGTGTGCCGCATAAACGGCAGGGCGGTGTTCGTCCCGCGCACGATAGCGGGCGAGGTGTGGCAGGTGAAGATACTCAAGGTCACAAGCTCCGCCGTGTGGGGTAAGGCAACAGAGCCCGTGCGCCTGTCACCCGAGCGGCGCACGCCCGACTGCGAATGTTGTGTTCGCTGCGGCGGCTGCACCCTGCGGCACATGAGCTATGACGAGGAGCTGCGCTTTAAGTTAGGCAGGTTAAACGATGCGCTGACGCACATCGGCCGCCAGTCCGTGCAGGCCGAAGAAATCATCGGCAGCGACTGCCGGGAGCGCTACCGCAACAAGGGCATCTACACCGTGCGCAACGTCGCAGGTGAGCTCAAAAGCGGTTTTTTTGCGCCCCGCACGCATGAGCTCGTGCCGGTCGAACGCTGCCTTCTGCAAAACGAGGCAGCCGACAGGGTGACGGCGGCGGTGCTGGAGTTCATGCGCAAAAACGGCATCGGCGCTTATGATGAAAAAACCCGAAAGGGCAGCGTACGCAATGTGTTTGTGCGCACGGCGGTAAACACCGCCGACTGCGTTGCCTGCATCGTCACCGCCAGAGGCTTTGGCGGCAAGACCACGGCGCTGGCAGACTACCTGCGCAGTGCTTGTCCCGAGCTCACGGGCATAGTTTTGAATGTCAACAAAACCTCGGGCAACACCGTGCTTGCCGGTGATTTTTACACGCTTTGGGGCAGAGACACCGTGTGCGACAGTCTCGGCGGCGTGGAGTACGAGATATCTCCGCAGGCGTTTTATCAGATAAACCCGCTGCAGGCCGAAAAGCTGTATAACAGGGCGGTCGAATACGCCGGGTGCACGGAAAATTCGACGGTTCTGGACCTGTACTGCGGCGCAGGCACGATAAGCTTGTTTTTGGCGAAAAAAGCGGGGCGGGTGATAGGCGCGGAGATAATTCCCGAGGCCATCGAGAACGCAAAGCGCAACGCCCGCCGCAACGGCATCGAAAATGCCGAGTTTATATGCGCAGACGCAGCCGAAGCGGCGGAAATGTTCCTGAGAGACGGCATCCGCCCCGAGACCGTGGTCGTCGATCCGCCGAGAAAGGGCATGGACGAGGAAGCAATACGCACCGTGTGCAAAATGCGCCCCGACAGGGTCGTGTACGTTTCCTGCAACCCCTCGACCCTCGCAAGGGATGTGCTGATTTTCAGCACCCACGGCTATGAGCTCACCGCCGCCACGGCACTGGACATGTTCCCGAGAACGAGCCATTGTGAAGCAGTGGTTAAGCTGATTCGCAGATAAGTTTGCCTTACGGCAAGTGAAGTTTTTTGATAAAAGTGAAGTTTTCGCAGAAAGTCAAGTTTAATGTAAAGGAAAATGCAAAATGAGCAAGAAGAAAAAACACGAGCGTTTAAGTTGGTGTCCACCGGAGAATTACAAAGAATTTTTCAGCCCATTGGCGGACGAGGATTTCAAAGCCGAACACCCAATCGGCTATTATATCTTGGCGTTATTCGGCGTAACCGTCTTGCTGCTGCCGGGTATAGTGTTTGCGTTTGTCCTTTCGGATAAGGGAGCGGAAGGTTATTGGCCCTTGCTGGGACTTGCAGGCGGATTCGTGTTCGGTATTGGATTGTTTAATTATGTTGGAATCATCATAAAACAGTTTTTGGGGCATTGGGTGAGCATAATATCGTTTCTTCTTGGCGGGGCAATGATGTATTTCACTTGGATCATGTGCTGATACGGATCGCTGGGCTTTATTAGACCGTTGTTTCAATCCATTGCGAAGCAAACATCATCATATAGGGAATGAGGTCTCCCGTGGAGGTATCCAAAATCGCTTAGTGCTGATGACTTCTGAAAAATCGAAAACGGAGGTTTATTATGAAAGCGTGTTTGATAGTCGGAGCGGGAGGGGCGATAGGCTCGATGCTGAGGTATCTCATGAGCCTTATATCACTCGACGAGACGGCGATCTTTCCCGTAAAAACATTGGCCGTCAATGTGCTGGGCGCATTTTTGATCGGCATTATCGCAGCACTTGCGCTCAAAAATGCCGATTTTGACGCGAAGCTTACGCTGTTTTTGAAAACCGGCCTGTGCGGCGTGTTTACGACATTTTCGACCTTTGCTTTGGAGTCGTACGACCTCGTGAGCGGCGGCCATTGGGCGATGACGCTCGGCTATGTCGCCCTGAGCGTTATTCTATGCATCGCAGCGGTGTTTGCCGCCGAGGCGATGGTAGGCAAAATTTGATGTGTGCGGCGGCACACTCGTAACTCAAAAAAGCCACGGGAAATAGTAGCAAGTTAGAAGTATGAAATGTATTTAAAAGTGGTGCATGTTGACTTGCTTGTTTATTTTTTCTATACTAATCACAATGGGAGGTGACCCTTTATGGGAATTTTCAAAAAGCAAAAATACAAAGTAGCCAAAAGTGCAAAACTGATGGGCGTACGAACTGCTGTTGAATCAGAGTTTCATTTGATTGGGCAAATTGATGTGAACTATTCAGTATACTGCTTTTTCGTTGAGTATGTTGATGGTACATCAGGAACGGAAGAAGTTGCATCCAATGCGCCAAATGGTACAAGCGAGGAAAAGGAAAGATTTCAGCAGTTGATGAGACTATCAAACGAAGCTGAAAACAAGGCATCGCAATCCACGGCCGAGGTAAGCACAAGTTCTAGCGCAATGGATGAATTAAAAAAATTAAAAGATCTTTATGATGCTGGAGTTGTCCCAGAAGAAGTATACTTGGCCAATCGGGAAAAACTGCTTGCAAGTTTGTCAGAAACAACCGCTGAAGAACCTTCCCCTGTCAAATTCAACATTCAAATTGATAGGGTTAATCGCCCTAATTCAGGTGAAGCAAAGACAGTGTTATACATCGATGATGAAAAACGAAATGATGTAGATTTAAAAACCAGCGTTGCCCTAAGTCTGTCTAGGGGACATCATACTATTCAATTTAGGAGGGCAACGGTTAAAAGTAACACTATCGAGTTTGATGTTATTGGCAGCGAAAAGTATTACATTTCATTTGCGCCTAAAACATTTACCATTGAAACGACTATAACAAAAAGCTGACAGTATCCTTAGTGAATTGCGATTTGAAGCAGTTGCTTTTTGGAAAGCGGCAGTGTTAAGCAAGAAAAGATTACGATTATTATAGAAGCGATTACGAGAATACCGAAAACTAGGATGGAACGGAAAACTCCCGAAATCTTAATATCCGCCGGCGGTATTGCCGTGCTGGCGGCGATATTTGCGCTGTGGTGCG
>SAMEA3663283__coassemble_918_pt1 | contig 28207 bp, 27 predicted proteins | sample SAMEA3663283__metabat2_low_PE_027 | metagenome-assembled genome bin SAMEA3663283 (sample SAMEA3663283) | pig gut metagenome | biome: pig gut; feature: pig-associated habitat; material: faeces | place: China | collected 2013 | reverse complement strand
AGAAAGCACGCAAGCGTCAACACCTCGCAGGTAAACCCCTTTAGATTTGAGGAGTACATGGAGCCCGCCCTGCAGGCCGGTGACGATATTTTGTATGTCGGTATGTCCTCGGGCATCAGCGGCTCGTTCGCTTCGGCGAAAATGGCCATCGAACAGCTCAAGGAAAAGTACCCCGAGAGAGATCTGCGCGCCGTTGACACGCTCAGCGCCTCGCTCGCCGAGGGTATAGTCGTGCTCAAGGCGGTCGAGTATGTAAATGCGGGCATGGATATCGACGAGATAGAGCGCAAGCTCAATGAGCTGAGCTACAGCGTCTGCCAGATATTCATGGTCGACGACCTCATGCACCTCAGGCGCACCGGCAGGCTGTCGAACGCCGTGGCGCTGGCAGGTTCCGTTTTGCAGATAAAGCCGCTGCTCATCGGCGACGAGCAGGGAAAGATAGTCTGCATCAAAAAGGAGCGCGGCAGGCGCAGAGCCATCGAGGGGCTTGTGAAGGTGTACGAGAAGTATGTCGAAAACGCCGGTGAGAATATCGTCGGCATCGCCCACGCCGACTGCGCCGAAGATGCAGAGCATCTGGCCACCCGCCTGCGTGAGATCGCCCCGCCCAAGGATATAATCATCGAGTGCTACGAGCCCGTGACCGGCGCCCATGTCGGCCCCGACACTCTCGCCCTGTTCTTCGTCGGCAAAGATGGCTTCCGCTCGGACAGATAATGATTTTGTTGTTGATATTGTGATATTGTATATAGATGATCGCCCACGCACGAAAACTCCGGCAGTGCCACCACTGCCGGAGTTTCAATTCGTTTTTACGCTTTTGCTAATCGTTTTTGCGTCAGCCCGACCGACGCAGTCCGTTGAACGGGCGCAGCAAAGACAGCTCGCAGAGGATTAAACCTCCGCAGTCCGGTAGACCGGTGTACCGATTCCCCGTACCGGGATTCCAAAGGGCGGTTAAGCGCCTTTGGCTGCGTTTCTTTTGTGACTTTTCTTTGGCAGCACAAAGAAAAGTTAATAATTGGTGTTCGTGAAACCGAACGATAGACAACAGCCCCATCTTGTGCTATAATTGACGCATCAAATTTTGGAACACGAGGGCGATAACATGGCAAACGGACTTACTCCCGAGCAGACTTCGCAGCTTTCACGCAGCGGCATCAAAAAGCTCATAAAAACCTACAACGACTCCAACCAGCAGGACAAGGCGACGCTGTCGCTCATCTTCGAGCAGCTGGCAAGAACTTCGCTGTACTTCATCGTTGAAAAGGACAGCGACCCCAAGACCGGCACGCTGCGCTTTGTGACGCTGTCGACCGGCGGTCAGGTGTTCATCCCCATTTTCACGGGGCCGGACGATTTCGGCGCACTCGCCGACAAGGGCAAGGCCGTGTGCCTTGAGCCGGAAAGCTACCTGCGCATGCTGCTTGAGAACAACTGCCACGCGGTCATAAACCCCTTCGGCAGCTACTTTTTGATGTGGCCGGAGCTCGTGCGAGACTACCTGCTCCCGTTCACGATCGAGACAAAGGACCTCGCCCAGCAGAAAAATATGTAAGAAAAAAGGCTCACCTCACGGTGAGCCTTTTTGGTGCCTACTGTTTAATTAATACATGCCCATGTCGCCGGCGGGAGCGGCAGGTGCAGCGGTTTTCTCGGGGATGTCGGTCACGAGGCTTTCGGTGGTCAGGACCATCGAGGCGACGGATGCGGCGTTCTCAAGAGCCGAGCGGCAGACCTTGGTCGGGTCGATGATGCCCATCTTGATCATGTTGCCGTAAACATTCTTGGCTGCGTCGTAGCCGAAGTTTGCCTCATCGCTGCCGTAGATCTTGTCGAGGATGACTGCGCCCTGCAGACCTGCGTTTGCGGCGATCTGCATGATGGGGGCCTTCAGTGCCTTGGCTATCATGGCAGCGCCGGTCTTCTCGTCGCCCTCGAGGGTTGCAACGAGTGCATCGGCTGCCTTGGAGGCTGCGACATATGCGCTGCCGCCGCCTGCGACGATGCCTTCCTCAACGGCTGCACGTGTGGCGTTGAGAGCGTCCTCGATGCGCAGCTTCTTTTCCTTCATCTCGGTCTCGGTTGCAGCGCCGACCTTGATGACCGCAACGCCGCCGGAGAGCTTTGCAAGGCGCTCCTGGAGCTTTTCCTTGTCATACTCGGAGGTGGTGGTCTCGATCTGAGCGCTTATCTGGCCGATGCGAGCCTTGATGTCCTCGGATGCGCCGGCGCCGTCGACGATGACGGTGTTCTCCTTGGTGACCTTGACCTGGCGAGCCTGGCCGAGCATTGCGATGTCGGCATCCTTGAGCTCCATGCCGAGGTCGGCGGAAATGACCTGACCGCCGGTGAGGATCGCGATATCCTGAAGCATCTCCTTGCGTCTGTCGCCGAAGCCGGGAGCCTTTACGCAGACACAGGTGAATGTGCCGCGCAGCTTATTGAGGATGATGGTCGCAAGAGCTTCGCCCTCGACATCCTCGGCGATGACGAGAAGCTTTCTGCCGGCCTTTACGATCTGCTCGAGCAGGGGCAGGATCTCCTGAATGTTGGTGATCTTCTTATCGGTGATGAGGATGAGAGCGTCGTCAAGAACGGCCTCCATCTTCTCTGTATCGGTTGCCATGTACGGGGACAGGTATCCACGGTCGAACTGCATGCCCTCGACGACCTCGCTGTAGGTTTCGGCGGTCTTGGACTCCTCGATGGTGATAACACCGTTCTGCGATACCTTCTCCATAGCCTCGGCGATAAGAGTGCCGATGACCTCGTCGCCGGAGGAGATAGCGCCTACGCGGGCGATATCACCCGAGCCGGAAACGGGCTGGGAGTTTGCTCTGATCGCACCGACGGCGGCCTCGGTGGCCTTGGTGATGCCGCGCTTCATGGTCATGGGATTTGCGCCTGCTGCGAGGTTCTTAAGGCCCTCGTTTATCATTGCCTGTGCAAGCACGGTAGCACTGGTGGTGCCGTCGCCTGCGACATCGTTTGTCTTGGTGGAGACTTCCTTAATAAGCTGAGCGCCCATGTTCTCGAACGGGTCCTCAAGCTCGATCTCCTTTGCTATGGTAACGCCGTCATTCGTGATCAGCGGTGCGCCGAACTTCTTGTCGAGCACAACATTGCGGCCCTTGGGGCCGAGGGTGATCTTAACGGTATCTGCAAGCTGATTTACGCCGCGCTCAATTGCCTTGCGTGCGTCTTCGCCGAAAATAATCTGTTTTGCCATGATCTAACGCTCCTTTTTACCTTATTCTACTATTGCGAGAATATCGCTCTGGCGGACGATGGTGTAATCAACATCGTCGAGCTTTATCTTGCTGCCGCTGTACTTGCCGACGAGAACCTTGTCGCCGACTGCGACTTCCATCTTAACCTCGTTGCCGTCGATTACGCCGCCGGGGCCAACCTCGACTACTTCGTAAATTTCGGGCTTCTCCTGAGCGGAAGCGGTGAGGAAAATGCCGCTCTGGGTCTTCTCCTCAGCAGCACGCTGCACGAGCACGATTCTGTCTGCCAAAGGTTTCAGCTTCATATATATTACCTCCAAATATTTTATACAAAAAAATTCATCGAATTAGCACTCTTTAGCCCTGAGTGCTAATTCGATTATTATAATAACACACTTTTCGGATTTTGCAATAGCAAAAATGCAAAAATTTTATGAAATTTTATATATGTTTCGACACGAGTTTCAGAAATACATAAACAAATCACACTTTATCATGCCGTTATACAGCTTGCGCTTTTTGTCGGCGGATTTGCCGAAGGTGCGCTCAAACTCGGTGTGCGAGGACAAAAGGTACAGCTTCCAGTTTTCCGTTTTGCGCCACGCCTCGCCGAACAGGCGATAAAGCGTCTCGGCTTCCTGCTTTTCCATGATGCGCTCGCCGTAGGGCGGGTTCGTGACGATGATGCCGTTTTCGGTCTTGCGGTCAAATTTTGTCGCATCGGCTTTTTCAAAGCGGACTATATCCGCAACACCGGCGCGCTCGGCGTTTTCACGGGCGATAACGAGCGCGTTGGGGTCTATATCCGCACCCACGATGCGGTAGTCGCCGTGAAATTCTCTTGAGCGAGCCTCCTCACGGGCAAGGTTCCACACGCTGCCGTCGAGACTGCGCCACGCCATTGCCGAGAAGCGGCGGTCAAGCCCGGGCGCGCGGTTTTTGGCAATGAGTGCTGCCTCGATGGGGATAGTCCCGCTGCCGCAGAACGGGTCGCAGAAGTCCTCCCTGCCGCGGTAGCGCGAGAGCGTGACCATAGCGGCGGCCATGGTCTCCTTGAGCGGCGCTGCGTTGTGCGCCGGACGGTAGCCGCGCTTGTGAAGCCCCGCACCGGAGGTGTCGATGCACAAAGACGCTACATCCTTCATTATAGAAAACTGTATCTGATAGGTCTCGGCGGTCTCGTCGAACCACTCGATGCCGTAGACGCTTTTTAAGCGCTCCACGACCGCCTTTTTGATTATCTTCTGACAGTCGGAGACGGAAAACAGCTTCGAGTTGAGGCTGTAGCCCTTGACGGGGAAGGCGGCATCGCGGGGGATGAGCATTTCCCACGGCAGTGCCTTGGTCTTTTCAAAAAGCTCATCGAAGCTGCGCGCTTCAAACCTGCCGAGCTCCACGAGCACCCGCTCGCCTATCCTTAAATTTATATTCGCCTTGGCGATCGCTTCTGCGCCGCCCTTAAAATATACTCTGCCGTTTTCCGAGCGCACCTCGCTGAGCTTCATTCTCTTGAGTTCGTCGGCGATCGGCCCCTCAAGGCCGAGCAGGCAGGGTACGCACAGGTCAAATTTATCGTTCATGCCGAAATCTCCTTTTCCAGATTAGATAATAACCGAAAACCGTTATAATGTAAATGAAAAAATATACATACGGTCACTTTGTTTTACATTTTATTCACCTTTATTGTTCTGCTTGATGTATAATCGATCTGCAACTATAATAGTATCAAAATCCACCTAAGGGGGAAGAATTATGAATAAAAGAGCCCTCATTGTAGAAGACGATGTCAACATCGCCGAGCTGCTGATGCTCTATCTTGAAAAGGACGGCTTTGATGTCAGCATCGCCCACGACGGCGGCAAGGGTATGGCTATGTTCAACGAGCTTAATCCCGACCTCGTGCTGCTGGACGTGATGATGCCCGTTATGGACGGCGTTCAGGTCTGCCGCGAGATCCGCAAGACCTCGTCCGTGCCCATCATCATGCTCACCGCTAAGGGCGAGACCTCGGACAAGGTCACGGGCCTTGACTCGGGCGCGGACGATTATATCACCAAGCCCTTTGAGGTCAAGGAGCTGCTGGCTCGCATCCACGCGGTCATGCGCCGCACCGAGGATAACGACGCTCCCAAGGAGAAGAAGCTCTGCTACGACAAGCTCATCGTCAACCTCGATTCCTACGAGCTCATCGTCGACGGCAAGAAGGTCGACACTCCGCCTAAGGAGATGGAGCTTCTGTACCACCTCGCCGCTTCACCGAACATCGTTTTTACGAGAAACCAGCTTCTTGACGAGGTCTGGGGCTTTGACTACTTCGGCGATTCGAGAACCGTCGATGTCCACATCAAGCGCCTGCGCGAAAAGCTCGAGGGCGTTTCCGACCAGTGGTCCTTGCAGACCGTATGGGGCGTGGGCTACAAGTTTGAAGTTGCGCGTTAAATGAAAAGTATCTACTTTAGAAACTTCCTTGCCACCGCCACCCTCGTTTTGTGCTGCTTTACCATCATCGGTGCCGCTTTCTTCTTTCTCGGAAGAAGCTACCTTATAAACAGCACCCGTGAGAGCATGAACGCCAGTGCCGACGAGGTCGTGCGTGCCGCCGCCGCCGTCAGCCGTGAGGAGTCTCTGTCATCGTGGAGCCTGCGCATGACGATAAGCCCCATCGCAAACAGCACCGCATGTCATATATTCATCAGCGATCAGGACGGTCTTGTGCTGTCCTGTTCCGATTTGGTGCCCTATTGCGAGCACGCGGGGCGTCAGCTCGACCAGACAGTGGTAAACACCCTGCATGTCGAGAAAAAGCTTGACCGCCTGACCACGCTTGCAGGCTTTTACCCCGAGCAGCGCCTCGTCGTGGCAAAGCCCATCGAAACAGACAGCGGTGTCATCGGCTACGTGTTCGTGTCCTCGGACAATGCGGCCGTTCTGGACACATGGAAGACCTTTATAGGCGTTGCGCTCACCGTGGGCGTTGCGGTGATGCTCATTGCGATGCTCATGTCGCTGATCTTCTCAAAGAAGATGGCAGAGCCGCTCGATCAGCTCACCGTAGCGTCGCGAAAGTTTGCACTGGGCGATTTTTCGGTGCGTGTGGAGAACACCGACCGGCGCGATGACGAAATAGGAACGCTTTTAGATTCGTTCAACAACATGGCAGACAGCCTGGAGCGCTCTGACCGCAAACGTCAGGAGCTCATTGCGAACATCTCGCACGAGCTGCGCACGCCAATGACGACGATAGCGGGCTTTGCCGACGGCATCATCGACGGCACCATCCCTCGTGAGCAGGAGGACAAGTACCTGCGCAAGATCGCCGACGAGACACGCAGGCTGGCTCGTCTCGTGCGCAACATGCTCGACCTTTCACAGGCCGAGACCAAGGCGGTCGACAAGTCAAAGCGCAAGAAATTTGACCTGTCCGAGCTTTTATTGCAGACGCTTTTAAGCTTTGAAAGCCGCGCCAAGGACAAAAACCTCGATGTCGACCCCCAGCTTCCAGAGGATCCGATCATCGTTTTTGCCGAGCGCGACTCGATAACGCAGGTGCTGTATAACCTCACAGACAACGCCGTTAAGTTTGCCGCACCCGGCAGCACCATCACGATAAGGCTGTATAAGCGCGACGGCAAGGCATATGTTTCTATTAAGGACAAGGGCGAGACCATACCCGAGGGCGACCTGCCGTTTATATTTGACCGTTTCCACAAATCCGACCGCTCGCGCAGTCTCGACAAGGACGGTGTCGGGCTCGGGCTGTACCTCGTGAAGAGGATAATCAACAGTCACGACGAAGACATCGTGGTCACCAGCCGCGACGGCATCACCGAATTTGTATTCACACTGCCCCTGGCATAGAAAGAGGAGTTTATGAGTTGGTACGATAACAACGAAAACTGGTATAAGCCGAATTATACAACCCACGCCGACCCCGTGCAGCCTGACGCGCAGCGTCCGCAGTCAAAGCTCCCGGGCAGCCGCGCAGCCCGCATAGTTGCGATCGTAATGTGTACGCTTCTGCTTTTGGGCGGCGGCACCTACGCCGTGCTCAACAGCGATCGCTCAGGCAGCGGCAGCGATGATGACGAGAGCTTGCCCAAAAGCTACATGACTTATTTTGAGGACTATTACTCGGCTGCGTCAAACACGCCGTCGAGCATAAAGCTTGAAAAGGTGTCCGACCGCGGCTCGCTCACACTGCAAGCGGGTTCTGTGAGCGCACAAAAGCTCAGCTTCAACGAGATATTCGACAAGTGCTCGCCCTCTGTTGTCGGCATCAAGTCCTTTGACGGCAAGAGCAGCGACTCTTACAGCTGGGGCAGCGGCATCGTCGTCTCCTCCGACGGCTATATCCTCACGAACACCCACGTCATCGATGAGGGCAAGAGCGCAACCGTGCAGCTTTCCGACGGCTCGACCTTTGATGCAAAGCTTGTCGGTGCAGACTCTCAGAGCGACGTTGCGATCCTGAAGATAGAAGCTGCCGGTCTTACACCGGCGGTCTTCGCAAGCTCGAAGAATATCCGCACGGGCGACGCGGTCTGCGCTATCGGCAACCCCCTTAGCCCGGACTACAGCCTCACGATGACAAGCGGTATCATCTCCGCGACCAGCCGCGAGGTCAGCTACAACGGCGCTGTCATGAACCTTTTGCAGACCGACACCTCCATTAACGAAGGCAACTCCGGCGGTCCGCTGTTTAATGACCGCGGGCAGGTCATCGGCATCACGAACATGAAGATAGTTTCGAGCTTTTCGAACATCGAGGGCATCGGCTTTGCCATCCCGTCGGACACCCTGCAAAGCATTGTCGCCGCCCTCATGGCTGACGGCGCGGTGTACGGCCGCTCGACCATCGGCGTGACGGTCGGCCCCATCAGCGAGGATATTGCCAAGCACTACGACATCCCCGTCGGGCTTTATGTCTCCGAGGTTTTGGATAATTCCGATGCGCAGAAACAGGGCATCAAAAAGGGCGATATCATCACAAAGGTCAACGGCAAGGACGCGCACTCGACCTCCGATATCGCCGAGGAAAAGTCCAAGCTCGACATCGGCGATACCATTGATTTCACCGTCTGGCGCAGCGGCTCGACCTTCGATGTCACGGTCAAGATAATGGACTCAGTGGATATTTATAATGCGAAGTAAGAAAACCGGCTCGCCTAACAAGGTGAGCCGGAGTTTTTATAGAGAAAGTGTAATTGTTGAAAAGGATTAACATATATTAACTTTTCTTTGCGCTGTCAAAGAAAAGTTACAAAAGAAACGCAGCCAAAGGCAAAAAACTTAACTTGCTATATCTGCCTAGCGGCAGATATAGCAGTGCCATTCCTCCTCGTGGAGGTGCTTTTCAATCTCAAATCCGGCGGATTTGAGGGCGGCGGCGACATCCGATTCGCGGCCGTCGATGATGCCGGAGGTTATGAATACGGCGTTTTGCGCCATGAACGAGCGCACGAGGGGTGCAAGCGGGATTATGACATCGGAGACGATGTTGGCAAGCACAATATCGTAGCCCGTGCCGAGGCTTCTGCGCAGTGCGGCGTCGCCGATGATGTCACCGGCATAGACCTTTAATCGATCTGCGCCGATGCCGTTTAATGCGGCGTTATCCATGACCACATCGGGTGCCTTCGGGTCGATATCGCAGCCGACGCAAGAGCTTGCGCCCAGAACGAGCGCACCGATGCCGAGTATGCCGCTTCCGCAGCCGAGATCGAGCACCCTTTTGCCATCGAGCGCATAGCTCTGCAATGCCTCAAGGCACATGCGGGTCGTCGCATGACTGCCGGTGCCGAACATGAGCCCCGGGTCGAGGCGCAGCGGCACGCGCCCGTTTAAGTCCGTCTCCTCCCACTCGGGCACGACGATGAGCCGGTCGCCGATCTCAAGCGGCTTATAATACTGCTTCCAGTTATTTTCCCAGTCAGCGTCGTCGACAACGCTCGTCGTATACTTGAGACCTGCGTTTTTTATCGCATCCAGCATGGCTTCACTGCCCTCATTGAGATACAGCTTTATGCGCGAGACACCGGCATATTTCTCCTCAAGCTCCTTGTCGACATAGTCCCAATACTGGCGATTATTTTCGAGAAAAGAGCGGAAATCCGACTCGTTTTCGATGACATATTCGCACAGGCCGAGGGCACTGAGCTTATCGCAGCATTCGTCGATGCCGCTTTCCGTAGTTTCGATTATGACCTCTGTATATTTCATATTCCATCCTCTTAGATATCAGCTCACAAATTGCCCCGTCGATGACGGGGCAATTTTCCTTAATTCCATGCTTAATGCAAACGCCACGGAGCCGCAGGGGAGGTCGAGGGGACAAGGTCCCGCTCGAATCGGATAAACAGCCATCAAAAAGTGTCTGCTCGGCAGACTATTTTGACGAGCGTCGCGAAATTTTTTGTGACAACGCCCTTTCACAAAAAATGTGGCGTGTACGAAGCGTGCAAAAAGCAAATTGCTTTTTGCACGCTGAGTCCCCCGTCTTGATGACGGGGCAATGAGTTTTATTCTTTATTATTCGGCAGCGTCATCGCAGATCAGGCCGTAGCCGCCGTTTCTACGGCGGTAGACGACGGAGACCGCACCGTCTTCCTCGTCATTTCTGAACACGAAAAACTCGTGCTCGAGCAGATTCATCTGCAATATCGCTTCCTCGGGCGACATGGGCTTGATGGAGAAACGCTTGCTGCGGACGATCTTGAACTCTTCATCCTCATCCTCCTCAGCAGGCGCATAGGAGGGTTCGACCTCACGCTCCAGAGCTCCTTCCCTCAGCCGCTTCTCAAGACGCGTCTTGTTTTTGCGGATCTGCCGCTCAATTGCGGCAACGCCGGAATCGACGGAGGCGTACATGTCGTTGGTAAGTTCGCTTGCCCTGTAATAAAGGCCGTTGTTTTCGATGGTTATCTCGGCAAGAAAGCGGCCGCGCTCGGTGCTGAAGGTGAGATAAGCATTACTCTCGGTCTTAAATAACCGGTCGAGCTTTCCGACCTTGCGCTCGGCATAGGCCCTGAGATCTGCGGAGGAACCCATCTTTTTCTCGGTAAAAGTGAACTTCATTTGTGTCAGCTCCTTTCTGCGTTAGCAAAAAGACCTTGTCCCTTTGCTTACCTACAGTATATCATGGAGCCGGGCAAAAATAAAGTGCATTTTGTTGAAATTGCCTTAAATTTAAATAATTATTCAAAAATAATAGTGCAATTGGGCAATGCATTCTTCAAGGCGGTTATCTGATTCTCGCTCAGGCCGTTTTTCTCGATGTGCAGCAGGCGCAGATTTTTGAGCGAATACAGTGGGCTTGCGTCGCCTATGTTATTATCCGAAAGGTCGAGCGTTTCAAGCGTCGTGAGCCTCGAGAGCGCCGAGACGGAGGTGATGACATTGTTTGAAAGGTCAAGATGTCTCACGCTCTTAAAACCGGATACAGCCGAAATGTCGCTTATGCCGAGACCCGCCGCATCCACAGTCTCCGCCGTGGCGGAAAACTCCTTGCCGCCGAGCGTTATTTTCTTTGTGAGCTCCGAGTGCGTTATCTTACAGTTCGGCAGCTTCCTTTTAAGCTTGCTGACGCCGGTCTCGGTGAGGTCGGGGTTATTTTCAAGCGACAGGCTCGCAAGGCTCTTGAGATTATAAAGCTTCTCAAGGTCATCATCGGTTATGCCGGTGCTCTTAAGGCCGAGTATCTGGAGACTGCTCAGCTTTGCAAGGCCCTGCGTGCCGTCAAGCTCGTTGCCGCTGAGGACAAGCTCTTTAAGCTGCTTTAGTTCCGACAGAGCGGTGACGGAGGTGATCTTGTTATAGGCAAGGTTCAGATGCTCAAGCGTCGTGATGCTCATGAGTGGGCGAATGTCGCTTATCATGTTGCTCGAAAGATCAAGCACTCTCAGCTTCGGCAGGTCGAGCAGGGTGCTGATATCACTTATGTAGTTATCGCTCAGGTCAAGCTCCTCAAGGCTCGTGCACACCGAAAGCGGGCTGAGGTCGGTTATCGAGCAGCCGCTCAGGTCAAGCTGCGTCACATCGCTCTTGAAGGTTTTGCCGCCGAGGTGCACCTCGACAATGTCGGTGCTGGCATCGTCGTTATAGATAAGGCAGCCGGGCAGACGGGTCTTGAGCTCCTTAATCTGGCTCTGTCTGACCTCGATGCCGCCGATGGTGAGCATGGTAAGACCGTTCAGGTCATAAAGCGGGGTAAAGTCCTTGATATCGTTGTTGTCAAGGTGCAGGGTGCGCAGAGTTTTAAGCTGCGACAGCGGAGTGATATCCGTTATCTGATTGTTGCTCAGGTCGAGCGACACGAGCTTTTCAAGCGGGGTAAGGAAGCTCAGATCGTCTATCTCATTGTCGGAAAGCTTCAGGCTCGTGAGCTCTGTGAGCTTGCCGATATCGGCCAGTCTGCCGCTGCGCAGGCCCTTGCCCGACAGGTCGAGCACGGTCGTTGTTTTTATGTCGTACTGCTCGTCGCCGATGAGCACAATCTGGCCGCTATCATACGCTTCCTTGGCCTTCTTGAGCATTTCGATGCGCTTTTTTATGACATCGCTGTCCGAGTTTGAGCTTTCCAAAATGGCGATCGCGTTGACATAGTCGTACTTTGCCTCGTAGCACTGGCTCATCAGCAGCAGGCAGTCGTCGGTCTTGTTGATCGCCATGGCGCTGCGCAGCTTTTCGAGCGCTTCGTCATATTTGCCGTCGTAGTACAGCGACTGCGCCTGATTATAAAGCTGCTCGTACTCGCGATCGCTCGACGAGTTTTTGAGAAGCAGCACGCCCGCCAAAAGCAGTGCAAGAGCTGCAACGACAGCGGCACAGACGATGATTATCTTCTTTTTACTGCGGGTCTTGCGCTCGTCCTGCGCTTCCTCGATCACGCGCTTTGCCGCCTCCGACGGCGTGCGCTCGGGCGCAGGCTTGGACTGATACTCCGGCTCGGCTGCGGTTCCGGCTGCGTCGTCGGGCTCGATTATATAGCCCTCGGTCTCGCGCAGTATCGCCTCCAGCTCGGGGTCGAGTCTGGAATCAAAAGCGGGCGCTTCGTCGGCGGCGGTGCTGTCGACGACAGTTCTTTCCTCAGCGGCGCGCCGAAGCTCCTTTTCAATATCGTCACGGTCGACGACCACGGTCTTTTCCTCGGTCGAGGCCAACTCATTGAGTCTTTCCGTCAGCTTACTCATGCTCATCCTCCGTCTCTATATTTTCGCTCGGTACGGTTTCTTTATTCGGTACGGGATCCTCGTTCTGCGTCAGAATGTCGATTATCTCCTGCTCATCCGGCTCGGGCTTTGAAAAATCACGCTTTTTCATCGCGAAGGTGATGAAAAACAGTGCAAGCATGATGCACAGCACCGATATCTCCGGCAGCCACTCGGCAAGGCTCATAGCATTCTCGTTTGCAAGGAATGTGTTTCTGTCCTCAACGAGGATGTGGTACACGAACGGCAGGCCGAAAAGCGGCAGCAAGAGCCACTTCGTGCGGACAACGCCGAACACCGTGCCGGTATAGAGCATCGCAACGAGAAGGTACAGCAGGATGCACAGTATCGTGTGCAGGACGCTGTCAAAGCCGAGCGCCTTTATGATAAAGAACACCACGCCTAATATCACCGGTATGGCCGTGAGCGAGAACAGGCGCTTGCCCATGTACAGTATGATGATGATAAACAGCACATTGCACAGCACCGGCAGCGCTATCTGCGTATAGATAAACGCCGTGTCCTTATTCGCCCAAAAGCCCCAGTAGCCGAACAGGCGCAGCAGCGCCGACAGCCCCATCAGCAGCGCAGAGAGCTTTACAAATATATTCTTTCTGCTTACGCTGTATCTCAGTTTTTCTCTTTCCATCTTAAAAAGCCCAATCCCCCTCTTTGAAGATAGCGACCTTTTCGCCGTTTGCGCAGGTGCCGACGATGTCAAGATCCTGCGAGCCTATCATGAAGTCCTCGTGGATCATCGATGAGTTTATGCCCATCTCGCGGCACTGCTCGATAGTGTATTTGTCATAATCCTTAATGCAGCCGGTGAAGCCCTCGCCGAGTGCAAGGTGGCAAGCAGCGTTCTCGTCAAACAGTGTGTTGTAGAACATAATCTCGCTGTTTCTTATCGGGCTGTCGTAGGGCACGAGCGCGCACTCGCCGAGCATGGCCGAACCCTCATCCATGGCGACCATGGTCTTGAGCGCATCCTCGTTTTTCTCGGCGTGTACCTCTGTGACCTTGCCGTTTTCAAAGCGGATTGAGAAGTTTTCTATCATAACGCCGCGGTAAGACAGCGGGCGGGTGGAATACACGATGCCCTCAGCCTTGCCCTTCATGGGGCTTGTGAATACCTCCTCGCTGGGGATGTTGGGGTTAAATTCAACGCCCGCACCGAGAGTTTTCTCCGAGCCCGCCAAAAACTGTGCCTCGGGGATGAGCTGCACGGTAAAGTCTGTACCGTTTGAGGACGAGTAGTGCAACGAGCGCAGTTCAAGGCTGTTCAGATACTCGCAGCGGCGCTTGAGATTGGCGTTGTGCTCACGCCACGCGGCGATACCGTCGCCGTCTGCGCGGGAGGTGTAGAGTATCGCCTCCCAAAGCTTCTCGACCGCATCGTCCTCGGGGATGCCCGGGAACACCTTCTTTGCCCACGCCTTGCCCGGCACGGCGGCGATGACCCACTGGTACCTGTTATCCATCGAGTCGCGGATGGGCTTTATGACCTTCCAGCGCATCTGGACAGACTTGCCCCACTTTTCCTGATCCATGCCGTCAAGCCCGTTTGGGTCGGCCGACTCAATGTAGATCATCGCAGGCAGCGTCTCGGCGCGGTGGAGCATTTTCTGTCTTTCCCACTCGGCCATAGTGCCAAGCTTTTCAACACTCTGGTACTTTACGTTAAGAAGCTGCAGAGCCTGATGCGACCACTCGACACGAACCTGCGCGGCACCGGCCTTGTAGCACTCCTCGACGACGAGCTCAACGAAGCTCGGCTGGTCAAGCTCGGCGCACACAACGACATCCTGTCCGGGCTGCACGGCAGCGCCCACACGCACGATGAGCTCGGCATAGCCCTTTAATTTCTTTGCGTCCATATTAAAAACTTCCTTAATTACATTCTTAATTACATTTCGAGATTATATTCTACCATAACAGTGGCAAAAATTCCACAGGTACTTGCATATTTATTTCTTTACAAAATGTTATTGAGTTAAGGCTTGATTTGTAATATAATCTCTGCATCGATGAGGTGATTTAATGCTCAGAAAAGAACAGTTCAGAACAATTTCCATCGTTATCGCCGTCATTTTACTCGTGGCCGCTTTCACGGTCGGTATCCTCAATATATCCGACGATAAGCTTGAGCTCATGCAGGTTCAGGACGAGTATAACGATTTCAAGGCCGTTGTCGACAGCCTGTCGGAAAACGACAAGAAGCTCACAGACGGCAAGGCGGCATACGACAGCGAAAAGAAGTCGTATGACAAGGATAAGGCCGCTTATGACAAGGCCGTCGCCGACTGCGATGAGCAGGAGGTAAAGTTTGACGAGGATGTCATGAGCTATAACCAAAAGCTTGCACAGTATAACGTCACGAAGGACGCAGTTTCCTCCGGCAAGTCTGCCTACGAAAGCGGCAAGGCTCAGCTCGACGAGGGCTGGAAGACCGTGAACCGGGGCGAGGCACAGCTCAAGGAGCTTGACAAGGCAAAGAGCGCATACAACAGTGCAAAAAGCCAGTATGACGAAGGGCTCGCTGCCTACAACAAGCTCACCAAGGCCATCTCTGACCTCGAGGATAAGGGCGTTCCCCACATCATGGTGCTTACCATGGTGAGCGCTTCGACCGGCCAGGTGATAACCGACGATTCTCTGGCCGAAATGAAGACGCAGCTTAACAGCGCAAAAAAGCAGCTCGACACCGCAAAAAAGCAGCTCGACCAGGCCGAAAAGGCCAAGGCGCAGCTGGATTCTGCAAAGTCCCGGCTTCAGCAGGGTCAGTCCGAGCTTGACAGCGCAAAGTCTCAGCTCGACGAGGGTGAAAAGCAGGTAAGCAAGCTCAAAAGCGAGATAAGCGGCGGGCAGGATAAGCTCGATGCCGAGCAGAAGGCGCTCACCGACAAGCGCGCCGAGCTTGACAAGACCAATGAGGAGCTTGAGGCCCGCAGCGAAAAGCTCAAGGAATATGAGGCCGTTGCCGAGAAGGCTCAGCGCAGCCGCGAAAAGCTCATTGACGCAGGCTACGGTACTGCCGAGGACGAAAACGCGGTCATCCTTTCGGCCGCGCAGGAGCATGAGAGCAAACTGCACGGTGAATACATGCGCGCCACTGTGTCATACGATGTCGCGTACATCGCATACGCTCTGGCCATCGTCGCCGCCGTGATCGCGCTTATAAAGCTCAAAAAGGACAGCCTCAAGCCCGCGACAAGGCTTGCGATAGCCGCAGCGGCGCTCGGCGCTGTGAGCCTCATCGCCTCGGCCGTGTTCGGCTCGGTGCACTCGCTTGCATTTGCAGCCGCCGTGTTCACCGCCGTCGGCGTGTGCCTGACCGAAAAAACCGAACAGGCGTGATATCAAAGCTCCCGTGACCTACGGGAGCTTTCGGACTGTCAAAGAACCGGGAAAAATAAGCTCAACGAGTAAACTCCAATACGCAGCAGGGTGAGTGTGAGAGGGTAACGAAGTGTCGGTGCGGTAGTGAATGACATGCCGGGGGCATGTCAGAGCCGCACCGTGACCGAGCCGCAGCGAGAAAGGTCCCGCCTCAAATTGGATTATAGCCATCAAAAACGCCTGAGTTATCAGGCTTTTTGACGAGCAAAGCGAGATTTTTTGTGAAGCGTGCAAAAAAGTCTTGCAGACTTTTTTGAAGCGCTGAAAAGGAATAAGCTTATGAAAAATGAAACAAAGATCATCGGCGTGATCGGCGGCATGGGGCCGCTTGCGACCGTCGACCTTTACCGCAAGATAGTCGAGCACACGGATGCCGACTGCGATCAGGCGCATGTGCGCACGATTATTGACTCGAACACCAACATCCCCGACCGCACCGCCGCGCTGCTCTCCGGCGGCGAAAGTCCTGTCAGGGAGCTTCAAAGCAGCGTTCGGCTGCTCGAGCAGGCCGGCGCGCAGGTGCTGGTCATGCCCTGCCACACGGCGCATTGCTTTTATGACGATGTGCAGGACAGCGCGAGCGTGCCGGTGCTCAACATGATAGAGCTCACCGTACAGGAGCTCAAGCGGCAGGGCGCGCGTCGGGTGGGGCTTCTCGCGACCGACGGTGCAGTGCAAAGCGGCATTTATCAGCGTCATTTTGACGGCAGCGGAATTGAGCTTCTTCTGCCCGACGCCGAGGGTCAGGCCGCGCTCATGGACATGATATATTCCGGCGTAAAGGCAGGGTGCGCAAGCTTTGACACGACCGCCGTGCGCGCGGCGCTGGACAGGCTCATGGACGCAGGCGCGCAAACGCTCATCCTCGGATGCACCGAGCTTCCGCCGGCGTTCGAAATGTACGACCTGAGCTACCCAAGCCTCGACCCGACCCTCATCCTCGCCATCGCCGCCATCACCGCCGCAGGGGGCACGGTCAAATAGGCGCAAAAAGCTCCGCCAAAGGGAGGATACAGATAAGGATAATTCGCCCTGTAAAAAGTCTTTTTCCCCGATGCTGCGTTAAAGCTCCGGGCCATATATGTCCATTATGCCCGTCAAGCTTCGCCTTGCCTCGAGAAGAAATCCGATTTTACAGGATACACAGCAGTTTTGAGCAAGTTTATTTCGTTCAGACAAAACAACAAATCTCCGGTAATACACAAAGTATTACCGGAGATTTTTGTGAAGTATGGGCGGAAAAGAGCCGGTCAAAACCGCTTTTTCCCTGTCTGTGTCCGCCCTAAAAAGGTTCGGAGTTTTTTAGCCTATGAGGTTCAGCAGCGAGTAGGTGTAGTCAAGGAGCATCTCGGAAACGTACACGCCGTTTACCTCGTAGAGGGTGTTCTGCTCCGTGGTCTGCGCCGTTTTGGTCTTGCTGCCGGAAAATTCGAGCGTCAGCGTGATATCGAGCGCCTTCGTCACCTTCGCCTCGTGCGTTTTTTCGCTTATCGCCTTGAACGCCGCGACTATGTCCTTTGCGTCACCCACCGTGCAGCCGTGGTCGCCGGCAAAATCCTGCCACGCCTGCTCGTCCCACTTTTCGGCGGCGGAAACGAGCACATTCGCCTTCTCGGAGATATCCTCGAGCTCATCGGCAAAATCGCTGCACGCCTTGTCATCCAGCGGCGTTTCGCTGCGGTCGATGACCGCATAGTGCCAGTCGTCGCCGTACTTGTCGGCATATTCCGCGCGCTTGTCGGCAATCTCCTTGTCCTTGTCGTCAAAGCGGATGACAGACAGGATGGTCTTGACGCTGTCGCCGTAAAAGCCGTCGCACATGCTGTCCCAATATCCGGCAAAGCCGTCGTATTTCATATTGTACCGCGCCTGCGCTGCCTGTACCCAAGCGTCGGTCTCCCGCGGCTCGGGTGTTTGCGTGGGCTGCGGCGTCCGCTCGGGCAGGGGCATCCCGCACGCACACAGCGCGAGCAGCATGGCCAATGTTATCATAACTGACAATAGCTTCTTCATCTTCTGACCTTTCTCCTGCGTAGCTTTGAGCGCCTGACGAGTGCGAACACCGTCAGCGCCGCAAACAGTGCAAATATTGCCGCCACCATGATGATGGCGTTGCGGCGGACATCGTCCGGCCGCGCAGGCTGCGCTTCTTCGCCCACCGTCTCATCATCGTAGCGCACCTGGCCTGCGGCGACGAGCTTCACCGTGCCGTAGACCGTGCCGTCAGGGTCGCTGACGGTCATCTCGCCAAGCTCCGTGCCGGGCGCAACATCCGCCGCGCTGTCGGAATAAAGCGTTATCTGCTTAGTAAGCCCGTCGGCGCTCAGATCATTCGGTGCAAGCGCCGTAATATCCGATGCCGGACACAGGTCCAGCTTGCCCCAGCGCTCGCCGTCGAGCACCGGCTGCGTGCCGACGATGTCGGCCGTTGTTATTATATTGCGATAGCTGAAATTTTCAAACGCCCAGTCGAGCAGCGTCCTTGTATCTATAAAGCTGCCGACGCCGTTTTCGCTCTCATCGCTTTTGGACGCGCCCAAAACGACGGTCATGAACCGCAGGCCGTCACGCTCTGCCGCGCCGACAAGGCACAGTCCGGCAGCATCGGTGCGGCCGGTCTTTACACCGATCGCCCCGCTGTAGACATATCCGTCGCCGTATTGCGACTTGCTGCTCAAAAGCGCGTTGGAGTTTGAAAGCTGCCGCGCGCCGGAGGCATTGGTCGCCGGAACGGTGTGCTCGGCGGTGCCGACGAGCCTTGCAAAAAGCTCATGGCGCATGGCCTCATTTGCGATGAGAAACAGATCGCGCGCAGTGGTGCAGTGTCCGTCGGCGGGAAGCCCGTGGGTGTTTTTAAAGCACGTGCCCGTGCAACCAAGCTCGGCCGCCCTGTCGTTCATGCGCTGCACGAATTTTTCGGTCGAGCCCGCGACATGCTCGGCGATTATGTTGCACGCCTCGTTTGCCGAAGCAAGGGCTGCGCAGTACAAAAGCTCCTCAAACGGCATCGTCTCCCCCTCGTGGATCTGTGCGGTGCTGCTGTCGTCGGTGAGGCCGAAATTGCAGTCAGCAGACGCGGTGACGCTGTCGTTTACCGACACCTCACCGCGCTCGACGGCCTCGACCGCGACCAGCAGCGTCATTATCTTCGTCAGGCTCGCAGGCTCGGAGCGTGTATAGGCGTTTTCGGCAAACAGCAGCCTGCCGCTTCGCATGTCGCCGATGAGCACACTTCGTGCGGTGTCGACATTCGGCGCATCGAGCGCATAGGCAGGCACCGCGCAGCCGAGCACAAGGCAAATTATAAGCGCAAGCGATAAAACACGCGTTCTTCTCATAGCTATCTCCGTTAATACAGATAAGTTGACGGGAGTCGAACTCACCCCTATTATAAGTAACTTTTCCCGCTAACGCAACAGGAAATGACGTGGTTTGTTTCTTCCGTATTTACGCCATTTTGGTAAAATACTATAATATTATAAAAATTTTGTGCGGCGGAGTGTCCCCAAATTCGCCGCTGCGGCGTTTTAAGGGTTAAGGAAGGGGGATGAGCTTGTGATCGTTTACTTGCAGATGATAGATGGCGAGGAGGAAAAGCTCCGGTTTGCGGCGCTGTACGAGACCTACAGAGGGCTGATGTTTTACACCGCAAACAGCATTCTGCACAATGCGCAGGATGCCGAGGATGCCGTGCATCAGGCGTTTATATCGCTCGCCGAAAATTTTTCGAAGATAAAAACGATCGAATGTCCCCAAACCCGTGCCTTCGTCGTTATAATAGTTGAACACAAGGCGATAGACCTTCTGCGTAAGCGAAGCCGTCAGGCGGAGGTCGGCATGAACGAGGCCGTTCACGGCATCGACATTCCCCTGCCCGGCGACAACGGTCTTGCCGATGCGATGGCGAGCCTGCCCGTGCACGCCCGCGAGATACTGCTGCTGCGGTACTATAACGGCTACTCGACCACGGAAATTGCCGATTTCTTCGGCGTGTCGTATGCGGCGATGAAAAAGCAGCTTACCCGCGCAAAAAGCGCACTCAAAAAACGAATGGAGGAGGGAGACATGAGCTATGCCGAATGACGCAATTTTCGATGATAACGACCTCAAAGCGGCAGCGCAGCTCGTCGCCGGGTCGATGCTCGATAGTCTCCCCTCCCGAGCCGAGTGCGAGCACGAGTTTTCCGACGATTTTACAGCAAAAATGGATAAGCTCCTGCACCGGCAGAAGCGGCAGATATGGTACACGGTGATACGCTACGCCGCCGTCATCGTCCTTGCGGCAACGCTCTCCCTCGGCGCAGTGATGGCGGCAAGCCCCACGGCAAGGGCGGCCGTGCTCAAGTGGTCAAGGGAACTTTACGATGCCGGCACGGTCTACCGCTTTTACTCGGAGGTGCCCGACGCACCGCTTCCCGCATACGAGCTGGGGCAGCTGCCTGTGGGCTTTGAGGAGACCTCGGTCTACTATAACGATTCGTTTTATCGCGCGATGTACTCAAGCGCCGAGACGGGAAAATCCTTCGTTTTTGAGTACAGCTACATGAACATCGGCACGGTGCAGACAGTCACCTCGGGCGACGAAACGAACGTCGAGCAGGCGAAGGTAAACGGCATGCCCGCCGACTTTTACCGGCTTCGCAAGGCAAAGGATATCAGTGTCCTGCTCATCTTCGACGAGGAAAACGACATTTATTTTTCGATAACCGGCACGCTCGACAAAGACAGCATTTTCGACATTGCCGAGCACATTTATCTGAAAGGAGAAATGGAAAAATGACGAGTAGATCAAAGCAGACCCTGCTGTGCGTTGTCTCCGCCGTGCTTGCGGTGGCGCTTGTTTTCAGTCTCATCAAGATCCGCAATTACAAGAAAGAAAATTTGGATCTGTATTCCCTCATGCAGATAGAAAACGCCTTCATCTACACAAGGGATATATATCTCAAGGGCGATAGCGAATACCGAAATGATAATTATATTTTGTTTGTTCAATATGCCTATTGCTGGGGCACTTCCCGTATCGAGGATGAAAATTGGTATGCGATCAAAGAACTGCTTATGTGGCTCGCTAACAAGGTCGATCCTGATATTTCAGATGAGCGTGCGCAATATCTATACGAAAGGCTATGTAATCTAAACCTCTTCGCCGATATGCGCAGCGGCTACGCCGGCTTGGTCGTAGATGTGGACGCAGTAAAAGCCCTCACCGAGGAGGTCAAAAACCTCCCGCCTGATTCTTCGGATGCCACAACGCAGGGCAACACTCCATAAAGCGCAAAAAAGGCTTCCCGCTCGGGAAGCCTTTTTGCTATGCTTTATTCGTCGGATCCGTCCTCGTGGTCGAGGTCGAACTCGAGCTCTGCGTCACATTCGGGGCAGCGGATGCTGCCGAAGTCGAGGTCGTCCTCATAGACGGTCAAGGTCTTGCCGCACTGCGGGCAGGTTACCTCATACTCGATCTCATCACCGCAGCCGTAGCAGCCGGAGCATTCTCCGTCGCAGTCGCCAAGATCGTCATAATCGTCCTCGTCATCTTCGTCCTCGTCCATGTCGTCAAGGCACAGATCCTCAAGATACGCCATGTCCTCGCCGATATCATCGATGCTGTCGGCAAGGTCTGCGGCGGTCGCCTCGAGATCCTCGACATCGTCTGCAAGCGAGTCGAGAACATCGATCATGGCAAGCATGAGCTTGCCCTCGGAAGTTTCTCCGTCAATGCCGAGACCCTCGGCGAGACCCTTCAGATATGCTACTTTTTCAGATGCGGTCACAAGTCAAACCTCCTTACTTTTAAGCCGACAAACGATAGCGCTCGGCTCACGTCAGCTTATTTGCTTTTTGTTTATTGTCAATTATAAAAATAACTTAAACTTACTTTGCTCTGCCGAGGTACTCGCCGGTGCGGGTGTCGATCTGGATTTTCTCGCCCTCTTCGATGAAGAGAGGAACCTTGATCTCTGCGCCGGTCTCGACGGTGGCGGGCTTGGTTGCGTTGGTAGCGGTGTTGCCTGCAAAGCCGGGGTCGGTCTTGGTGACGACGAGGTCAACGAAGAAGGGAGGCTCGACATTGAACACCTTGCCCTTGTAGGAGTAGATGGTGCACTCCATGTTTTCCTTGACGAACTTGAAGTTCTCGCCCAGAACGGACTCGTCAACGGGCTCGAGCTCGTAGGTCTCGGGGTTCATGAAGTAGTACAGATTGCCGTCGTTGTAGCTGTACTCCATGGTCTGACGGTCGACGGTGGCATTCTCAAACTTTGCGGTGGGGTTAAAGGAAGTCTCGGTGACTGCGCCGGTGATGACATTCTTCATCTTGGTGCGCACGAACGCTGCACCCTTGCCGGGCTTGACATGCTGGAACTCAATGACCTGCATGACCTGGCCGTCCATCTCAAAGGTAACGCCGTTTCTGAAATCGCCTGCTGTGATCATATAGATAATCCTCCAATGTAAATTTTCTGTTTAAATGTCTTAACTTATGTATTCTACATTAAATAGCATAAATATGCAAGATTATTTTCTGCCCGAAAGCCGATTTTGCGCGGGCTTGCCGCCTTTTTCGCTTTTTCCGGTGCGCTTTTCAAAGGCGATCTGTATCATATACACCACAAACGATATCACGCCGAACAGATACAGGATGTTTCTTATCGATGCCGGAAAGCTCGGGATGAGCGCCTGCACTATCGCCGTGCCGAAGATGAACAGAAAGCCCATCACCGCCAGCGGCACCATGAGCTTGCTGCGCAGATCCTTGTCGTCCACTTTCTTTTTGGGGTTATTCTTTGCCATTTGCCATCCTCCTCAAAGTATTATCAGGTTTTTATCCGCATGAGTTATATTCTCGCAGCCGCCCTCACGCAGGATGAGCACATCCTCGATGCGAACGCCGAACTTTCCGGGCAGGTATATCCCGGGCTCTGCCGAAATGACCGCCCCGACGGGCATTATAGTCTCGACCGAAGGCGCTGCCGGCGGAGCTTCGTGAATGTCAAGCCCCAGGCTGTGGCCAAAGCTGTGGCCGAAATATTCGCCGTAGCCGGCATCTGTGATGACATCTCTTGCAGCCTTGTCTATGCTGCGGCCGGTAACGCCCGCTTCGGCTGCCTTGATACCGGCAAGCTGAGCACGCAGCACCGTGTCGTACACATTTTTCATTTCATCCGTTGCATACCCCACGGCGACGGTGCGGGTCATGTCCGAGCAGTAGCCGTATTTAAGGCAGCCGAAGTCCATGGTGACAAAATCGCCGTTCTGAACAAGGGTATCGCCCGGCACACCGTGCGGCATGCTCGAATTTTTGCCCGTTACGGCGATGGGGTCAAAGGAGTTGCCCTCGCCGCCGTGCTTCAAAAGCCTGTAGGTTATCTCGGCGGCTATATCCCGCTCACTGACCCCGGGCTTTATAATTTGCAAAACATCGTTCAGCGCAAGCTCGGCTATTGCCTGGGCGCGGCGCATATACTCCTGCTCCTCGGCGGTCTTTGACGCGCGCAGGGAGTTGAAGATATGCTGGCAGGGGATCAATTGCCTGCCCAAGAGATTTTCATAAGCAAGATACTGCCCGTGCGAGAGCGTGCCCTCCTCGCCGCCGAGGAGCTCGGCATTTTCATTGTCAAGCTCGGCCTTTATAAGCTGCGAAAGGCGCTTGCACGTCCCGAAAAGGCGGAGCGTGATGTTATCCGCAACAGTTTTCTCCGCCGCCTCGATATAGCGGGAGTCTGTAAACAAAAACGCGCTTTTCCTCGTCACGAGCACGGCGCCGTCTGTGAACGCAAAGCCCGTGGCGTAGCGCTGATTTTTTTCGTTCGTTATGAGCACCGCATCGAGCTTGGCGGCGATGAGGCTTTGTCTTATAGCTTCAACATTATTCATTTTATCATTCTTTTCCGTTTCGTTCAACACTGCGTATGTTTTTTTCAAATTTGCTTCTCGCGCCCATGACCTCATGGCCGCAGCCGAGACAGCGCAGCTTAAAATCCGCGCCTATCCTGAGCACCTGCCAGCGTTTCTCTCCGCAGGGGTGCTGCTTTTTCATGGTGACTATATCACCGACCTGAATATCCATCTGAACCTCCGTCAGTGTTTTATCTCGTCCCAATATTTTTTCGCCGCCTGCTCGATCTTGTTATCGCCGTATTCGTAGTAGCGGGCGTTTTTGAGCTCATCGGGCAGGTACTGCTGCCGCACCCAATGGCGGTCAAAGCTGTGCGGGTACTTGTACCCCTGCTCGCGCTCAAAGCCCGTGCCGTCGGCATGGACGTTCTGAAGCTCGCGGGGCACGGGGCCTGTTTTACCGGCCTTGACATCGGCGATGGCGGCATCTATCGCCATAACGCCGGAGTTTGACTTTGGGGCCGTTGCAAGAAAAATGCACGCCTCGGCAAGCGGAAGCCTTGCCTCGGGAAGGCCGAGCTGCAAGGCCGAATCGACACAGGCTTTCACGATGGGCACAGCCTGCGGGTAGGCAAGGCCGATATCCTCGCTGGCAGAGCACAGTATCCTGCGGCATGCACCCACAAGGTCGCCGACCTCCAAAAGCCGCGCTAAATAATGCAGCGCAGCATCGGGATCCGAACCGCGCAGCGATTTCATGAGCGCCGATAGAATGTCATAATGCTCGTCGCCCTCACGGTCATAGCGCATGGCGCTGCGTTGGGAGATGGCATCGGCGTCACTGAGGGTCAGGAGTACCTTGCTGTCATCATGCTTTGCCGCCGTAAACAGCAGCTCCACGGAGTTTATCGCCTTGCGCACATCGCCGCCGCAGGCGGAGCTTATCCTGCGCAGAACGCCGGGCTCAATTTCGGGCGTAACTGCGTTGCGCTCGGCGAGAATGTCTATCGCGCGCTGCACGGCGGGCTCAACCTCGTATGCGGGGACGTGCTTAAACTCAAACACGGTCGAGCGGCTCAAAATTGCGTTGAACACGCAGAAATAGGGGTTCTCCGTCGTGGATGCGATGAGCGTTATCCTGCCGTCCTCGATAAACTCCAAAAGCGACTGCTGCTGCTTTTTGTTAAAGTACTGTATCTCGTCAAGATAAAGCAGCACGCCGCTGGGTGTGAGGATCGTATCGAGCTCGGATATTATCGCCTTTATATCCGCAATGCCCGCCGTTGTGGCGTTTAGCTTTCGCAGTGTGCGGTTGGTCCTCTCGGCAATTATCCTCGCGACAGTGGTCTTGCCCGTGCCGGACGGGCCGTAAAATATCATGTTCGGTATCTGCCCGCTTTCGACTATGCGGCGCAGCATGCCGTTTTTACCTAAAATATGCCCCTGCCCAACGACCTCGTCAAGGCTTGAGGGTCTTATCTCATCTGCCAGAGGCTTATACATTGCCAATACCTCGCTGTTGTGTTTTGGGTCGAATTATGCTAAATTTGTTTGGGGTGATTTTATGCGCAGCAAAGAACAAGTTCTTGAGATAGTGCGGCTTTTGGAGGAGGAATATCCCCTCGCCGACTGCACGCTCGACTATGAAAAGCCGTATGAGCTTCTTATCTCCGTGCGTCTTGCGGCTCAGTGCACGGACGCAAGAGTCAACATGATAACGCCCGCTCTGTTTGAGCGTTTCCCGACGCTCGAGAGCTTCGCCGAGGCAAGCGCTGAGGATGTCGAGGAATATGTCCGCTCCTGCGGCTTTTACCGTGCCAAGGCTCGGGACATCGTCGCCTGTGCGAAAATGCTTGTCGAAAATTACGGCGGCAGGGTGCCCGACAGCATGGAGGAGCTTTTAAAGCTCCCCGGGGTAGGCCGAAAGACGGCAAATCTGATCCTCGGCGATGTGTACCGCATCCCGGGCTCAACTGTCGTGGACACGCACTGCATCCGCATTTCAAACAGGCTCGGGCTCGTAGACGATCTCAAAGACCCCGTCAAGATCGAATTTGAGCTGCGAAAGCAGCTGCCGCCGGAGAAAAGCTCCGACTTCTGTCACCGCATCGTCCTGCACGGCAGAGCTGTGTGCACCGCGCGCAAGCCCATGTGCGAGAACTGCTGCTTAAAGGGCGTTTGTCAATTTTTCGAAAGCTGAATGTCCTTCTCGATGATGGCTTTGAGCCCCTGCTGAACGGCGGTCTCAAAGCCGAGCTCCTTGAGCTTGCACACGCCCTCGATGGTCGTGCCGCCCGGGGAGCAGACCTTGTTCATAAGTGCGATGGGATGCTCGTCTGAGTCCATTGCCAGAAGTCCGCTGCCGACAACGGTCGCCGTGGCGATCTCCTCGGCCATGGGTCGGGCAAAGCCTGCGCGGACACCGGCCTCGGCCAGCGCGTCTATGTACAAAAGCACGAACGCGCCCGAAGCGCCGCCGAGTGCGCCAAATGCGGGAAACTGCGCTTCTTCTATGTGATACACCTTGCCGACGGTCGAGAAAATGCCGTCGGCGATCTTTATATGCTCATCCTTGGCGTTTTTGCCGCCGCAGATCGCGGTGACGGAAGCCTTGACCTTGGCGTTTATATTCGGCATCACTCGCACAACGGGAACGCCCTTGCCGAGCTTTGACTCGTACCAGTCGCAGCTTTTGCCTGCGGCGATGGTTATAACGAGCTTGTCCTTTGTTATCGCGCCGCCTATCTCCGAAAGCAGGCTCGGCATGACCTGCGGCTTTACGCATGCAACTATGACCTCCGCCTTTTCCACAGCTTCCAGCGCCGAGGCGCAGGGAATGAGCCCGTGACGGTCACGCAGGGCGTTTGTCTTGCCCAGCGAGCGATTATATCCGTAAATATTGTCGTTTTTAAACTTACCCGAGGCAGCCATGCCTGCGATAATGGCAGAGGCCATGTTGCCCAGACCTATGAATGCATATTTCATACTGCACCATCCTTAATGTTTTTTAATGTTTTTAATATTCTATCATTATAACTTAAAATAGACAAGCTCTGCATGAATTTCTTGTTAAAAACAAAATTAATTTCATAAAGCTATTGACAAATTGTGAATTGCGGTTATAATGGCGGTGAATTGAACAGAGCATGATAGAGGTGCGGTCGCCATCAGTAGCTTAGTAAAACGCCGGGAAGCGTTAAGCGAAAGGGGTCTCCGCCGAAGAGCCGATCATTTTCCCGAGTGGCCGGTGTCTGGGTCGCAGGAGAACATCCTGCGGACTGTCGCAAACTGCGGAGAGCTGTCATGATCGGCAAGAATATGTTTTCCTGTTGAGTCATGAAGCGTCATGGCTCAATTTTTTGTTCAAAAGAAAGGAAAACTGTTATGGAATTCGTAAACACCTTCTGGGCGCTGGTCCCGCCGATAGTCGCAATCGTCCTTGCGCTTATCACCAAGGAGACCTTCAGCTCGCTGTTCATCGGCATACTTGTCGGTGCACTGTTTGTCTCCAACTTTAACCCCATCGGCGCACTTGACGCCATGATCAAGGACGGCTTCACGGAAGCCATCACCGGCAACGCAGGTATCTTCATGTTCCTCGTTATCCTCGGCATCATGGTCGCTCTCGTTAACTCCACGGGTGCTGCCGCAGCCTTCGGACGGTGGGCGGCAAAGCACGTCAAGACCCGTGCGGGCACGCTGTTTGCAACCTTCGTTCTCGGCGTTCTCATCTTCATCGACGACTACTTCAACTGCCTGACCGTGGGCTCCGTCATGCGTCCTCTGACCGATAATCAGAAGATCTCCCGCGCAAAGCTTGCATATCTCATCGACGCTACCGCAGCTCCCATCTGCATGATCGCCCCCGTTTCATCTTGGGCAGCAGCAGTCTCCGGCGTTGCTGACAGCATGGACGCGGGCATCTCCGGCATCCAGCTTTTCATCCAGGCTATTCCCTTTAACTTCTACTCCCTGCTGACCTTCGTGTTCGTCATCGGCCTTGTGCTCATGGGCTTTGACTACGGCCCCATGGCCAAGTGCGAGCTTGAGGCTCTCAAGGGCAACCTCGGCTCCCTCGGCGGCGACGAGGAGATCGAGAACACCAAGGCAACGCTTTGGGATATGCTCATCCCCATCATCGTACTTATCATAATGTGCATCATCGGCCTTATGTATGTCGGCGGCTTCTGGGATCCCGAAAGCGGCGTCGCAGGCGACTTTGTCGGCGCATTCGGCAGCACCGACGCATTCGTCGGTCTGCCCTGGGGCTCTCTCGTAGCAGTCGTTTTCACCATCATCTACCTCTGCTGCCGCCGCATCACCACCTTCAAGGAAGCAATGAGCTGCGTGGTCAAGGGCTTCAACGCTATGGTCCCCGCTATCCTCATTCTGACCTTCGCAGTTACGCTTAAGAACATCACCGGTCTGCTCGGTGCAGCGACCTATGTCGAAGGCGTTATGAAGGCCGCTTCCGCAGGCCTGTTCAAGATGCTGCCGGCCATCATCTTCGTCGTTGCCTGCCTGCTCGCTTTC
>SAMEA3663283__coassemble_906_pt1 | contig 29541 bp, 20 predicted proteins | sample SAMEA3663283__metabat2_low_PE_027 | metagenome-assembled genome bin SAMEA3663283 (sample SAMEA3663283) | pig gut metagenome | biome: pig gut; feature: pig-associated habitat; material: faeces | place: China | collected 2013 | reverse complement strand
CGCAATCGAGCACGTTCTGAAGCTGAAGGTCGTCAACCGCAAGACCGACCCCCAGCTCATGGGCGCACTCGGTGCAGCAGAGTATGCACGCCAGAAGGGTCTTGCAAAGAAGTAATTAAAAGCTTGACGCTAAAAAAGGAGACACGGTATCGTGTCTCCTTTTTCGCTATATTAGTGTCAGAACGCTCTTGGCGCTTATTATTTGTTAAGTGTGGAGAACTAAAAGCGAAATTCAAAAAGCTCTAATGCACACAATGAAGACATCAGAGACGATACACGCAAAAAACCGCCGCCCACTGGGCGGCGGTTTCGATTTGTATTAGTTTGAGTGCATGAGCTTGGTTCTGGATTTGCTTTCATTAAAGTGCTTGAGCATGGGCTTGAAGGCGATGCCGAGTATCAGCGACAGCGGGATGAGTATCGCTGCCATGAGCAGCAGGATCAAAATGCTCTTGAGATACACATTGCCGTAGCTGCCGGCGATAGTCTCGCGCATTGCGGTCATTGCGTAGTTAAACGGCATGAACTTGTACAGATCATTGAATATCTTCGGAAGCATCTCCAAGGGGTAGGTGCCGCCCGAGCCTGCGACCTGAATGACAAGTATAATGATTGCGATCGCTTCGCCGATGTTGCCGAAGGCAAACACCATACCATAGTTGAGCAGCGTGAACACAAGGCTCGTGATTGCAGCTGCCAGCCAGAACTGGAACGGTGCATAACACTGGATGCCTATATAGAATAAGTTGCCGAGCACGGTGATGAGCGCCGTAAACTGGCCAATGGCGAAGAACACAAAGTATCTGCCGAAGAACGCCTCGGTAGTGTTGAGAGTCGGTATATCGCTTCTGCGCTTGATATGTGTGTGCATGAGGCTGACGCTTAGAAGTGCGCTTGCGTACAGTGCAAGTGTTGTGTAGAACGGCGTCATGCCAGAACCGAAGTTCTCGAGCGCGTACACGCGGACGACCTCAAGGTTAGCGGGGGAGGCGAGATATTCGACCAGACCGCCTACATCGTCCTGAAGCAGGTCAAGAAGCTTTGTAAAGCTCTCGCTCGTGCGAAGCTCATTGACGCTCGAGCGGAGGTTCGAGACCATGTTGACCATGTAATTGAGTACGTCCTCGGTGCTCTCAATGCTGACGGTGCAGGAGTTAAGAGCGTCGGTGTACTGCTGGAGCGTCATCGACTGAGCGTCAATGTCGCCCTCAACCTTAGCCAGCAGTGTATCAAGGTTTTTAAGCGAATCCTGGAGCGTGGTCATTGAGGATATTAGATTTTTATCGATTTTTGTCTGCTGTACTATATCGTCAAACTTAATTACGCTTTCGTGCAGCTGCTTATTGACATCCGAGTACAGATCATCAAGGATCTCACCCTCATAATCAGTAATGCCGCCTTCACCGAACACAGAGTCCCAGTCGATATAAGTACCACCTGCTTCGGCGGGGTCGCCGTCAACGGCGTTGTCGAGCCGCTCGATGGTGTTTCGCATCTCCTCGGAGGTGTTGCGGATGGCGTCAGATGCATAGACAACATCCTGCTTGCTGTTTGTAAGCCTGTCCTGAATGTCGACAATGGTCTTTCTGCTGTTTACAAGCATGTTCGTCACGTCCGGCAGCAGGTCATTTGTCATGCTCGTGACCGCGGCTGCGGACTTTGTGACTGTCGCCATGGAATTCATTATGGCAGCGTAGGTTTTAAGATCGGAATTAATGGTGCCGAGCTTGTTGTCGAGCGATTGCAGAGCATCCTCTGCGCTAAGACCCATACCGTTAAATACAGATGTGAAGGTCGACAGCTCGTCAACGATGGTTGAAACGAAAATTGCGTTTATCTCGTCGCGAACAAGACTCTGCGCTCTGTCGGTGACTCGTGAGGCAACAGCGTTCATCTTCTGGTTGTCGTAGTAAATTATCTCCGGCTGATCCATCTCTCCGTCGGTAAAGCCGAGTATTGACGCGCTGAAGTCCTCGGGAATAATGAGTCCTGCGTAATAATCACCGGCGTACAGGCCGTCCATAACGCCCTGAACAGAGTCGGGGAACTGCCAGTCAATTTGATCATTGGCCTTGAGCTTATCAAGAATAATGTCGCCGACATTGAGTTTCATTCCGACAAAGTCGGTGCCCGCATCGGAGGAGGCGACAGCTATCTTGAGGTTCTGAGTGGAGTCGGGGGTGTATGGATCCCAGTTTGACATGATGTTGAACCATGCGTACAAGCAGGGCACAAGAGCGAGGCCAAACACACAAACAACGGTGACGACACTCCTGCTCAATCGCCTGATATCAGAGCGAATGACGGCTGAAATATTGGAAGTTGTTCTTTTAAAATTCTTCATATTCAATACATCGTTTCTTCCGTAGATTTGTTATGTATGCTCAAACGGTTGCCTCTTCCTTGTCCTCTTGGACGGCGGATTCCTCGGAGGTTTTGACCTCTGCGTCAGCGGAAACAGGTTCAGCCTCGGAGACGGCAGCTTCCTCGTTGGCCGGAGAGTTCTCTCCCTCGGCCTGCTCGGTCACAGAGTCAAACTCTGGGGAGCGTTGCTGTATCGACTGGCGTATCTGCTCAGCCAGCACCAAAGCCTCGTCCTTGGACACTTCCTCGGTCGGCAGCGGAGCTTCGGCCTGTTCGAACTCCGGCTCATCCATATCAACCTGCGAGAACATCTGCCGCAACAGGTAATCCTGATACTCGATGGAGATGAGTATACCGGCAATGACGAACATCGATGCAATCCAAAGCACGAGGAATATCGTCTTTGAACCCTGGGTCATGAACAGCATGATGAGGAAGAAGGTCGGGATGATGAGCAGGCTCTTTAGCGCCGAGCTCGTTCTCTTGACATTTCTCCGATGCATTTTTTCAAGACCGGCAACGAGGTCGTTATATAATTTTTCGTACTGGGTTTCTGTATTCATAATACATAACTCCTGATGCGTATTTGGTAGGGAGAATAATTACATCATTTCGGACTTTTCAAGCTGATCATTCATATAGCGGTTGATGCCGTCAAGCGGGCGCTTGAGCACCAAGCCGACAAACAGACCGACACCGAAGAACAGCAGAAGCTGAAGCAGATAGATAAGATAATTATTCTGATACAGACCGGCGATAGCCTCGCGCATAGCGTTAATGGCGTAAGGGAAGGGGAAGAACAGATATACCTGCTGGAAGAAGTCGGGCAGCAGCTCAATGGGGTAAGAGCCGCCGGAGCCTGCGATCTGAATGATCAGGAACACGACGAACAGCGCCTTGCCGATGTTGCCGAAGGCGATCGCCATGGAGTATGCGAGCATCGAGCAGGTCAGCGAGGTAACGACGCCCGACAGCAGGAACAGACCCGGGTGGGCACAGTCCATGCCGAATATCAGAAGGTCGCCGCCCATGATGACCATGGTCTGGATAAGACTCAGCAGGGCAAAGATAAGATAGCGTCCGAAGAACTTCTGACGGCTGGTAGCACCGATAAGCTCGATGGGCGTATCCACCTTTAAAATAGCATTAAGTATGATGCAGCCGACCCAAATGGCGAGCATCGAGTAGAACGGAGCCATTGCGGCACCGTAGGATTCAACGGGGTAAACAGACTCAGCCCGAATGGTGACGGGGCTTGCCAAGAACTCCGCAATAGACTGCGGGTCGACATCCATGAAGTCGAGCACCTGCTGCAGGCGTGTATCCTCAGTATCGCCGTTCAAAACACCGAGAGCGTCTGCGATTCTAGTCCTGTAGCTGCTGATGAGGTCCTTGACCTGGACGAGCGCATTGTTGACAGCACCAAAGGTGTTGCTGAGCTCGCTGACGATGGGCGGCACCTTGCCCATGACATCGCTAAGGTCGAGAAGGACCGATGACAGATCGCCGAGGCTGTCCTGAAGATTTGTCAGCAGAGTGGTGATAGAGGGGTAAACTATCTCGGTAAGGGCAACTCTTGCGTTGCCGAGCAGGTCGCTTATGACCTGTAGATATTCAATCAGATCGATATCCCTGTTGCCGTTTAATATATCATCGAAGATCTCGCCTGCGTCCTTGGTGTTGCCGGCAGCCTGTGCTGCGGCGGTGGAGGCTTTCTTATCCGTAGCGCCTGCGGCATCCTCAACTGCGTCCATTGCAGTGCTCAGGGCGGACAGCTCCTGACTTACGATGACGCTGTCATTTTTCGCAGCGGTGAGAGCCTTTTCGCGGGTGTTGTCGTCAGTGGTGGTCTTGGCGATCTCAACATTGTTCTGAATGTTCACGATGCGCTGCTCCGCGTCGTCCGCCATGAAGGTCATCATTGTGTCCATGCTCTGCTCGGTCTTCTGCGCATTTGCAAGATCGTCGTAGTCATAGCCGGTCATGGCGGTGTAGACCATGGGAACGGTGACCTCATTATAATCGGCCTTGAGCTGATCTGCGGCATTTGCATCGTTCTGAGCGTTCATGCCCAACTGCTCGCGAAGCTGCGTGATCTTATCTCTGATCCTGTTGAGCGCGGAGAGCGCATCCTCAGCCTCGGGACCCGAAATGCCCGAGTGGGTGAGGTAGTCTATAAGCTCCTGATACTGTCTTTCCAGCTCCTTGAGCGTTTCCTTCACTGTATCGGGATCCTCGCCGCCGTTATAGAGCCTGTCTAGCTTATATATTGCATTCTGCACCGAATCCTGCAAACCGGTGAGCAGGTTATTGACCTCCTCGTTTATGAGTGCAAGATCGTTCTTGGTGCTTTCAATATAGGATACCTGCTTTGAAATGTTTATCCTCTCGTTGCCGAGCAGGTGAATGGTGTAATCGATAGTGCTATTGGAATTGTTGAGCGTGCCGACAAGAGAGTTGTTCGCGGCGACGAACTGATCGATGGTATCGTCATACTGCGCAAGGTTCTTGTCTATTTTGGCAAGCGTATTTCTGAGCATATTGATGGTGTTGTCGCCCTGAACACCTTCGGAAAAGGTGTTGAACTTGCCGAACAGCGTTTCAACAATGGCCTGAATATACGCCTTGTTGACCGACTGCTTTACTTTATCGCCCGCGGCCTCAACAACCTTGACGGCAATCGCATTGGTCTTTTCGTTTTGATAGAAGTTGATGGTCGGGCTGAACATGTCCTCCTTGAGGAAGTTATACATGTTATATGTAAAGTCCGGCTCAATTATAACGGCAGCGTAATACTTGCCGGCGTACAGATCGTCGACTGCCTTGTCGGCATCATCAAGGAACACAAAGCCGATCTTCTCGTCCTGCTTAAGCTCTTCAACAAGCTGGTTGCCGATGTTTATTATCTTGCCGTCCTCGTCCATATAGTCACGGTCATTACAGACAACGGCAATGCTGACATCTCCGGTCTTGCCATAGGGATCCCAGAAGGCATAAATATTGAACCAAGCATAAAGAGCGGGCAGAAACAATATCGCCAGAATAATAAGGAAGGCGAAGAAGTGCCTCGTCAGTGCTCGGAAGTCGTTTTTGAAAATAGTAAATACATTACGCATACCGGGTAATACTCCTATCGTGATCAGAAGTAATTATAACGCAGATATCCTGCGGGAAAGTTTCAAATGCCGTGGTTACAAAAATGTATCGATAAAGATACAAAATTATTTTACCGTTAATCAATTCTAAAGTCAAGTAAACATAGCGGTAAAAAATGAAATATTTTTTATAATTGTGTCTGGTAAATATTTAAACACAAAATGTAGCGTGTCAAAACCGATGGTGTTCGGCTCCCGTCAACTTAACAGTTTTTACATGGGCTAAAAAAGAATATATGTCGAACGTCTGGCAATGATAATTTACGGGTTCATAAATAACAAAAACCCAATACAAAAAAGGAGATGTAATACTATGTCTAACAATTCCAGCAATCGTCTTGTCATTCCCGCAGCACGCGAGGCAATGGATAAGTTCAAGATGGAAGCAGCAAGCGAAGTCGGCGTTAACCTGAAGAACGGTTACAACGGCGAGCTCACCGCACGCCAGGCCGGCTCCATCGGCGGCCAGATGGTCAAGAAGATGATCGAGGCATACGAGAACGGCCTCAAGTAAGAGCACTAAAGAAACGATGCCCGCTTATGCGAGCATCGTTTTTCTACATTATTTAAATATATATCATTTCTTCTCGGCTAGCATGCGGAAAAATGCGTCCCTGGCCTTTGACTTCTGCGCGCGGCTGATGGGGACGATCGCGTCGTTTAAAAGCTTAAAGCCGTTTAGCTCCATCGTCGCGATATTTAGCACGTTCACCCAGTAGCTCTGGTGGCAGTGGATAAAAGCATTCTTATCCTCGACGCTCTTTAAAAGCTCTGCCGGAGACTGTGTCGTCATGTAGCTTTCGCTGGCTGTCACGACTTTTGTTTTGTGAAGCGCGCGTTCAAGATACATAACTGTGTCGGTAGGTATCCTCATGGCCGAAGCGCCGGCCTTTATGAGCATGAAGTCCCGCGGCTTTGAGATGCTCGCGACCGCCTTTTCAAGTGCCATCGGCAGCCGCTCGTCCATCTGAGACTTGAGCACGAAATAGATGTGCTCCGTATTGTACACATCGGGAGCATAAAATATGTAGCTTGATACGAAAACTATCTTGCACTCCGGCGCGATACGGTTTATCTCACCCGCAAGCTCAATGCCGTCAACGCCCGGCATCTGAATATCCAGCAGGGCAATATTCGGCACATAGGCAGTGCCCTCCATTTTAAAAAGCAGCTCGTTTGCGCTGCCAAATTCCGCAATCACCGGCGAGTGCGCTGCCAAAATGCTTTCGGCAAGTTTTCGTGTATGTTTTAGATGCAGACCGTCGTCATCGCAAATGGCAATTTGAAGCATATCTGACCTCTCTGACTCTTTCTAACAAAATAATACTATAATACAACAAATTTATCAATCCATATTTGCAAATTATGCAAGAAAAGTGACTGATTATGTAATGTGCGCGCCCGAACGCACCAGTTAATGCTATCTTATTAAGCTGTAGAGATGTTATAAGGGGGAGAAGGCTTGATGAGGATATGTCTTGTCGACAATGACAGCGAAAGCGCTGCAAATGTGAAGAAAGCGATGGATGAGTACTTTGCGGAATTTGCCGTAAAGTACGAGGTCGATGCCATGGATCCGGGCGCGCTGATATCTCCGCAGCTGTGGCTTGACTGCGCATATGACCTGGCGGTGTTTGACCTCTCGGACGAGCCAAGCCGAATTCAGCTTTTGGAGTATTCCGTGGAGGTGCGCAGGCTATGCCGGAAAACGAAGGTCATCTTCATCTCCGATGAGCTGAACAGTGTTCTGGACACATTTGATTATGATCCGGATTATTTCATACATAAGCCGCAGGTGGATGAGAGATTTCCAATCGCAATGGAGCATCTGCTGAAGCTGGATGTGAACAAAGGCTCGAATGGCCTTGTCCTGAGCACGAAGCAGGCAAAGCATATAGTCCCGCAGAGATCGATCCTGTATATCGAGCACTACCAGCACAAATCCAAGGTGGTGTGCGAGGATAAGGAGATCACCTGCAGCGAGAAGCTCAGCTCGCTGCTCGAGAGGCTCGACGGGGCAGCATTCGTGCGCTGCCATTGCAGCTTTATCGCAAATTTAAACCATGTGCGCAAGTTCACCCGCACGCAGCTGCACATGAGCAACGGCGATGTTCTGCCGTGCAGCCGCAGCAGCCAGCAGATCGTCCGCGAGGCATTGGAGAGCGGCGGCAGGTTCAAGGCATAAAACTGTAAATAATGTCGATAACCTTACAAATTATGCATCTTGGCCGCCATATTCAGCAAATTGTAGTACAATCATTATCTAGGTGGATATACACGTAAAAATACAATTGGGCAATAAATTTTAAAATAAAAATATAAGGAGAGAGAACATGAAGAAAAGACTTTTGAGCGGTCTTTTGGTGCTGTGTCTGATCTTTTCGCTGCTGCCCGTGTCGGCGTTTGCCGACACAGTTAAAAGTGGAAAGTGCGGGGATAATCTAACATGGACGCTTGATAGCGAAGGAATACTTACCATTAGCGGTACGGGCGACATGTATGATTATGAGTATAAAAAAGCACCATGGTTTGGAGACACTGAGATTACCAAAATTGTTGTCAATAGTGGAGTTACAAGTATCGGTGCTTGTGCATTTGGCGGATGTACAGCGCATAACCTTGCCGTTACGCTTCCCGACGGGGTAAGAAGTATAGGTAAATATGCATTTTATAACTGCCGTTTTCTTAACAGCATCACGCTTCCTGATGGAGTGGAAACGATAGGCGATTATGCGTTCGGAGAGTGTGAATATCTTAAAACTATCACACTCCCCGAAGGGCTGAAAAACATAGGTGATTTTGCCTTCTATTGGTGTCGGTATCTTGGAAGCATTAAGTTCCCCGAAAGCCTGATCAGCATAGGGAGGAATGCGTTTGAATTTTGTAATACAATCGCTGAGATAGTAATCCCGGATAGCGTTACCAGCATTGGTTATTATGCATTCAGTTATTGCGATAAGCTCACAAGTGTTGTGCTTCCAAGTGGATTGGAAGAAATTAAAGACTATACATTCTACGGAAGCAAATTGAAAAGCATAGATATTCCGGACAGTGTAACGGGTATTGGTGAATATGCGTTCTATGGGTGCGACTTAATAAGTGTGACGATTCCTGCTAAAGTTAAATATGTTTTTTCTTCGGCGCTGAACTGCCCCAAGTTGATAGCAATAAGTGTTGATGAAAATAATGCTGACTATTGCTCTGTTGATGGAGTTTTGTTCAGCAAAGATAAAACGAGATTAACAGTGTATCCTCGAGGCAGAACTGCAACTTCATATGATATTCCTAATTGTGTAGATACAATTGAAAGCGAAGCATTTTTGAACTGTCGAAACCTTAATGAAGTAACAATTCCCGATAGTGTAAGAGGTATATGGGATTCGGCGTTTGAAAACTGTGGACTAACAAGCGTAAAGATCCCAAGCAGCGTCGTTAAAATCGGGTATCGAGCCTTTATGACAAATGGAATTAAATCGATAGATGTTGATTCGGATAACTCTAAGTATTGCTCTGAGAATGGAGTGCTGTTTAATGCAGACAAAACAAAGCTGATAGCCTATCCATCCGGTAGGGCTGCAAAACTATATAGAATCCCGGATGGTGTTACAGATGTTGAAGGCGGTGCGTTTTATTGGGCTGGTTTTTCATGTGTTACAATTCCCGAAAGCCTGACGGACATTGGTCCTGGAGCGTTCTGGGGTTGTACCAAACTTAAAGATGTCCATTATGCAGGCTCGGAAGAACAATGGGGCAAGGTATCAATTTGGTTTGATAATGACGACTTGGAAGATGCCAATATCCACTACAACAGCTATGGGCCAGATGATTCGGCACTTATGGATTTAGACACCACCGATGCGGCGGAGAATGATGTTGTGATCGCATCGTTCGGTAGAGAGATTGCATCGGGTGTCTCTTTAGACCTCCCGGACTGCAAGCTTTTTAAGGAAAGCGGTAAAAACTACAAAAAGCTGACGGGTGTCACCCTCGCAAGAGGCGGCAAAACGGAAGAGAACAGCTCGGATAACGCTTACTTCGTCGTTCCCTCGGCTGAGGTTGGCGACAGCAGCGTGAAGCTATCGTACAAGGATTACAGAGATTACATCATTCCCAAAGATGTTATGAGCTCGTGGAGCTCGAGCGGGGACTCGATATCGGTGACAAATTCGACTGCGGGCTATCTGCACAATGCGTTCATGTCGCTGGACAAAAAGGACGGAAAGCCCTATATCTCCACCGTTTTTGGCTGTAAGAAGGGCGGAACCTATTCCGAGATAAGGACAGCGCCGCTGAGCGTCGACACAGACGACGAATTTACCATCATCGTGACCGCGGGCGGAACCGGCGGCAAGGATTGCACCTACTATCTTGAACAGAACGCCGACCTTAAAACACGGGGGTCTGCGAACGGCGTATTCCATGAAAACAGTTTAAAAGGCTTTAAGCCCGGGAAAAAGATATATGCCTATGCAAAAACTTCCGATGGGCAGGTGACCGAGCCTATCGAGGTCATGCTCAGCATCACAAAAGAACCTGATCTCAGTCCCATAATGGATTTCGTAGATAATTCGACGTTCGCCTTTTTGGGAAAGGATTGTTCCAAGATCACAATTCCCGAAGATATAACTCTTTTCGGTGGCGCAGAGATTAGCTTGGAGGCTTTCAAGTTTCCAGCAGGTGTTGAAATTGACGAGGTAGAGAATACCATAAAGATATCTATCGGTGCGAATATTTGGGAGTATGCGAGGGAACTGAAGGATACTTCACCTACAAAGTATAGGCAATGGGAAAAAGAATGCTTCAAAGATTGGAAGAGTATAGTAAAAAAGAGTACTTACACAAAAGGCGTTGACACTGCAAAAGATGCAAAAGAAAAATACAAAAAAATCAAGGATGGTTTCTACGAAAAATGGTATGGCAAAGACAAATTCGGAAACTATTGGAAAAGCGATAAATCCCAGACTTTCAGCGTTGACACTCTTGCTTATTTTGAGTTTGAAGTAGTAAATGGCGAATTAAAGCTAAAGGACGCCTGTGGAACTATTGAAGGTAAGTTCAAATTTGACTATACCGTTCAAGGCTCTGTTTGGATCATTCCGGCCTACACATACATAGAGGCAAGCGCAGGCCTTGCGGTCAGCAGTAAATGGGCAAGATATATTTGTGACAGTGATATTCCCTTGGAATACAATTTTTCAATTAATATTAACCCAGAGGTGAAGCTGGGCGCTGGAGCCGGAGTAAAGGATGCTGTCTCACTTGGCATCTACTCTGATGCAACGCTGCCGCTTCAGCTTGATTTCTTTGCTCCACAACATTTTACGCTTGATTGCAACGGAGAAATAGGTGCAGAAGGCGAGCTATGGAGCCTTAAAGGTAAAAAGAAGCTTCTCGAAGGCAATCTGAGTCTGATTGATACATACCTGGGCTCGTCAAAGAAAAAGACGGCGGCGAAGAAATCCCCGATGCTCGAGCAAGCCTCTAAGGCCGCGGTGGAGCTCCAAGTGGTGAGTCGCGACTATCTCAGCTCCACCTCGCAGTGGCTGGGCAGCGGGCAAAATCTCAGCAGAAAGACACGCGGGGTCATCCGCGCCGAGGGCATGCAGTTGAGTACCTTGCAGCAGTCGGTTTTCGACAATGCACAGCCGCAGGTCGTGGCCTTCGGCGATAAGCTGTTGATGACCTGGATACAGGACGCAAGCGGCAGAGATGACTACAACCGCATGCGGCTCATGTACTCGGTCTACGACGGAAGCAGCTGGAGCGAGCCCGCTGCGGTCTATGACGACGGCTGCAACGATAATGCTCCCGTGCTCGTCAGCAACGGCACAGATGTTTTCTTCGCGTGGCAGAAGCTGAGCAGAGTGCTCACCACCGATGACTGCGATGACATTGAAAAGGTAGTGCCGCTGGCGGAAATGTACGTCGCAAAGTACGACGCGAGCAGCAACAGCATCACGGGCGTGAAGCGCCTCACCGACGACAGCGTGTACGACTACTCCCCCTGCATGACGACGGAAAACGGGAATGCGGTCGTATATTGGGCATCGTGCGATGATAATCAGATGTCCACCGGCACGAGCAACACCATTCACAAGTACGCTTTCGGCGGTACCCCGACTACCGTTAAATCGGGTCTTAGCTACATCATTGACATGGCGGCAAGCGGCAGCAAGCTGTCCTTCTCAACGGATACCGACGGCGATACGGTCACAACCGCGGATATCGCAGTCCGCACGCTCGAAAACGGCAGCCTGACGGAGTTTGCAGATCCGTCTGATGTGAACACGGTCTTCACCAAGTGCTTCTACGGTAAGCTGAACGGTCTTGATACGCTGTTCGTGAGCGATATGCAGAACATATACTACGTTCAGGACGGCAGCGTCCACTCCGTGTTTGCAGACAGCAGAAGCATTTCCGGCAACATCAACTATGTCGCAGACGGCAATGACGCATACATCCTGTGGACAGAGCTCGGCGATGTTGGCAATGTCGTGTACTCATCGAAGTTTGAAAACGACGCGTGGTCAGAACCTATTCAGGTCAGCAAAACCGGCACGTATCTGTCGAATGTCGATACCACGATGTACAACGGCAAGCTCTCCGGCGTATGCATGTCGGAGATCCTTGAAAGCAGCACCACCGGCAGCAGCTACAGCTCCGTGCGCACCGACCTGTGCTCGTTCGTGATCGAGCAGGTGCAGGATGTGGCCGTTGACTCTATACATATAGAGCAAAAGGAAATCAAGAAGGGTCAGCCGTGCGAGTTCACGACCTATGTGACAAATAACGGCTCTGAAACGGTCAAGGATCTTAAATTCAACGTTTCTGACGGCCTCGGCTTCAGCAACGTCACTGAGGTGAGCACCGAGATCGCATCCGGCGCAACGGTGCCCGTCTATTTGAGCTACACCGCACCGTCAAATTACGGACAGACCGAGCTGTCGGTCACGGTCGAATGCAGCGACATAGACGACTCCAACTCTGAAAACGACTCTGCGTCTATCGAGATTGGAACGCCGCAGATCACTATGACCGAGGGCGAGATATGCGAGTTTGACGACAGCTACATCATCTCGGCGCTGGTGACCAACGAGTCCGACGTGGCCGCGGAAAATGTTCAGGTCAGCGCTCTGCTCAACAGCGTTGAGAGCGAGCCTCAGAGCACGGATACAATAAGTCTGGGCGCGCGTGAGACTGCTGTTATGCAGTTCACGGTTCTAAAGAAGCTCGTTGAATTTGACGAGGCACGCATTGGAAATATCTTTTTCACGGCGGGTATTGACTCGGAAAATCAGTATAGGCTCGGCGTTGCAGTCTCCGATGTTGAAGCCATCTGCGAGCATTCGATCACAGCAGATGTTGAGGCGGTCGCCGCGACATGCACTGAGGGTGGAAAGTCTGCCGGCACGAGATGCCATGGTTGCGGAGAGATAGTTTCCGGCTGCGAGGAAACAGCGCCGCTCGGCCATGACCTCGTACACCGTAACGTTACAGCAGCGACATGCACCGAGTCCGGCAGCGAGATTGAAACATGCACTCGCTGCGATTACACGACCTATAAGGAAATCCCCGCCCTCGGACACAGCTACAAAAACGGCACATGCACACGCTGCGGCGAAAAGGATCCGAACTATGTAGCAGCTCCTGTGATAAAGATCACGACATCGGCGGGCAAGCCGAAGATCTCTTGGAGCAAGGTCGATGGTGCGGCGAAATATAAGGTGTTTTACAGCACCGATGGCAAGAAGTACGACCTGCTCATTGAAACGACAAAGACAAGCGTCACGCACACCAAGGCCAAGATCGGCACGAAGTATTACTACAAGGTCAAGGTGGTGAACGCCGGCGCCGAATCCGAGTTCAGCAACGTCGTGAGCATCAAGTGCGTACCTGCAGCACCGACTGTGAGCATCAGCCGTTCCGGCGGTAAGGCAAAGCTCAGTTGGAAGGCAGTCTCGGGTGCGACAAAGTATTACGTTTATCGTTCGACTGACGGCGTGAAATATAAGCCCTACTACACAGTGAGCAAGACGAGCTTTACCGACAGCAAATCTGCCTCCGGCAAGAAGTATTACTACAAGGTGAGGGCTGTCACGGTCGTAAACGGCAAGGCGATAGTCTCCGATTACAGCAATGTGAAGAGCATTTTCACCTCACTTGCAAAGCCGACCGTGAAAATTACGACCTCGAACGGCAAGCCGAAGCTTAGCTGGAGCAAGGTCACGGGCGCGGATAAGTACTATGTCTACCGTTCGACCAACGGCAAGGATTACACGATTCTAATCAAAACGACAAAGACGAGCGTGACAAACACCGGCGCAAAGAAGGGTACCAAGTATTATTACAAGGTCAAGGCAATTTGCTCGGCAAACACCAACGCAAACTCCGCATTCAGCACGGTCGTCAGCATCAAGGCAACAAAATAAACCAATAAACAACAAGCATCCCAACTCATTTGGGATGCTTGTTAAAAACAAAGAAACAATGAAGGAGAAAAAATGAAAAAGAAGGTACTGAGCATATTCCTTGCAGTCTGCTTCGTATTCATGCTGCTGCCTTTTGGCGCATATGCGGCAACATATACGGGCGGCACCTGCGGCAAGAACCTCGAGTGGACACTCAAGGGCACCACACTCACCATTTTCGGCAATGGAGCAATGTCCAATTACGACTGGGATGCCCCGTGGAGTGAAAAATGCGAGTCAATAGTAAACATTGTGATAAAAGACGGCGTAACAAGCATCGGAAACAGCGCGTTTGCCAGCTGCTTTAATCTGAAGAATATCACGATCGCCGACAGCGTTCAGAAGATAGGAAGCGAGGCATTTCAGTACAGCAATGTGCTTACGAGCATCACTCTTCCCGCCAGCTTAAAGAGCATCGGTCAGAATGCTTTCTACGGCTGTATAGGCCTTCAGGATGTCAACTACTCCGGCACGATGGCTCAGTGGAAAAAAGTGAAGGTTGCGGCGGACGAGGCGCTGATCTCAGCCGCGATAATACACTGCACCGACGGCGATATGGACAATCACAGCGGTACCTGCGGCAGTAATATCAACTGGGATATCACCGATGGCATCCTCACAATCTCCGGCAAGGGAGAAATGATGGGCTACGACGAAGGAGAATATGCCCCTTGGAGATATAGAACCAATTCGATCACTTCGGTAGTAATAAATAACGGCATAACGGTCATAGGCAGCGCAGCGTTTATGGGCTGCAATAAAGTTACGAGCGTTTCAATCCCTGCCAGTGTTAAATCAATTGAATACGAGGCATTCTACGGCTGTGAAAGCCTCGAGACCATCGAGCTTCCCGGCACCTTGAAAACCATTGGCGATGTTGCATTTCTGGGATGCGGATTTAAGGATTTAGTTGTGCCCGAAGGCGTCGAGTCCATCGGCTACCTTGCGTTCACACTTTGCGATAAGCTTGAGACAGCATCCATTCCCAGCAGCGTTAAGAAGATCGGCGGGGCTCCTTTCAAAGGCTGCAAGAGTCTAAAAAGCATAACTGTAGCTAAGAAAAATAAAATTTATTTTTCTAGTAATGGAATATTGCTCGAGAAATCAGGCTTGAATATAGTCGCATATCCGGAAGCAAGGGAGCTGAGCGCGTCCTCTCCTGCTCTTAAGGTCACGACCGCAAACGGCAAGCCGAAGCTCAGCTGGAACAAGATAGACGGAGCGGCAGAATACATTATTTACCGTTCAACCGACGGTGTTAGATTCAATTTCTATAACGGCACCGAGAATACAAGCTATACCGACAAAAACGCTAAGGCGGGTACGAAATATTCATATATTGTTGAGGCGGTAAATGAGTATACCGAAGCACTTGACTACAGTGCGATCAAGAACGTCCAGTGCGTACCTGCAGCACCGACTGTGAGCATCAGCCGTTCCGGCGGTAAGGCAAAGCTCAGTTGGAAGGCAGTCTCGGGTGCGACAAAGTATTACGTTTATCGTTCGACTGACGGCGTGGAATATAAGCCCTACTACACAGTCAGCAAGACGAGCTTTACCGACAGCAAATCTGCCTCGGGCAAGAAGTATTACTACAAGGTGAAGGCTGTCACGGTCGTAAACGGCAAGGCGATAGTCTCCGGTTACAGCAATGTGAAGAGCATTTTCACCTCACTTGCAAAGCCGACAGTGAAGATCACGACAGTAAGCGGCAAGCCGAAGCTTAGCTGGGGCAAGGTCACCGGCGCGGATAAGTACTATGTCTACCGTTCGACCAACGGCAAGAATTACACGCTTCTTATCAAAACAACAAAGACGAGCGTGACAAACACCGGCGCGAAGAAGGGTACCAAGTATTATTACAAGGTCAAGGCAATTTGCTCGGCAAACACCAACGCAAACTCCGCATTCAGCGCCGTTGTCAGCATCAAGGCATAAAATAAAGATGATTTGAAAAATAAAAATTATTTTCAAAAACTATGTCCCCTTTTGACCCATAGAGAACATAAGGGAGTAGCGCCTGGGCATCAGGCTCTGCACCGTGTCCTTCAGGGCTCGCAATATACAATATCACACTATGGGAACAGCGGCAGGCTTCAACCTGCCGCTGTTTTCCGTTCGGATGCAAAAAGTTTCCGTATGCCAATGCATACGGAAACTTTAAATCAATCTCTATACTCAAATTCGAGGTTATAAATACTGACAGTGTCGCCGTCCTTGATGCCCATAGCCTCCATGCGCTCGAACACGCCGGACTCACGCAGGACGCGGTCAAAGTACATGCGGCTTTCGTTGTCGTCAAAATTAATAGAGCCGAGAAGCCTCTGCATCCATGCGCCCTCAACGACCCACACATCGTCAAATTGCTCGATGGTGAGCTGCTCAGACGTGTCGATCACAGGCTCGGGCGGGACATAGTCCGCCTCGAAGCGGATGACCGGCGGCAGATCCTGAAGCTTTGCAGCTGCGACGCTCACAAGTTCGTGCGTGCCATTGTGCGTAGCGGCGCTCATCTCAAAGAACTCGTAGCCAAGCGCCTCAACATGCTCGCGCAGCCTGTCGATATTCTCACGGTCGTCGCCGAGAAGGTCGCACTTATTAGCGGCGACTATCTGCGCGCGGCTCGCAAGCTCGGGGTTGTACTCGTGCAGCTCGGCGTTTATCGTGTCAAAATCCTCGATGGGGTCGCGCCCCTCGCTGCCGGAGACATCGACAAGATGGATAAGCAGACGGCAGCGGTCGATGTGCCGCAGAAAATCATGACCCAAGCCCGCACCCTCGGAAGCGCCCTCGATGATGCCAGGGATATCGGCCATGACGAACGAGCGCCCCTCGTCGACATACACGACACCGAGGTTGGGGAAGAGGGTAGTGAAGTGGTAGTTCGCGATCTTCGGATGCGCCTTGCTGACAACGCTCAGAAGCGTCGACTTGCCGACATTGGGAAAGCCTACGAGGCCGACATCCGCCAGCAGCTTGAGCTCAAGCGTGATATCGTGGCTCTCGCCCGGGAGACCCGGCTTTGCAAAGCGGGGCACCTGACGGGTGGGCGTTGCAAAATGCTTATTGCCCCAGCCACCCTTGCCGCCGCGGGCGACAACAAACTTCTCGCCGTCGGACATATCGTGCATAATGCCGCCTGTCTCGGTATCGCGAATGAGCGTGCCGCGGGGGACACGGATAAACAGACTCTCGCCGTCCTTACCGGAGCAGCGCTTGCCCTGACCGTCCATGCCGTTGCCCGCAACATATTTGCGCTTATATCTGAAGTCCATCAGCGTGGACATATTATCATCGACAACAAAGACAATATCGCCGCCTCTGCCGCCGTCACCGCCGTCGGGGCCGCCTGCCGCGACATACTTCTCGCGGTGGAATGCAATTGCACCGTTGCCGCCGTTGCCAGCCTTGACGGTGATCCTTGCCTTATCAACAAAAGAAGCCATAGCGTGCCTCCTTACAATTTAGTAAAAACAATGCCGGACAGTGAGTCCGGCATTGTCAAATCTTCATTTACTGAGCGATTTCTTCGTAAACAGAGACCTTTTTACGGTCCTTGCCCATGCGCTCGAACTTTACCTTGCCGTCTACGAGGGCGAACAGGGTGTCGTCCTTACCCTTACCAACATTGGTACCCGGGTGGATCTTAGTTCCGCGCTGTCTGACAAGGATGTTGCCGGCCAGGACAAACTGACCATCTGCTCTCTTAGGTCCAAGACGCTTAGACTCACTGTCACGGCCGTTCTTGGTTGAACCCATACCTTTTTTATGTGCCATTAAGGTTACACCTCCATTATCAGTAGTAGCGGAATAAATTATGCGTTGATGGTTTCGATCTGAACCTTGGTATAGGGCTGTCTGTGGCCCTGAGTTCTGCGGTAGCCCTTTTTAGGCTTCATCTTATAAACGCGAACCTTCTTGCTCTTGCCGTTCTTGACGACATTTGCGGAAACGCTTGCGCCTTCGATAACGGGAGCACCGAAAACGGTGTTTTCCTCGTCGATGACTGCCAGAACACGGTCAAACTTAACAGACTCGCCTGCCTCGACATCAAGCTTCTCAACGAAGATGACATCGCCCTCAGCAACACGGTACTGCTTGCCGCCGGTCTCGATTATAGCGTGCTTCATGAACTTACTATCCTTTCTTCAGGTCTCGCTCTCATAGGTGTCGGGCAGATCCCGAGCTTTCGACCCATTCAATGCGGCTTTAACAGTATAGCATTGCCAATCGGCAATGTCAAGCACAAAAATGCTTGAAAAACAAAAGAAAAAATGGCATAATCACAATGAGAAGTGAAGGAGGGATAGCAAAATGAACAAGCTTCTTAAAAAGGTGTTTTCCAGAACCGTTGTGACGGCTCTGCTGATTATCATACAGGTCGCATGGCTGGCGGCACTGTTGCTGAGATTGGGCAACTCCCTGCCTGCGATACAGACTGTGCTGCGCATCCTGAGCCTCGTTGCGATCTTGTTTGTGATAAAAAGCGACATGAACCCGTCGTATAAAATTGGCTGGATACTGCTCATCGCCGTGCTGCCGATCCTGGGCGGCCTCATGTATGTCATTTTCGGCAACAAGCGGCCGACAAAGACCATGCGCGACATGCTCAATGCTCAGCTTCAAAAGTCGGCTGAATACCTCAGCACGCAGGAGAGTATCACCGGCGAGCTTGACGGCGGAGCGGCGGGGCTGTTCAAATACCTTGAAGGCTCAGCCGGCTACCCGACGGCAAAGGATACGGCCGTGCGCTACTACCGTGTCGGCGAGGAAATGTACGCAGACCTTATACCGGAGCTTGAAAAGGCGGAGAAGTTTATATTCCTTGAATACTTCATCATTCGCCCGGGCGTGATGTGGGACAGCGTGCTTGAGGTATTAAAGCGCAAGGCTGCCGCCGGCGTTGATGTGCGCATAATTTACGACGACATGGGCTGCATTGACATCTTGCCTGCAAATTACAACACCACGCTCGAGGGCTGGGGCATAAGGACAATGGCATTCAACCGTTTTGTGCCAGCCGTCAGCCTTGTTATGAATAACCGTGACCACCGCAAGATAACCGTCATCGACGGCAAGGTCGGCTTCACCGGCGGCATAAACATCTCGGATGAATATATAAATGTAAAGGAGCGTTTCGGACATTGGAAGGACACGGGGCTGATGCTCAAGGGCCCGGGCGTGTTCAATCTGACGCTCATGTTCCTTGAAATGTGGAATGCCTTCAATAAGGACGGCGATAATTATGCCGACTTTATCCCCGAGTCGTATGTGGAAAAGGGCGGCACCGACGACGGCTATGTCCTGAGCTTTTCCGACAGTCCGCTGGATAACGAGAGCGTCGGTGAGAGCGTGTACACCGACATGCTGTACCAGGCCAAGGACTACATTTATATAACAACGCCGTATCTCGCCATCGACAGCGAACTCCAGACCGCCATGTGCATGGCGGCAAAGCGCGGTGTTGATGTGCGCATGATAACCCCGGGCATACCGGACAAAAAAATCGTTTACCGCTTGACACGCTCGTATTACCCCACGCTCTTGAGAGCGGGCGTTAAGATATACGAGTACACGCCCGGTTTCATCCACGCAAAAAGCTTTGTGTGCGATGATAAGCTGTGCGTCGTCGGCACGATAAACATGGACTACCGCAGCTTGTATCTACACTTTGAGTGCGGCACACTCATGTATAATAATCCCGAGATCAAGCAGGTCAAGCGCGATGACCTTGAGACCATGGAAAAGTGCCGCAAGGTCGAGCTGTCCGACATGAAAACAAACTTCATCGGCGAGCTGTTTGACAGCTTCTTGAGATCAATAGCACCTTTGATGTAAAAAATGCCGCCCGATTTTCGGGCGGCATTGCCATATTCAAATAATGTATCAGCCGACGATATCCTTGGTATCACGGGCGATAACGAGCTCCTCGTTGGTGGGGATGACGAAAACCTTGACCTTGGAGTCAGGGGTGGAGATCATGATATCCTCGCCGCGCTTGGAGTTTGCCTCGTCGTCGATGGTAACGCCGAGGTAGCCGAAGTACTCGGAGATAGCCTTGCGGGAGGACTTGGAGTTCTCACCGACACCTGCGGTGAACACGATAGCGTCAACGCCGTTCATAGCTGCGACATAGGAGCCTGCAACCTTTGCGACCCAGTAATGGAACATGTCCAGAGCCAGCTGAGCGCGGTCGTTGCCCTTTTCGGCGGCCTCGTCGAGATCACGGAAGTCGGAGGAAACGCCGGAAACGCCGAGAACACCGGACTTCTTGTTGAGGATGTTGAGCATCTCGTCGATGCTGATGCCGTACTTGTTCATGATGAACTGGATAACGCCTGCGTCCAGATCGCCGCAGCGGGTGCCCATCGGCAGACCAACCAGCGGGGTGAAGCCCATGGAGGTGTCGACGCACTTGCCGCCGTCGATAGCGGCGATGGAGCTGCCGTTGCCCATGTGGCAGGAGACTATCTTGAGCTCCTCAATGGGTTTGCCCATGAGCTCAGCGCAGCGGCCGGAGACATAGCGGTGGCTGGTGCCGTGGAAGCCGTAGCGGCGGATGCCGTCGTTCTGGTAGTACTCATAGGGAATGGCGTACATATATGCCTTGCCGGGCATGGTCTGATGGAAAGCGGTGTCGAAAACTGCGACCATGGGGACATCGCCCATAACATCGCGGCAGGCGTTGATGCCGATGATGTTTGCAGGATTGTGCAGGGGAGCAAAGGGAGTGCACTCCTCAAGAGCCTTCATGACCTCATCGGTGATGAGAACGGAGGATGCGAACTTCTCGCCGCCGTGGACGACACGGTGGCCGACAGCGTCGATCTCCTTCATGGAGCCGACAACACCGTACTCGGCGCTGGTGAGCTTGTCGATAACAGCTGCAATAGCCTCAGCGTGGGTGGGCAGAGCAATGTCCTCGTTAAAGACGGGCTTGCCGCCGACCAGCGGGCTGTGCTTGAGGTGACCGTCGATACCGATGCGCTCGCAAAGACCCTTAGCCATGACCGACTCGGTCTCCATGTCGATAAGCTGGTACTTCAGAGAGGAGCTGCCTGCATTGATAACAAGAATCTTCATTACAAAATCCCTTTCTTATTGTAAAAATACCTAATAATATAGTATTATAATAATATACCTCATCTATTTTAATACAAATTGCATAAAAAGCAAGATTTTTTTAAGGAGGCGGGAAAAATGAGCGTTATCGGCGTTGTTGCGGAGTACAATCCCTTTCACTTCGGCCATGAGCACCACCTTATTCAGACTGTGCGAAGCTTGGGCGAGGACTGCCCCGTGGTGTGCGTCATGTCGGGAGATTTCATCCAGCGGGGGCAGGCTGCCGTATACTCAAAGTTTGCAAGGGCGGAGGCGGCCATAAGCTGCGGAGTTGACCTCGTGCTGGAGCTTCCGCTGCCGTGGACGCTGTCCTCGGCGGAGGGATTTGCCCGCGGCGCAGTGGGACTGCTTGGCGCAACGGGAGTTATCACGCACATAAGCTTCGGCTCGGAGTGCGGCGAGACAGAGCCCCTGGAGCAGCTTGCAGAGCTGCTTCTCGACCCGCTGTTTGTTAACGATATAAAGGCCGAACTCAATAACGACGAGGGTATATCCTTTGCTGCCGCCCGCCAGAGAGCCGCTGCCAAAAGGGTGGGGGAGCTGTCATGCCAGCTCGAAACGCCGAACAACATCCTTGCGGTGGAGTATATAAAACAGCTTTATGACCAAAACCTGCACATCAAGCCCGTGACCGTGCAGCGCTTCGGCTCGGGACACTACCAAACGGGCAATTTCGGCCCACGCTCGGCGTCGGAGATACGCCGTGCCATAGCCTCCGGCGGCGACATCACGGGATCTGTGCCGGAGGGGGCACTTGCGGTGTATCAGCGTGAAGAAAAGCTCGGCCGCGGGCCCGTTCTCGATGAAAATCTCGAGCTTGCCGTTTTATCACGCCTGCGCATGCTAGACGATGCGGCGTTTGCCGTCCTGCCGGATGCGGGCGAGGGATTAAACTTCCGACTTGCAAGAGCGGCAAGGGAGGAGACAACAGTCGATGCCGTTGTGGCTGCTGCCAAATCAAAGCGCTATGCTCTCAGCCGCATCCGCCGCATGACCATGTGCGCAGCGCTCGGCATCAAAGCCGAGGATGCGCAGGGAATACCGCCGTATGCGAGGGTGCTTGCCGCAACGCAGCGTGGGTGTGCGCTCCTGAGGGAAATGAGCACAAAATCGGCAGTTCCCGTCATCACAAAGCCCGCAAGCGTCAAGGAGCTTGACGACAGAGCAAGGCATATATTTAGTGTCTGCAGCGCCGCTCACGACCTGTTTTCACTGGGTTATACCGCCCAAGCGGAGCGACGAGGCGGCGCAGATTGGAGAATAAGTCCTAAGATAGCCATTAAATAGGGGAAACTTTGTGTAAAAAAACTATTGCTTTTTTTTGAAGCGTAGTTTATAATGCAACATGTAATCAGCAAAAAGACAAATGTTCGTCTTGCGCGGACAATTGTTGAGCTGTTGAGAGTATTATTAGGAGGAAACCAAAATGAAGAAAGTCATAGCACTTGTCCTCGCATTCGTCATGGTGTTCGCACTTTGCGCATGCGGCGGCTCGGACGAGAAGGTCATCAAGATCGGCGTCTATGAGCCTCAGACCGGCGCAAACGGCGCAGGCGGCAAGCAGGAGATACTCGGCATGGAATATGCCAATTCCGTATGCCCCACCGTCAACATCGGCGGCGTGGAATACAAGATAGAGCTCGTTTACGGCGATAACGAGTCCAATACCGAGAAGGCTGTTTCCGCAGCAACCAAGATCATTTCCGAAGGCGTATCCGTCGTTCTCGGCTCTTACGGCTCCGCTGTTGCTATCGCAGCATCCGATACATTCAAGAACGCAGGTGTCCCCGCAATCGGCGTAACCTGCACCAACCCCCAGGTCACCGAGGGTAACAGCCACTACTTCCGTATCTGCTTCCTCGATCCGTTCCAGGGCACCCTTCACGCAAACTTTGCCAAGGAAGAGCTCAAGGCCAACACCATCTACTGCCTCGGCGAGCTTGGCAACGACTACGACCAGGGCCTTATCAACTACTGCAAGGAAGCTGCCGAGAGGCTCGGAATGAAGGTCATCACCGAGTCCTTCCCCAAGGATAACTCCGACTTCACTTCTTACCTGAACAACGCTAAGAAGGAAGGCGCACAGGCCATCTTCGCTCCCGTATCCATTCAGTACGCACAGCTCATCGTTGAGCAGGCAAACGCACAGGGCATCAACATTCCTCTGCTCGGCTCCGACACTTGGGATAACAATACCATCGTCGAGGCAACCGTAGGCACGAACACCGAGCTGTATGTCTCCACCTTCTATGCCGAGGGCGGCAATGCCGATTTCGAAAAGGGCATCAAGGAGTGGATGAACGCTGACTCTGCTCGCCTTGAGAAGAACGGCGGCAACGACATGCTCGCAGCAGTCACCGTCATGGGCTACGACGCATACATGGTAGCGGTCGAGGCCATCAAGGCAGCAGGCTCTTCTGATCCCGCAGCCATCATGGCAGCTCTGCCCAATGTCAAGTACACCGGCGTTTCCGGCGAGATCTCCTTCAACGAGACGGGCGACGCAAACCGTGACTCTGCATTCATTAAGACCGCAAACACCGAGAAGGGCGTTTGGGACTTCGTCAAGGAGCAGAAGGCGTAAGCTTTTAAAAAAGCTTATATCAAGCTTAAATATGGTGGGGAAGCGTTCTGCTTTCCCACCATACCGATATTTTACGGCAAGATAAAGGATCGTGTAAATGCGCTCCTAAAATAATTTTCCGGAGCGGATTTATGCGTTCCTGTAAATAGAGAGGAAGGCCCTCAGATGATCGAGTTTTTGCACAATAACCTGCAATACCTGCTTTCGGGCATATCCGTCGGCGGCCAGTACGCTCTTATCGCCATCGGCTACACGATGGTGTACGGCATACTGAGACTTATAAACTTTGCCCACGGCGATGTGTTTATGGTCGCAGGTCTTATAATGATATATGCAATAGCGGGCGGCCTGCCCATGTGGGCGGCAATAGTGCTCGTTATCGTTCTTACGGTGGTTTTGGGCGTAACGATAGAAAAGGTGGCGTATAAGCCCCTTAGAAGCGCACCGAGAATGTCGGTAATGATCTCGGCTATCGGCGTGTCGTATCTGCTGCAAAACTGCGCACTGTACTTCACCGGCGGTCTGCCCCGCATGTACCCCGTCATCCCATTTCTGACAAAGTCGGTGACGATATGGGGCGCAACGACCAAGATGGTCACCATCATAACTCCGATACTTACGCTCGTGCTCGTCATTGCACTTGTGCTTTTAATCAAGTACACCAAGATGGGCATGGCCATGCGTGCAGTCGCAAAGGATTTTGAGACAAGCCAGCTCATGGGTATAAAGATAAACTCCGTTATATCCTTTACCTTTGTCATCGGCTGTCTGCTTGCGGCTGTCGGCTCGCTGCTTTATTTCTCAAACTATTCGACCGTTGTTCCCACCTCGGGCGCAATGCCCGGCCTTAAGGCCTTCGTCGCAGCCGTGTTCGGCGGCATAGGCTCCATCCCCGGTGCGGTCATCGGCGCATTTATAATAGGTATCTGCGAGAACATCATCAAGGGTGTAGGTCAGCAGTGGACTGTGTTCTCCGACGCATTTACCTTTGTTCTGCTTATAGTCATTCTTCTCGTCAAGCCCACCGGCATCTTCGGCGAGAAGGCAACGGATAAGGTGTGAGGTGAGGATGATGAACAAGACCATGCAGAAAGAAAAAGTCCTCAGAACACCGGAAGAGCTTGCAAAGCGTCAGGGCATGTGGCTGACGATAATAGCCCTTGCAGTCGTGTATATCGTGCTGTTTGCTCTGGATAACTTCATGAAGCCCAGCAAGTTTACGCTTATGCTCATCCCCGTGCTCAGAAAGGGCGCAATTTATTCGCTTTTGTGTGTTTCGATGAACCTCTTAAACGGTTTTACCGGCCTTTTCTCGCTCGGTCAGGCTGGCTTCATGCTCATCGGCGCATACGCATACTCCATTTTTTCTATTCCTGCGCAGCAGCACGCCTCGGTGTATCAGTACTTTGAAGGCGGCGCTATCCAGTTTTCCATCCCCGAGGCTCTCGGCAATGTCCTGGGTGTCAACGCCGGAAACTTCCTCGGTGCGATAATCTGCATCATCATTGCCGGTATCGCCGCGGCTATTTTCGCAGCACTCATCGGCATTCCCGTGCTCAGGCTCAAGAGCGACTATCTTGCCATTGCGACCCTCGGCTTTGCGGAGATCATCCGTGCCTTCTTCCAGTGGGACAGCCTGGGCAAGATTACGAACGCCTCGAACCTGCTGCGTAAATACACGGCGTTCAGCGATATGAACATTCAGATCGGTACGAGCGTTTTTAAGCTCGGCACGATATTCCCGTTCTTTATCGCAATGGTATCAATTGTGCTTATAGTCCTGCTCATAAACTCCTCCTACGGCAGAGCCTTCAAGGCCATCCGTGACGACGAGATCGCGGCAGAGGCAATGGGTATAAATCTGTTTAAGCATAAGATGCTGGCGTTCGTTATCTCCAGCTTCTTTGCCGGTGTCGGCGGCGCACTGCTGGCAATGTTCCAGACCGCCGTGCAGGCCTCGGCGTTCATGTCCTCAATGACCTATGAGATACTGCTCATCGTCGTTATCGGCGGCATAGGCTCCGTTTCCGGCAGCTGCATCGCAGCATTTTTGTACATTGCATGCTCCGAGTGGTGGCTTCGCTTCCTCGACTCGGGCGCGATCGGAAGCATCCAGGTCTCCTTCTTCCGTGACGGCTTCCGCAAGGTCGTTTTCTCCGTTGTTATCATGATAATCGTGCTGTTCTTCTCCAAGGGCATCATGGGCAATAAGGAGCTTTCCTTTGCCGGACTTATCAGAAAGATACAGGCCAAAAAAGCCGCTAAGGCGGTCAAAGCCGAAGCAGGAGGTGCGGCCAAATGAGTGAAAAGAATGTTCTCCATGTTGAAAATGTGACCATGCAGTTCGGCGGTGTCGTCGCCGTCAACAACCTGTCGCTGGATATCCCCGAGAGCAAGATAGTTGCTCTCATCGGACCTAACGGTGCAGGCAAGACCACGGCCTTTAACTGCATCACCGGCGTTTACGAGCCGACAAACGGCCTTGTTGAGTTTATGGGCGAGCCCATCGTCCGCAACCACCCGCAGGGCAAGATGAAGAAAAACTATAAGGGCGAAAACGGCGACAAGTACCTCGGCAAGGTCGTTGCCAACACGCCAGATAAGATCACCCAAAAGGGCATCGCCCGCACCTTCCAGAACATCAGACTTTGGAAGAGCATGACGGTGTTCGAAAATGTCCTTATCGCAAAGCACATGAACGCAAAGCAGAATGTGTTCTCCGCCACCTTCCGCGCAAATGCCAAAGAAGAGCAGCGCATGCGTGACGAGACCATGGCACTTCTTGTCGAGCAAGGTCTTGACAAGTTCAAGGACGAGATTGCGACCAGCCTGCCCTACGGTCTCCAGCGCCGCCTTGAGATAGCAAGAGCGCTTGCCGCAGACCCCAAGCTTCTGCTTCTCGACGAGCCTGCCGCCGGTATGAACCCGCAGGAAACTCAGGAGCTTGCGCAGTTTATAACAGAAATCCGTGATAAGCATGACCTCACGATATTCCTCATCGAGCACCACATGGATCTTGTCATGAACATTTCCGATTACATTTATGTTATCGACTTCGGCAAGGAGATAGCTCAGGGCATCCCGAGCGAGGTACAGAACAATCAGCGTGTCATAGACGCATATCTGGGGGTTGTTGAAGATGAGTGAAGCAATACTGAAGATCAATGACCTCAAGGTCAATTACGGCGGCATTGAGGCCGTCAAGGGCATCAGCTTTGATGTTCCCGCAGGCGAGATAATCACTCTTATCGGCGCAAACGGCGCCGGCAAGAGCTCGACCCTGCGTGCAATAGCCGGTTTAGTTAAGCCCGCTTCGGGCAGCATCGTCTTTGAAGGCGATGATATAACCGGCAAGGATCCGACCGCCATCGTCACCAAGGGCATCACGCTCGTTCCGGAGGGCAGAAAGATATTCCCCGACCTCACGGTTTCGGAAAACCTGCGCATCGGCGCGTATCTGAGAAACGACGACCTGACGGATGACCTCAACTGGGTGTACGATCTGTTCCCGAGACTCAAGGAGCGCTCGTGGCAGGAAGGCGGCACTCTCTCCGGCGGCGAGCAGCAGATGCTTGCGGTCGGCAGGGCGCTCATGAGCCGCCCCAAGGTCATCATGATGGATGAGCCGTCGCTCGGCCTTGCACCTATCATCGTGCGCGGTATCTTTGATATTATTAAGGAGATAAACAAGCAGGGCGTGACAGTTCTTCTTATAGAACAAAACGCAAACATGGCACTCAAGACCGCCGATATCGGCTATGTTATGGAGACCGGCCGCATCACCATGAGCGGCGCCGGCTCCGAGCTTCTGACAAACGAAGAGGTCAAGAAAGCCTACCTCGGCGCATAATTTTACACATATTAAGAAAGCAGAAAAGCTGCTCGGCTTTTCTGCTTTTTTATTGACAATGTGCTGACAGTGACTTAAAATCTATCTTAATAGATTAATGGGGGAATTATTATGACACTTGACAAACTGCCTATAGGCGACAGTGCCGTTATTATATCGGTCGGCGGCGAGGGAAACCTACGCTGCCACCTGCTGGACATGGGGCTTATACCGCACACCGAGGTCTCGGTGCGCAAGGCTGCACCCTTGGGCGACCCTATTGAGATATCGCTCCGGGGATATACCATGACCATCCGCAAGGACGACGCCGCAAAGATCGAGGTGCGCCCGAATAAGGAGGTATAAACCATGGTAATAGCTCTTGTAGGTAACCAGAACTGCGGTAAGACCACACTTTTTAACCAGCTGACAGGTTCAAATCAGCATGTCGGCAACTTCCCGGGCGTGACGGTCGAGCATAAGCTGGGCGAGATAATCGGCTATAAAAATTACAGCCTTGTCGACCTGCCGGGCATCTACTCCATCCGTCCGTATTCCGGTGAGGAGAAGGTCACCCGTAATTTCATAATCGACGAAAAGCCCGATGCGATAATAAATATCGCCGATGCAACGAATATCGAGCGCAACCTGTATCTCACGCTTCAGCTTATAGAGATGGGCAAGCCCATGGTGCTGGCGCTGAACATGATGGATGAACTTTTGGGCAACCACGGCTCTGTTGATATAAACAAGCTGTCCGAGCGTCTGGGCATACCCGTTGTGCCAATCTCGGCTGCCAAAAACGACGGAGTTGACGAGCTCATGCGCGTCGTTTCCGAAACGGCGCAGGCAAGGCTCAAGCCCCGCAGGATAGACTTCTGCTCTGCAGGCCCCGTACATCGCTGCATACACACCGTCAGCCATGTCGTGGAGGATCACGCCGACCGTATCGGTGTTCCGTCACGCTTTGCGGCTACACGTGTCATCGAGCAGGACGAGGATATAATAAACTCACTCAAGCTCAGCGAAAACGAGCTGGAGCTCATTGAGCATGCCGTTGTGGAAATGGAGACCGAGAGTGTGCTTGACCGCAACGCAGCCCTTGCAGATATGCGCTACCGATTTATTGAGGCCGTGTGTTCCGAGTGCGTCGTCAAGGCGCAGGAGAGCAGAGAAGCCCAGCGCAGCGTGAAGATAGATAAGGTGCTTACGAATAAGTACCTTGCCATACCAATGTTCATTGCGATAATGGCGTTTATCTTCTGGATGACCTTCAGCGTTGTCGGACAGCGGCTGTCGGATCTTCTTGGTGTCGGCATTGACAAGCTCACGGTACTTGTTGACAATGCTCTGACCGCCTACGGGCTCAACCCCACGGTGCAAAGCCTTGTCATAGACGGCATTTTTGCCGGCGTCGGCAGTATTTTGAGCTTCCTGCCGATAATAGTCGTGCTGTTTTTCTTCCTTGCCATTCTGGAGGACACGGGCTACATGTCCCGAGTGGCATTCGTTATGGATAAGCTCCTGCGCAAGATCGGACTTTCCGGACGCAGCTTTGTGCCGATGCTCATTGGCTTCGGATGCTCAGTGCCGGCTATTATGGCGACAAGGACGCTGTCAAGCGAGCGTGACCGCAAGATGACGATGCTGCTTGTCCCGTTCATGAGCTGCTCTGCCAAGATACCCATTTATGCCGTGTTCACTGCGGCCTTTTTCCCGAATAACGGCGCGCTCGTCATGACACTTTTGTACCTTGGCGGCATTTTTGTCGGCATAATTGCGGCGATGATACTCAATAAGACCGCCTTTTCCGGCAATCCCGTACCATTTGTCATGGAGCTTCCGAACTACCGTATGCCGTCGCTCAAAAGTGTGCTGCTGCTTATGTGGGAAAAAGCATGGGACTTTATCCGCCGTGCGTTCACGATAATCTTTGTTGCTACCATAGTTATATGGTTCCTCCAGCATTTTGACGCAAAGCTGAATGTTGTCTCGTCCGACAGTACGACCAGCCTGCTG
>SAMEA3663283__coassemble_897_pt1 | contig 30365 bp, 24 predicted proteins | sample SAMEA3663283__metabat2_low_PE_027 | metagenome-assembled genome bin SAMEA3663283 (sample SAMEA3663283) | pig gut metagenome | biome: pig gut; feature: pig-associated habitat; material: faeces | place: China | collected 2013 | reverse complement strand
TTTGGTGCGCCGGTTTTGCTATACACTACTTACAATATTATATATAATCTGTTGTCCTTTGCAGTCAAAGTGTGGTATAATAAGTAAAACTAACACAGAAGGGCTCAAAAGGAGAAAAACCATGACGGATATGGAGCAAAAGGCAGCGGCAAAACACTTTGCCGAGTATTGGGCGGGCAAAGGCTATGAAAAGGGTGAAAGTCAACCGTTTTGGCTTTCACTGCTTCGAGATGTTTTCGGTGTTGAACATCCCGAGGAATATATCTCGTTTGAAGATCAGGTGCACTTAGACCATACGAGCTTTATTGACGGCTACATTGCCGAATCAAAGGTCTTGGTCGAGCAAAAGGGCATAAATAAGAGCCTTACCAGCGCAATTCGGCAGTCGGACGGCTCGATTTTAACTCCGTTTCAGCAGGCAAAAAGGTACATAACCGAGCTGCCGCTTTCAAAGCACCCTCGCTGGGTCGTGACCTGCAACTTCAAGTCATTTCTTGTGTACGATATGGAGCGCCCGAACGGCGAACCCGAAGAGATACTGCTTGAAAACCTGCCGACGGAGTATTACCGCCTTTCTTTTTTGATCGACAGCAAGAATGTCAGCCTGCAAAGGGAAATGGAAGTATCTATTGCCGCCGGTGAGATAGTCGGTCTGCTTTATGACGCTTTTGCAAAACAGTATGTTGACCCCGAAAGTGAACGAGCTATGAAAAGCCTCAATGTGCTTTGCGTCCGTTTGGTTTTCTGCCTTTACGCCGAGGATGCCGGTATTTTCGGCCGCCGCGGAATGTTCCACGACTATATGGCGCAGTTTGATGCGAGACATTCAAGGACGGCCATCATCGACCTGTTCCGAGTTTTGGACCAAAAGCCCGAGGACAGAGACCCGTACCTTGACCCCGACCTTGCGGCGTTCCCGTATGTAAACGGAGGACTGTTTGCAAATGAAGACATTGAGATACCCCACTTTACCGATGAGATAAGAACACTGCTTTTGGAAAAGGCAAGCGCAAACTTCAACTGGTCGGAAATAAGCCCTACCATCTTCGGCGCAGTGTTTGAGAGTACCCTAAATCCCGAGACACGCCGCAGCGGAGGTATGCACTACACCTCTATCGAGAATATCCACAAGGTCATAGACCCCTTGTTTATGAATGAGCTCAACAAGGAGTTTGAAGAAATCAGCTCGATAGCAGTAGAACGCACAAGGGAGAAAAAGCTCAAGGATTTTCAGGCAAAGCTGTCGAAGCTCACATTTTTTGACCCCGCCTGCGGCTCGGGCAACTTCCTCACGGAGACATACCTGTCTCTGCGCCGCTTGGAGAACGAAGTGATATCTCTGCTCCATAAAGGGCAGATAGTCATGGACTTGGGCAATCCCATTCAAGTCTCCATCAGTCAGTTTTACGGCATTGAGATAAACGACTTTGCCGTGACGGTCGCAAAAACCGCACTCTGGATAGCCGAAAGTCAGATGATGAAGGAAACGGAAGATGTTGTCCACATGTCGCTTGACTTCCTGCCGCTAAAAACCAACGCCTACATTGTCGAGGGCAACGCCCTGCGCATGGATTGGGAAAGCGTAGTGCCGAAAGCACAGCTCAACTATATCATGGGCAACCCACCGTTTATCGGCGCTCGTTTGATGAGCCCTACTCAAAAGGCGGATATTAATTTAATTTTTAATGGTTGGAAGAACGCTGGTAACTTGGACTATGTTTGTTGTTGGCACAAGAAAGCGGCTGATTTAATGCAAGGAACAGAAATCCGTAGTGCACTTGTTTCGACAAACTCTGTTTCTCAAGGAGAAAGTGTAGCAAATCTTTGGAAACCGCTTTTTCAATTAGGTGTTCATATCGACTTTGCGTACCGCACATTCCGATGGGACAGCGAAGCCAGTTCAAAGGCTCATGTGCACTGTGTAATCATTGGATTCAGCATTGCTCCGAATAAGAACAAAAAGTTTCTATATACTGGCGACCGTGCTCAGATTGTTCAAAATATCAACGGCTATTTGCTGGATGCGGATAATGTGTTTGTGGAAAGCAGAAGCAAGCCAATTTGTGATGTTCCCGAAATCGGAATAGGCAATAAACCCATTGATGGAGGCAATTATTTGTTCACCAAAGAGGAAATGGAACAATTCATCAATGATGAACCACAATCCCAGCAATATTTTAAACCTTGGTATGGTTCACAAGAATTTATCAATCGTTGCCCTCGTTATTGTCTTTGGCTCGGTGACTGTTCTCCCAACGAGCTACGCAAAATGCCAGCGTGTATGAGGCGAGTAGAAGCAGTCCGTGAGATGCGACTTTCAAGCAAAAGTGCGGGTACAGTAAAGCTTGCAGATAAACCGACTCGATTTCATGTTGAAAACATGCCTACGGGTACATATGTTGTTATTCCAGAAGTTTCTTCTGAAAGACGCAAATATATTCCCATGGGCTTTATGACACCGGACATTCTTTGCAGTAACCTTGTCAAAATCGTGCCAGACGCAACGCTTTACCACTTTGGTGTTCTGACCTCTAATGTTCACATGGCGTGGATGCGAGCGGTATGTGGAAGACTTGAGATGAGGTATCGCTATTCTGCAAACATTGTCTACAACAACTTCCCGTGGCCGACACCTACGGAAGCGCAAAAGGCGAAAATCGAGCAGACGGCACAGGCAATTTTGGATGCCCGGGCGCTGTACCCCGATTGCAGCCTCGCCGACCTGTACGACGAGGTCACCATGCCGCCGGAGCTTCGCAGAGCCCACCAAGCAAACGACAAAGCGGTCATGCAGGCATACGGCTTTTGGGGTAAGCTCAATACCGAGACCGCCTGCGTCGCTGAACTTATGAAAATGTATCAGGAGTTGGTTAAGAATAATGGATGAAAAGAGGGTCAAAGCTTGATCAATAGAATTATAAGCGAAATAAGCGCAGCACTATCAAACAAACTATATTTGTCGGCACTTACGCTTGCACTGACATTGCCCGACACCTGCGGTAAAGCAGAGGAGCCTGGAAAATACACTGGAACTCGTTATAGAAACTGGTGTAATAAGTATGTCTTCAACAGAGAAAGTGAATTATTTAAGGAAATAGTCGAAGAAGAAAGAGTTGAGAATTATGTAATTGGTAATGATATGCCGTATCTTGACGCAGAAATTATATATAAATTGCGTAATTCATTGCTGCACCAAAGTACACCGAACAGTGAATGTAAATCAAAGCTTGATAAATTTGTGCTTGTGGTGTCTAAAGAGGAATGTGCCGATAGCGATGTTAGCGTTGTAGAGTATGACGGAGATAGAAACATAAAGCACCGAGAATTGAAAATATATGTGACCAGATTGTGCAATACGCTTTGTTCGGCGGCAAAGGACTATTATGAGAGTAACATAGAAAAATTCGATTTTATCAAATACTCAATAATTGATAATGAGACCGGAGAAGATTTTGTACTGTAAGTGTTGACAATAAGCTTGACTATCAGCAACTACAAAAACCGGCGCACCAAACGGTGCGCCGGTTTTGCTGCTTATCAAGATCAATCGATATGTATAACTGTCTGCATGAGTTCTTCGGGGGCGATGTTGGGGTTGTGGTAGTGCTCACGCTTCTGCGTTTTCTTGCCCATGTAAATCGACTCGGTCGGGCAGTATTGCAGGCAGCCGAGGCACTGAATGCAGTCATTGCCGAAGGTGGGATGACCGTCAACAAACTTGATGTTGCCCTTGGGGCACAGCTTTGCACACTGGCCGCAGGAAACGCAGGTTTCCTTGTTGACGGCGAGCTTCTTTGCCTTCTTGCCGGCGAGCTTCGGCCAAGCCTTGCTCTCGACGGAATTAAACGGATTGCAGGGCGGCTCCTTCTCGGTGACCTTGCCTGCAAGGATCTCCTTTGCGATCTTTGCGGCGAGCTTTTCGCTGCGCTTCTGCGCAAGCTTCGGGGTCGTGGGCGGGAGCATCAGCGTGTGCGGGAACAGCCAGATGCAGGTGCACTGATGGGTAACGCCCTTCCAGTAAGTGAGGGGATGAATTTTGTTGAGCTTATAAAGACCCGTGCCGAGGTAGCTTGCCGACTGGCTGATGCCGAACACATAAGCGTCGGGGCTGACCTTCACGCTCTTCATAAACTCCTCAACTCCGCCGGGCAGACCGCCGCCGTGGCAGGGGAAAACAAAGCCGACTCTTTTTGCCTGCGTGGCATCGGTGACTACGGGCTGGGAGCGCATCATGACAATGTCGGTGTCCCCGAGAGCCTTAGCGAGATTTTTCGCAAAATCAAGGCAATTTCCTGTGCCGGAAAAGCAATAAATGATATTGGTGCTCATGAGAATCATTCCTTTCATATGATGCGTATATTGTAATACACAAAAAGTTATGGTACAATAGTACCGTAAGAAATGAAACATCGGAGGGCGAAATGTACCACATCAAGAACGATAAGCGTGCCTATGCGTCGGTCGAGCTCATATGTTCTTCGCTGTTTGAGCTTTTGGAAACAACGCCGTTTGAGCAGATAACCATAAGCGATATACAGCGGATGTCCACCGTGAGCCGCTCGACATTTTACCGCAATTTTGACTGCATTGAGGATGTGCTGATGCTCCTGTGCGACCGCAGCTTTGACGCAGCGTTCAAACGAGCCGAGGAGACAGGCGAGGAGATTCGGGTGGCGGTGTTCCGCTACTGGTTTGAGAATGTGACCCTGCTTGAGACCATTGTCAAAATACACCGCACGGACATTCTCACTGAGAGTCTGCGCCGAAGCGAGCAGGTGGAGCGATATTTTCGCCCTTATATCAAGGACGAGACGGTGTTTGACTACTTCTCTGGCATCATAGCTTCGGCCATGGTCGGCATACTTTCAACATGGATAGAGCACGGCAAGGTCGAGAGCGAGGAGCAAGTCATACAGAACACGCAAAAGGCGTTTATGAAGCTGGTAACCCTCGGAATCATGGGAAAATACAGGATAAAGAATTAGAAATGAAAAACACAGACAAAACCGAAATTTTTGAATCAACTCCGATGCCCACCGCGGTCGCCAAGCTTTGCATCCCGACGGTGCTTGCGACGCTCGTGATGGTGCTTGTGAAAATGTTCCGCAGACTGCAAAACGAAAGAGAACTGCAAAATGGCTGAAATTATTGAGATACAAGATATTTCCGCACCCGAGCTTGCGCCGTTTGCAAGGCTCACCGAAGCCCAGCTAAGGCAAAGATCAGACCCCGAAAAGGGCATCTTCATCGCCGAGAGCACCAAGGTCATAGAATATGCACTCAATTTCGGCTGTGAGCCGATAGCGTTTTTGATGGAGCGGCGGCACATTAACGGTCAAGCCGCCGGAATAATCGCAGCCTGCGCCGACACGCCGGTCTACACCGGCGACAGTGAGGTGCTTTCAGAGCTCACGGGCTTTGAGCTTACCCGCGGCGTTCTGTGCGCAATGCGCCGCCCGACGCTCCCGAATGCTGCGGATATCTGCCGCAGCGCACGCAGAGTAGCGGTGCTTGAGGGGCTTGCCGACCCCACGAATGTCGGGGCAATATTCCGCTCTGCCGCCGCACTCGGCTTTGATGCCGTGCTTGTTACCAAGACCTGCTGCGACCCGCTGTACCGCCGCGCGGTCAGGGTGAGCATGGGAACTGTGTTTCAGATACCGTGGACGCGCATCGACAGCGCCGCAGAGCTAAAAGCGCTCGGCTTTAAAACCGCCGCCATGGCACTCACGGATAATTCCGTCAGCATAGAAGACCCCGCGCTTTGCAGTGAGGCGCGCCTTGCCGTTATCATCGGCAACGAGGGCAGGGGACTTTCCGAGGAAACAATCATGCACAGCAATTACACCGTCAAGATACCCATGTCGCACGGCGTTGACTCACTTAACGCCGCATCCGCCGCTGCGGTCGCATTTTGGCAGTTAAGATTAAGATAATTTACATATGCGCCAAAGTGTGCTATGATGAAATATCACGATAAAAGTGGAGTGTGCTATGCTCGAAAAGTTAAAACAGCTTGACAATAAGTATAACGAGATACAGCAGCGCATGGAAAGCGGCGAGATATTCGCTGACCCCGCGGCGTACACCAAATGCGCCAAGGAGCTCAAGGAGCTTGAGCCTATCGTGCAGTGCTACCGTGAGTATTGTGCGTATGGGAAGCAGATGGCCGATGCTCAGGAGCTCATGTCAGACCCCGAGTTCAAGGAGCTTGCTCAGGAGGAGTATTCAGATGCAAAGCAAAAGCAAGGCGAGCTTGAGGAAAAGCTCAAGATATTGCTTCTGCCCAAGGATCCGAACGACAGCCGCAATGTCATCATGGAGATCCGAGGCGGTGTCGGCGGCGAGGAAAGCTCGTTGTTTGCCTATGATCTTTTCCGCATGTACTCCATGTATGCCGAGCGAAAGGGCTGGAAGATAGATGTCGTTAATCTAAATGAGACCGAGCTAGGCGGCATAAAGGAGATAAGCTTCGTTGTCGAGGGCGAGGGAGCGTATTCAAGGCTCAAGTTTGAAGCGGGCGGACATCGTGTGCAGCGCGTGCCGGAGACTGAATCCGGTGGCAGGATACACACCTCGGCGGCGACCGTTGCCGTGCTTCCCGAAGCCGAGGAGGTCGAGTTCGAAATAAACCCCAACGATCTGCAGATAGACACCTACCGTTCATCCGGCGCAGGTGGCCAGCATGTAAACAAGACAGAAAGCGCGATAAGGATAACGCACCTGCCCACCGGCGTTGTCGTCGAGTGTCAGGACGAGCGCAGCCAGTATAAAAACAAGGACAGGGCGATGAAAATTCTGCGCTCCAAGCTATACGAGGCCGAGCAGGCAAAGCAGCAGGCAGCGATAGCGGCCGAACGCAAAAGTCAGGTCGGTTCGGGCGACCGCAGCGACAGGGTGCGCACCTATAACTTCCCGCAGAACCGTGTTACCGACCACAGGCTCACCGGTGATGTGCGCAATTTCAATATCGCAAATGTCATTAACGGCGACCTTGACCCGATAATCGACGCACTTGTGACGGCTGACCGGGCGGAAAAGCTTAAAAATCGGGCATAATGGATATGAAAACAACGATAATAAAAGACAAAATTGACCTAGCAGCCGAGCTCATAAAATGCGGTGAGCTCGTCGCTGTGCCGACCGAGACCGTGTACGGCCTTGTGGGCAACGGCCTCAACGCCGATGCAGTCGAGAGGATATACGAGGTCAAGGGCAGACCGCAGGTAAAACCCCTTGCGCTCATGATACCCTCAAGCGGCAGCATGGAGCGCTACTGCGAGCCTGTTCCCGAGCAGGCGAAAATGCTTGCAAAGCGTTTTTGGCCGGGGCCTTTGACGATAGTTTTAAAGGCGAGAGACCTTGTGCCGGAGATAGTCCGAGCGGGCGGCGACACCGTTGCGCTGCGATGTCCCGACCATCCGCTGACGCTTGAACTTCTGCAAAAGGTACAGCTTCCGCTGGCTGCCCCCTCGGCAAATCCCTCGGGAGAGCCGAGCCCTAAGAACGCCGCGAAGGTCGTTGAATACTTTGACGGCAAAATTTCCACCGTGATCGACGGCGGCGAGTGCGGCATCGGAACGGAGTCGACCATCATAGATATGAGCAAAACGCCGTATAAGATACTGCGTGAAGCGGCGCTTCCCGAGGAAACGATCAAACAAGCCCTTGCCGAGAACCTTACCGTGCTCGGCATAACCGGCGGCACCGGCTGCGGTAAAACGACAGCTCTGCGGCAGCTCGAAGAGCTTGGCGCACTGATAGTTGACTGCGACGCCGTGTATCACGGGCTTCTCGAAACGGACGAAAAGCTTTTAAATGCCATTGAAACGGCGTTTCCCGGCTCGGTAGTGGACGGCAAGCTCGACCGCAAACGCTTGGGCGGCATCGTGTTTGGCTCAGAGCGGGATCTGAAGCTTTTAAATGAGATAACGCACCGCTATATATCACTCGAGGTCGAGCGCAGACTGCGCGACTTTGCGATGAACGGCGGCACACTTGCCGCGATAGATGCGATTGCACTTATCGAAAGCGGCCTTGCCAAACGCTGCAAGGCAGTCATCGGCATCGTTGCCGAGACCGAGACGAGAGTGCAGCGGATCATGAAGCGCGACGGCATAAGCCGCGAGTATGCGGCAAAGCGAGTTGCGGCGCAGAAACCGAACGAATTTTTCCAAAAAAGCTGTGACTATGTCCTGCACAATGATACCACTGAGCATGACTTTGCCGATAAATGCAAAAATCTATATAAGGAAGTACTGAAAAATGGATGAAATCAGAAACCAGCTTTTCTACCAGCAGAAAAACGGCTATGACCTGATAAGCACCGACGAGCGTATCGCCGTCGAGAATTACAGCCGTGAGTATATGAGCTTTCTCAATGCCGCGCGCACCGAGCGCGAGGCGGTGAAGCTTGCTATAGCGCAAGCCGAGTCGGCAGGTTTTGTCGAGTATAAGCTCGGCATGGAGCTCAAGCCCGGTACGAAAGTTTACCGCAACAACAGGGGCAAGGCACTCATGCTCGCCGTCATCGGCAAAAAGCCACTAAGCGAGGGCTGCGTCATCGCGGGCGCGCATGTCGACGCACCCCGCATCGACCTAAAGCAGAACCCCCTGTACGAGTCCGATGAGCTTGCCTACTTCAAGACCCACTACTACGGCGGTATCAAGAAGTACCAGTGGGTGACCATTCCTCTCGAGCTGCACGGCGTTGTGGCGCTCAAAAACGGCGAGGTCATCGATGTCGCCATCGGCCGTGAGCCGGAGGATCCCCAGTTTGTCATCACAGACCTTCTGCCGCACCTCGGCAAGGATCAGATGAAGAAGACCATGGAGGAGGGCATAACCGGCGAGGGCCTTAATATTCTCATCGGCAGCGTGCCTTACGCCGACAACGGAAGCGACAGAGTGAAGCTGAGCATAATGAGCATCCTCAACGACCGCTACGGCATCGTCGAGGAGGATTTTCTGTCTGCCGAGCTCACTGCAGTGCCCGCATTTGAGGTGCGTGAGATTGGTCTCGATCGCTCGCTCATCGGCGGCTACGGCCACGATGACCGTGTGTGCGCATTTGCAGAGCTGCACGCAATTTTCGATGTAGAGGCCCCCAACAAGACCTGTGTCTGCATCCTCGCGGATAAAGAGGAAACAGGCTCGGACGGCGTGAGCGGTATGCAGAGCAGCGCATTTGAGTGCTTCATGGAGGATCTGTGCGAGCAGCAGGGTGTGAGCCTGCGCCGCTGCTTTGAAAACAGCTTCTGCCTGTCGGCTGATGTTACCGCGGCGTTTGACCCAAATTTCCCCGAGGTCTCGGAAAAGCGCAACGACTCCAAGCTCAACTACGGCATGGGCATCTGCAAGTTCACCGGCGCAAGAGGCAAATCCGGCACGAGCGACGCTTCCGCTGAGGTCGTTGCCCATCTGCGCAGGCTGTTTGCCGAAAACGGCGTTATCTGGCAGCTGAGCGAGCTCGGCAAGGTCGACCAGGGCGGCGGCGGCACAATAGCCAAGTACATGGCAAACCGAAATATCGACACCATCGACGCAGGCGTGCCCGTTCTGAGCATGCACGCACCGTTCGAGGTTGTTGCAAAGCTCGACTGCTACATGACCTACAAGGGCGTTTTGGCAGCATATAACGAATAATTTGATAATTTCACCTCTGATTTGGTTATGCTAAGTCAGAGGTGATTTTTATGGACGAGATTAAGGAGCTGGGCAGTGTGACTGCCCAAACTCCGCAGGGAATGATACACTGCCTGACGATAATCGGTCAGATAGAGGGGCATCAGGTCATGCCAGAGGACACGAAAACAACGAAGTACGAGCATGTGATGCCGCTTCTTGCCGCGGTGGAGGAGTCCGAAGAGATAAAGGGGCTTTTGATACTTCTAAACACCGTCGGCGGCGATGTCGAAGCCGGGCTCGGCATAGCTGAGCTCATCGCGGGCATGAAAAAGCCAACGGTGTCGCTCATTCTCGGCGGCGGACACTCTATCGGCGTTCCGCTTGCCGTAGCCGCAAAGCACAGCTTCATTGCCCCGTCGGCGGCTATGACGATACACCCCGTGCGCCTAAACGGCGTTGTCATCGGCGTTCCGCAGACCTATAACTATTTTGCGCGTATACAGGAGCGCATAGTGGGCTTTGTGACGAGCCACTCAAATATAAGCCGCGAGCGGTATAATGAGCTGATGCTCGCAACAGACGAGATAGCAAACGATGTCGGCAGTGTCATCTACGGCGAGGAGGCGGTCGAATGCGGTCTCATCGACGGCATCGGCACACTCTCCGATGCGCTGGATTATCTGCACTCATCATGCGATGAAACGAAAAAAGACAGCTGAGGCTGTCTTTTTTGCTATTGTGCTTTTATACAATATATGATAAAATAACCGGGTTAGGTATACATAACATCGAAAAGAGATATGGAGGCCGAATGATATGACCATTGGCGAAGCCATAATTCTAGGAATTGTTCAGGGTATTGCGGAGTTTTTGCCGATTTCCAGTTCAGGGCATCTTGCAATACTCCAGAATCTTTTTAATATGTCGGATATCGAGGGCGGACACATGTTCTTTGATGTGCTGCTGCACTTCGGCACGCTTATCGCTATCTGCTTCATGTATTGGAACGATATAAAGGCCATGGTCGTCGAGGTGCTGGCGCTGCTGTCCGGCAGCAGAACCGTCACGAACGACGGCAGACCCAAGCAGTATCCGGCGGCGCGGATGTTCTTCCTCATCGTTGCCGCAACGCTGCCGTTGGTGCTCATCCTGCCGATAAACGACTACATAGGCGAGCTTTCACAGTCGACGGTGTTCGTCGGCATTGCGCTCATACTCACGGGATTTATGCTGCTGGTTTCCGATAAGATGACCCAGGGCACAAAAACCGAGAGGAACATGCGCTTTTCAGACGCGCTCATCATCGGCCTGTGCCAGTGTGTTGCGACCTTGCCGGGACTTTCCCGCTCGGGAACGACTATAACTGCAGGCATCGCAACGGGCCAAAACCGCGGATATGCCGTCAAGTTCTCACTTCTCATGAGCATTCCGGCGGTCTTGGGCGCAACGCTTTTGGAGCTTATAAAGGCCATAAAGACGGGCATAGATGCATCGCTCATACCGGCGTATCTTTTCGGCATGGTCGCCGCGATGGTGTCCGGTGTTCTGGCGATAGGACTTCTCAAGATGATAGCAAAGAGCAAGCGCTTCGGCGGCTTTGCCTACTACTGCTGGATAGTCGGCGCACTTACGATAATTCTTTCCATGATATTCTGATAAAGGCAGGGATAGCTTACTAATGGCACAGACCAAAAACAAGAAAACCACAACTAAAAACACGGCACGAAGCGGACAGTCGAAGCCTAAGCAGCAGTCCAAGGCTGCGGCCGAGACCCAGCCAAAGCCAATTCGCCGTGAGGTGGCTGCCATTGTCTCTGCGTTTGCGGCGCTGCTCACTGGCATCTCGATATTCTCCAGCGACGGTATAATCGTCGGTGCGATAAGTTCTGTCCTCAAGGGGATGTTCGGCTACGGCTTTTGGGTGTGCGCACCCGTGCTTTTGCTCGTTGCCGTTATCCAGGGATTCCACCACGGCAGACCCGTTGCGTTCAAGACCACCTCAGCACTCTTAATGCCGCTGCTTCTAGCTGCGCTTTGCGACCTGCTGTTTTCGACCGTTATCGTTGAAAACCTAAAGGGCGTTGGCACCGTGCTTGGCACACTCTATACCGGTGGCAGGGCAATGACCTGCGGTGGAGTTTTAGGCGGACTGCTGGCGTTTGCCTTCCAAAAGGCGTTCAGCTTCTACGGCGCTGCGATAATTCTCGCTGTTACATTTATCTTCTTTACGCTCAATGCTTTCGGTATCACGGTCGGCAAGCTCATCGAGTGGATCACCAGCAGAGAGCGTGTCGAGTACGAGCCCGAGCCTGAAGCCGATAAGCCCGCAAAAAAGCAGCCGGTTCAGGATGAGGAGGAGCTGCGCCGCATCAAAAATGCAAAGCGCAGAGCCATAGATATCCCGCTTGATGACGAGCCCACCTTTGAAAAGAAGCCCGAGGAGGCAAAGCCCGAAAAGGCGGGCAGAAAGAATAAAAAGCCCGCAGCCGAGGTCAAAATCGACCACACTGCCGATGTCGAGCCTATCAGCATCGAGGAGGCCGAAGCGTTCACAGGCGTTAAGCTCAGCGGCAGCGGTGCGACCGAGGCCGCCGAGATAGTCGATCCCCCGAAGAAAATGTCTGCTGCCGAGGTCGCGGCCGAGACCGCGGCGGTCGCAAGCGAAATTGAGTCCAAGGACGATGACGGCTCCTACGAAAAGCCGCCTATATATCTACTGCGCAAGGGTCACTCGGTCGACGCAAATGTCGACGAGGAGCTTGATATGAACCGCACCCGACTTGAAAATGCGCTGCGCAGCTTCGGCGTTAACGCCTCCGTTACCGAGACCACCCACGGCCCCACGGTCACGAGGTATGATTTCGAGCTTGAGCAGGGCGTCAAGCTCAGCAGGATCACCAATCTTGCCGACGATATCGCCCTTGCACTTGGCGTCGTGAGCGTTCGCATCGCGCCCATACCCGATAAAATTTCCACCGTCGGCATCGAGGTGCCTAATAGGATCATCAGCACAGTTTACCTACGCGATATCATTGATTCCCCGAAGTTCCTCACATCTAAGGCAGACCTTACATTTGCCATCGGTAAGGATATCGGCGGCAACCCCGTCGTGGGCAATATCTCGAAGCTTCCGCACCTTCTTATTGCAGGTACGACCGGTTCGGGCAAATCGGTGTGCATGAACTCGCTTATCATAAGCCTTCTTTATAAGTCAAACCCAGAGGATGTCAAGCTCATCATGATAGACCCAAAGATGGTCGAGCTAGGCGTTTATAACGGCATCCCGCACCTGTATATCCCCGTTGTCACCGACCCGAAGAAGGCCGCCGGTGCGCTCCAGTGGGCAGTAACCGAAATGCTAAAGCGCTACAGGCTTTTCTCCGAGCTTGGCGTGCGCAGCCTTTCGGCGTACAATGACCACCTTGTCGAAAACGGTCAGCCCAAGATGCCGAACGTCGTCGTCGTAATCGACGAGCTTGCAGACCTCATGCTCGTTGCCTCCAAGGAGGTCGAGGAGAGCATCTGCCGCGTCGCTCAAATGGGACGAGCTGCCGGTATGCACCTTGTAATCGCGACCCAGCGTCCGTCTGCCGATGTCATCACCGGCCTTATGAAAGCAAACATCCCCAGCCGCATTGCCTTTGCGGTGTCGTCGGCGCTTGAAAGCCGCATCATCCTTGACAATAACGGCGCGGAAAAGCTCATCGGCATGGGCGACATGCTTTATGCGCCGCTCGGCTGCGGCAAGCCCCTGCGTGTTCAGGGTGCATTCGTCAGTGACGAGGAGCGCGACGCAATAGTCAGCTTCATAAAAGAGCAGTCCACCGCAAATTACAGCGAGGATATAATCGCCCAGATTGAGAAAGCCGCCGAGGACAAAACCTCCGGCAGCAAGGGCGGCGAGCTCGTGCCCGCTTCGGATAATAAGCCAGATTATGACGAGCTTCTGCCGCAGGCCGTTGACGTCATTTTCGACACCAAGCAGGCATCGGTATCCATGCTCCAGCGCCGCCTGAAGCTCGGCTACTCCCGAGCTGCCCGCATCATCGACCAGATGGAGGAGCTGGGCATCATCGGCCCGTTTGAGGGCTCAAAGCCGCGTCAGATCATCATTACCCGTGAGCAGTGGCTCGAAATGCAGACCACGCAGGGTACTGCCCCGACTGAGATCTTGCAGACCCAGCTCGAGTTTGCAGACGAGATCAATACTGATGAATAAGCAAGGAGGGCGGATAAAACCGCCCTTTTTCGATAGGTGACTATATGAACGATTACTTTTGCCCCAAAATGGAGCTTCGCGACATCAATAACATCAGCATGCTCGGCCTTGCGCACATCGGCGACGGCGTGTACGAGCTTCTGACCCGCACCATGCTGTGCTCGGACGGTAACAAAAAGGTGACCGACATGCACAAAAAGTGCGTCGCCATCGTCAATGCACCGGCGCAGGCTGCGGCTATGGAACGGCTTTTGCCGCACCTTACCTCCGACGAACTTGCGCTGTATAAGCGCGGCCGCAACGCCAAGGTGAACTCCGTGCCGCACAAGGCGGATATAAGGCAGTACCACGAGGCAACCGGTTTAGAGGCGCTGTTCGGCTGGCTGTACCTGCAGGGCATGACCGAGCGGATAAACCAGCTGTACGCAATTTGCGTGGAGGATAGTCATGGCGCTTGATACCGTAATGCTTTCGGCTCTTGTATCGGAGCTTCGCCCCAAATTAGAGGGCGCGCGTATTGACAGGGTGCAGCAGCCCGAGCGTGAGCAAATTTTGCTTTCCGTGCGCAATAACGGCGAAAACCTGCGGCTGCTCATCAACGCCGGTGCCGGCAGCGGCAGGATCGCTCTCACGCAGCAAAGCTTTGAAAACCCGGCAGAGCCGCCGATGTTCTGCATGCTCCTACGCAAATATCTCGTTGGCGCGAGGATCGAAAAGCTCACGCAGCCGAACTGGGAGCGCCTGCTTTTGGTTGACATAATATCACACAACGAGCTTGGCGACAGCGTGAATTTGAAGCTTGCCGTTGAGCTCATGGGACGCAGCTCGAATCTCGTCCTCGTCGGCAGCGACGGCAGGATCATAGACTGCCTGCGCCGCATGGAATACGGCGGAGATGCTGAGCGGCGCATGCTCCCGGGCATGATATATCGCTTGCCGCCCGAACAGCGCAAGCCGCTTGTGTTTAATTGCGACAGGGCGCAGATAGAGGATGCTCTAAACGCCTCAGATGCGTCAAAGCCCCTTGATAAGCGCTTGCTTGACGGCTTTTCCGGCCTTTCGCCGATTGTCTGCCGTGAGCTTGCTCACAGGGCGTTTAACGACATTAGCTGCCTGCCCGATGCCGTTGAAGCGTTCCTTGAAAGTGTCAGGGCAGGGGAGTTTATCCCAACACTGCTGTTAAAAGACGGCAAGCCCGCAGAATTTTCCTTCATGCCGCTCAAACAATACGGCGCGCAGTATGAGCAGCAGACGCTCGACAGCTTCTGCGAGCTTCTCGACGCATACTACTCAAAGCGTGAGCTTTTAGAGCGCCGCCGCCGCAGAGCACGGGAGCTTTCCCACTCCGTCAAGACCGCACGTGACCGTATACAGCGCAAGCTCACAAGCCAGCGTGAGGAGCTTGAGCGTACCTACGGCAGGGATGAAATTCGCAAATACGCAGAGCTTTTGACCGCAAACCTTTATCGTATAAAGCGCGGGGACAGCTCGGTCACTGTTGAGGACTATTACGTTGACGGTTGCCCCACGGTAGAGATAAAGCTCGACCCGCTCAAAACGCCGCAGCAGAATTCGGCTGCGATGTTCAAGGAATATAACAAGCTCAAGACCGCCGAGACGCACCTCACGGCGCTTGTCGCCGAGGGCGAAAAGCAGCTTGACTACCTAAACAGCGTGCTCGATGAGCTTGAGCGAGCCGAGACTGAGCGCGACCTTGCCGATATCCGCCGTGAGCTATTGGAGACCGGCTACCTCAAAAAGCAAAAGGGCGCAAAACCCGATAAGTCTAAAAAGCAGGGTCCTCTGCGCTTTGTCTCGTCCGACGGTTTTGAAATTCTGGTCGGCCGCAGCAACAGCCAAAACGATGAGCTCACAACGAAGATTGCCCGCCGCACCGACATTTGGCTGCACACCAAGCAGGTGCACGGCAGCCATGTCATTATCTCCTGCGACGGACTTGAGCCGCCCGAGCGGACGATAGCCGAGGCAGCGTCTATTGCCGCCTACTATTCACAGGGCAGAGGCGGTGGCAAGACCGCCGTTGACTACACCATGGTGCGCTTTGTGCGCAAGCCGTCCGGCTCAATGCCCGGCAAGGTCGTGTACACCGACTACAGCACCGTAATGGCGCAGGCAGACGAAGCCCTGTGCGAAAAACTCAAAAATTAAACGGAGTGCAATCGCACTCCGTTTTCTTATCTTGCATCAATAAGATCCATTGCGGCGGCGAGCATGTCCGCAGCCTCGGCACGGCTGAGCGTGTCCTCCGTTGCCTCGTTGGCGCTTGCAATGCCGCAGGCGGTGAGATTAGCCGCCGATTGCGCTGCCCAGGTGGGAACGGCGTCGCCGACTTTGAGGTAGCTCACATCCGAAAGCCTGAGCGTGCGGTCGAGTATGACCATCGCCTCGGCACGGCTTATCTCCTTGTCCGCACCAAAGTAGCTGCCCTTGTCGGTGAGCTCACCCTTTACGATGCCCTGCATGACTGCGGTTGAGACATAGCTTTTGAGCCACGAGGGTATATCGTCGTCATCGGAAAAGCCGGTGCTAACAACGCCCGAGAGCAGGTCCGTACCCGTTGCCTCAAGGCAAAGACTCAGAAATTCGCCTCTTGTGAGGCTGCGCTCGGGCTCAAAATAATACTCGCCGCCGATGCATTTGCCGACGAATGCGCCGCATTCTGCAAGCTTCATCGCACTGCGAGCGCTCCCGCTTCCGACCATGTCGATGTAGCTGACATCGCTGTCGCACTTGACGAGTTTGATTATGACCGTTGCCTCCTGCGAGCGGTTGCCCTCGGCATCGATGGCCTTGTAGCCGAAGTAGTCCTTGCCGCGCTTGCCGTCGGCGGGGGTGTAGACGAAGCTGCCGTCGTCGTCAAGCTCGATGCTGCCCTTGACGGGCTTTGTGGTGATCTCGTAGCTCAGCGTGTCGCCGTCAGGGTCAACGGCTGCGAGTTGACCGCCGAAAGACACGCCTCTGTAGGTCTCAAACTCGAAGTTTTCGGCAATCGGAGCGGTGTTTTCGGCGCTGACGGGAGCAACCAGTCCGCCGCACAGCACACTGCACAGCGCAAGCGCCACAGCGGAAACAAGAATATTCTTTTTCACAGCAAAAATACCTCCGTAAAAATGTTTACGGAGGTATTTTGTGCGCCTGCAGGTTTTAATATTCAAGCGCTCGCTCAAAATGCGAGACCTTGAATTATTTAATTAGGATCTATGATTCTTCAATGTCCTTTATTGATTTGTGCTCGGCGTTTCGCCACTCCGTCCTACCATTTGCGCTGCGCCCCTGAACGACCGAGGCAGCAAGCGACGGGCTTGAAAAAATGTGATCTCGTGTAAACATCATATTCTCGTCTACTATGCCTTTTTTCAACAAGGAGCTGCGGAGCTTTTTTAGACTTTCCGACATGCTCGGAACGGTTGAGGAAGCGATTAAAGAACCTTTCATTACGGCGAAGCCATCGGCTACTATCAGACCTTTTGCATCTGCGCCCCTAGCTGTCTTGATGTAAAAATAGGGCTCAGCACGATCACTTGCTACGGCGGAGTCGTCTATAGTGTCAAACACCTTATAACCAAGTGTGTTTACAAGCAATTTTGCATTGCTGATAAATTCTTCAAGCATGGCCTCGTCATACTCGGATATGGATGAACAAGTCGGAACGGTGCTGTTTATAATACCGGCTCTGCCCGAGCTTTGAGCCAACAAGTAGAACTTGTTCTCAAGGTACTTGACATGCGCCTTGTTAAGCAGGTTGTCCTTGCTGATAACGGCAATACAATCACTCCAATACTCGGGATCTCTCAGGTGCTGCTTTAGCCTTGAATACATTCGCTCGGCTTCGCCGATATACACTGTGTCGGTGTTGTCATCGTTTTTTCCGAACAAGAAATAAACTCCGGTATTTTCGGCATCATCTCTTTGAGAAAATTCGGAAAGCTCGTTTCTTGAAATCTTATATACACGGCCATTCCAGTTAGACAGCTCGCACATGATCCGACCGTTCGGGTTGCCATCAAAAATATACATCTGTATCGTTTTACTAAAAGACATATTATCATCACCTAACAGACTGATTTTGACTATCTGTGACAAGTATAGCACAAAATGCATGGGCGTGCAATTGATGAACCAATATAGCATATAAAAAAACGCCCCGAGCGGGGCGTTTAGTCTTTCTTGTTCGTCAGGGCGATACCGATGAGGCTGCCGATGAGGACGATGGGGGCGAGGCGGACGAAGGTGAACTCGAATACGTGGAACGCTGCACCGAAAACGGCGGTCTCGGGGTCGGACCAGTCCCAGCCGAGATACGGACTGCCGACACAAAACAGCACCGCAAACCCGATGACCATCAGCGCCGCAAGCGTGGCGAACACCCAATGCAGCACCCTGCGCTTCGAGCAATTTTTCTGCGCAAGCTGTAGATTGATGACCTCCAGTTTTTCGCTTATTGCTTTCAATGTGTCAGCCTCCGCAGCCTCCGGCGCATCGCCGAGCAGGGTGCTCACGGAAGTCTCAAAAGCCTCCGACAGAGCTATCAGCAGATCCGCATCCGGCACGGACAAGCCCTGCTCCCATTTTGACACGGTCTGGCGCACGACATTGAGCTTGACGGCAAGCTCCTCCTGCGAAAGCCCCTTTGCCTTGCGCAGCCGTTTGATGTTTTCACTTAGCATAGTCTTCAACTTCCTTTCCTTGAAGCTGTTACTATTGTACGCGCAAGCTTGCATTGCATCAAGCAACGCATTTTAACATCAGCTCAGGGGACGAAAAAACTCTGCATGTCGGCGCGCTCAAGCTCTAGAAGCTTGAGCTTCTTATCGATGCCGCCCGCGTAGCCTGTCAAGCTGCCGTTTGCGCCGACGACGCGGTGGCAGGGGATGATGAGAGATATCTTATTATGCCCGACCGCACCGCCCACGGCCTGAGCGGACATGCGTGAAAGACCTTGCTTCTCGGCAAACTGCCGGGCAAGCTCGCCATAGGTCACGGTCTGACCGTAGGGTATCTGCAAAAGCAGCTCCCACACGGACTGCCGAAACGCCGAGCCGACAGGGTGCAGCGGTGGCGTGAAATCGGGCTCATTGCCCGCAAAGTACACATCGAGCCAGCGCTTTGCCTCGGTGAGTATCGGTGTTTCACGCTCAACGCGCTCGTCGGGCAAGTCATCGCCAAAATATTTTGCGCCGTCAAACCACAGACCGGTCAGCCCGATATCGTCGGCTGCCAATAAAATTCCGCCCAAAGGAGAACTGTAGTGCTGAATGTAAGTCATGTCCTTCACCTCGTCTTCGGCTTGTAATCCTTCATTTCGGGGATAGCACCGCCCGAGACCGCCCACAGGTACAGGCTTGCAACGCTGCAATAGGGGCTGAAGCGGCGGCGGTATTTTTCAAACAGCTTGCGGTCGATCCTGCGGTGATGGTACACCATGCGCAGCCCGCGCTGTATTGCAAGATCGTCGTAGCTGAAAACATCGGGGCGTTGGAGGCAAAACAGCAGGATCATTTCCGCCGTCCAAACGCCGATACCCTTCAGGGCACTCAGCTCACGGATGGCATCGGCATCACTCATGTGCTCCACGGCATCTAAGTCAAATGTGCCCGTGTGCACCCTTTCGGCAAAGTCCGTTATATATTCGGCCTTGCGGAAGGTCATACCCAGCGCTTGAAGCGCGGGAACACCGGCAGAAAGAATAGTCTCGGCGTTCACCTCGCCGAGCGCGTCCTGCATCCGCTGCCAGATAGTCGCCTGCGCCTTTGTGGATATCTGCTGGCCGATGATGTGGTGCACAACGGAGGAGAACAGATCTGCGTCCACGGCCCTTTCGATATGCCCGATGCGGTCGATGATCTCGCACAGGCGCCTATCCTTTTGCCGCAGGTAGTTTATCTCCGTTTCACCATATTCAAAATACATCTTGTTCACCGTCCTAGGAATAAAAAAAGAACCTGCCGAAAACGACAGGTTCTTTTTTTGGTGCGAGAGAGGAGACTTGAACTCCCACGTCGGTTGACACACGCCCCTCAAACGTGCCTGTCTACCTGTTCCAGCACTCTCGCATATCCCAATTAAGGGCAAGAGTTATTATAGCAGAGAAAACGCGAATGTCAAGGATTAATTTTATGTTTTTTGTTCTTTTCAAGATATATGCCGACATATACGACGGCCATTATGAGCACCGCAAGCATGAGCTCGCCGCCTATGCGGGGCTGAACAAGGTAGTGACGAGAGAAATATGCATAGTAGCAGTGCAGCGAAGCAAGCTCACAGAGCACGGGCATGACAGCAAAGCGCAGATCTGAAACGGCAAGAACTATGCACAGCATGCCGCCTGCAAAGAAATAGCGGTCATGCATGTGTGGCAGCAGAAACGGAATGCCGACAGCCAGCAACACCGCCATGCCGAAAATGACGCGATCATCAAGTTTTTTGCGATCGATTATCGCTATGGCAAATACGATAAACATGAACACGAATGCGGCGACGACGAGCAGCGTCGACCACATCTCGGTGTTCTCGCCCCACTGGTACATCGAGGTGAGGGAAGGGGCATTGTAGTTCATCGCATCGCCCACCGTGCCCGCCTGCGTAAGATACAGCGTCAGCGTATCCCAAAGCGGCCTGCCTGCGATAACTGCGGGCAGCATCATGACGAGATACGCAGCGGGGAAGATGAACAGGTGTTTAAATTTTATCTTCTTTGCGACGAGCAGCACGAAGAATATCGGCATAACGAACACTGCCTGAAGCTTAAACGCAAATGAGGCGGTAATGCTCACCATTGCGCCCACAGGCTTATCGCTCAGTGCAAGGTAGACGGCGTAGACTGCAAAGAAGGTATAGATGCTGTCGCACTGCGCCCAGTATGCGCCGTTTAGTATCACTGTGGGGAACAACAGCACGGCAAAGAAGCAGATGATGAGCCTCAGGCGGCCATTTATAAACCTTGAGCAAAGCTTCATGCACGCCCATGCAAGCAGCACATCAAAAACGATAGACAAAAGCTTTATAAGATAAAGCTTGCTTATATCCAGATAGGAAAACAGCGCAAGGAAATACAGATACGGCAGGTTGTAGTTACCAACCGAGAGCCCCAGCGCCTTAAATCCCTCGTGCTCACGGAAAAACTCCGTCCATGGTGCAAGGAAGGTTTGGTAATCGCCACTTTCAAAGTCGAGCAAAAAGTAGCGGATGACGACCGCACCGGCCATAAAAAGAAAGGCAAAAATGAGGTGAGCGGTGTTTTTGAAAAGTCCCTCGCGCCAAAGCAGGAGCATCCCAAGCACGAATATGAGCAGCATCGATATCGTTACAAAAGCATTCATAAGCAGTCAAATCTCACAAAAAAACGGCGGAAGCTTATAGCAACCGCCGAAAAAACCACATTTCACAAAATATTTCTTGACATAGCTATATATACAATGATAAAATAACTTGCTATGTTATCTTGTGCTGTAAACGCTGGCATCCCATTGTTTACGAGTACAATATATCATCAACCGAAAGCAAATACAACACCGACTTTCTCAAAAGAAACAACTTAGCCGGGTGTTCTCAATTACGATTAAGGAGTGTGCACGAATGCCAAAAGATGTTCTCTACGGCAAAACTCTAAGAAAGAGCTTTGCAAGATACGAAGAGATCCAGGACATGCCCAACCTGCTGGAGATTCAGAAGAAGTCATACAAGTGGTTTCTGGAGACCGGCCTGCGTGAAGTTTTCAGAGATACCGATGCGGTCACCGACTACAGCGGTAAGCTTGAGCTCAGCTTCGTTGACTATTCCATGGACGAAAAGCCCAAGTACAACGAGGAAGAGTGTAAGGCAAGAGACGCAACATACGCCGCACCCTTGAAGGTCAGCGTTCGTCTGCGCAATCTCGAAACCGAGGAGATCAAGGAGCAGGAGATCTTCATGGGCGACTTCCCGCTCATGACCGCGGGCGGCACCTTTATCATCAACGGTGCTGAGCGTGTCATCGTCTCGCAGATCGTACGTTCCCCCGGCGTGTACTATGATAAGACCACCGACCGCAGCATGACCAGCCTCTACGCTGCGACCGTTATCCCTTATCACGGCGCATGGCTCGAGTATGAGACCGATGCAAACGACGTGTTCTATGTCCGCATCGATAAAAACCGCAAGCTGCCCATCACATGGTTCCTCAAGGCCATGGGCAAGTACGATGCAAACAAGCCCGAGACCTGGCTGTCCTGCACTCCCGACCCCATTGTCGGCGCCGTCACTAATGATCGCATCAAGGAGATCTTCGGCGAGGACGAGCGCATCGTGAACACCATTGATAGGGACACCACCACCAGCCGCGACGAGTGCCTTATCGAGATATACAGAAAGCTGCGCCCCGGCGATCCCCCGACGGTGGAAAGCGCCGAGTCCCTGCTTGACGGCTTGTTCTTCGACCGCCGCCGCTACGATATTTCCAATGTCGGCCGCTATAAGTTCAACAAGAAGCTTGCGCTTCGCAGCCGCATTGTCGGCTTTGAGCTTGCAATGCCCGTTGCCGATGAGCGCACCGGCGAGATAATCGCAGATGCAGGCGAGGTCATCTCACGTGAGAAGGCCGAGCTTATCGACAGAGCCGATGTAAACGATGTTTACCTCAATGTTGACGGCAAGACCGTGCGCGTGTTCTCCAACGGCATGGTGCATCTTGATAACTATGTCGACTTTGACCCCATGGAGCTCGGCATCAAGGAGAAGGTCAGAGGCATCGTTCTCAAACAGCTTCTCGAGCAGTACGAGGGCGAGGCTCTCAAGGCTGCTATCGCCGAGAACATCGATGTTCTTATCCCCAAGCACATCGTTGTTGACGATATGTTTGCTTCCGTAAACTACCTTAACTGCCTTGCCCACGGCATCGGCACCAAGGACGATATCGACCACCTCGGCAACCGCCGCGTCCGCTGCGTAGGCGAGCTTCTGCAGAACCAGTTCCGTATTGGCTTCAGCCGCATGGAACGCGTTATTCGCGAGCGCATGACCCTGCAGGATCTTGACATCGTTACCCCGCAGAGCCTTATAAATATCCGTCCCGTGACAGCAGCTATCAAGGAGTTCTTCGGCTCCTCACCGCTAAGCCAGTTCATGGATCAGACAAACCCCCTGTCCGAGCTTACGCATAAGCGCCGTATGTCGGCTCTCGGCCCCGGCGGTCTTTCCAGAGAAAGAGCCTCCTTCGATGTCCGAGACGTACACTACAGCCACTATGGCCGTCTGTGCCCCATCGAGACTCCCGAAGGTCCTAACATCGGCCTTATCTCTTACCTTGCATCCTACGCCCGCGCAAATGAGTACGGCTTCCTTGTAGCACCCTTCCAGAAGGTCGAGAAGGGCACCTGCCGCGTCACCGACGAGATCGAGTACATGACCGCAGATGTTGAGGATAACTACATTGTCGCTCCTGCGACCGAGCCCCGCGACGAGAACGGCTGCCTAATAAACAAGCGTATCACCTGCCGTCACCGTGACGAGATCATCGAGGTCGACCGTGAGCGCGTCGATTATATCGATATCAGCCCCCGCATGATGGTATCCATTGCAACAGCAATGATCCCGTTCCTCGAAAACGACGACGCAAACCGTGCTCTGATGGGCGCGAACATGCAGCGTCAGGCAGTTCCCCTTATGACCACCCAGGCACCTATCGTCGCCACCGGCATCGAGCACAAGTGTGCTGTCGACTCCGGCGTCGTAGTCCTGGCTGAGGGCGACGGCGAGATCGTCCGCTCCGATGCTCAGAATGTCACCGTTAAGTACGACAGCGGCGAGATAAAGAACTACAAGCTTATAAAATTTGCCCGTAGCAACCAGGGCACCTGCGTAAACCAGCGCCCCATCGTCTCCCTCGGCGACCGTGTCCATGAGGGTGATGTCATTGCCGACGGTCCGAGCACCAGCCAGGGCGAGATCTCCCTCGGCAAGAACATCCTCGTCGGCTTCATGACATGGGAAGGCTACAACTACGAGGACGCTATCCTTATAAACGAGCGCCTTGTTATGGACGATGTCTTTACCTCTATCCATATCGAGGAGTACGAGTGCGACGCACGAGACACCAAGCTCGGACCCGAGGAGATCACCCGTGATATCCCCGGTGTCGGCGACGATGCACTCAAATATCTTGACGAGCGCGGCATCATCACCGTTGGCGCAGAGGTGCATGCCGGTGATATCCTTGTCGGCAAGGTCACCCCGAAGGGCGAGACTGACCTCACCGCTGAGGAGAGGCTGCTTCGCGCGATCTTCGGCGAGAAGGCAAGAGAAGTCCGCGACACCTCGCTCAAAGTCCCCCATGGCGAGAGCGGCATCATCGTTGATGTTAAGCGCTTTACCCGTGAAAACGGCGACGAGATGAGCCCCGGCGTAAACGAAGTCGTGAGAGTTTATATTGCACAGAAGCGCAAGATCTCCGTCGGCGACAAGATGGCCGGCCGCCACGGCAACAAGGGCGTTGTTTCCCGCATCCTGCCCCGTGAGGATATGCCTTATCTGCCCGACGGCACTCCGCTTGACATAGTCCTTAATCCTTTGGGCGTTCCGTCCCGTATGAATATCGGTCAGGTTCTTGAAGTTCACCTCGGCTACGCTGCACAGGCTCTCGGCTGGAAGGTCGCAACACCTATCTTCAACGGCGCAAACGAGAAGACCATCCGTGACACCCTGCGTCAGGCGGGCCTGCGCGAGGACGGCAAGAGCGAGCTGTATGACGGCCGCACCGGCGAAAAGTTCGACAACGATGTCACCGTCGGTTGGGTCTACTTCCTCAAGCTGCACCACCTCGTTGACGATAAGATCCATGCCCGTTCCACCGGCCCCTACAGCCTTGTTACCCAGCAGCCTCTCGGCGGCAAGGCGCAGTTCGGCGGCCAGCGTTTCGGCGAAATGGAGGTTTGGGCGCTGGAAGCATACGGCGCAGCCTACACCCTGCAGGAGATACTCACCGTCAAGTCCGACGATGTCACCGGCCGTGTCCGCACTTACGAGAGCATCGTCAAGGGCAACAACATCCCGCAGCCCGGCGTTCCCGAGTCGTTCAAGGTTCTTGTCAAGGAGCTTCAGTCTCTGTGTCTCGATGTCCGCGTTCTTGATAAGAACGGCGATGAGATAGAGCTCAAGGACGACGATGAGGATGAGTTCATCCCCGGCGTGAAGGACGAGATGTTCGAGAGCTTCACGAACGATGACGAGATAACCGCCGAGGGCTACACCATCGAGGATATCCCCGAGCAGGACGATGAAGATTTTAATTTCGATTCTGATGATTACAGCGAGGAGGATGAATAATAATGAGCTACACACCGTTTGACGCCATCAAAATAGGCATTGCCTCCCCTGAAATGATTCTTTCCTGGTCGTCCGGCGAGGTCACCAAGCCCGAGACCATCAACTACCGCACCCTCAAGCCAGAGCGTGACGGCCTGTTCTGCGAGCGCATTTTCGGACCGACCAAGGACTGGGAGTGCCACTGCGGCAAGTACAAGAAGATCCGTTACAAGGGCAAAATCTGCGACCGCTGCGGCGTTGAAGTCACCAAGAGCAAGGTGCGCCGTGAGCGTATGGGTCACATCGAGCTCGCCGCTCCCGTGTCCCATATCTGGTACTTCAAGGGCATACCCAGTCGCATGGGCCTGCTGCTCGACCTCACCCCGAGGATCCTCGAGAAGGTTCTGTACTTTGCAAATTATATAGTTACTGACCCCGGCTTCACGCCGCTGGAAAAGTGCCAGATACTCACCGAGAAAGAGTACCGCGACATGCGTGAGAAGTACGAGGATGACTTTGACGCAGGCATGGGCGCAGAGGCTATCAAGAAGCTTTTGCAGCAGATCGACTGCGAGAAACTCTCGGCCGAGCTGCGCGAGGAGCTGCAGAACGCCTCCGGTCAGAAGAAGGCGAAGCTCGTCAAGCGCCTCGAGGTCGTCGAAGCGTTCAGACAGAGCGGCAATAAGCCCGAGTGGATGATAATCGACATTCTGCCAGTTATCCCGCCCGAGATCCGCCCCATGGTCCAGCTCGACGGCGGCCGCTTTGCAACGAGCGACCTTAACGACCTGTACCGCAGAGTCATTAACCGCAATAACCGTCTCAAGAGACTTATCCAGCTCAACGCACCTGACATCATAGTCCGCAACGAAAAGCGCATGCTCCAGGAAGCAGTTGACGCACTTATCGATAACGGCCGCCGCGGCCGCCCCGTCACCGGTGCAAACTCCCGCGCGCTCAAGTCGCTTTCCGATATGCTCAAGGGCAAGCAGGGACGCTTCCGTCAAAACCTGCTTGGCAAGCGCGTTGACTATTCCGGCCGTTCCGTTATCGTTGTCGGCCCCGACCTCAAGATCTATCAGTGCGGCGTTCCCAAGGAAATGGCCATTGAGCTGTTCCGCCCGTTCGTAATGAAGAAGCTCGTTGAGGACGGCGTTGCAAACAACATCAAGTCCGCAAAGAAGATGGTCGACAAGCAGCGCACCGAGGTTTGGGACGCTCTTGAAGTTGTCATCAAGGAGCACCCGGTTCTGCTCAACCGTGCACCTACGCTGCACCGTCTGGGCATTCAGGCGTTCGAGCCCATCTTGGTTGAGGGTCGTGCTCTTAAGCTGCACCCGCTGGTATGTACCGCATATAACGCCGACTTTGACGGCGACCAGATGGCTATCCATGTACCTCTGTCTGCAGAGGCACAGGCCGAGGCAAGAATACTCATGCTCTCGGCAAATAACCTCCTGCGTCCGCAGGACGGCCACCCCGTAACCGTGCCTACTCAGGATATGATCCTCGGTTCCTACTACCTTACCATGAAGCGCATCGGCAAGGCAGAGAAGGGCGCAGAGAATGTCCGCATTGACGAGCCTGGCGACACCGAGTACATGAAGGGCGAGATAGTTGACGGCGACGAGTTTGTTGCCGCACAGGAGAAGGCCGAGGCCGAGGGTACGACCGCTCCTACCTACAAGCCCCTGCTTTGCTACCGTGACTCCAACGAGGCGGTCATGGCATACAGTCAGGGTGAGGTCGGCCTGCACGCACCCATCCTAGTAAGAGTTACCAAGACCATCGACGGCGTTGAGAAGTCCAAGATTATCGAGAGCACCGTCGGCCGCATAATCTTCAATGAGAACATTCCGCAGGATCTGGGATATGTTGACCGCACCGATCCCAAGACCATGTTCGATCACGAGATCGGCTTCCAGGTCGGCAAGAAGCAACTGGGCAATATCATTGACCGCTGCATCAAGAAGCACGGCTTCACCATTTCTGCCGAAGTTCTCGACAGCATCAAGGCAATGGGCTACAAGTACTCTACCAAGGGCGCTATCACAATCTCCATCGCCGACATGACCGTGCCTGAGGCGAAGCAGACCCTAATAAGCGAGACTGAGGAGAAGGTCATCAAGATCGAGCGTCAGTTCAAGCGCGGCTTTATTACCGATGACGAGCGTTACCGCCTCGTTGTCTCCGAGTGGGAAAAGACCACCAAGGATGTCACCGCTGCACTTCAGAACTGCCTTGACACCTACAATCCTATCTACATGATGGCGAACTCCGGCGCTCGTGGTTCTATGAACCAGATCCGTCAGCTTGCCGGTATGCGTGGCCTTATGGCTAACACCTCCGGTAAGACCATCGAGATACCAATCAAGGCAAACTTCCGTGAAGGCCTTTCCGTTCTGGAGTACTTCATCTCCTCCAGAGGTGCACGAAAGGGTCTTGCCGATACCGCACTTCGTACCGCAGACTCCGGTTACCTTACCCGCCGTATGGTCGATGTCTGCCAGGATGTCATCATCCGTGAGCCCGACTGCGGCACCACCGAGGGCGTATGGATGAGCGAGGTCGTCGACAAGGGACAGGTCGTCCAGTCCTTCGGCACCAGCATCCACGGCCGCTTCCCGGCAGTTCCCGTTTGCGATCCCGCAACCGGCGAGGTCCTGTTTGATACCGACCATATGCTTATGCCCGAGGATGCGGAAGTCCTCGAAGCACACGGCATAAAGGCCGTCAAGATCCGCAGCGTTCTGTCCTGCGAAGCTCGCACCGGCGTCTGCGCAAAGTGCTACGGCATCAACCTTGCCATCGGCAAGCCCGTCAACGCAGGCGAGGCAGTCGGCGTTATCGCTGCTCAGTCCATCGGCGAACCTGGCACTCAGCTTACCATGCGTACCTTCCACACCGGCGGTGTCGCAGGTGACGATATCACCCAGGGCCTGCCCCGTGTCGAAGAGCTGTTCGAGGCACGCAAGCCCAAGAAGATGGCTGTCCTTTCCGAGATCTCCGGCACTGTCAGCATCGAGGAGACAAAGAAGGGCACACTGTTTGCAATAAGCGTTACAAACGAGGACGAGAGCGATACCAAGGTATACACCGTTCCTCACTCGGCCGGTATCCTCGTCAAGAACGGCGACCATGTCGACAAGGGTCAGGAACTTACCAGCGGCGCACTCAGCCCGCATGATGTTCTGCGCATCCGCGGCATAGACGACGATGAGTTCGGCCGTCTCGGCGTGCGCAACTACATCATACAGGAGGTCCAGAAGGTCTACCGTCAGCAGGGCGTTGATATCAACGATAAGCATATTGAGATCATCGTTCGTCAGATGATGCGCAAGGTCAAAATCGAGGAGTCCGGCAGCACCGACCTGCTCAGCGGTGCAACTGTCGATATCGGCGAGCTCAAGGCAGCAAACCGCAAGATTGACGAGCGCATCGCGGCAGGTGAGGAGGGACTTACCAAGGCCACCTACACCCAACTTCTCATGGGTATCACCAAGGCATCCCTTGCAACGGAAAGCTTCCTGTCGGCAGCCTCCTTCCAGGAGACCACCAAGGTTCTTACCGAAGCTGCCATCAAGGGCAAGGTCGACCACCTCGTCGGCCTCAAGGAGAATGTCATCATCGGCAAGCTTATCCCCGCAGGCAGCGGCCTTGCAATGTACCGCGAGTTCGAGGAAAAGACCGATGAGACCGCAGCCGACGAAGCCGAGAGCTTCGTTGACCTGTCTGCACTTGTCGGACGCACCAACGCACTTTAATAAACCTAAAAACTGCTGTACCCTCGGGTACAGCAGTTTTTGCCCGTCAATACATCCAATTACGGCGGCAGTTTGTTGTATAATACGGCATATCATGCGGCTATCAACTCATGTAGTATATTATAATTATAATGTATAGGCGGGATAGCGACGGCAAAGAAAATGAATAGCATTAGCCGTGTGTCTGCCGCCCATATGCGGCAGTTTTGACATTTAGACAAGAAAAACTGAAAAAGCAAACTGTATTTTGTGTAAAAAATTCTTGACTAAATTTGTGTAATTTGCTAAAATATCAATCTGTGTGGGGTCACTATGCCCAAAAGGGGCTGACCCACCGAAAATCCTTGATATTCAAGGAAATTTTTGAAGAAAGGAGAAATGAAAATTGCCTACCTTTAACCAGCTGGTAAGAAAAGGCAGAGAGAAGGTTACCTACAAGTCAAATTCTCCCGCAATGCAGAAGGGCCTGAATACCCTGAAGAACCGTGAGACCGACCTGAGCGCACCTCAGAAGAGAGGCGTCTGCACCGCAGTCCGTACCTCTACTCCTAAAAAGCCGAACTCCGCTCTGCGTAAAATTGCCCGTGTCCGCCTGACCAATGGCTACGAAGTTACCGCTTACATTCCCGGTGTCGGCCACAACCTCCAGGAGCACAGCGTCGTCATGATCCGCGGCGGACGTGTAAAGGACCTCCCCGGTGTCCGTTACCACATCATCCGTGGTACCCTCGATGCACAGGGCGTTTCCGGTCGTATGCAGGCCCGCAGTAAGTACGGTGCAAAGAGACCCAAGGCCTCGAAGAAGTAATCAACCAACAGCAAAAATTTTGCCCTGTTGTTTATCATAATTTTGATAACCTCGGGGCGCAGACGGAAAGCGAGAAGTCTTTCCGAGTACCTGTGAAGTCATTTTTTAATGAAGGAGGGAAGCAAAGTGCCCAGAAGAGGTAATGTTCCCAAAAGAGAGATTTTACCCGATCCTATGTACAATAGCGTTCTGGTGACCAAGCTCATCAATGCTATTATGCTGGACGGCAAAAAGGGTGTTGCTCAGAAGGTCGTTTACGACGCTTTTGACATCATCAAGGAGAAGACCGGCAAGGAGCCCCTTGAGGCCTTCACCGAGGCAATGAACAACATTATGCCCAGCCTGGAAGTCAAGGCTCGCCGTGTCGGCGGTGCTACCTACCAGGTTCCTATCGAAGTAAGACCTGCCCGCCGTCAGACACTCGGCCTTCGTTGGCTCGTCGGCTACGCCCGCAAGCGTGGCGAGAAGACCATGAAGGAGCGTCTCGCAGGCGAGATCATGGATGCATGCAACAATCTCGGTGCCTCCGTCAAGAAGCGTGAGGATACCCACAAGATGGCAGATTCCAACAAGGCATTCGCACACTTCAGATGGTAATCTGAACAGGAGTATTTTATGCCCAGAGAATATTCACTCGAAAAAACCAGAA
>SAMEA3663283__coassemble_879_pt1 | contig 32569 bp, 31 predicted proteins | sample SAMEA3663283__metabat2_low_PE_027 | metagenome-assembled genome bin SAMEA3663283 (sample SAMEA3663283) | pig gut metagenome | biome: pig gut; feature: pig-associated habitat; material: faeces | place: China | collected 2013 | reverse complement strand
CAGGGAGTTCTACGGAGATTTCAGCACCGAGCTTGAGGAGGCCGAAAAGGCTCTCGAGGGCGTGCGCATCAAGGTTCCCGATGAGCTCAGCGACGAATACTGCGATGTCTGCGGCAAGCAGATGGTCGTAAAATCCGGCAAATTCGGCCGCTTCCTTGCATGCCCTGCGTATCCCGAGTGCAGCTTTACAAAGCCGCTTGTCATCGAGATGCCCGGAAAATGCCCTAAGTGCGGCAGCAGGATACTCAAGCGTACCTCCAAAAAAGGCTACACATTCTACGCCTGCGAGCGCGGCGCAGACTGCGGCTTCATGACATGGTATGTACCAACCAAGGACTACTGCCCGAGCTGCGGCAAGACCCTGTTCAAGCCCAGCGGTAAGGGACAGAAGAAAGCCTTCTGCATCAACGAGGAATGCTCGGAATTCGTCCCCGAGGAGAAGCGGGGCTATAAGAAAAAGACGGCGGCAAAGTCTGACGACAAAAAGCCCGCCGCAAAGAAAAAGACCAGTACAAAGAAAGCTAAGGAATAAGCATTTATGAAAAAAGTCACGGTACTCGGCGCCGGACTTGCAGGCTGCGAATGTGCATGGCAGCTTGCAAAGCGGGGCATCGAGGTAAGGCTTTATGAGATGAAGCCAAATAAGATGACCCCGGCGCACACATCGGAATATTTTGCCGAGCTCGTGTGCTCAAACTCCCTGCGCAGCGACGAGCTTACAAATGCCGTCGGTCTTTTAAAGGCGGAGATGCGAAAAATGGGCTCGCTCATAATGGAAAGTGCCGACAGTAACCGTGTCGCCGCCGGAGGTGCGCTTGCCGTTGACCGTGAGGGCTTTTCAAGGTATATAACCGATAAGATCAAGTCCTGCCCGAATATTGAGCTTGTATCCGAGGAAGCAACAGATTTCCCCGAGGGCGAGCTTGTTGTGGCGACCGGTCCTCTCACAAGCGACGCGCTTGCCGAGAAGCTAGAAAAGCTATGCAGCTGTACGGGACTGCACTTTTACGATGCCGTCGCCCCCATCGTTACGCTTGAGAGCGTCGACATGGACAGCGCGTTTTTCGCCTCCCGCTACGATAAGGGCACAGCTGATTATGTAAACTGCCCGATGAATGAGGAGGAGTACAAGGCGTTCGTAAAGGAGCTTGCCTCGGCAAAGGAGGCACCCGTCCACGGCTTTGACGACGGCGGAGTGTTTGAAGGCTGCATGCCTGTTGAGGTCATGGCGCGCCGCGGCGAGGAGACGCTGCGCTTCGGCCCTCTGAAGCCCGTCGGCCTGCGTGACCCGAGAACGGGCAAGGATAACTACGCAGTTGTTCAGCTCCGGCGGGATAACGCCGACGGCACGATTTATAACCTTGTCGGCTTCCAGACGCACCTGACTTGGGGCGAGCAAAAACGCGTGTTTTCCATGATACCGGCGCTCAGGAATGCCGAGTTTGTCCGCTACGGTGTCATGCACCGCAATACATATCTTAATTCGCCGCATCTGCTCGACCGCTATTACAGGCTAAAGTCAGACCCGCGCATCAGCTTTGCCGGACAGATGACCGGCGTTGAGGGCTATGTTGAGTCTGCTGCCTCCGGCATGCTCGTCGGCATCGAAACTGCCGCAAGGCTTTTGGAGCTTGAGCCGGTGAATTTCCCGCAGGAGACTGCGATCGGCGCGCTGGGACTGTACATTTCCGGCGGCAGCGTCGGCGACTTCCAGCCGATGAATATCAACTTCGGCATCATGACCCCACTCGGCTATCGCGTTAAGGGCAAGAGAAACAAGAATGCGGAGATATCCGCAAGATCGCTTAAAATTATAGATGAACTGATGGACAAGGAGGTCTTCTGCCGTGAAGATAATCGTTGACGCAATGGGCGGCGATAACGCACCGGAAGCCATAGTAAAGGGAGCGGTTCTCGCAAGAGACAGATTGGGCGTTGAGCTTTGCCTCGTAGGCCGCAAGGACGATATAGAAAGATGCCTTGAGGGCGTTGACCGCAATGGCTTGAGCATTGTTGACACGCCCGAGGTCATCACGATGCACGACGACCCCAGTACCGCAGTCCGCCGCAAGAAAAATTCGTCCATGGCAGTTGGACTTACCATGCTCAAAGACGGAGAGGGCGACGCAATGGTCTCGGCAGGCTCAACGGGAGCACTGCTCACCGGTGCAACGCTTATCGTCAAGCGCGTCCACGGTGTTCGCCGTGCGGCAATGGCACCTGTGTTCCCGAGCAACGAAAACGGCCTCATGCTCATTGACTGCGGCGCGAATGCCGAGTGCACACCAGAGTATCTTCTCCAGTTTGGCTACATGGGCAGCTTCTATGCAAAGCGCATCATGAACATCGATAACCCCCGCGTCGGACTTCTCAATATCGGAGTTGAGGAGACCAAGGGCGGCGAGCTCCAGCACGAGACGTACAAGCTCTTGAAGGCCGCAAACGACGCAGGCAGGATAAACTTTGTCGGCAATGTCGAGGCAAGCACTATGCTTTTAGGCGGCGTTGATGTCGTTGTTGCAGATGGCTTTTCGGGCAATATCGCCCTCAAGACCGCAGAGGGCGTTGCAAAGTGGCTGTTTACCGAGATTAAGGGCGTCCTTAAGAAAAGCCCCAAGAACATGCTCGCAGCTGCGATGATCAAGAAGGATATAAAGGGTGTTGCCAAAAGGATGGATCCCAACGAGGTCGGCGGAACTGCGCTTCTGGGCATCTCCAAGCCCGTTATCAAGGCCCACGGCTCGTCCGGCGACGAGGCGTTTTTCGCCGCCATCCGTCAGGCAATGAATTTTGCCGCGTCGGGCATGATAGATGATATCGTTAAGAATGTTGAATATATGCGTATCTCAGAGGAAGCGTAAAATTGAAAGAGCTTGAGAAAAAATTAAACTACACATTTAAAAACAGTGAGCTTTTGAAAAACGCGCTCACCCACAGCTCGTACGCAAACGAGAACAGGGCAGAGGGTATTTCCAGCAATGAACGTCTTGAGTTTTTGGGTGACTCGGTGCTCGGCTTTGTAACTGCAAAACACCTGTATTCCATGCAGCCCACGCTGTCCGAGGGTAAAATGACGAGGCTGCGTGCCGAGCTTGTGTGTGAGCAGAGCCTGCACGGCGTTGCACTTGACCTTGACTTAGGCAGGTATCTGCGCATGGGTCACGGTGAGGAAAAAAATGGCGGCAGAACAAGACCGTCTATTCTCGCAGACGCTGTCGAGGCGGTCATCGCCGCAATGTTTCTTGACGGCGGTATCGCTGCACCCGAAGGCTTCATTGAGCGCATGATCCTAAGCCCCGAGAGCATCGAGGCGCACCACGCGGCCGATTACAAGACAGAGCTTCAGGAGCTTGTACAGCAAAAGAGCGGTCAGGTGCTCACATATGCGCCCACCGGTGAGTCGGGTCCCGACCACGCAAAGGTATTCTCCGCGAGCGTCAGCCTCAACGGCGAGGTCATCGGCGAGGGCAGCGGCAGGACAAAGAAGGAGGCCGAGCAGGCAGCAGCCTGTCAGGCATTGAAGAAGCTAAATAAATGACAGCAAGAAACAGTATCATACCCGTTTTCGTGCCGCACCTCGGCTGCCCGAACGACTGCGTGTTCTGCAATCAGAGACGCATTTCCGGCCACACCGAGCCCGCAACGGCACAAACGGTCAGAACCGCAATAGAGAACGCAGCCGCCTTGCCCCCTAAAGGGGCAAAGCGGCAGTTGGCGTTTTATGGAGGAAGCTTCACGGCCATACCCGTGGCCGAGCAAACGGCACTTTTTGAGGCTGCAAAGCCCTATCTTGACGATGGCACGATAAGCTCAATCAGGCTCTCGACCCGCCCGGATGCGATAGATGCCGAAACGCTCGTGAGGCTCAAAAAATACTCCGTGCAGACGGTGGAGCTCGGCGCGCAGTCACTGTGCGATAAGGTGCTTTGGCTCAGTAACCGCGGCCACACCGCAAAAGAGGTCGAGGACGCAGCGAGACTTGTAAAGCAGGCGGGCTTTGAGCTCATCCTGCAAATGATGACGGGCCTTCCCGGCGATACGGACGAAAGCTGCGTTGAGACGGCAAAAAAGATAATTGCCCTGCGCCCCGATGGCGTGAGGATCTACCCCACGGTCATCGTGCGGGACACCGAGCTTTACGACATGTGGAAGGCAGGAACCTACAAGGAGCACACCGTTTCCGATGCTGTGCGGGTGTGCGCAAAGATAACGAGGTTGTTTGACGAAGCGGGCATCCCAATCATCCGCATGGGGCTGAACCCGACCGAGGACCTCTCCGGCGGCGACGCTGTGGGCGGGGCGTATCACCCTGCACTGGGCGAGCTCGTGCGATCGCGCATGATGCTTGATAAGGCGGTGCAGCTTCTAGACGGCATTGAACCAGATAAGCATGTCGTCCTCGGTGTTAACAGATCCGATGTGTCTAAAATGATAGGCCAGCACCGCTGCAATGCGGAGGCGCTTAAGTCGCAATTTAAGCTAAAGTCTATTAAAATTATGCAGACCGACATAAATTCGGGCGAAATTAAGCTGCTTAGCCTTGATTAAGGCGGTAAGATGTTATAAAATATAACGACATTTTGAATAGAGGTAGAGCATTTGTACTTAAAAGCACTGGAAATTCAGGGGTTCAAGTCCTTTCCGGACAAGACCAGAATTACATTTGAAAAGGATATAACCGCGATAGTCGGCCCAAACGGCTCGGGCAAATCTAATATTTCCGACGCCATACTGTGGGTAATGGGCGAGCAGCGCTCCAAAACTCTGCGCGGCGGCAAGATGGAGGATGTTATCTTCGGCGGCACGGAGAAGAGGGGCGCACTGGGCTTTGCGCAGGTCTCGCTCATCATCGATAACTCTGAGCACATTTTTGACTGCGACAATACCGAACTCATGTTGACCCGCCGCTATTACCGCAGCGGCGACAGCGAGTATTACATAAACCGTGAGGCTGTGCGCCTTAAGGATATCAACAGCCTGCTCATGGACACGGGCCTGGGCAGAGACGGCTACTCCATCATCGGTCAGGGCAGAATTGCCGAGATCGTGTCGAGCAAAAGCTCCGAGCGCCGAGAGGTATTCGAGGAAGCCGCAGGCATATCCCGCTACCGCAGCCGCAAGGAGGAGTCCGAGCGCAAGCTTCAGAAAACGGAAGAGAACCTTCTGCGCATAAACGATAAGATAGATGAGCTCGAGCTTCAGGTCGAGCCCTTAAAGCGCCAGTCCGAGACTGCAAAGAAATATCTCGTCCTGCGTGATGAACTGAGACTTCGCGAGATATCCGTGTGGATGGCAAGCTTGGAAAAACTGAGGTCGCAGGCAGTAGCCATAAGCCGCGACTATGAAAATGCGGTACGTGATCTTGATAACGCAAACCGCAGTCTGGAGGCGCTGTACGCCTCGTCGGGCAACATCTCCGAGCGTATGCGCCAAAAGGATGTCGAGGCCGAGAGTGCCAGAGCCCGCCTTTCGCAGACAGAGGGCAGAGCTGCCGAGTGCGACTCGGAGGCCGCTGGACTGAAAGCCGGCATTGCAAGCAGCATCGAGGCTGCCGAACGCATGAAAAAAGACATTGCCGAGGCGGAGACCCGTGTCGGCGAGATAAGCGCGCAGATAGAGGAAAACAACGCGACGATCGCCAAGATCGCAGCAGTTCTCAAGGAACTTGACGAAAAGCTCAAGAGCAATAACAACGTTCTCGAGGGAGCTCGCATGAAGTTGTCGAGCCGTGAAACGGCGGCAGAGCAGCTGCGTGAAAAGGTGAACCGCCTGAGCGTCGACTGCCGCAGCCTGGACGCAAGAATCCACATGCTTTCCGAGATGGAAAAGGAGTATGAGGGCTTTTCCAAGGCGGTTAAGGCCGTTATGCGTGAATCTGCCCGCGGCAACATAAGCGGCGTTCACGGCCCGGTTGCAAATCTCGTTAAGGCCGACAATGAGTGCGCTCTTGCCATCGAGACCGCTCTCGGCGCTGCGATGCAGAATATCGTCATCGACACGCAGAACGACGGCCGCAAGGCCATAGAAATGCTGAAGCGCCTCGACTCCGGCCGCGCTACCTTCCTGCCGGTGGACACCGTTCGCGGCGGCGTTATGAAGGACGCGCCCGTGAACGACCCGGGCTTTGTCGGCGTGGCATATGACCTTGTGCATTTTGACCCGAAGTACGACGGAATTTTCGCAAGTCTGCTCGGCAGAACGGTAGTCGCCGAAACGCTTGCCGATGCCGTGCGCATGTCAAAGGAAAACGGCAACCGTTTGCGTATCGTAAGCCTTGACGGCCAGCTCATAAACGCCGGCGGCTCCATGACCGGCGGCAGCGCCGCAAAGGGCACGGGCATTCTCTCAAGGGCAAACGAGCTCACGGAGCTCAAAAAACGCAGAGTGAAGCTCGAAACTGACTATAATAACGCAAGTGCCGAGCTTGATAAGGCCAGAAACACACTTGCGGGTCTGCGGTATGAGCTTGACATGGCGCTTGAGGATCAGGCGGAGATAAACCGCTCCATCGCCGCAAACGAGGCAGAAAAGCGCACGACCGAGCTCGCCATAAACCAGCTCAAGGTGCTGCTCGAAGCGCTGTCGGGCGACAGCCTTTCCCGCCGCAAGGCGATAGAGCGCTCGGAAACAGAGCGCGGTATAATTGAGAATAAACTGCAAGCGGTGCTCGAAAAGCGCAGGCAGATACTCAGTGAGGCTGACGGCATCAGAGCCGAGATAAGCGAGATAACAAACAAGCGTCTTGAGCTTGAGGGCAGGCGCACCAAGGCAGACAGGGATGCGCAGGAGCGCAACCGCGAGCTTCTTGAGCTGCAAAAGACCTGCTCCGCTCTTGAGGGCAAGAAAAATGCCGCCGACATGGAGGAAAAGCAGATACTCGACAAGCTCTGGGAAAACTACGAGCTTTCGTATTCCGCGGCGCAGGAGCTGCGCCAGCCGGTGGAGAACCTTCAAAAAGAGACCAAGGGCATTTCCGAGCTGCGCCGCAGGATATCGGCTCTCGGCACGCCGAATATCGGCGCCATCGAGGAGTACGAGCGTGTCAGCACCAGATACGACTTCCTCACCGGCCAGCGTGACGATATACAGAAAGCAAAAACCGAGCTTGTGGGCATAATAAACGATGTAACGAGCGAAATGCAGGAGGTTTTCACTCAGCAATTTAAGCTTATAGACGAAAACTTCCGGCAGACCTTCCTTGAGCTTTTCGGCGGCGGTAAAGCCTCGCTCACGCTCGAGGACGAAAACAATCCGCTCGAATGCGGCATTGAAATTAAAGTTCAGCCGCCCGGCAAGGCGGTATCGAATATAAGCCTGCTGTCCGGCGGCGAAAAGGCGTTTGTCGCTATTGCACTGTACTTTGCAATACTCAAGGTGCGCCCCACGCCGTTCTGCGTCATGGACGAGATCGAGGCTGCACTTGACGAAGCGAATGTTATCCGCTATGCCGAGTACATGCGCAATATGTGTGAAAAAACACAGTTTATCGTCATCACCCACCGCCGCGGTACGATGGAGGAGGCCGACCACATTTACGGCGTCACCATGCAGGAAAAGGGCGTTTCAAAGATAATCGAGCTTGATCTTGAGCAGGCGCAGCGCTCGATAGAAAACGATCAGTGATAAGGAGGCAATGATGGGCTTTTTTGATAAGATGTTTTCGGGACTGACGAAGACCAGAAAAAATATTGAGGACCTTGAAGAGATCTTCCAGAACTATGATATGGACGACATGGACTTTTACGATGAGCTTGAGGAAATGCTCGTCATGGCCGATGTCGGCGGCGAGACTACCGCAAAGATACTCTATGACTATAAGCGCATCCTGTACCGCAACAGGATAAACAAGGGCAGAGACGCAAAAAAGGCGTTTGTTGCCTACATGCACGAGATGCTCGGCGATATGGACACCTCACTAAAGCTTGAGACCAAGCCTTCGGTCATCCTGATGGTCGGCGTAAACGGCGTCGGCAAAACTACGACCATCGGCAAGCTCTCGGCAAGATTAAAAGCCGACGACAAAAAGGTGCTGCTTTGCGCGGGCGACACCTTCCGCGCCGCCGCAGGCGAGCAGCTGAATATTTGGGCAGAGCGCTCTGGAGCGGATATCGTCCGCCACGAGGAGGGCAGCGATCCCGCCTCTGTTGTGTATGACAGCATCTGCGCCTCCAAGGCAAGAGGCGTTGACACAATTATCATCGACACAGCCGGCAGACTGCACAATAAAGCAAACCTCATGAACGAGCTTAATAAGATAAGCCGCGTCGTTTCCCGCGAGCTGCCGGAGGCAGATATAGAGACCCTTATGGTGCTCGACGCAACGACCGGCCAAAACGGCCTTATCCAGGCAAAGCAGTTTCTCGAGACCGCCGGTATTACCGGCATCGTGCTCACGAAGCTTGACGGCACGGCCAAGGGCGGCATAGTGTTCGCCATCGCGCATGAGCTCAAGCTGCCGGTGAAGTTCGTCGGCGTGGGCGAGGGAATGGACGACCTTATCCCGTTTGATCCCAAGGAATTTGTGGAGGCGCTGTTCAAGTGAAAATGATACTTGCAAGCAACAATGCAAAAAAGCTCCGTGAGCTCAAGGCGATACTGTCCGACATGGGCATCGAGCTTTGCTCTCAGCGGGAAGCAGGCTGCAACTTTGAGGTCGAGGAGACCGGCACGACCTTTGCCGAGAACGCCTATCTCAAGGCAGCCGCCGTCGTCGAGGCAACCGGAGTTGCTGCGATCGCGGACGACTCCGGCCTGATGGTCGACGCTCTAAACGGCGAGCCGGGCGTTTACTCCGCCCGCTATGCCCCCGGCGGTCACGACGCAAGCGATAAGGAAAAGTACGAGTACCTGCTGAAAAAGCTTGAAGGTGTTGAGAACAGAAGAGCAAAGTTTGTCTCAAGCATTTGCTGCATCTTCCCGAACGGCGATATCATCCGCTGCGAGGGCGAATGCACCGGCAAGATACTTTTAAGCCCGAGGGGCGAGGGCGGCTTCGGCTACGACCCTGTTTTTATGCCGGCTGGCTATGACAAGAGCATGGCCGAGCTCGGTACGGAAGTTAAAAACGAGATATCACACAGAGCCAATGCGCTCAAAATTTTTAAGAAAAAGCTGAGGGAATATAATGGCACTGACAAGTAAGCAGAGGGCACAGCTCAGAGGGCTTGCCATGACAGAGGATACGATAATCCAGATCGGTAAGGGCGGCATCAGCGAAAACACCCTGACTCAGGTCAAGGATGCGCTCAAGGCAAGGGAGCTCATAAAGGGCAGAGTGCTGGAAAACAGCCTGCTGACTGCCCGCGAGGCTGCCGACGCACTGGCCGAGGCCTGCGATGCCGAGACTGTGCAGACGATAGGAAGCAAGTTTGTCCTGTATAAGATGAATGCAAAAGAGCCTAAAATAGCTCTTGTAAAAGATAAGAAGAAATGAAGATAGTTATCTACGGCGGAAGCTTCAATCCGCCGCACTGCGGTCATGTTGAGGCGGCCATGACCATATCCGAGCAGCTTAAGCCGGATAAACTTTTGATAATTCCGGCGAATATACCGCCGCACAAGGAGCTTGCAGAGGGAAGTCCCACCGCGCTCGAGCGCCTGGAGCTTACAAAGCTTGCGTTTTCCGATGTTCCGAATGCCGAGATAAGCGATATGGAGCTGCACCGCGAGGGCAAAAGCTACACTGCAACGACTGTGGAGCTTCTTAAGCAGCAGCACCCCGATGCTGAGCTTTACCTTGCCATGGGTACGGACATGCTCGTGACCTTTGAGGAATGGTACATGTTCAGATTTCTGCTTGAAACGCTGACGCTCGCGGTGTTTGTCCGCAGCGAGGGCGAGGAGACCGAGATGCTGCGCCACGCTGAGTATCTTAAAAAAGAGTACGGCGCGAAGATCATCCCGCTGCGCCATGAGCCGAAGTCCATGTCATCAAGGGATATACGCGACATGCTCTGCCGCAGGATGGGCGCATCGTTCCTTCCGGAGAAGGTCTATGAGCGAATAATCGCAAACGGCGACTATGACGCAAAGCCCGAGTTGTACTGGCTGCGCGGTAAGGCTTATGCGATGCTAAAGCCCAATCGCGTTGCACATGTTGTCGGCTGCGAGAGCGAAGCTGTCAAGCTTGCACAGCGCTGGGGAGAGGATCCCGAGAACGCGGCCGAGGCCGGAATTTTGCATGATATTACAAAAAAACTTTCTTTGCCGGAACAATTGATATTGTGCGACAAGTATGGTATTATAAACGATACAATTGAGGAGCATAACATTAAGCTGCTGCATGCAAAGACAGGAGCTGCAATGGCTAAGGAGCTTTTCAATGTATGCAAAGAAGTTTATGAGGCAATCAGATGGCATACCACCGGCAAGGCTGATATGACGCTTTTAGAGAAAATTATATATATGGCCGACTACATAGAGCCAAACCGAGATTTTGAAGGTGTCGAAAAGCTGCGCGCCCTTGCGTATGAAGACCTGGACGCAGCGATGGCACTCGGGCTTAAAATGAGCCTTGAAGACATAAGAAGCTATGGTCAAGAGCCGTATATTGCGAGCGTTGAAGCCTACGAGTGGTACAAGCCTTTTGAGCAGTAAGGCCTAATCCTTGTAGACAACAGAAGGGGATAATAAATATGAAGCTATTTGGTAGCAAAAAGAGCGGGAGACACGCCGAGGAGCACAGCAAAACACCTAAAAACATTCGCAGCGCCGAACAGATAGCCGACGATCCGGCAAAGGCATCCGGCAAAAGCGTTGACGAGATCGTTGCCGCAAGAAATAAAAAGGGCAAAAAGAAAAAGACCGGCAAGATAATTCTCATAATCTTACTGGTGCTTGCACTTCTTGCGGGCATCGGCTATGTCGTGCTTGAGTATGTCATCAGCCCTCCCGATACGGATCCGAGCGGCGTAAACGATGACCAGCCCCATGTTGACGGTAGAAAGGACGGAGTGTATACCTTCCTTGTCGCCGGTACAGATCAGATAAGCAATAATACCGACACCATCATGATCGGCAGCTTTGACACGGTTAACCACAAGTTGAATATTGTCAGCATCCCCAGAGATACGCTTATAAATATTCAGCATGAGGTGAAGAAGGCAAATTCGGCATATCATTATGCAGCGTATTATAAAAATGTCGAGGGATCGTCGTATTATAACTGTGATCCTGTTCAGAGCATGAGACAGGAGCTTGTCAAGAGCATGCTCGGCTTTGACGTGGATAAGTATGTCCTTGTAAATATCGATGCGGCTGCCGAGGTCGTCGATGCCATCGGCGGCGTTGAGTTTGACCTTCCCGTCAACATGAACTATGACTCCAAGCGTCAGGATCTGCACATCCACCTCAACAAGGGACTTCAGACCCTCAGCGGCGATGATTTTGTCAAGGTCATGCGCTTCAGAAGCTCGTATGCAGGCGGTGACCTGCAGCGTATCGAGATGCAGCAGAAGCTGCTGAGCGCGCTCGCAGATCAGATGCTCACCCTCGGCAATGTACCCAACCTATCTAAGGTCGCGCAGATAGTGTCTGACAATATGGAGACCGACATGACCACCGAGAACATCATCTACTTTGCAAAGGAGTTTTTGAAGCTCAGCAAGGACGATGTCAAGTTCATGACTCTGCCCAAGTATTCGACCGGCAGCGTGTTCGGCTACAGCTATGTGTTCACCGATATCGACGCATGGCTCAAGATGGTAAACGAGTACATCAACCCATGGACGACCGAGGTCACGACGCAGAATGTCGATATAGTTTCGTATAAGGACGGCAATTTCTATTCCACCACGGGTGAGCTCAATCACGGCATAGAGTCGTTCCTGTCGTACAGCTCGTCTAACCCCATGGCCTCTGCGCAGGTCATTCACTATACCGGCGGCGATGCAAGCGATACAAATACTCAAAATAAGGATGTAGATAATAATGATGCAGCCTGATGAAGTCGTAAAGGTCGCCGCAAAGGCGCTCAGCGACAAAAAAGGTAAGGATATAAAGGTGCTCAAGACAGATAAGCTCACGACCTTGTGCGATTATTTTGTCATCTGCACCGGCACATCATCAACACACATAAAGTCACTCACCGATGAGCTCGATAAGCAGATGAGCGAGGCCGGTGAGCCGCCCCTGCGCCGTGAGGGTTTCCGCTCCGGCAACTGGGTGCTGCTCGATTTCGGCTGTGTAGTGGCTCATGTATTCACTGAGGACGCAAGAGATTTCTATAAGCTTGAAAGGCTCTGGTCCGACGCCGAGGAGATCGATCTCTCATCCCTTATAGGCCCCTGCTAAGGGGCGTTCGGACGAATAAAAACTATAAGGGAGTAATTAAAAATGAAATACGATTTTACGGCAATTGAAAAGAAGTGGCAGGCAAATTGGGAGCAGACCAAGCCCTATGCGGCCATAACCGGCGACACGACCCGTCCCAAGTTCTACGGACTGATCGAGTTCCCGTACCCCTCGGGCCAGGGATTGCATGTCGGTCACCCCAGACCGTTCACTGCCATGGATATCGTCACCCGCAAAAAGAGGATGGAGGGCTACAATGTTTTGTTCCCCATCGGCTTTGACGCTTTCGGCCTGCCCACGGAAAACTACGCCATCAAGAACCACATCCATCCGGCCATAGTTACAAAGAACAACATTGCAAACTTCACAAGCCAGCTCAAGATGCTGGGCTATGGATTCGACTGGGATCGCTGCGTTGACACCACAGACCCCAAGTACTATAAGTGGACGCAGTGGATATTCCTGCAGATGTACAAGCACGGTCTTGCATATAAATCGACCATGCCCGTCAACTGGTGCACCAGCTGCAAGTGCGTGCTTGCAAACGAAGAGGTCGTAAACGGCGTTTGCGAGCGCTGCGGCAGCGAGGTCGTCCGCAAGGAAAAAAGCCAGTGGATGCTCGCCATCACAAAGTACGCCCAGCGTCTTATCGACGATCTGGACGATCTGGATTACATCGAGCGTGTAAAGATCCAGCAGAAAAACTGGATCGGCCGCTCCACCGGCGCCGAGGTCACCTTTAAGACCACCGCAGGCGACGACATCGTTGTCTACACCACCCGTCCCGACACGCTGTTCGGCGCAACATACATGGTCCTTTCTCCCGAGCATGAGTATGTCACCAAGTGGCAGAGCATGATCGAGAACGCCGACGAGGTCAACGCCTATGTAGCCGAGGCTGCCAAGAAGTCCGACTTTGAGCGCAGCGAGCTCAACAAGGAAAAGACCGGTGTCGAGATCAAGGGCATCAAGGGCATAAACCCCGTAAACGGCAAGCAGATCCCTATCTTCATCTCCGACTATGTCCTCGTAACATACGGAACCGGCGCTATCATGGCAGTTCCCGCACACGATGACCGTGACTGGGAGTTTGCAAAGAAGTTCGGCTGTGAGATCATCGAGGTCGTCGAGGGCGGAGATATTGAAAAGGAAGCCTTCACCCTCAAGGACGATACCGGCATCATGGTAAACTCTGAGTTCCTCAACGGCATGACCGTCAAGGAAGCCATCCCCGCCATGAAAAAGTGGCTTGTCGAAAACGGCATCGGCACGGAGAAGGTAAACTACAAGCTGCGTGACTGGGTCTTTTCCCGTCAGCGCTACTGGGGCGAGCCTATCCCCCTCGTAAAGTGCGAAAAATGCGGCTGGGTACCTCTGCCGGAGGATCAGCTGCCTTTGGTACTGCCTCAGGTAGAAAGCTATGAGCCCACCGATGACGGCGAGAGCCCGCTCAGCAAGATGACCGACTGGGTCAACACCACATGTCCCTGCTGCGGCGGCCCTGCCAAGCGTGAGACGGACACCATGCCTCAGTGGGCAGGCTCGAGCTGGTACTTCCTGCGTTATATGGATCCGCATAACGACAAGGCACTTGCCTCAAAGGATGCTATTGACTATTGGGACCCCGTTGACTGGTACAACGGCGGCATGGAGCACACCACGCTGCATCTGCTGTATTCCCGCTTCTGGCACAAGTTCCTGTACGATATCGGCGTTGTCAACACCAAGGAGCCCTATGCCAAGCGCACGAGCCACGGCATGATCTTAGGCGAGGGCGGCGAAAAGATGTCCAAGTCCAGGGGCAATGTCGTAAATCCCAATGATATCGTTGCGCAGTACGGCGCAGATACCCTGCGTCTGCACATTATGTTCATAGGCGACTTTGAGAAGGCTGTTACATGGTCTAATGAGGCTGTCAAGGGCTCAAAGCGCTTCCTTGACCGCTGCTGGAACCTCATGGACATGGCTTCCGATTCCGAGGAATACTCGAAGAAGAACGAGAGCATCGTCCACAAGACCATCAAAAAGGTCGGCAGCGACATTGACGAGCTGAAGATGAATACGGCAATTGCCGCGCTCATGACCATGGTCAACGAGTTCTATACAAACGGCTGCACCCGCGGCGAGGTCAAGACCCTGCTTATGCTCCTGAGCCCCTTTGCACCGCACATCGTTGAGGAAATGTGGGAGCTCATGGGCTACGCCAAGTCCGAGGGCAAGATGGCGATGCAGATGCCGTGGCCTGAGTATGACGAGGCAAAGACCGTCGATGCCGAGCGCGAGATGGCCGTTCAGGTAAACGGCAAACTCAAGACCACCATCGTCGTTCCCGCCGACTCCGAGGACAGTGTCATCATCGATGCTGCCTGCGCAGACGAGAAAATCAAGCGTCTGATGGAAGGCAAGCAGCTTTTCAAGACCATTGTCGTAAAGAATAAGCTTGTTAACCTGATTATTAAATAAATTTATTGACATTACAGCCAAGAATGAGTATAATATCATTCGTTAAGCCAAGAATTTGGCCCTTAAAGCGTCGAAAGGCGTTAATGGAGGGAGTGAAATAAATGTCTGAAATCTATGTCAAGGAAAATGAATCTCTGGACAATGCTCTTAAGAGATTTAAGCGCAGCTGCGCAAAGGCAGGCGTTCTGGCCGACCTCAGAAAGAAGGAGTACTACCAGAGCCCCAGCGTAAAGCGCCGCAAGAAGAGCGAAGCAGCTCGCAAGAACAAGAATAAGAGATATTATTGATCTTATGAAAAAATCCCGTACCTGTCGGTACGGGATTTTTTTATATGGCTTACAGCTCACTCAACACAATGCATACGCCGTCAAAGGCTTTTTCGGCGGCGAAGCGGACATTCTTTTCAAAGCTGCCGAGACCCGCCTCGTCCTCGGTGTCGGATATCGCACGGATGCAGTTAAACGGAACACCGAGCAAAAAGCAAGCATGCGCCGCAGCGGCGGTCTCCATATCGCAGCACAGGGGGTCAAAGCGCTCAATAATGCTCTCGCGGCCGTCATCGGCTATGAACACATCGCCCGTGACCGTCCTGCCGCAGTACATACCGACGGTTCTGCCGATATCAACAACATCCGCCGCACACTTGAAATCCGGATCAATGCCGTCAGGATGGTAGTCACATATAAGCTGTGTGTCAAGGTCGTGATAAATGCAGTCTGAAACCATGACGCAGTCGCCGATGTGAAGCCCCTTCGCGATAGCTCCGGCAGCGCCGGACATTATGACCCGCTTGCAGTTTAAGCTGCGAACGAGCGTAGATGCACCGATTGCGGCGTTAACTTTGCCAATTCCGCAAAAAAGCACGGCTACATCCTTACCGGAAAGTGCGCCTTCGATGACCGTTGCGCCGCACACGGTGCGGGTAGCACCGCCGAGTGCAGCCCTGTACGGCTCAAACTCCGGCGCGCAGGCGCACAAAATGCCTATCTTCATCACTCAACCTCCCACGGCAGCTCCACGACCGTCATTTCATGCCGGACGGCGGGTAGGAGCTTGCCTGTCATGTCGGACATTTTAAATCTCAGCGTGGAGGTGTTGATGCACGGATGGCAGCCGATAAACTCGTCCTTTAAAAGGTCTGCATCGATCAAAAGCTTGACATGGTTCTCTGCGTCGTTCATGAGTCCGAGCACACTCACCGAGCCCGGGGTGATGTCAAGATACTTCTCCATATGCTCGGCACTGCCGAAGCTCAGACGGGCAGAGCCTATCTGCTTAGACAAGATCTTCGTCTTAAATGGCTTGTCGCCCGGCATGAGCAGTAGATAAAAATCGGTCTGCTGGCGGTTCGTGAGAAACAGGTTCTTGCAAATGGATGCGCAGAGTGTTTTCTCTATCTCGTGGCATGCCTCGATGGTGTCGGCGTGCTCGTGGTCAACTCGGCCGTATTCGATGCCGAGCCTGTCAAGCAGCTCATAGCAGCGCTGCTCCTTGGGCAGACGCTCGGAGGCGTTCTCCGGCCTGCCGGTCAAAAATTCAGTCATATTCATAGTTTACCTCTTGTTTGACGGCAGCCAAATTTTCTGCTGCTCGGCCGCCCTTATAAGCTCATCACGGAAGTCGGGGTGCGCAATGCTTATAAGCGCATCGGCACGCTCCCAAGTCGAGAGCCCCGCTAAATTCACAACGCCGCACTCCGTCGCCATGTAGTACGCCTGACTTCTTGGGCTTGTTACGATATCACCATTGAGCGTCGGCACGATGCGGCTTTTTAGTTCGCCGGACTTAGTTTTGAATGTGCTCGTCATGCACAAAAACGCCTTGCCGCCGCGGCTCATTGATGCGCCGCTCAGGAAATCAAGCTGGCCGCCCGTGCCGCTTATCTGCCGTGTACCGGCGCTTTCCGAGCATACCTGTCCGTAAAGATCGGCGGTGAGGCATCCGTTTATGGATATCATATTGTCGTGCTGCGCAATGACCTGCGGGTCATTGACATACGAAAGGGGACAGCCCATGACCCCGGGATTGTCGTCCACCCAGTCATACAGCTCACGGCTGCCGATGGTAATGCCTACCACGCCCTTGTTCTGATTTATCGTCTTTCTGCGGTTCGTGAGCTTGCCTTGCTTAAACATCTCAAGATACCCGTCCGAGCAAAGCTCTGTGTGCATGCCGAGATCCTTGAGGTCGGACTTTGCTATAAGCTCACCCAGCGCGTTCGGCATGCCGCCGATGCCGAGCTGCACGGTCGCACCGTCAATGATGTGCGGCAGAATGTACGACGCAATACGCTTATCCTCCTCGGTGGGAGCGGGATTTTTCATCTCATACAGCGGCGGGTTATCGCCTTCGACGATGTAGTCGACCTCGGAAATGTGGATGGCCTCGTCGAAGCCGCCGAGTATGCGGGGCATGTTCTCGTTGACCTCGACAATGACTATCTTGCTCTTGTCGGCGATGCATTTTGAAACGCCGATTGAGCCGCCAAAGTTAAAATATCCGTGCTTGTCCATAGGCGAAACGGTCACCATGCACACATCTGCCTCAAGGAAGTTCTTGTAGTACCAGCCGAGATTTCTGAACACCATCGGTATAAAAAACGCCCGACCCTGGTCGCAGAGCCTGCGTTCGTAGCCCGAGCAGTGCCATGTGTTGTACACAAAATGCTCAAGCGTCGGGTCGCACTCGACAACATGGATGGGTCCAAATAGCAGGTCGCCCCTTATCTTGACATTTCTCAGCTCGTCCCGCCTTTCTGAAAGTGCCTTATCAAGCGCGGGCGGGTAACCATTATTTGTCGTGTACTCGACCCAGTCGCCGCTTTTGACGCACTTAACTGCCTCCTGCGCCGTGCGCAGCTTAGACCTGTATTCGCTCAAATAGTCCATAATAATACTCCTACGGTATGATAGCCATATTATCGCACATATCGCCGCGATACGCAAGCGATTGAAAAACTAAGGTGGATATATTATAATGGTCACATCAATATTTTGAGGTGCGAAATGAAGCTTAAACTGTGTGACGCAAAAAGCCTTGATATCGAAAAAACCTTTGAATGCGGCCAGTGCTTTCGCTGGAACCGCAATGACAAGGGCGTTTACACCGGCGTTGTAGGCAAGTACCTTGCCGAGGTCGAGGCGCTAGACGGCATAGTTTACATAACATCTGACGCGCCGGCTGAAATGTGGTCAGACTACTTTGACCTTGCCACCGACTATGCCGCCGTGAGCGCCGATTTTACGGGCGAGTATCTGCACGCGTGCGTCGACTATGGCATGGGCATACGCATCCTGCGGCAGGATAGCTGGGAGGCGCTGTGCTCGTTTATCATCTCCCAGTGCAACAATATCACCCGCATAAAAGGCATCGTTGAGCGCCTGTGCGAGCTTTTCGGCGATAAGTGCAAATCAAACGGCGTAAGCTTTTATACTTTTCCGACTGCCGAGCGGCTGGCAGCGCTTGAGCCGTCAGACCTTGCGGGGATAAGGTCCGGCTACAGAGCCGAGTATATCATCGCTGCCGCCCGAGCCGTAACAAACGGCGATCTTAATCTCGATGCGCTCAAAACCTGCGACTACCGCGAGGCGATAAAGACCCTGCGGCAGATACGGGGTGTAGGCGAAAAGGTCGCAAACTGCGTGGTGCTCTTTGGACTTTACCACATGGAGGCGTTTCCTATAGACGTTTGGATGAAGCGTGCGCTCAAGGAGCATTTTCCGGCGGATTTTGACCCGACGAGTCTCGGTGCATATGCGGGACTTGCCCAGCAGTACATTTTTTATTACGCAAGAAGCGGAGGTAAATGATCATGGAATATAAGCTGCTTGCAACCGACATGGACGGCACGGCATTGGACGATAACAAAAATCTCGGTGAGCGCACCGTCATGGCGATGGAGCGAGCCATAGCAAGCGGAAAAACGGTTCTGTTTTCAACAGGCCGCAGCATCAGCCTCGTTAAGCCCTATATCGACATGGTCCACGGTATGCGCTACGCCGTGACAGCAAGCGGAGCGTCGGTTTTAGACCTTGAGACAGGGGGGAAGCTCCTCCACAAGACCATCGACCCCGAGACGGTGAAATACATCATTGCGCAGGCGAGCGGGCGCTATGTCATGCCTGTCATCTTCATGGATGACAAAAGCTACAGCAGCCGCTGGTGTGTGGATAATTGTGCAGACTTCGGCTTCAGCGCCTATGAGCCAATTTACCGCAAGTGTATGAACATCGTCGACGATGTCTTTGCGATGTACATGGAACACCCCGAGCCTGTCGAGAAGCTTAACCTCTTTTTCGCAAACGACTACGAGGCTGCCGAGGTGCTGGAAAAGCTGCGTGAGCTGCCCGTGACATTCACCTGCGTAACGGACGCCTCGCTTGAGATAAACGCAAGCGGCGTGAGTAAGGCTGAGGGACTAAAAGTGCTGTGCGCGAGGCTCAATATTGAGCCGAGTGAATGCATTGCCGTCGGCGACTCTGAAAACGACGAGCAGATGCTGGCGTTTTGCGGGCTCAGTGCAGCGACTGCAAATGCGACAGAGCGGGTCAAGACCGTGGCAGATATCATTACGACCGACTGCAATAATGACCCCGTGGCGCAAATTATCGACGAATATTTACTTGCTTAGAATATCTATGTGTAGTATAATAAACAGATAAAATAGGAAAAGAAGTGGCTGAAAATGGACGAGAAAATTTTGCAGCTTAAAAAGTGGATAGACGAAAGCGACAATGTCGTGTTTTTCGGCGGGGCGGGCGTGTCCACCGAAAGCGGAATACCAGACTTCCGCAGTGTCGACGGCCTGTACAATCAGAAGTACAAATACCCTCCCGAGACGATCCTGAGCCACACATTTTTTACGAGGTACCCTGAGGAATACTACAAGTTCCACAGGGAAAAGCTCGTTGTTGATGGCGTTAAGCCCAATGCGGCGCACTTAAAGCTCGCCGAGCTTGAGCACCAGGGCAAGCTCAGGGCGGTCGTCACGCAGAATATAGACGGGCTTCATCAGGCGGCAGGCAGCAAGAAGGTTTTGGAGCTGCACGGCAGCATATTGAGAAGCTACTGCTCGGCCTGCCATAGACCCTACCCCGCCGACAAGATGAATCACGGCGAGGGCGTTCCCAGATGCATATGCGGCGGCGTCATAAGGCCGGATATTGTGCTTTATGAAGAGCCGCTTGACGATAGGGTAGTAAGCGAGGCCATAAGATGCATATCCGAGGCTGAGGTGCTTATCATAGGCGGAACCTCCCTGAATGTGTATCCAGCCGCGGGGCTTATAAATTATTACCGTGGAAATAAGCTTGCGCTCGTCAATCTCAGCAGCACCCCGTATGATAGTGAAGCCGATCTCGTTATCCATGAAAAAATAGGAAAGGTGTTCAGCCAAATTTGAACAGAGTAGATGTTCTGGGAGTCGGCATCGACGACCTGACAATGAAAGAAGCAGTCGACCGGGCGCTGTCGCTCGTTTTGGAGCACCGCTGCGCATATATGGTGACCCCCAATCCTGAGATAGTCATGGCTGCGTGGGATGATCCCGAGGTTGCAGAGGCGATCGAAAACGCCGACCTCGTCATCCCCGACGGCACCGGCGTTATGCAGGCGGCGAGGATACTCAAAACGCCGCTCAAGGAGCATTTACCGGGTATCGACGCTGCGACTGAGATACTAAAGCGCCTTGCACAGGACGGCGGCTCGGTGTTTCTGTTCGGGGCACGCCCCGGCATTGCCGAAAAGGCGGCCGAGCGCATGAAAAAGCTCTTCCCGGGACTTGAAGTCTGCGGTACGAACGACGGCTACGGCAGCAACGATGCGACGGTCGTTTCAAAGATAAATGCCGCAAAGCCGGACTTTGTTATGGTCTGCCTCGGCGTTCCGAAGCAGGAAAAATGGATGGCAAAGTACGCGGGCAAGCTCGACGTGGGGCTCATGGCCGGCCTTGGCGGCACACTCGATGTATTCTCCGGTCATGTAAGGCGGGCGCCGATAGTATGGCAGAAGCTGAATTTAGAGTGGCTTTACCGCTGCTTTGCAGAGCCTAAGCGGTTTAAAAAGATAAAAAAACTTCCGCAGTTCATTTTCAAGGCGTGGCGGAAGAGATTAGGAATAAAGTGATGGAAAAAGGGAAGCTCATAGTTTTTGAGGGCATAGACGGCAGCGGCAAATCCGCTCACTATAAGCGTGTGTGCCAACGACTGGAAAACGAGGGAATAGAGTATAATCACATTGTTTTCCCCAGATACGATAACGAAAGTTCGGCGCTTATAAGGATGTACCTCGGCGGCGAGTTCGGCGATAATCCGGCGGATGTCAACGCCTACACGGCCTCAACTTTTTATGCTGTCGACCGCTTTGCCTCATATCGCAAGGATTGGGGCAAGATATATAGGGCAGGAGGATTTATCCTTTCCGACAGATACACGACTTCTAACGCCGTGCATCAGGGCGCAAAGCTGCCGGATGAGGAGCTGGGCGAGTTCTTTAAATGGCTTTATGACCTTGAGCATGTGAAGATGGAGCTTCCTGTGCCTGATCTTGTCATCTACCTTGATGTCGATATTGAGACCTCGCTGGCAAGGATGCACCACCGTCAGGAAAAGACCAACACCAGCGCCGATATCCACGAAAAGGACATCAAATACCTTGAAAACTGCCTGCGCGTGGCCGACAAGGCCGCCGACTACTACGGCTGGACAAGGATAGCGTATAAAAAAGACGGCGTTGAGCGCAGTATTGAGGATAAGCATGAGGAAATCTATTCCATTATTAAAGCCGCACTGTGATAAGAAGACTTTAAGAGCCAAAAAGTGCAGCGAGCTTGAGGCTCTGCCGCAGGAATATATAGCGCAGAGCGATGCAGCTATCGAGGCAAGACTTCTAAGTCTGCCGGAGTACATTGCGGCAAAGCGAGTGTTTGTGTATTTCAGTGTCGGCAGTGAGGTCGGAACGCAGGGAATAATAGCCCATGCGCTCGCCGCCGGAAAGCTTGTCGCGCTTCCTATGTGCGAAGATGGCGGCAAAATGAGCTTCAGGCTCATTTCGGATATGTGTGAGCTGAGACCCGGCAAATTCGGTATCCCGGAGCCTACGCCCGATGCACCGGAGCTTGCACCTCAAACGGGTGATGTCATGATAGTGCCGGCCCTGTGCTGCGACACACTGGGCAATAGGTTGGGCCATGGCGCGGGGTACTATGACCGCTATCTTGCAGGTCATGATTGCTTTACCGTCTGCCTTTGCAGAAAGCGGATGCTCGAGGACGCTATCCCGACCGAACCTACAGATGTTGCGGTGAGCTTAGTTTTAACGGAATAAAAAAGGCTCCCGAAGGAGCCTTGCTATAGTACTATCAGTTGCAGCCGCAGCCACAGCCGCAGCCGTTGTCGTTGCTACCAGAGCAGCCGCAGCCGTTGCCGCAGCCGCAGAACAGGATGAGCAGGATAATGATTATCCAGAAGCAGCTGTTATTTCCGTTATTGCAGAACATAGTTTTGACCTTTCTCCGCACTTAAAAATTCCGTGATCGATGTCCGGTGCGGCGGACTAAATGACGCGGCAAATCAGCAGTCTATACACAGAAAACCTGTGTCTGAAACATAATATGCAAATCAGTTATCAACGGTTACAGCGCCTAAAGCTGCTGTGGCCGCAAGAAGGGGAACCCTATGAACGAAAAGAAAAATGGTAATGAAAAGAAGGGCGAAAACGGCAAAGTGAATGTCAAAATGTCCTCTGGAGCAGGCCATGCTCAGACTCCGGTGAACAACACCGGGAATAAGAGCAAGCCCAAGTTCAGCGGACTTATGTATTTCGTTTTTGTCGTCAGCGTAAGCGTCATTTTAGCCTGCCTTGCATGGTCTGCCGCGACGGATATCCTGGCGCTCAAGTCCGACGATGTCGAGGCAACGGTAGTCCTGGAAAAGAGCTCGTTTGAGTATACCGAGTACACCGAGAAGGACTCCGACGGTAAGGAAGTCACGAAAAAGGCTCACACTGCCGATATAAACTATGTCGCCGATAAGCTCAAGGATGCGGGCATCATCAAGTATAAGTGGCTGTTCAAGCTCTACTGCGGCTTCTCCAATGCCGACGAAAAGCTTGACCCGGGCACCTATGAGCTCAAGTCCAGCTACGATTACCGCGCGCTCGTCATGAAAATGCAGACCGGCTCCGGTGCGATGGTTGCTCTCAAGATAACCTTCCCCGAGGGCTACACGATGCATGATATCTTCAAAAAGCTCGATGCAGAGGGCGTTTGCAACTATGATGATCTCATGGACGCTGCGGCGAATGCGACCTTTAACTATTCATTCCTTGAGGGCATTGAAAAGGGCGACGCGAGCCGCCTCGAAGGCTTCCTGTTCCCGGATACCTATGAGTTCTACGAGGGTATGCCCGCATCCAGCGCTATAAATAAGTTGCTTGAGGCCTTCCATTACAAGATGACCGCCGAAATGCTCGAATGGCAGCAGGAAAGCGGCTACAGCATGCGAGAGATCATTACTATCGCGTCTATGATCGAGAAGGAAGCGTCTGATAATGCCGACCGCTACAAAGTCGCGTCGGTCATCTATAACCGTCTTGATGCCAAGTGGCCGCTTCAGATAGACTCGACCTCGCTGTACGAGTACCCCGACCACGAGGGCGCGCCGACAAAGGAAATGCTCCAGAAGGATTCGCCTTACAATACCCGCATCAAGAAGGGCCTGCCGCCCACGCCGATATGCTCCCCGGGCATGGCGTCTATAAAGGCGGCGCTCCAGCCGGATAAGACAAACTACATGTTCTATGCACTCAATTCGTCTACCGGCAGCCACGAATATTTCACCAGCAGCAGCGCATTTGAAGCCTTTGTAGCAAAGCAGGATTATGATTAAACCTAAGACTGAATTACTTGCTCCGGCAGGTGACCTCGAGCGTCTGCAAATGGCGCTGCACTACGGCGCTGACGCTGTGTACCTTGCCGGAACGCAGTTCGGCATGCGCGCAGCCGCAGGGAATTTTACATTTCCCGAGCTTAAATTAGCAACAGAGCTTGCCCACGCAAACGGCACGGCGGTGCACATGACCTGCAACACTCTGCCGAGGGAGGACGAGCTTTCGCAGCTGCCGGAGTTTCTCGAGCAGGCGCAGGACGCGGGGGTCGATGCGTTTATAATCGCAGATCTCGGCGTTATGGCGGCGGCTGAAAAGTACGCCCCCAAGGTATCCAGGCATGTCAGCACCCAGCTCGGCGTTATAAACAGTGCCACGGCTAATGTGCTGTTTGACATGGGAGCCGACCGCGTGGTTCTTGCGCGGGAAACGCCCATGGAGGATATCCGAAAGATACGTGCCAATACCCCCAAGGAGCTTGAGATAGAGGCCTTTGTGCACGGTGCTATGTGCGTGTCGTTTTCCGGCCGCTGCCTGCTGTCAAACTACTTGACCGGCAGAGACGCAAACCGCGGCGCATGCGCGCAGCCCTGCCGCTGGAAGTACCACCTTGTCGAGGAAAAGCGCCCGGGCGAGTATTTCGAGATAAGCGAGGACAACGGCACTCACATCATGAACTCCCGCGACATGTGCATGATCGAGCACATCCCTGAGCTTATCGATGCAGGTGTTACGAGCTTCAAGATAGAGGGCAGAATGAAATCTGCTTACTACGCCGCCGCCGTCACGAATGCCTATCGCCATGCCATAGACTATGCCCAAAAGGGTGAGGCGCTTCCGCAGGTATGGATAGATGAGCTCAATAAGGTCAGCCACAGGCCCTATTGCACCGGCTTTTACTATGGTGACCCGGGCCAGCACTTTGCCGAGGCAAGCTATTTTTCCGACGCGTATGTCTGCGCAGTCGTCGAAAGCTGCGCCGAAGACGGTCTTGCCGAGCTTACCCAGCGCAACCGCTTCTGTATCGGCGACACGGTGGAGCTATTAACAAACGAAGGCGAGCCCATCCCCTTTACCGTGACCGAGCTTTGGGACGAAAACGGTGAAGCGATCGCGGCAACGCCCCACGCGATGATGAAGTTTAAAATGCGCCTGCCCGTTAAATGCAGTGCACTGTCAATACTCAGAAGGATAAAGTAGAAGGAGATAAAGATGAAAGCATTTGGACTTAACGAACTAAGAGAGATGTTTCTCTCGTTTTTTGAAAGCAAGGGGCACAAGCGCCTGCCCAGCTTTTCGCTGATACCGCATAACGATGCGAGCCTTTTGCTCATAAACTCCGGCATGGCACCCATGAAGCCATATTTCAAGGGTGAGCAGGTTCCGCCCAGCAAGCGCGTCTGCACCTGCCAGAAGTGCATCCGCACCGGCGATATCGAGAATATCGGCAAGACCGCAAGACACGGCACCTATTTTGAGATGCTGGGCAACTTCTCCTTCGGCGATTACTTCAAGAAGGAAGCTATTGCATTCAGCTGGGAATTCCTCACCAGCCCCGAGTGGGTCGGCATTGACCCCGACAGACTGTATCCGTCCGTTTATGTCGATGACGAGGAGGCATGGGAGATTTGGAACAAGCAGATCGGCATCCCCGCTGAACGCATCTTCCGCTTCGGCAAGGAGGATAACTTCTGGGAGCACGGCTCCGGCCCGTGCGGCCCCTGCTCGGAGATATACTATGACCGCGGCGAAGAGTACGGCTGCGGCAAGCCCGACTGCACCGTCGGCTGCGACTGCGACCGTTATATCGAGGTCTGGAACAATGTTTTCAGCCAGTTTGATAACGACGGCGAGGGTCACTACTCCGACCTTGTTCAGAAAAATATCGACACCGGCATGGGACTTGAGCGTCTTGCTGTCGTGTGCCAGGGCGTCGACTCGCTGTTTGATGTCGACACCGTTATGAACATCACCCACAAGGTCTCCGAGATAACCGGCGCGTTCTACGGCAAGAGCCACAAGATGGATGTCTCCCTGCGCGTCATCACCGACCACATACGCAGCGCAACGTTCATGATCTGCGACGGCGTTCTGCCTTCAAACGAGGGCAGGGGCTATGTTCTGCGCCGCCTGCTGCGCCGTGCTGCCCGCCACGGCAAGCTTCTCGGCGTGAATAAGCCCTTCCTTTATGATATAGTCGATACAGTTATCCATGAAAACGAGTGCCAGTACCCCGAGCTTCGCGAGAAGCAGGAGTACATTACCCGCGTTATAAAGAGCGAGGAGGAAAACTTCGCAAAGACCATCGATGCCGGTATGCAGATATTTGCATCCATCCTTGCCGAGCACAAGGCAAAGGGCGAGAGAGTGTTCTCCGGCGCTGATGCATTCAAGCTCTATGACACCTATGGTTTCCCCGTGGATCTGACGCTTGAGATGGTCGAGGACGAGGGCATGACGCTCGATACCGATGAGTTTGACAGACTCATGCAGGAGCAGCGCGTCCGCGCAAGAAAGGCTCGTGAAGCACTCGGCGACCTCGGCTGGGCAGGTATTGACCTTGGACTTGACACCACACCCACGAAGTTCACCGGCTACGACAAGACCACTGATCAGGGCACCGTGCTCGCACTTGTATATGCCGACGAGCTTGCCTCCGAGATACCGGAGGGCTGCGAGGGCATAGTTGTTCTCGACAAGACCCCGTTCTACGCCGAAATGGGCGGCCAGCTGGCCGACACGGGCGATATCGGCTTTGGCCTTGACGATGTTTCCGAGGGTAAGTTTACTCGCTTTGAGGTCACAAATGTAAAGAAGGACAAGGGCAACAAGTACCTGCACTACGGCATTATGCGCTCAGGCACGCTCAATGTCGGCGACGAGGTCATAGCCTCCGTCGATACCGACCGCCGCAAGGCCGTGTCCAGAGCACACTCGGCAACCCATCTTCTGCACAGCGCACTGCGTGAGGTGCTCGGCGACCATGTCCATCAGGCAGGATCGCTCGTCGATGCCGACAAGCTGCGCTTTGACTTCACGCACTTTAACGCCCTCACACCCGAGGAGCTGACGGCTGTTGAAAACTCCGTCAATGAGGCCATTCTCGAGGGCATGGATATAGTCACAAAGGAAATGAGCATCGACGAGGCCAAGAAGCTCGGTGCAACTGCGCTTTTCGGTGAAAAGTACGGCGATGTCGTCAGAGTCGTCACCATGGGCGACTACAGCATGGAGCTGTGCGGCGGCACGCATTTGGATAACACCGCAAAGGTCGGGCCGTTCCACATCCTCAGCGAGAGCTCTATCGCAAGCGGCGTTCGCAGGATTGAAGCTGTAACCGGCAAGGAGTTTCTGCGCATGTCAAACGAGGCAAATCTTAAGCTTGCAAAGGCAGCAGAGCTTTTAAAGACAAAGCCCTCTGACCTTCTTGCAAAGACCGAGAGCTTTGTCTTGGAGATGAAGGAGATGCGCCAGAGCGTTGAGCGCCTTAAGGACAAGCTCCTGTACGGCGATGTTGAGCGTTTCCTGTTTGCCGCAAAGCAGATAGGCGGACTGAGCGTGCTGACCGCAACGCGCACCGATCTTTCCGCAAATGACTTGAGAAAGATAGGCGACTTCCTGCGCGATAAGGATCCCAAGGTCGTTGCCGTTTTAGCAACGATAAACGAGAATAAGGTCACCTTCGTTGCTTCCTGCGGCGCTGATGCTGTCGCACAGGGCGTCAAGGCGGGCGACCTCGTCCGCTACGTCTCCACCGTTGCAGGCGGCAAGGGCGGCGGCAAGCCGGATTCTGCTATGGGCGGAGGCAGCGATGTGCTCAAGACCGATAACGCCCTTGCTGTTGTTGATGATTATGTTGCCGAGAAGCTCGGCGTCTGAATGAAAGGAGAAAACGATGAACGATTGTCTGTTTTGCAAGATCATAGCGGGAGAGATACCCTCGACCAAGGTGTATGAGGACGAGTATGTTTTCGCCTTCCGTGATATAAACCCGCAGGCACCTGTGCATGTTCTGGTACTGCCCAAGCAGCACATCTGCTGCGCCGACGAGATAAACGCTGATAACTCCGCGCTTGTTGCAAAGTGCTTTGAGGCTATTGCAAAGATAGCAAAGGCCGAAGGGCTCACCAATGGCTACCGCGTCGTCAATAATTGCGGCGAGGATGGCGGACAGACCGTCAAGCACCTGCACTTCCACATTCTCGGCGGCAAGAAGCTCGACGAGACAATGGCATAAAAACAAAAAACGAAAAAAGCAGAAGGCCCTGTGACTTTCTGCTTTTTTGATTAGATAAAGCTCAGTGGAGATTCGGATATGAAAAGTGTCAGGAAGCTGGCGATCTTTTCAATTGGATATGCTGCGTCTGTCTTTGCAGCACACTATATTTTGCCGTATGAGACCCTTTTGACCGCAGTTGTTTTGGCTGCGGCAGCGGCATTACCGGGCCTGCTTTTTAAGGGAAATGCAAGAAAGCGCATTTTGCTTGCGGCGCTCGCCGCTGCGATAGGCTTTCTGGGTTATAAATATCATTACGACAGCACGGTCATTCCGTGCGAGGAGCTGACGGGCAAGACCCTGACCGTTCAGGTACAAGTGCTTGATTACCCAATTCACTACGATTATTGCAGCCGTATAAATGTCAAGCTTAAAACCGACGGAGTTCCGCAAGTTAAAACCGCAATATATGACTACGACCATAAGCTGACGGATGTTGAGCCCGGCGATATGCTGAGTGTTAAGCTTCGCTTCCGATCGGCGGCGACAAGATACGGCGAAGAGGTCGACAATTGCATATCCGACGGAATTTACGCCATCGGCAATCTTGAAGAAGCAGAGCTGATATCGCACGGCGGCTCGGTAAAATTTCTGCCGCAGCGGATAGGCAAAGCCCTGCGCACGCAGATAAAAAGCGTATTTCCGCAGGATGCCGCGCCGTTTATGCTGGCACTCTTGACCGGCGATAGAAGCGAGTATTATAACGACGATGCGCTGTATTCGGCAATGGGTGTTTCAGGACTTGCCCACGCCGTCGCAATATCGGGCATGCATGTGTCATTTTTAGTTGCATTTTTGCAGCTCGTCATTGGCAGAAGCAGAAGAACATCGCTGCTGTGCCTGACGCTCATTTGGGCATTCGTCGTCATGTCGGGCTCATCACCGTCGGCGGTGCGTGCCGGCATAATGCTATCTGTTTTCCTGCTTGCGCCAGTTTTCGGCAGGGAGAATGACCGAACGACGAGTCTATGCTTTGCTCTTGCACTTATCTTGGCCGCGAACCCCTTTGCCGCCGGAAGTGTCTCACTCCAGCTGTCGTTTTCGGCAATGGCTGGCATCTATCTGTTCGCGCAGCCTGTGTATGATTGGCTGAACACGCATATTAAAGGCAAGGGCAGACTGCGCAGCTATCTTATAGGCTCGCTGTCAAGCTCGCTTAGCGTAACGGTGTTTTCCGTGCCGCTTATTGCGGTACACTTCGGCTATGTTTCGCTCCTGATGCCGATAACGAATATACTCTGCCTGTGGGCGGTATCTGTATTGTTTGTCGGCGGATACGCCGTGTGCCTTATAGGCTTTGTGATCAAACCGCTTGCCGCGCTTGCGGCAGGGGTGCTTGCGTATCTCGTTCGGTATATTGCCTTCGTAGTCAAGGGGCTTGCCCGCTTGCCGTATTCGGCGGTGTATACCGAGAACCTGTACGCCGTTTTGTGGCTGGCCTTTGTGTACGCAGCCTTTACCGTATGGTACTTTGTGCGCAGAAAGGTCAAACGGCTTAATCCCTTGATACCTGCGGCCTTGAGCCTTATAGCGCTGCTCGGCGTGTTCTTGCAGACCAGAGCGGACATGCTCAACGACACCGGCACGCTCAGCGTAATGGATGTTGGCAGCGGCCAATGCATCGCCGTGACCGAAGGCGAGCACGCTGCGGTCATCGACTGCGGCAGCCGAGGAACGATGACAAACGCCGGCAGCGAGGTAGGGCAGTATCTGCTCTCAAGCGGCAGATGGAAAATTGACTGCCTGATCCTCACGCACCTGCACTCTGACCATATAAACGGTGTCGTGCGGCTCATGAATACGGTAAAGGTCGGTACGCTCGTTTTGCCCGAGTATGTCGGTTATATAGACGACGGAGTGCTATCCGAGCTCGTTGCCGCCGCCCATGATAACCATGTAGGGCTCATGTACATTTCCCGTGATACCGAGCTTAACGCAGGCGGCATCAGCCTGAAGCTCTATGCTCCCTTCGACAAGGGCGATAAGAACGATAGAGGCATTATGTTAACCGCCGAGATCGGCAACGAGAGCGTTCTCGTAACCGGCGATGTGCGCGAGGCGACAGAGCGCAAGCTCGTTAATGCGCAGGATTTATCCGACACGGATATACTCATCGTCGGACACCACGGCTCGAAGTATTCAACGAGCGAGGAGCTTTTGAATGAGGCCGATCCCGAAAAAGCTGTGATATCCGTGGGCTATAACAACTACGGCCATCCGGCAGACGAGGTGCTCGAGCGGCTCCGCGAGCACGGCATAACGATATACAGGACCGACGAAAGAGGAAGAATAGTTATAAATTGCGGTGATTAAATGGCTAGAAAGACGAAAACCGAAGAAAAATTCAATTACGGCGAGAGCATACGCAGATTGCGGCAGTCAGGTCCGCAGCGACTGTACCTCATTTGGGGACCGGAGGACTATCTGGCAGAGCAGTACCTTGCCGAGCTGCGCAGATTATGCGTCGGCGACGAGGCGGACGATTTCAGCTACCGCAAGCTGAATGAGCGGGATTTTTCCGCCATTGCGCTTGCCGAGGCCATCGACTCCGTGCCGTTTTTGTCCGAGCGCAGCATGGTCGAGGTGCGCGGCGTTGACCTTAATAAGCTTTCTGAGGCCGAAGAGGTCATTAAGGCTGTAAGTGATATCCCTGATTACTGCACCGTGGCTTTTTTATGTGAGCCGAGCTTTGAACCGGATAAGCGCCTCAAGCTATATAAGTCATTTGCCAAAGCGGGTGTTGAGATACATGTCACCGCCCAATTAAGCGATGCGCTTATCAAGTGGATAGTCAAGCGCTTTGCCGCACAGGGAAAGAGCATTGAGCTCAATGCTGCCCAGCGACTCATCACCGTCAGCGGCGATATAATGAGCGGGCTAATCCCAGAGATAAATAAGATTGCGGCCTACGCTAAAGGCGATAAGGTCACCATCGAGGATGTCAATACCGTTGCACACCACATCCCCGAGGCCGTCGTTTTCGACATGACCGAGAGCATGGCACGGGGTGAGTATAATGCCGCCATGTCGCTCTTGGGCGAGCTCCTGGATGATAAAAACAACGAGCCCATCATGATACTTGCCGTGCTCGGCAACCAAATGCGCCAGCTTTACGCGGCCTCGGTAGCCATTCAAAGCGGGCAGGGCAAGGATTATCTTATGAAGACCTGCTCACTAAAGCACGACTTTGTTGCTTCAAAGCTCATGACGAGCGCCCGCCGCTTCAGTCCGGCGCAGCTCAGGCGGGCCGTGGAGCTTTGCGCTGAAACGGATTACGCCATGAAAAGCAGCCGCACAGAGCCCAGGGAGCTTTTGAAGGAGTGCGTCATGCGCATTGCCGCAGGTGAGACCGATGAATAAAATCTCCGAGGTAATCGTAGTCGAAGGCAGATACGATAAAAATACGCTTTCGCAGGTAGTTGATGCTGTCATCATCGAAACCAGCGGCTTCGGCGTGTTCAATAACAAAGAAAAGCAGCAGCTTCTGCGCACGCTTGCCGAAAAATGCGGAATGATAGTGCTCACAGACTCTGACGGAGCGGGCTTTGTCATACGCAACTTTATTAAAGGCTGTGTTGACCCGAGGTACCTCAAGCACGCTTATATTCCCGACGTTTACGGTAAGGAGCGCCGCAAGGCCAAGGCTTCCAAGGAGGGTAAGCTCGGTGTAGAGGGCATGAAGCCGGAGGTCCTTTTAGACGCACTTATTGCCGCCGGCGCGACCGTGGACGGCGTGTCGGAGAATAAGAAAGCTTCCATCACAAAAGCCGATATGTACGCCAAGGGCTACACCGGCAGGGCAGACAGCGCAAAAAAGCGGTCTGAGCTTCTGAAAACGCTCGGCCTACCCGAGAAAATGACGGGAAACGCGCTTTTGGATGTCTTGAATGCCCTCATGACCCGAGATGAGTTTCTTGCCCTTGTCAATTGAGGGGTTATTGTGCTATAATACACAAGATATAGTGTTTTTGACCAAAATTTGTCCATTCGGAGGAAGCATAGATGAAATGCCCGTTTTGCGGATTCCTTGAAAGTAAGGTAATCGACTCCCGTCCTGCCGAGGAGGGCTCAACCATACGCAGACGCAGAGAGTGTCTTGCGTGCCAGAAGCGTTTTACTACATATGAGATCATCGAGCACCTGCCGCTGGTCGTCGTCAAGCGTGACGGCTCACGCCAGACCTTTGACCGTGTCAAGCTCATAAACGGCATGGTGCGCGCATGCGAAAAGCGCCCCGTGTCGCTCGCACAGCTCGAGAAGATCGCCGACGAGATCGAGCAGGAACTGCAAAGCGCCCTTGAACGCGAGATCAGCACCGTCGATATCGGCGAGATGGTCATGAGAAGAATGAAGGAGGTCGACGAGGTCGCATATGTGCGCTTTGCATCGGTCTACCGTAGCTTCAAGGATATAAACACCTTCATGGAGGAACTCACGAAGCTTCTCAGCGACAAGTAATCAGAATATGCTGCCGAAGCTTAAGTGCTCTATCGTGATGAGCGATTTTAAGTGAGCGTCAAGCTTGCGGTAGCTGCCCTCGGCGCTTTCCGCGTCTTTTGATGCTATGTCCGACAGCATATCGAAAAACGCATCCGTCGCCGAGTCTATCTCCGTGTGACGGATGAAAATATGCGTATACTCGTCCATGCCGAGCCA
>SAMEA3663283__coassemble_874_pt1 | contig 33569 bp, 34 predicted proteins | sample SAMEA3663283__metabat2_low_PE_027 | metagenome-assembled genome bin SAMEA3663283 (sample SAMEA3663283) | pig gut metagenome | biome: pig gut; feature: pig-associated habitat; material: faeces | place: China | collected 2013 | reverse complement strand
CATTATCCCCCGATTTCGTCAACATTTAAAAAGAGCAGATAGGCAAACGCCTATCTGCTCTAGGAGCTTGGTCTCACCTAATATCGGCATTTTAAATCAATTATCTGTTAAACTCCCTATAATTGATGAAATTATACGCCAAAGTTGTTGTTTCCCTACGAATATTAGTGTTATTCAAAATCTATAATGTTTTTGCCGAATAGTTTTCCATTTTTTACAGTCAACTCTACTGTTATACCAAACAATTTCTGATTTTCAGTTATAGCAATCTGATTAGCAGCTGATGGCTGTGGAATTTCATCTATCGACATTCCATGTAAAGCTAGTTCTAACACTTCTTTTGCATACCTCACCCCGTCCGTTTCATTGTCGGCACAGGTTAATGCAGGGGGTACATCGGGAAACGAAATGCAAATCCCGTCACTGTCATATTGAAAAACAGCATAATATGAAATCTTCATTCAACACCTCTATTGTAGATGTAATAGTAGAAGTGGTTGCTGCTGTCGGCCATGCCGACACGGTTGCCCTGCTGGTCGTAGAAGAAGCTCAGGGCATTGCCGTTGGTCGTCTGGGCGAGTATCTGAGTGCCGTTGAGTAGGTACTTGGTCGTATTTGTGCCGTCACTCTTGCTGGTTCGGATACCTTCAGAGTCATAGGTATAGTTAAGGGTCGTTCCACCTTTTTCCGCCGTTACAAGCTGCCTGCCCTGCCATATCCAACTCACAGGAAGTGATTAAATTATGCTTTTATTGTACCATTTTCCCCCGATTTCGTCAATATTTAAAAGAGCAGATAGGCAAACGCCTATCTGCTCTTGGGCGGATTAACGCACCTTATTCAGGACTGATGTAACTAAATCAGGCTTACCATAACTGTCTTGAATCTCCGCTGTTAGATACTCGATACTTTTTTCGTCCTCGTTAAACACAACAATTTCGAAACACAGAATTGTGCCATCAAGTATTTTGTCATCAAAGTAACGCTCTATATCTACAGGGTGGCACTTAAAAACGAAAATTTCTTCATTAGAAGTTTTCTTTATACTTTCTGGTTTCAACTGCACAAGGCGCTGATATTCGTCTGACATATCTTGTACATCATTAAACTGACACTTCAAGCTTATTATATACGACGGATCGCCGAGCAGCCCGCACACATAGTTATAGTAGTATTTTGCAGCCGTTGATTCCTTCGGGATCTGATTTGGGAGACTGCCTTCTAAATCAGCTTCCATGGTATTCTTTACATACCGGTTTACGCTAAGGTACTCCTTCTCATCTGTAATAGTCTCAGTCTTTGCCGGTGGGTCGTTGTGCAGCACTGCCGCAATTTTAAATCCGCAAAGAAGCACAACTATTCCTATAATTAAAAAAAGCAGTATTTTCAAAAATTTACTATGCTTACTGTTTGACATACTTCTCCCCTCCCAGTTCAAGATGTCAACATACCAAGTATTTCGTAGGTTGCTCTATGCGTTATGCCCATATTGTCTTTAGGTCTCAAATCTAGTTCAGCAGCACTTTCAATTGGATTTTCGGACTTTGAGAGCCATCTCACAGTTCGATATCCGATATCGCCCCAACTTGCAACAGTTGGTGCAAAGTTATGTGCAATCCATTCCCCACGCATGAAGCTCCTGCTCCCGTATACATCCTCATCATAGTATTCGCTATCACAAATTACATCAATTACTGCATTAATCTCACAAACTGAGCTTATGTTTTTCGACTTGTCAACATTAATATTCATGTATTCGCTTGTTGATTGACTGGATGTATAGAACTTTGCGTTTACTTGATCATCCTGTTTTTCGCCTTCACCTTCAACATATACATTGACAGTGTCTTTATTATACTTTTGTGTTGCCTTTGTGTTTTTTTCATCTTCCCTGCAAAGAAATGTATACATGCCATATTTATCAACTGAATTTATCGGATTATTGTTACAGTAAGCAAACAAATTTGACCCGAGTGAATTGATGTAGTCGGTTGTTACAAAAACATCTTCATTTATAAACCTGCCAGTATCTGGATCGTAGTAGCGGCTGTTCAGGTAGTAAAGCCCCGTTTCCGTATCGTAGTAGTAGCCACGGTAGCGGAAGGGGTTTTGTGTGCCAACGGAGTTTGCGGTGGTGTCCTTGAGCTCCATGAGCTTGCCCCAAGCATTGTAGGTGTAGGTTACGGCGAGTTTGCCGGTGGAGGCGTCGGCGAGGGCTATTACATCACCTTGGAGGTTGTAGATGTAATAGTAAAAGTGGTTGCTGCCGTCGGCCATGCCGACACGGTTGCCCTGCTGGTCGTAGAAGAAGCTTAGGGTCGTGCCGTTGGTCGTCTGGGCGAGTATCTGAGTGCCGTTGAGCAGGTACTTGGTTGTAGTCGAGCCCACGGTTTTACTAGTGCGGATGCCCTCGGAATCGTAGGTATAGTTAAGGGTCGTTCCGTCTTTTTCCGCCGTTGCAAGCTGTCTGCCCTGCCATGTCCAACTCACAGGAAGTGATTAAATCATGCTTTTATCCTACCATTATCCCCCGATTTCGTCAACATTTAAAAAGAGCAGATAGGCAAACGCCTATCTGCTCTAGGAGCTTGGTCTCACCTAATATCGGCATTTTAAATCAATTATCTGTTAAACTCCCTATAATTGATGAAATTATACGCCAAAGTTGTTGTTTCCCTACGAATATTAGTGTTATTCAAAATCTATAATGTTTTTGCCGAATAGTTTTCCATTTTTTACAGTCAACTCTACTGTTATACCAAACAATTTCTGATTTTCAGTTATAGCAATCTGATTAGCAGCTGATGGCTGTGGAATTTCATCTATCGACATTCCATGTAAAGCTAGTTCTAACACTTCTTTTGCATACCTCACCCCGTCCGTTTCATTGTCGGCACAGGTTAATGCAGGGGGTACATCGGGAAACGAAATGCAAATCCCGTCACTGTCATATTGAAAAACAGCATAATATGAAATCTTCATTCAACACCTCTATTGTAGATGTAATAGTAGAAGTGGTTGCTGCTGTCGGCCATGCCGACACGGTTGCCCTGCTGGTCGTAGAAGAAGCTCAGGGCATTGCCGTTGGTCGTCTGGGCGAGTATCTGAGTGCCGTTGAGTAGGTACTTGGTCGTATTTGTGCCGTCACTCTTGCTGGTTCGGATACCTTCAGAGTCATAGGTATAGTTAAGGGTCGTTCCACCTTTTTCCGCCGTTACAAGCTGCCTGCCCTGCCATATCCAACTCACAGGAAGTGATTAAATTATGCTTTTATTGTACCATTTTCCCCCGATTTCGTCAATATTTAAAAGAGCAGATAGGCAAACGCCTATCTGCTCTTGGGCGGATTAACGCACCTTATTCAGGACTGATGTAACTAAATCAGGCTTACCATAACTGTCTTGAATCTCCGCTGTTAGATACTCGATACTTTTTTCGTCCTCGTTAAACACAACAATTTCGAAACACAGAATTGTGCCATCAAGTATTTTGTCATCAAAGTAACGCTCTATATCTACAGGGTGGCACTTAAAAACGAAAATTTCTTCATTAGAAGTTTTCTTTATACTTTCTGGTTTCAACTGCACAAGGCGCTGATATTCGTCTGACATATCTTGTACATCATTAAACTGACACTTCAAGCTTATTATATACGACGGATCGCCGAGCAGCCCGCACACATAGTTATAGTAGTATTTTGCAGCCGTTGATTCCTTCGGGATCTGATTTGGGAGACTGCCTTCTAAATCAGCTTCCATGGTATTCTTTACATACCGGTTTACGCTAAGGTACTCCTTCTCATCTGTAATAGTCTCAGTCTTTGCCGGTGGGTCGTTGTGCAGCACTGCCGCAATTTTAAATCCGCAAAGAAGCACAACTATTCCTATAATTAAAAAAAGCAGTATTTTCAAAAATTTACTATGCTTACTGTTTGACATACTTCTCCCCTCCCAGTTCAAGATGTCAACATACCAAGTATTTCGTAGGTTGCTCTATGCGTTATGCCCATATTGTCTTTAGGTCTCAAATCTAGTTCAGCAGCACTTTCAATTGGATTTTCGGACTTTGAGAGCCATCTCACAGTTCGATATCCGATATCGCCCCAACTTGCAACAGTTGGTGCAAAGTTATGTGCAATCCATTCCCCACGCATGAAGCTCCTGCTCCCGTATACATCCTCATCATAGTATTCGCTATCACAAATTACATCAATTACTGCATTAATCTCACAAACTGAGCTTATGTTTTTCGACTTGTCAACATTAATATTCATGTATTCGCTTGTTGATTGACTGGATGTATAGAACTTTGCGTTTACTTGATCATCCTGTTTTTCGCCTTCACCTTCAACATATACATTGACAGTGTCTTTATTATACTTTTGTGTTGCCTTTGTGTTTTTTTCATCTTCCCTGCAAAGAAATGTATACATGCCATATTTATCAACTGAATTTATCGGATTATTGTTACAGTAAGCAAACAAATTTGACCCGAGTGAATTGATGTAGTCGGTTGTTACAAAAACATCTTCATTTATAAACCTGCCAGTATCTGGATCGTAGTAGCGGCTGTTCAGGTAGTAAAGCCCCGTTTCCGTATCGTAGTAGTAGCCACGGTAGCGGAAGGGGTTTTGTGTGCCAACGGAGTTTGCGGTGGTGTCCTTGAGCTCCATGAGCTTGCCCCAAGCATTGTAGGTGTAGGTTACGGCGAGTTTGCCGGTGGAGGCGTCGGCGAGGGCTATTACATCACCTTGGAGGTTGTAGATGTAATAGTAAAAGTGGTTGCTGCTGTCGGCCATTCCGACACGGTTGCCCTGCTGGTCGTAGAAGAAGCTTAGTGTTGTACCGTTGGTTGCTTGGGCAAGTATCTGAGTGCCGTTGAGCAGGTACTCGGTTGTAGTCGAGCCTACGGTTTTACTAGTGCGGATGCCCTCGGAATCGTAGGTGTAACTAAGGGTCGTTCCGTCTTTTTCCGCCGTTACAAGCTGCCTGCCCTGCCGTATCCAACTCACGGGAAGTGGTTAAATCATGCTTTTATCCTACCATTATCCCCCGATTTCGTCAACATTTAAAAAGAGCAGATAGGCAAACGCCTATCCGCTCAACAAGTTTTTCATGAGGCACACCAGCGTATGATTTTTCGTTTTATTCATACAGTCTGAAAATCGATCTACTTGCAGCCAGCTTTTTCCTAAGGTCTTTCGGCAGATACGCACATAATGAATCATATGCCCTATCTGAGTATGCAAAAACGATATCTCCTTTTTTGGGTGTCAATCGATTAATTTTGTTGTGATACTTGAATGGAATATTTCGGCTACTTATGTATATCCAAAAGGCTCCAGTTGTGCCAATGTCAACACCTATTGACTGAATCTCGTCGAAACGAATTCGCTTTGAGAACTTAAGCGGTCTATGGAGAATAATGCAATCAGTTTTAATGCTCAGCAAACCGAAATACTGTTCCGAACACCAGTAGATTATCAAAAGGTTTATTATGTATATTGCAGCCATTACTGCAATTACGCCAAAATTCTCTGACTCAACTATTAACCTCACATCATCTAACGCAAGCAAGGTCTCTAAATCATCAGATAATACATAATAATATACAGCCGTAACAAGGATTAGATAAATCAATACAACCCACAAGAGATTCGGATTTACTAAGAACGATGAGCGTTTATATGATTTTCCCATTTCACCCATTCCCTATGATGTAAGTTTGATGTAAATCGCTGTTTTTTCAGTTTTTTATCAAATGAAGTACGTCCCGTCTATTTGGTAAAACTGTACATCTTTACATCATCTTAATAGAGCTTTGCGCCGGCGGGGATGTGGGGGTCGACCATCAGCAAATGGAGCTTTTCTGAGCCTTCCTCGTGATGCACGGCAGAGATCAACATACCACAGGAGTCGATACCCATCATCGCTCTCGGAGGCAGATTGGTGATTGCAATGCAGGTCTTACCAACCAGTTCTTCCGGCTCATAATATTCGTGAATACCACTCAAAATGACCCTATCTGTGCCGGTTCCGTCGTCCAAAACGAACTTTAAGAGCTTTTTGGACTTCTTCACGGCTTCGCATTCCTTGACCTTCACGGCACGGAAATCGGACTTGGAGAAGGTCTCGAAGTCGACAAAATCAGCAAACAGGGGCTCTATCTCGACCTTGGAGAAGTCTATCTTCTCCTCTGCTGCGGGTGCGGCGGCGGGAGCTTCAACGGGCTTTTCGGCCTTCTTTTCCATGTCGAGCGGCTTCATTGTGGGGAACAGGATGACATCACGGATAGAATTCATGCCGGTCAGCAGCATGACGCAGCGGTCAATTCCGATGCCAAGGCCGCCCGTGGGAGGCATGCCGTACTCAAGAGCATTGATAAAATCGTCATCCATCATGCCCGCCTCGTCGTCGCCCTTGGCGCGAAGCTCGACCTGCTTCTGGAAGCGCTGCTTCTGGTCGATGGGGTCATTGAGCTCGGAGAAGGCATTGCCCATCTCGCTGCGGCAGATGAACAGCTCGAAGCGCTCGGTGAGCCTATGGTCCTTGGGGCTGCGCTTTGCAAGCGGGGAAACATCAACAGGATGCATGGTGATGAAGGTCGGTTGGATGAGCTTTTCCTCGACGAGCTGGTCAAAGCTCTCGTACAGGGCGTGACCCCAAGTGGGCTCGACCTTGTCCATGTCGACACCGGCGGCCTTTGCGGCTGCAACGGCTTCGGCATCGCCCTCGATTGCCATGAAGTCAACGCCGACATATTTCTTGACGGCCTCCGCCATAGTCAGGCGCTGCCAGCCCGGGGTAAGGTCGATGGTCTCACCCTGCCAATTGCACTCGTAAGTACCGAGGATGGACTTCGCTGCGCCCGAGAGCAGATCCTCAAAAAGATCCATCATGTCGTTAAAGTCTGCATAGGACTGATAAAGCTCAACGGTGGTAAACTCCGGATTGTGCTTGGTGTCCATGCCCTCGTTGCGGAAGATGCGGCCTATCTCATAGACACGCTCGATGCCGCCGACGATTAGGCGCTTGAGGTTGAGCTCAGTTGCGATGCGCAGGAACATATCGATATCAAGGGTATTGTGATGGGTGATGAACGGTCTCGCGGTCGCGCCGCCGGAGATGGTGTTGAGAACGGGAGTCTCGACCTCCATGAAGCCGCGGCCGTCGAGGAACGAGCGGACATAGCTTATAAACTTCGAGCGTATCTCGAAATTGCGGCGGCTCTCGTCGCTCATGATGAGGTCGACATATCGCTGACGGTATTTAAGCTCGGTATTGGTCATGCCGTGGAACTTCTCGGGCAGCGGGCGCAGGCTCTTTGAAAGAAGCGTCACGCCTTCGACATGCACGGAGATCTCCTCAGTCTTGGTCTTGAAGACATAGCCCGTCACGCCGATGATGTCGCCGATATCGTATTTTCTGAAGTCTGCAAACTCCTGCTCGGACACGGCATCCTTGCGGATGTAAAGCTGAAGCTGGCCGCGGTCGTCTTTAATGTGGCAGAATATTGCCTTGCCCATGCCGCGCTTTGACATGATGCGGCCTGCGACCTGAACGGTCTTGCCGTCAAATGCTTCGTAATCGGCCTTGATATCGTCAGAATACGCGGATCGAACGAACTTAGTCTGCTCAAATGGGTCTCTTCCCTCCTGCTGGAGAGCCTTAAGCTTATCACGGCGAACCTGCAGGATCTCGGACAACTCCTGCTCGGGTGCCTCATTGGTCTTAATATCGCTCATATGTTTTCCTCAAATCAAGTATTTTCTATGGAAAGTATCTCAAAATGCAGCTCGCCTGCGGGGGCTTCGACACTAATTTTGTCGCCTGCGACATGGCCGTACAGACTTCTGCCGAAGGGAGAATCGTCGGAAACTCTGCCCTCCATGGGGTTTGCCTCCTGCGAACCAACGATGGTGTATGTTTCCTCATAGTCTTCATCAAGGTCGCGAACCTTGACAACGCTGCCGAGTGTGACTGCGCCATTGGCGGCATCCGTGTCGGTCCTTTCAACTATCTCTGCATTTTCAAGCAGCACCCTTATCTCGGCAATTTTGGAGTAGAGCTTACCCTGCTCGGTTTTTGCCTCGTCATATTCGCTGTTCTCGGACAGGTCGCCAAAGCTGCGCGCCTCTTTGATCTGCTCGGAGACTTCCTTTGCCTTGTCGGTCTCGAGGTACTGAAGCTCCTCCTTCAGAGCGTCGTAGCGCTCCTGACTCATTTTAAATCTGCTGTCGGTAGCCATAATGCGGTCTCCTTTATAATTAATTGCTTAATTTTTTGTTTGTAACACTTGTCAGCCGAGTGCATTTATCGCTGTTTCAAGCTGCGTATCGGTCTGTTCATCTGCCTGCGCAACGGCAACATCAGGCGTAACGCCGCCGGTCTCGGCAAGGTCGACTCTGTTGGGCGTGAGGTATTTGTGGGTTGAGATATGAACAGCGCTGCCATCGGAAAGCTCAAGGGTTATCTGACTGCGAGCCTTGCCGGTAGTCTGCTCGCCGACAACGGTCGCCCAATTGTACTCCTGCAGAGCGGCTGCAAAAAACTCCGCTGCGCTGTAGGAATTGCCGTTTACGAGCACAATCATTTTGTTTTTGAGGCTGACCTTATCCGAGGTCTGCACAGTCTCGTGACCCTCCTTGTCGACGCTTATAAAAAGGTCGCCCTCGGGCAGAATATAGTCAAGCAGGTCGACAAGCTCAGTCAGCAGGCCGCCCGGGTTATTGCGGACATCGAAGATAAACGAGGTCGCACCGGTCTGGATAAGCTGCTCTATCGCCTTTTTGGTATTTTCGCTCGCGCCCGCTTCAAAGTTGCTTATCTTTATATAGCCTATATTGCCGTCTAAAAGCCTTGAGCTTACAGGGTTTTTGTAAATTATCTCGCAGGCAACGGTGACGGTCTTTGTATCTCCGCCTCTTTCAATGGTGATGGGAAAGTCCTTATTGACCTTCGAGCGGATGAGAAGGCTCACATCCTCAAGAGTCTTGTCGGAAACAGCCTCGCCGTCGATGGCGGTTATAAGGTCGCCCACGGCTATACCGGCGCTCGCGGCAGGGCTTGACTCCTCAACGGAAAAAACCTCGAACTCGCCGCTGTCGTTGAGCTTAACGCTCAAGCCGATGCCGGAGTATTCGTTTGAGCTTGAAAGCTTGTACGCCTCATACTCCTCGGCGCTCATGAAATAGCTCCATTTATCGCCGATGCTCTTCACCATCGCCGCTGCTGCGGCATTATAAAGCTCGTTATAGTCAGCGTCGCCGATATAGTTCTGGTCGATTATCTTCTCGATCTCAACATAGCGTCTTGCATCCTCAAGATACTGCTTCGAGCCGAAGCCGCCGATTGCCGCGACATAGGTCAAAACGGCGGTCACCACGGTGACCGCAAGACAAGCTATTATAAGGTGAGTCAGCTTGATTTTATTGTCGAAGCTCGGCAGTTTGCGCTTTTTCAAGTTGCTTTCCCCTTTCCCGTTATACAGCACGATTGACTGGCAGTCTCAATGACTGCCAGTCAAACATATTTTATGTTGATTCAATCCGCATATTCACTTGCATTTATAACGGCGGCTGTGTTTATCCCGCTCACCTCATGCACAAGCCCGACAGTGCCGGTCGTGAACGGTATCACGCTCACAACAAGGCTCAGCACCATCGCGAGTGCAAGTATAATTGCAAGTATCGATACTACAAGTTTTCTGTTCATTTTCTCTCCTCACACCTTGAGGTAATTTCTTATTGCGATCGTACCGCCGAACGAGCCGACTATAATGCCGACTGCAAGGAACACTGCAAGCACGAACGGCCAAAGCTCCGTAAACGGAACGATCTGGATAAACGATATCGCAAGGCTTGAGGATATCTTCGACTCAAGTGCGGTATAAAGTCCCCACTGCGCAAGGAAGGCAAGTCCGCCGCCGACAAGGCCGAGGACAAGACCCTCGACAACAAAGGGGCATCGGATGAAGCTGTTTGATGCGCCGACCATCTTCATAATTGCTATCTCTTCCCTTCTGCCGAAGGTTGCAAGCTTGATGGTATTGGACATAATAAACAGGGACACAAAGACGAGAACGACTATAAGTGCAAGCGATACGACACTGACGACGTTTCGCACGGAGACGAACTTATCGGCATAGTCGATGGGAGCATTGACCTTGACGATGCCGTCAATTTCACTGATGGCAGCCTGGGTCTGTGCCATCTGGCTGAGGTCAACGAGCTGTATAACGAAGCGGTGACGGAAAACAGAGTCGTCGATGCCCTCCATAAGGCTCTTATCATACTTCTGCATGAATTCTTCCCTGGCTTCGGTGCGGCTTACAAACTCAACGCTTGCGACATTGTCTATCGCCCGGATCTTGGTCTGGAGCTTTGCCGTGGCATCCTGTGCACTCATCGACTCATCGACATAGGCAAGTATCTGATTCTGATTTCCTATATCGTCGATTATGTTATTTACATTGATATCAAGAAGCGTGAAGCTGCCCATTACGATAAGGCAGGCGATGATTATCGTGACCGAGGCAAAGGACATAAAGCCATGCGTAAATATATTGCGGAAGCCCTCGCCTATCAAATATCCGTATCTATTCAATCTCATAGCTGTAATACCCATCCATTCCGTCACTGATCAGGTGGCCGCCGTCAATTGCGATGACGCGCTTGGAGAATGCATTGACCAGTTCCTTCTCGTGAGTTACTACCAAAATGGTAGTTCCCATCTCATTTATCTTCTCAAGCAGGAGCATCAGCTCAAGGCTGCGCACGGGGTCGAGGTTGCCGGTTGGCTCGTCGGCGATGATCATGGTAGGTTTGTTAACGAGCGCTCTCGCAATAGCAACACGCTGCTGCTCGCCGCCGGAAAGTTCGGCAGGCAGGCGCTTCTCGCGGCCGTCAAGACCGACAAGCTCCAAAACATGCGGCACTCTTGTCTTTATCTCCCTGTTCGATGCGCCGACAACGCGCATGGCAAATGCGACATTGTCATAGACCGTCATGTTCTCGATAAGGCGGAAGTCCTGAAAGATAACGCCCAGCGTTCTACGCATTTTGGGCATCTTGCGGCGCTTCATCTCTCCCATGTTGAAGCCGTTGACGATGACCTTGCCGTCAGACGGTCTGATCTCGCCGGTAAGCAGCTTGATTATCGTGGTCTTGCCCGAGCCGGACGGACCGACCAGGAAGGCAAACTCGCCCTCATTGATGGTCAGGCTGAAATTATCCAGAGCAGCGACATCGCTGTTTTCATAGACCATCGTAACATTCTTCATTTGAACCATAGGTTTTCCTCCTGAGGTTTTGCTCGGCAGGCTGCCCTGCCTGTTTTTCAGCGACCGTTATTATTCACCGAGTCAAGATACTGCTTGACCATCATTGCGACCTTGAACACTATCGCATGATCAAACTCACGCAGGTCGAGCCCCGTTATCTTCTTGATTTTCTCGAGACGGTACACGAGTGTGTTGCGGTGGACATACAGCTTGCGCGATGTTTCGGACACATTGAGGTTATTTTCAAAGAACTTGTTTATTGTCTCAAGAGTGTCCTCATCGAGGGTCTCAAGCGGGTTCTTCTTGAAGACCTCGTTTAAGAACATCTCGCAAAGAGTTGTCGGCAGCTGATATATGATTCGGCCGATGCCGAGGTTTTCATAGCTGATGATCGTCTTTTCCGAGTCGAACACGCGGCCGACATCGATAGCGATCTGTGCCTCCTTGTAGCGGTCGGCAAGCTCTCTTAAATGTCTTGCCGTCGTGCCGATGCCGATGATGCAGCCGATTTGAAGCTCGGTCTCGAGCGTTTTCTCGATATTCTCGGCGATAGCCTTGACCTCGCTGCTGCTGTCGCCGTTGGGAAGTTCCTTGATGACGACCATGTCCGCCTCGTTGACGCTTATGACAAAATCATGCTGTCTGTCGGTGAACATGTTCTGCAAGACCTCTACAGCCGCAACATCGGTACGATCGACCTGACGCACCAGAAACAGTGCTCTCGGAACATCTGGCACGAAGTGCAGTTCCTTGGTTCTGACATACACATCGCCGGGCAGAATGTTATCGGAAATGATGCTCTTTAAAAACGCCGCCTTATTGTACTTTTCCTCGTAATTGGTCTTGGCTTCGTTGAACGCGACGGCAGCCATCATGCAGCTGACCCTCGCGAGCTCATCACAGCCCTCGACAAAAACGGCATAGTCAAACTTGGCGGCATTCGAGCCCAGAATTTTATAAGTACGCTGATTGCTCACATAAACAGGCTCGGACGGATCGTAATTATAGCTCTGGAAGTCCTCAAGGCGTGAACCAATCATGGGAAGCTCGCTGCAGGTGATAACAAAGCCCTGCTCGTCTATGACGCCGATGCATCTGTCGGTCGCTTCCTTTATCTGAATAATGACACTTTGAAAAATCCTGCTGGACATTGCTTTTCCTCCCCTGACAATATGGGTATTTTAACGATAGTCTCGCAATGATACTTTCAACATAATAATACTTTTTTGTGCGTTTTTCAATAGAAAAGTATGTGAAATTTGTGGACTTTTCAAAAAAAGGACGATTTTCCTTGCTATATTGCCCAAAAATCAGAGAAAAATTTGTTTATTTTTTCTTCATCACACTGCACAATTCGTCAGCGGTCAGTGGGCGATATTCGCCCGGTTTCAGGCTATCATCAAGCTCCAGTGCGCCGATCCTAAGCCGTTCGAGCGCAGTAACGGGCTTGCCGCGGGAGGCGAGCATGCGTTTTACCTGATGATATTTGCCCTCCATCACCGTCACGAGGCAGCTTCCGTCGGGGCAAAGCGACAGTCCGGCCGGCAGGCACTTTGTGCCGTCGGCAAGCGTCACGCCGTGCGCAAATGCGGCGATATCGCCGTCGTTTACGGGTGAGGCCGTCTCGGCATGATAAAGCTTTTCTATCTCGGACTTGGGCGATATGACCTTATGTGCAAAGTCGCCGTCATCGGTTATGAGCAGCAGCCCCGTCGTGTCCTTGTCCAGCCTTCCGACCGGAAAAAGGCCAAGTCTTTTTTGCTCGGGTGAGAAAAGATCTATGCCCGTCTTCTGCTTACCGTCGTCAGTCGCGGACAAAACTCCGGCAGGCTTATTGAGCATAAAATAATGAAATTTTTCATATTTTAAAGCAGTACCGTCTATCGTAACGACGGCGGTCTCGGGGTCAAACTTTGTCTCGGGTGCAACCGCGGTTTCGCCGCCCAGCGTCACACGTCCGGCCTTAATAAGCTGCTTTATCTCCCGACGGGATGCAACTCCGCAGTCGCAGATGAACTTGTCCAATCTCATCAAAGGCATAAAATCACCTTCGAGATTATAACATAAAGTATAATAAATTTGAACACCAAAAGGCTATAATATGAGTATGTTTACAAAATGTTTAAAGCTCACGAAAAAGAGTGCAGTTATATTTATCATCATCGTTGCGGCAATCATGCTTGCTGCAGTGATGCTTCGCTCCTCCCCCGGGTGCAGTTTCGGGGTATCAGAGCTTATAAATGTCACTAGCACCGAGGGCAGGATCAAGTATCTGAGCGAGCTCGGCTGGGAGGCCGATGTCTCGACCGAGGAGTGCAAGACCGTTCTCATCCCCAAGAAATTTGAGGGTGTTATGCTAAGCTACTCAAAGCTTCAGACCGAGCAGGGCTATGACTTTGCGTCCTTCGGCGGTCTTGAATGCAGGCAGTACACCTATGTCGTAACAAACTACCCAAACTCCGATGGCACGGTCTACGCAACGCTATACGTCAAGGGCGGCCATGTGATCGGCGGCGATATACACTCTGCAAATATCGACGGTTTCATGCATACTCTAAAATAGGTAAAAAAGATATACGCCCCACAAGCTTAGCTTGCGGGGCGTATATCTTATGTGAGGTATTTAAAAGGAGAATCACAAATCGTTTTTAAGCCTTCATGCCGAGCATTCTTGCTTCCTCAATAAGGGAGCCCACGAACACTGCGCCGCTGACGAGTGCTGCAACACCGAACACGATGTGTGCGGAAACGGTTGCTGCCGTGCCCATGAAGCAGGCAAACACTGCTGCTGCAAAGAAGCACACGATTGCAAGTTCTACAAAAAAGCTCTTTTTCATTTCATTTTCCTCCATTCAAGATCTTATATATCTAACTTCTGATTGTCTTTGTAAGTCAGGCTGTGAAGCCAAATTGTTTTGCGTCTGCGATCAGAGAAACTACGAACACAACGCTGCTGACGAGTGCTGCCAAACCGAATACGAGGTGTGCTACCGGAGTTGCTGCCATGCCCATGAAGCATGCGAAAACTGCTGCTGCAAAGAAGCACACGATTGCAAGTTCAGAAAGAATGTTTTTCATTTTATTTACCTCCGTCAAGATGTTTCGTCTCTATTTTCACTTGTTTGTTTTCCCTTTGTGACTATAATATAGTACCAAGTTTGTTAAATGTCAAACAAGATATTGTGAAGTTTGTTTTAAGTATCACTTAATAGCAAAACGGATCAAATGATGCAAAAAGCACGGCAACCCAACGGTTACCGTACTTTCCGGATTGTTTTATTGTATATGTGAAAAATGCCGCTAAGCTGTCCCGGCTTCTAATTATCTCCGGCTCATCACTATTTTTGCGATATCGCATAAAAGGCCGGTGCAGCCTTCCAGAACATCCTGCCATGTTGCCTCAAAGTCTCGCGTGTACCACGGGTCGGCGACGCTGCCGGGTCTTGCGGTGTAGTCCATGAGCAGGCTGAGCTTGCCCTCGGGGTCACCGTGGAACAGTCTGTGCAGGTTATACATATTCTCCTCGTCCATGCCGATGATTAGATCAAACTTATCGTAGTCTGCTTGCCTCACCTGCCGTGCGGTCTTGCCGTCGCAGGCTATGCCGTGCTCTTGCAGCTTGCGTCTTGCGGGTGGGTACACAGGGTTTCCTATCTCCTCCGTGCTTGTCGCCGCAGACTCTATCAAAAATTCATCCGAAAGCCCCGCCTTTGCCGTTATATCCTTCATTACGAATTCCGCCATCGGACTTCTGCAAATATTGCCGTGGCAGACAAAAAGTATTTTGGTCATAGTGTCACTCCTGTTCTCCTGCTCAGTTTACCACATGGACTGGATATTGGCAAGAAAGTCCGCCGCTTGCACGGTGGACTTTTACTTATTTAGTGTCTTTAGGCGCGGGAAATAAACCTCCGGTTTAACCGGAGGAAGAAAAATAGCTTTAGCATGAGAAAAGCCTCCTATTGTGTAGTATAGCGGTAAATGGTTTGGCGACCGCATTACCACAAACAATAGGAGGTTTTTAACAAATGAAAAAAAAGCACCGCACATTCCAGATACAGATGCCAGTATCACATAGTGTTTGCACCCCCTTATCTGAATTTTTCCCGTATTACGGCGTTTTTTCAATAGAAAAACAAAAAAGTACGGTAGCCCACTGTATCGTGGACTACCGTAACACGTGGCGGAGAGTGTGGGATTCGAACCCACGTGGGCGTGAGCCCAAACGGTTTTCAAGACCGCCTCGTTATGACCACTTCGATAACTCTCCATATTAAAAAAGTACCCCAATGGGTACTTTTTTGGCGCAGAAGGAGGGATTTGAACCCTCGCGCGCTTTTTACACGCCTACTCCCTTAGCAGGGGAGCCCCTTCGGCCTCTTGGGTACTTCTGCACATAGCCGCTAGAACATAATAGCATAGCCCAAGGTCGTTGTCAAGATTTTTCCTATCAAATGCGCTCTTGACAAATCAAAAACCTGCTGTAAAGTATTATTATGAACATTATTTATTACGACAACAGTATCATCGTATGCATAAAGCCCGCCGGAGTTATCTCCACCGACGAGGATGGTGGCATGCCCCAGCTTCTGCGTGAGGCGCTCGGCGACGAAAACGCCGATATCCGCGCGGTGCACAGGCTCGACCAGGTCGTCAGCGGACTCATGGTCTATGCCCAGAGCAACGCCGCCGCATCCGAGCTTTCGCGGCAAATACGCTGCGGCGAGTTTCACAAATCATATCTTGCGGTCGTCCACGGTGTTCCCGAAGAGCGTAAGGGCAGATTTGAGGATATTTTGCTGCGCTCAAAGGAAAAGCGCAAGACCTTCGTCATCAATAAGCTCGCCCGTGGTGCGCAGAACGCCATCCTCGACTATGAGCTGCTCGGCTCAAACGGTGAGCGCTCGCTGGTTGCAATTGAGCTTATAACCGGCCGCACGCATCAGATAAGAGCGCAGTTTTCGCACCGTCGGCTTCCCCTGCTCGGTGACCGCAAATACGGTGCGAGCGAGGACAACTGCCGCATCGCGCTTTGGTCGTACTCGCTGAGCTTCCTCAACCCCGAGACCGGCAAGCGCATGAGCTTCAGGGTCAAGCCGCCGAGAGAATACCCGTGGTCGGACTTTGACACTTCCCTGTTTCCTAAATAACTAAGAGAGAGCCGAAAGGCTCTCTCTTAGTTATCTTTCTATTTCGTTGCCTTGATGCTGACGACCGTGCTGAATGCGGAGTTTGCTTTGGTGTTTGCCGAGCAAATTGCCTTGACCTTGTAATAATACTTGGTACCCTTCTTCGCGTCAGATGAGTATGCCTCTCTTTTTTGCCTCGAAGGTCAGCTCATCACGGAAGTCGGGATGTGCGATAGCGATAAGCTGCTTGGTTCTCTCGCCGAGGCTTCTGCCGCGCAGGTGGGCAATGCCGTACTCAGTGACGATGTAGTCAACATCGTTCTTGCTGGTGGTGCAGATAGCGCCTGGGGTGAGGATTGGCTTTATCTTGCTTATCGTGCCGCCCTTTGCGGTGGATGTAAAGGCGATGAAGCTCTTGCCGCCCTTGGACTGGCATGCGCCTCTGACATAGTCGATCTGGCCGCCGGAACCGGACATGTGCTTGGTACCGACAGACTCTGCGCAGACCTGGCCGAAGAAGTCGACCTCAAGAGCCGCATTGATGGAGATCATGTTGTCGTTCTTGCAGATGACTGCGGGGTCGTTGACATAGTCAACAGGCAGTATCTCGATTGCGGGGTTATCGTCTATGTAATCGTAAATGCGCTTAGAGCCAAATGCGAAGGTGGTGACGCTCTTGCCGCGGTGGATCTGCTTCTTGGAGTTGTTGACAGCGCCGCACTCGATGAGCTCGACCATGGAGTCGGTGAACATCTCGGTGTGGATGCCGAGGTCATGCTTTGCCTTGAGCGCCATACCGGTGGCATCGGGGATAGCACCGATACCGAGCTGGATACATGCGCCGTCGGGGATCTGCTCGGCGATGAGGTTGCCGATGGTGCGGCTGGTCTCGTCGATGACTACGGGAGGCAGGACGGGCAGCTCGTGGTTAAACTCAACGATCGCGTCGACCTGAGAAACATGGATCTGAGTGCCGCACAGGCAGCGGGGCTGCTGGTCGTTGACCTCAACAAAGATACGCTTTGCCTTGGCCATCATCGCCTCGGCGTAGGAGCCGTTGTTGGCAAGAGAGAAATAGCCGTGGCTGTCCATGGGAGAAACGGAAACGCAGAATGCGTCGTACTCGTACTCGACAAGGATGTGGCGCGGAATATCACGGTAATAGGTCGGCAGAATGTCTGCATAGCCTGCGTTGACTGCCTTTCTGGCACCGCCCGAGGAGAACCAGCTAACACCGGTCATCTTGCCCTTGAGGCTGTCGTCAGCGTAGAACTCGAAGGGGTAAACATCAAGAAGGGTCTGCACCTTCACGCCGGTGATATCGCTGTTTCTTATTTTGTTTGCAACAGCGGTCATGATAGCCGGAGTCTGGGACGGGCCGGTGTCCATGCCAAAGAGCCAGTTACTGCGTACCTGCTCGGCAACTGCGTCGGCAGTCGTAAGCTTTTGTGCATACAATGCTTTATAATCGGTCATATTTTTCTCTCCTATTTTGTTTTTGTACTCAAACTAGTTATTTATTATATAATAGTCATTAATATATTTCAAGTGGGGCTTTACTAAAATGGGCGATATTGATATAATCTATTTTATAACAAAATCACTCGGAGGACGATATGAAGTTTACTAAAATGCATGGGGCGGGAAACGACTTCGTTATCATAAACCTGCTTGAGGAAACGCTTGACCCAGCATGCGCTCCCGAGCTTGCGCAAAAGCTCTGCGCAAGGAGGACGGGCATCGGTGCAGACGGCCTGATGCTCACGGCAAAGGCCGAGATCAGCGGCGACTTCAGGCTGCTTTTCTATAACTCAGACGGCTCGTTGGGCGAAATGTGCGGCAACGGCGCGAGATGCATCGCGCGATATGGCTTTGAGCACGGTCTTGCGGGTAAGACGCAGCGCATCGAGACGACCGCAGGCTTAGTCACGGGCGAGCGGATAAGCGACACGCTATATCGTATTCGTCTAAATGACCCGAGCGTAATTGACCTTGAGCGAGACGCCGAGGGATACGCTTGCTCGTACATAGAGCTCGGCGATCCCGGGATACCGCATGCGGTTGTGGTCATGGATACTTGGGACGAGGTCCCGCATGACGAGCTGTTTGACCTCGGCAAAAGGCTCCGCTTCTCACCTGCCTTCCCCAAGGGTGCGAATGTGAGCTTTGTAAAGCTTATCGGCAAAGACCATATAAAAGCCGTGACATTCGAGCGCGGGGTCGAGGACTTTACCCTCGCCTGCGGCACGGGCAGCGGATCGATAGTTACGTTGCTCATGTTAAAGGGCTTGGTGAGTGGTGAAAACGTCACAGTTTCCATGCCAGGCGGCGATCTGTTCGTTTCGCTCAAAGCAGACGGCAGCGCCGCTCACGATATATACCTCACGGGTCCGACCTGCAAGGTCTGCGAGGGTGAAATTTGCTTTTTATAAAAAAATTTTATTTTCCATGCAATAAAATGCTCACCCCATGCATTAATAGGGTGAAGAAAGGAAAGCAAGATGCTTATATTCATGACCTTATCTATTGAACACAGCGCAAGCGAAGCGACCGAGCTTGAAGCGCTTCTGACTCGGATCGCACAAGGCGAAAAGGATGCCCTGGCTTCGCTCTACGAACGGACACATTCGGCAGTATACGGCTTTGCAATGAGCTTGTCTCACTGCCCTGCTGACGCGGAGGATGTCTTGCAGGAAACATACATTAATGTATATTCCGCAGCTGAGCGATACGTTCCCAAGGGCAAACCCATGGCGTGGATCATGACCATTGCCAAGAACCTTGCAAGGATGCGCCTGAGAGAGGTCAAAAAAGACTGTGAGCTTCCTGAGGAGGACTGGTCAGGTTATCTGGCCGACAATCCCTCGGTCAGCTCGGATGAGAGGATACTGTTGCAAACGGCGCTTAATATCCTATCCGATGAGCAGAAGCAGATCGTCATGCTGCATGCAGTCGCCGGTATAAAGCACAGAGAAATTGCAAAGCTGCTTGATATGCCGATCGCCACAGTGCTTTCCAAATACTCACGAGCCGTAAACAAATTAAGACATGCGATGGAGGCGGAATGAAATGAAAAAAGACGAGGTCACGACGATGCTTAGATCTGCCGTTTCCAACGCGGCGCCCGATGTGCTGGACAATGTCCTGCATGCTTGCGACCATGAGAAAGGAAAGGTAATCTACATGGAAAAGAAGAAAAACAGAGGCTTTACCGCTTTTGCTGCCGTTGCGGCAGTGTTCGTCCTGCTTATTGCGGGTATATTCATAGCTAAAAACAATGGCTTGGGCACTTCAAGCAACGCCCTTGCCGCCGTAGTTTCCCTCGATGTTAACCCCAGCATCGAGCTGAAGGTCGACAAGGACGAGGATGTCATCTCCGCGACCGGACTTAACGCCGACGGCAAAAAGGTTCTTGAGGGCATGGATCTTGAGGACACCGACCTTGATGTCGCCGTAAACGCCATCATCGGTTCTATGCTCAAGCACGGCTATATCAACGAGCTGCAGAACTCCATTCTGCTGTCGGTCTCCGGCGTTGATGGCTATGACGCAAACGCACTTGAGACCAAGCTTGCAAGCGAGGTCAACGCACTGCTCAAGAACGGCGCAGTACTCAGCCAGAATGTCACCGACGCAGACGATAAGCTCGTCAAATTGGCAGACGAGTACGGCATCACCGTAGGCAAGGCAGCGCTCATCAATGAGATTGTCAAGAACAGCAAGACCCACACCTTTGAGCAGCTCGCAGGACTTACCATCAACGAGCTCAACCTCATCAGCGAAAACATCAAGCTCGGCGGCATCAAGTCTGAGGGCAAGGCAAGTGCAAAGTCCTACATCGGAAAGGACACAGCTCTCTCGGCAGCACTCAAGGCCGCAGATCTTACCAAGGATCAGGTCAAGAATATCGAGATCGAGCTCGACTACGAGCACGGTGTCATGGTATACGAGGTCGAGTTTGACCGTGGTTATGACGAGTATGATTACGACATCAACGCCAAGACCGGTGCAGTCGTTGCATACGACAACGAGATTAGCGGCAAAGAAGTCAAGTTTGAAAGCAGCACCAAAAAGGACAACGACAAGGTCACAAGCACCAAGGAAAATGTTATCGGCAAGGCAGCAGCAAAGAGCGCAGCGCTCAAGCACGCCGGTATCACTGAGGCTCAGGCAACTCAGCTCAAGGTCGAGCTCGACCGCGATGACGGCAAGCTCGTGTACGATGTAGAGTTTAAGTCCGCAGGCTACGAGTACGACTACGAGATAGACGCAGTCAAGGGCACCATCCTCCAGTCCGACAAGGAGCTTGACGACTGATAACTCAGCACAGTAAAAAGGGAGTCCCTCTCGGGACTTCCTTTTTTCAGCGTGTCAAGCGTATTATGTAAACTCATCTCACCTGCTTTAGTTACACAATTTCTGCCGAAATGTAAAAAATTCAGTAACAATTCTGTCGCAATTTGTTGACAACGCGTTTTAAAAATGGTAATATATTCACACAAGTAAAAATCAAATTCTATGAAAGGAGAAAAACACAATGTACGAAAAGCTTAAAGAATTCGTTTTGGGCATCGATTCCAGCGCAAAGAATGTTTTCGAGGTTCTCGATAAGATCTTTTTCTGGGCAAACTAATCAAACATAAGGCAACTTAAAAAAATCCGGTAATACACGAGGTATTACCGGATTTTTTATCGCTCAGACATAGAAGTTGGGCTTTCTCATATCGTATATCTTCAGCAGGATAGGCTCAACGCAGTAGGACATGAACTTCATGTCGAGATTGAAAAAGTATATCGTGAACAGCACGGCAAATACCGATGCGCCGCCGCCGAGCATCATAAGAGGGATCTTAGCAAATTTATTCATAGTCTTATCTCCTTTACCACGCATTCTCGTCGGGCATGAACTCGAGCGTCGGGTCGAGCGGCTCTTCACGCATGACGGTACGCATATACTCGCTGAACTGGTCACGGATGGCCTGACGGGTGAAAACTCTCGGGTCGCAAAGGTCATGGCAGACCCAGACGAGGTGGATACCGCGCTCTCTCGCCTGCTCCTCAAACTGGCCGTGCAGACCGTTGAGTGCCTTGCAGGACATGTGCTCCCACATCATGACCATGTCGGCATTCAGTCTCTCGACAAACTCCCAGAGCTCGTCAACAAGGCACTCATAGCCGCCGTGGGTCTTGTTGCGCATGATCATGTTCATGTTAAGGTAGGCCATGTCCTTATACGCCTGCTCGTAGTTCTCGGGCTTGTTTTCCTCGCAGAATTCCTTCTCGACGACCATTGAGAGCATATCGGTCAGAGGAACAACGCCCCAGCAGTTGACCATCCAGTAAAGCTGGTCGATGCAGTACTGCGGCTGAACGCCCCAGACTATGCAGCGGTGGCGGTACTCGGGAGCCATCATGGTCTTGTTCTTATAGCCCTGACGGACGAGCTTCATGATCTTGTCATTTATCGGCGGGAAGTCCTTGGAGCGGCCGCAGTTGCCCATGTAGTTTGTGTCGTTATACAGCGAGAACACAGCACCGAAAAACTGCGGGTACTGGGTCGCGTTGACCTCGAGCCATTCCCAACGGTCACGGGTAGTCTGATTGACGCGCTTTATGCACTCAAAATAGGTGTCCCAATCCCACTTTACACCCATCTTCTCCTCGACCCAGGCGATGCACTTTTTCATATCCTCGGCTGCGTAGTCGAGAACATCGGGGTTTTCGTGGCGCATGGGGGCTGCCAGCTGGAAGGTCGGGATGCCGTACTCCCGCTCGAGGCGCTTTGCAATGATGCCGTTGCCCATGAGCGAGCCGTCGCAGGTCGTGTTGACCTGAACTGCACATTTACCTAAAACGGCAAAGTCGTCACATATCGAAGCGCCGGCTTCAGCCTCGGGCATGGGGCAGACATCGCCGGGAATACCGAACTGCTGGGCGATATCGAGATAGTATGTCGAGGAATACTGCGTCATGATATTTGCCGAGAACATCGTGGGTATCTCACGCAGGATCGCCTTGATCTGCGGGAAGCCCATCATGAACACGGTCATTGCGTTCTCGTCCGAAAGAACGCACTTGTTGCTGAACTCAACATCGTTTCCGGTGCGGCGGTCGCCGCGCAGGGTGTCCTTGATGCACAGGGCAACATCCTTTACAACAAAGTCCATTGCCGTGTGGGTGATGCGAAGGGTCTCGTCCCGCATGCCTATGGTGAACTTGTCTATCGCATGCGGTACGGCGAGATAGTTTGCCATCCAGCGATAGCGGATCATGCCCTTCATGCCGCCGCGGGAGAGCGTTACGCCTATCATGATGCTCCACAGGTACAGCCAGCGGGAAAAATCATAAAGCGTATCCTTTATGCCACGCCACTCACGGCGCTTTCTGACCTTGCCGTTATTAAAAAGCACACCATATTGCTTGTCACCCTTTTTCTTTTTGGTATTGTATACTATCTCAGCGGTTTTCATTTTTTCGCACCTCCCTGGAGATTTTTGATCTCAATGCTTTCGATGAACGCCTGGACGCGTGTCCTCATCTGACCGACGGAGGCACTGATATTATAGGGTCTATCGATACTCAGCACCGGATAGCCGTAGTCATCGCGCAGCATCGTCGAGCCTAGAAGCCTTTCATACGCCCACGGGTCGCAGAACTTGACCTGCTGATAGATAACGCCGTCGGCTCTGTACTCCTTGCACAAGTCATTGACATATGCCTTGCGGCCGTAGACTTTCTCCATATTCATAGTGCGGGGGCACTGCCCCATGTAGACATAGTGGCGGCAGACCTGAGTGAACGCGTCCTCCTCATCGTTGAGCTCAATGGGAACTCTGCCCGGAAACGATCCGAAGCAGTAGCGGTCAACGCAGACATATGCACCGCACTCCTCGATAAGCTTAATTACGCCGCTGTCGTCTATTTCCGAGCCGACAAGCGCAAGCCGTGCACGGTAGGACTTATCGTCGGGTGTCCTCGTCTTTATCTCCTCAAGCGTTTCACGAAGCTTGTCAACGATGAGATACTTCGGTGCAACATAGGTCGCCAGCGTCAGAACATGGAACTCATACGCTGTGACTCTCGGCTTATCGTCCTTTCTGAACCGGCCTATCGCCTGTATTATCTCGCATATCTCGTTATGCTCCTTGACGGCCGCCCTGATTGCAGCGTCGGAGGTGTCGATACCGTACTTTTCCGCAAGCGGAGTGAGAATGTGGTTTTGGCACTGAACCTTCATAAGCTCAACGCCGTTATCGTCGGCCTTGAGCGGTATCTCCATATACTCATAAAAGAACTTGCTGTCGCCGCCGTCCATGGTGTGCAGCAGCTCCATATTCTCGCCGCAGCGATTCATCATCGTGCAGCCGTCGGGCGTAATGAGGCAGTCGGCAAAGTTATATCCGCCCTCTATCGCCCTTTCGAGTAAGGCTCTGCTGGTCTCGCACAGGAAGCTTGTCATGTAGTATGTAGCAATATCCATAGAGCCTGTATTGGGCGCAAACAGGCGAATACCGAATGTGTTGCCAAGATTGAGTAGTGGCTCCGGGATATTCTCACACAAGAATGCCGCGCAGACCTTGCCCTCCTCCTTTGCCTTGGCGATCAACTCGTTGTTCGCCGTCTGAAGGAGGTCTTCAAAGTAACCTAAATGTTTCAGATCTCTCATCAATTTTCCCCCGTTTCGTTTTTATACAAGCATATTAATACTGCGTAAAAATATTGCTTGTTAATATTTTTACCATTGCCGTCATTTTTATTCAATTGGTTTATGCATTTTCTCTATTATGTCTAGTCTTTTTGAAATTTTTTGTGTAGTTTGACGACATAATTTTAATTTTGTATAAAGAAAAACCGCCGAGAGTTTAAACTCGGCGGCTCAAAATGACGACAATATTGCTTTTTCGGCAAACGGGGGAGACTTTTTTCTTACTCCTTGCCGGGGATGGTGAAGATGCCGGACTCGACAAGCTCCTTAAGGCCCTTGTGGGACTCGTACATAACGAGCAGGCGGCTTTCGATAACTGCCCACTTCTCGTCAATCTCAGCATCGGCAGCGGCAAGGCGCTTCTGAGCGACTGCCTCGGCCTCACTGATGATACCATCGGCCTGCTTCTGGACATCGGCCAGTATCTCCTCGGACTTCTCGGCGCGCTTTTTCATGTTTTCGATATAGGTCTCGACAGTAGCCTGAGCGGCCTCAAAAAGATTGTTTATCTGTGCCGATGCCTCAGCAAGCGTGCCTGCCTCCTCGACCTTGATCTCGTAATTGTCAATGGTAGCCTGAAGCTCGCTGACCTTGGCCTTAAGTCTTTCTATCTCCTGCTCCTGGTCATGCATGACCATCATCATTTCATTTTTGGAAAGATTCAATGAATCGTTTTTCATTCGTTAAAGCTCCTTAACCATTCAGATTGGCTACATTCTATCATCATTGAACAAGTTTTGCAAGTAAATATGTAAATAAGCGAAAAAGGGAGTCAATTACTCCCTTTTTCGTCTAAAAAACTATTTTGCTTTGATTGAGACTACGCTTGAATAAGCGGAGTTTGCGCCGGTGCTCAGATTCGAGACAGCGACTACCTTATAATAATAGGTTCTTCCCGACTTGGCGTTGGAATTTATATAACTTCTGCCGGTGGTCGTGGTTATCTTCGTATATTTGCCTGTCTTGCTGGTCGCACGGTAGACTATATACTTATCAGCGCCGATGACGGCTGCCCATGTGAGCTTGGGGTGGCCGTTTGAAAGCGTGATCTTGACATTCGGCCTTGCACAGTCACAGGTGCGGTAAGCAACAGCGCTGAACTCGGAGTCTGCTTTGTTCGTTCTCGCTGATATCGCTTTGATTTTGTAGTAGTAGGTCTTGCCCGGAGTGGTCGAGGTGTTGGTCAGGCTCGTGCCGGTGGTGGTGTATATCTTGGTGTAGGTGCCGGTTTTGCTGGTCGCACGGTGGATCTCGTACTTGGCTGCGCCGGTGACATCGCTCCATGTGAGCTTTATCTTGCCGGTGGAAGCTACATTCGTTGCTTTAACAACGGGTGCTGCGCACTTGCAAGTGCAGTCGACTATTTTGCTGAAGTCGCTCTTGACACCGTTTTTGTCAATTGCTCTGACCTTGTAGTAGTAGGAATATCCGGGATTTGCGGAGGTGTTGGTCATGCTCGTGCCGGTGGTCGTATAGAGCTTGTTATAGGTGCCGGTTTTGCTGGTCGCGCGATAGACCTCGTACTTGGAAGCACCCTTAACTGCCTTCCACTTGAGCGTTATCTTGCCGGTGGAGGCGTTGTTGCCGGCAGTCACGACAGGTGCTGCGCACTTTGCCTTTGCAGCCTTTTCATAGCTGAACTTACCGTAGCTGCCGTTGGTGCCAATAGCTCTTACCTTGTAGTAATACTTCGTGCCGACGACTGCGGAGGTATCTTTATATGTCGTGCCTGTGACAGTGGCGATCTTGTCAAACTCGGTGTTGCTGCCGGTTGTGCGGTAGACCTGATAGCTGGCCGCACCCTCGACGGCATTCCACGAGAGGACTACGCCGTTGCTGGTGCTGATGGTAAGGGTTGGTGCTTCGCATGCGGCAAGGGTGTTTCCGCATTCGGTGCAGACATTGTCCTCATTGTATCTGTGGTCTGCCAGAGAACCGTAAGCGTCGCCGCATTCGGTGCAGACTGCTTTCTGCTTGCAGGTGGCAGTGCCGCCGGAATGAGCCTGCTTTTCGCTGATATCATACCATGTCTGGCTTATGATGATGCCCTTGCCCTCGAGCTCTGGTTTGATGTCGGCAAGTGTCTTGCCGCAGCGCTGGCAGCCGAGCCAGTGATGCTCATCATCGCTGCAATGGTCAATGTCCTTGATGTGGACATACTTGAGGATGTTATCAACATTTACCGAGCCGCCGTTTGCGACGATATCACTTACTATCCTGGCATAGTCCAAATTGCCGAGCATATTCTTCAGTGATGAAATGGATACATCACTCAGGACATTGAGCGTCGGGTGCAGGTCGTGTCCCGTGCACTTGTCGACGATCCTCTCGTCGGTCGCAGCAACGGTGGCCTTCTCGTCCATGTAGTAGTTATGGCACTTGGTGCACTCATAATAGGTCTTTGTGCCGTCCTCGGTGCAGGTGGCCGGAGTGCCCTCAATCTTCTTAAGGTTCTTGCAGCCGCCGGAGCAGGGGCTGTAATACTCATGGCCGGAGGCTAGCTTTTCGCCGCAGCCAAGGCAGTAGGTATCGCCTGTGTAGCCGGGCTTCAACAGCGTAGGCTCGGTGGCGTTTCTCACCTCGGTGCCGCCATCGTGGTTATGCGGATCAAGCTGGCGATCGTCATAGCCGCAGACGAGGCAGGTGTCGCCGGAGTGGCAGGTGTGTGTCTTCTCGACCATGTTGTGTAAGGCCCTTGTATTGCTGTACTCATAGCCGCAATACTTGCATTCATTCCAGTGGTAATTGACATCGCTGCCCCACCGCTGAAGATTAGCATTGGCAACGTAGCTGCCAAAAATATTCGTATAGTGCTGCTGATATTCAAGGACTATATCGTCCTTTGTAACTTCCTGTGTAAGCTCGCTGTCAGTCCAGCACTTGCCGCACTCGGTGCATTCCCAATACTCGACATTACCCTGATGTTTGTCGGCAGCGTCAACGCAGGTCGCCTCGACAGCGTCGTGGTGGATAACAACATTGTAGCCGGAGTCGGTGTGCTTGCACAGCTTGTCGGTCTTGTGGCCGGTCTCAATGAGAACGCCGCAGTCTTTGCAGTAAATATCGCCGCTGTAACCTTCGCTGTTGATGGTAGCTTCAACTGCGCCGCGGGTTTCTCTGTTAACATGGTTGTTGGGGTCAATATCGCCGTAGGCAAAGCGGCAGGTGGTACAGACAGCCGGAGACTGACAGTTTGCCGTGCCGCCGGAGTGCGTGCCGATATTGGTGCGTTCTCTACATCTCGAACACTCCTGAGCATGATAGACAGTGTTACCTTCGGTGAATTGTATCCATGCATAGTCGTGTTTGAGCGCAGCAATGGTCACGTCGCTTTTCTTGCTGTACTCGCCCGTGCCGTCGGCGTTTGCAAAATACTTACCGCAGGCGGTGCACTCATAATACGGCAGGTTGCCAGGCTGTTCACAGGTAGCGGGGGTATATTTATGCTCTACAAGCTCAGGATGCTTGCTTGCGTCCTTTGCGATCTCGGTGTCGCTGCGCTTTGCATACTTGGTTTTGAGGTCTGCATCCTTAAAATATGTATTGCATTCATCGCAGAACCAGTATTCAAAATTACCCTTCTGCGAGCAGGTTGGATCGGTATGCTCCTTGTATGTCACCTTGTCAGCAGGGTGATTGTTTGGATCGGTCTTGCCATCACTTCTGAGGTTTACGAGCGTCGTTTCCGTCGTACCGGCTTCGTCCTTGAATATCTGTCCGCACTCGTCGCATGACCAGTATTCTGCCATGCTCCTGCTGCCACAGGTACCGGCAGTCGCCTCATGATAGGTAAGCGGCATTTTGTGGGTCGTGAGCTTTGCGAGCTTGCAGGCATCCTCGGTGGTGGCGTATACGGCGTTTGCGTCGGTGTAGCAATGGCCGCAGACGTTGCACTTGTAGTATGCAATGTTGCCCTCGTGAGCACAGGTAGCCTCGACCGCCGGGACTTCAAACAGGTTCTGCCCCAGCACATGGCTTGCGCATGCAGCCTTCACAGTGAGCGTTACGAGGTTGCTCTTCTCCACATCCATTGCAACCGCCTTGCTGCGGAACGTCCCCTCCCAGTAAACAACACAGCGGATGCTGATCGTTTCCTGAGCGTTTGTGATGGTCAGCTTACTGCCGGTGCCAAGCTTTGCGCCGTCAAACAAAGCAAGGAACTCGTCAATGCTCTTGGTGTACAAAAGCTTTTCATTATCGACCTTGCTATTGTCGTACCAAATGTACTGCAGCGGGGCCTCAGCCTTTGTGTTGATTGCCGTGATAGTAAATTCGGCAGTCTCCCCCATCTGGACCGTGACGCTGGTCGGCTGGCTGAGTATCGTGGTTTTTCCGAGCGCAAATGCGTTTATCGGCAAAAGCGAGAACACCATCACAAGTGCCAGTGCCAGACTTAACAGCCTTTTCTTCATGATATTCCTCCTACGGTGTGTGTTAAAATTAATACATAGTTATTATATATTTTTTACCTGCTGACTTCAAGTTTTTTTGGTTTTGACGCAAAATACCGTCATAGTATACATATTCGCAGAAAACTTTTTGTGCATTTATTAAAATTCGGTGTTGACAACGCCGCTTTAAAGTGCTATACTGCGTCCATCAAAACCGATGATTAAGAGTAGTAAGCTTTTCGGAAACTCACAGAGAGCCGTTGGTGCTGGGAATACGGCAGTGAAAGAAACGCTGAATGGACTTATGAGGGCAACCGAAAGCGGATGTATCCGTTAGTAGTAGTTGACGGGGCGTGCCCGTTACAGTCACGAGCTGCATGGTAGTGCAGGTTAAGCGGATGAGTTTTCATCAATTTGGGTGGCACCGCAGAATTTGTTTATTCTGTCCCATACTTCCTTGGAAGTATGGGACTTTTTGTTTTGGAGGGTGTAATGTTTATACTGAAAAGACGATGGCGTGTCCGGCACACTTTCGACATGACACACTAAACCATTTAACAAAAATTAAGGAGATTTTATCATGAAAAAGTTTGTTGCTATAATTCTTGCTGTTGTTCTTTGCCTTTCCGTCTGCGCATGCGGCGCTAAGGAGGCTTCTGTCCCCGTCATCGGCATCTGCCAGTACGGCGAGCACGGCTCACTGGACAATTGCCGCGAGGGCTTTATCCAGGGTCTCAAGGACGCAGGCCTCGTTGAGGGCACCGACTTCGTCATCGACTACCAGAACGCAAGCTTCGATGACAATATAAATAATCAGATAGCTCAGAGCTTTGCAGCTAAGGACGTCGCTCTCATGTGCGCTATCGCAACCCCCTCCGCAGTCGTCTGCTACGCAGCTGCCGAGGAGAAGGATATCCCCGTTATCTACACCGCAATAAGCGATCCCGAGCAGGCTAAGCTCACTAGCGGCAACATCACCGGCACCTCCGACAAGCTCCCTGTTGACGCTCAGCTCGAGCTCATCCGTGCTATCCAGCCCGATGCCAAGACTATCGGCATTGTCTACACCACCAGCGAAGCGAACTCCATTTCCACCATCGCAGAGTACAAGGATAAGGCTCCCAACTACGGCTTCACCATCGAGGCTATCGGCGTTACCGCAGGTGCCGAGGTCACTCAGGCTGTCGACACCCTCATCAGTAAGAAGGTAGATTGCCTCAACAACCTCACCGACAACAATGTCGTCGGCGTTCTCTCCTCGGTTCTTGAAAAGACCAACGCAGCAGGCATCCCCGTTTACGGCAGCGAGATCGAGCAGGTCAAGCTCGGCTGTGTTGCTTCCGCCGGTATCGACTATGTCGAGCTTGGCAAGATGACCGGTGAGATGGCTGCAAAGATCCTCAAAGGCGAGGCTACCGCAGACTCCATGCCATACAAGTCCGTAACCGACTTTTCCTACTATGTAAATTCCGCTGCACTTAATGAAATGGGTCTGACTCTCCCCTCCTCCATCGCTGATACCGCGATCGAGGCAAACTGACATCGGAGCTTTTGAAAAATGCTTGATATGATAATCGGCACGGTGACGCAGGGCTTAATATATGCCCTGCTGTCATACGGCATATACATTACTTATAAAATACTCGACTTCCCCGACCTTACGGTCGACGGCTCGTTCCCGCTCGGTGCCGCGGTGACTGCAGTGTTTCTGGTAAAGGGCTTTGACCCCTACCTCACGCTGCTGATCGCGATGGCAGTCGGTGCGCTTGCCGGTCTTGCGACTGGACTTATCCATGTCCGCCTCAAGGTAAGAGACCTGCTCGCAGGCATTATTACGATGACCGCTCTGTTCTCGATAAACCTTCAGATCGGCGGCTCGAACCTCTCGGTCGAGCGCGGCATCGACACCATCTTCACAGCCCCGCCCACGATGCTGCTGTTCGGCTCGGTGCCTCTTATGTACCGAAAGCTCATCGTTGCGTTTATCCTCGCTCTTATCTTCAAGCTTCTGCTTGATGCGTACCTCAATACCAAGAGCGGCATGCTGCTGCGCGCCGTCGGCGATAACTCCGCCCTCGTCACGAGTCTTGCAAAGGATAACGGGCGCGTGAAGATACTGGGCCTTGTGCTTGCAAATGCGCTCGTTGCGCTCGCCGGTGCAATTGTTTGCCAGGAGCAGCGCAGCTTCTCGGCCACCATGGGCACCGGTCAGATGATATTCGGCCTTGCAACGGTCATCATCGGCACAACGCTGTTCAGAAAGCTCGACTTTGTCAAGGGTACCACCGCCGTTGTCATAGGCAGCATTCTTTATAAAGCCTGCATCCAGATCGCTATCATCGCCGGTCTGCCTGCAAACCTCCTAAAGCTCGTTACCGCCGTGCTGTTCCTCATTATTTTGGTGCTCGGCGGCTTGAAAGGCAAGGTGACGCAAAGTGCTTGAGCTTAAAAACATCACAAAGACATATAACCCGGGCACGGTCACCGAAATGTGCCTATTTAAGGACTTTGAGCTTTCCGTCAAGGACGGCGAGTTTGTCTCCGTCGTCGGCAGCAACGGCAGCGGCAAGACCTCTATGCTCAATATAATCTGCGGCTCTATCCCCATTGACAGCGGCGACTGCCTTATCGGCGGCGAGAGCATCAACAAGCAGAAGGATTTTGTGCGCTATAAAAAAATAGGCCGCGTTTACCAAAACCCCTCCATGGGCACCTGCCCTAACATGACCATTTTGGAAAACCTCTCACTTGCCGACAACAAGGGCAAGCACTTCGGTCTCGGAAAGGGCGTTTCCAGAAAGCGCATTGACGATTATAAGGCAATGCTCTCGACCCTCGGCCTAGGGCTTGAGGATAAGCTCAATGTCAAGATGGGCTCGCTGTCCGGCGGTCAGCGTCAGGCAGTCGCACTGCTTATGGCGACGATGACCCCGCTCGACTTTCTCATTCTCGATGAGCACACGGCAGCGCTCGACCCGCACACAGCGGATATCATCATGGAGCTCACCGATAAGATAGTGCGCGAGAAGAAGCTCACCGCGATCATGGTCACGCACAACCTGCGTTACGCCGTTGAGTACGGCTCAAGGCTCATTATGATGGATAAAGGTCACATCGTCCTCGATGTCGACGGAGAGAAAAAGAAAAACACCAAAGTCGAGGATATCCTCGACCTGTTCACCAGCATCTCCATCGAGTGCGGTAACTGACGCTTTCATATCTGTTCCCCTTGGTACATATACATTGAGTATGTGAGCCAAGGGGAGTGGTGTATGTGCATACAAATATTGAGGAACGCGCCTGCGATCTGGCGGTGTACATTATTGAAAACAAGGCTACCGTCCGCGCAGCGGCAAAGCAGTTCGGAATCTCCAAAAGCACTGTACACAAGGATCTCACAGAGAGACTGAAAACAGTTAACCCGGCGCTGTATCATCAGGTGCGGGAGCTGCTTGATATCAACAAAGCCGAGCGCCACATTCGCGGCGGCATGGCGACAAGAAAAAAATATAAAGGCAAATAGGCAGGTGAAAACCTGCCTATTTTTCGTATTATTTATCTTAAATCGCGCATACTAAGGCCGGTGATATTATGACTAAAAAACTAGGCAGGCAGACCCTGAAGCTTCAGTATCCGCCGACCATAGCGGCGACCGCTGCGGTCGTCGGGCAGAAAGAGGGGCAGGGACCGCTCAAGCGATATTTTGATTATATCTCGTACGACTCGTACTTTGGTGAGAAGACCTGGGAAAAAGCCGAGACAGCTATGCTCAAGCAGTGCTTTTCGCTGTGCTGCGATAAGTGTAAGCTCTCGGCCGAGGAGTTGGACTTCGTTTTCTCCGGCGACCTGCTAAATCAGTGCGTGGGCTCGGCTTTTGCAATGAAGGACAGCAATATCCCCTACTTTGGGCTTTACGGCGCTTGCTCGACGATGGGCGAGGCGCTCACGCTCGGCGCAATGACCATTGACGGAGGCTTTGCGGACACGGTCTGCGCCCTTACAAGCTCGCACTTTTGCTCGTCCGAGCGGCAGTACCGCTTCCCTCTTGAGTACGGCGGCCAGCGTACACCAACGGCACAGTGGACGGTCACGGGCTCGGGCGCTGCGATACTCAAAAGCAACGGAAACGGGCCGTTTATTACGCATGTGACCCCGGGAAAGATAGTCGACGCGGGCATAAAGGATGCAAACAACATGGGCAGCGCCATGGCTCCCTCGGCATACGAAACGCTCAAGGCACACTTTGAGGACACAGGCAGGACACCCGACTACTACGACCTTATCGTCACGGGCGACCTCGGCGTTCTCGGTCACGATACGCTTGAGGATCTGTTCCGCCGAGACGGCATGACCCTCGGCAAGCACTACAACGACTGCGGCATTTTGATATTCGACATTCAAAAGCAGGATGTCCACGCAGGCGGCTCGGGCTGTGGCTGCTCTGCCTCGGTTTTCGCCTCGTATATCATGCAGGGCTTTGCCGACGGCTACTGGAGCAAGGTGCTTTTTGCGCCGACGGGTGCGCTCATGTCACCGACGAGCTCGCAGCAGGGTGACAGCATTCCGGGCATCTGCCACGCCGTGGCGATAGAAAAAACGCTGTAAGGTGATAAAATGGACACATTTTTAGATTATCTCAAAGCATTTGCCGTCGGCGGCGTTTTATGCGTCATCGGCCAGCTTTTGATTGACAAAACAAAGCTCACGCCCGCAAGGATACTGACGGCCTATGTCGTTAGCGGTGTCATCCTCGGTGCGGTGGGGCTGTATCAGCCGCTCGCCGACTGGGCGGGCGCGGGCGCGACCGTTCCGCTTACGGGCTTCGGCAACACGCTTGCCATGGGCGTTAAAAAAGCCGTTGAAACTGACGGACTTCTCGGCGTGTTTACCGGCGGCTTCACCGCCTCGGCAGCCGGCATCTGCGCCGCCGTCTTTTTCGGCATCATCATTGCACTGATATTCAAACCCAAGGATAAGAAATAACAGGCTTATCAACTGATAAGCCTGTTTCAGCGTGTCAAAAAAGTCTGCAAGACTTTTTTGCACGCTTCAAAACACGCCACA
>SAMEA3663283__coassemble_854_pt1 | contig 36338 bp, 43 predicted proteins | sample SAMEA3663283__metabat2_low_PE_027 | metagenome-assembled genome bin SAMEA3663283 (sample SAMEA3663283) | pig gut metagenome | biome: pig gut; feature: pig-associated habitat; material: faeces | place: China | collected 2013 | reverse complement strand
CGCCGATATCGAAGCCCGTCCCTGGGCTTTGGTGCAGCGTCCGCCGCTCAGACAGAACACGGTCCCGAATCTCTTCCGCTTCCCGCAGCAATTTTTCAGATTTCATACTCTGACCTCCCGACAACGAAATAGGATCTTTTGGATTAGTATATCACCATTGGAGCGTAAGTGTCAATTTCAACGGCGTCTATACAGGCTCCGTCGCTGTACAAACTCTCGGTAATCGTCGTTGCTGGAGAGGATCAACGCACTCTTTATAGAGGGAATGTTGATGCCCTCATCCAAGCATCGAATGGCAACAAGCGAGTCTATGGGAACTGTGTCTGATGATCGGTTTCCATGATGACGGAAGACGCAAATACAAAAGCTTTTATGGCAAGACTCAGAAAGAAGTCAAAGACAAGGCCAAAGCGTACCAGAGCGCCAAGGCCGAGGGCATTGAGATGGATGTGGTCTATACCTTTGAGGAATGGGCCGACATGTGGTTTGCAAGCCACAAAGACAATATCATGCCGACCACACAGGAAAGTTACCAATACACGCTGCGTACACTCAAATCCTTTTTCGGCCGCCGGAAGATCCGGGACATCAAACCCTTCGACATCGAAATGATGCTGAAGAAGCTTCGCCATGACGGACGCTCTCTTCACTATCTGGCTCAGTGCCGGGGAATGATGTATCAGATCATGCACAAGGCCGAAGCCAACGATCTCATCCGCAAGAATCCCGTTCGCTTCGCAGAAAAAATGCGCAATCGGGAGCCCATCAAGCGGAAGGATGCCTTCACAGCTGAAGAGGTTTCTATCCTCATGGAACGGCTGCCGGAAGATCGCATCGGTCTCAGCATTCGCTTGATGCTCGGTACTGGAATGCGTTCTCAGGAGCTGCTTGCACTGGAGCCTCGCCACATCGAACCGGATGGCTCAGTCATCCATATCGAACAGGCTATCAATATGCAGAAAGGGACTGCCACCATCGGCGTTCCGAAGTCCCGTGACAGTTATCGGAACATCCCTGTTCCCAAAAGTCTGCAGTATTGTGCGATGGCGCTGAGAGAGACAGACAGGAAGTACATTTGGGAAGCCCGCAAGGTAGATCAGCCCTGCAACCCCACTTACTTTCGGGATCAGTTCCGCAAAGCACTGGAAGCGATCCCTGAGGTGAGACTGCTGACCCCACACAGTTGCAGACATACCTATGTCAGCCAGATGCAGGCGCTGGGTGTGGACTTGGCTACCATCCAGAGTATCGTGGGACACGCCGATATCAGCATGACGCAGCACTACTTACACGTTCAGGAAAGCATTCGGATGGATGCCGTTGACCGATTCAGCAAAGCCTTTCCAACAGGCCACAGCGATCCGGACGGCCCGGACGAGCCTTCCTGCAAGGTGCTTAAACTCCCGAAAGTTGGATAACATGATAATGCGCCCATTATGTGACAGGGTCATTCTGGTACTAATTCTGGTACTAAAAGTTCCGCGAGGTGCAAGTGTTCCGCGACCTTTGGAAAAGATCACACAGAATGGACAAAAACGGCAGATTTCAGACGAAAAAAGACCTGAAATCTCACGATTTCAGGTCTTTTTGGTGGAGATAAGCGGGATCGAACCGCTGACCTCTTGAATGCCATTCAAGCGCTCTCCCAGCTGAGCTATACCCCCGAGTGCAAGAGATATTCTAGCAGAATCGAGCGGCGTTGTCAACTGTAAATATTCCGTTTTCGCGCTTATTTGTCGAACATATAGCTGATGTCCTTGCGATAGCGGAACTTTTTCTCCTTGCCTTTTACGAGCCGCACGATAGCGTGGCGGTTTTCGATGAACACGACGAGCGCTGTCAGCAGCACGAGGTACTTGACAAATGGCGTGTCGATCATCATAAATGTCGCAAGGCACATCATGAGCGTTGCGGCGAGCTTCGCAAGCGAGACATAGCGTGTCGCAAAGTACACGGCGAGGAACACCACGAGTGTGGCAAAGCCGACACCGGAGCCGATGAAGAACGTACCGAGACCGACGGCAAGTATGGTCGTCGAGCCCTTGAAGCGGTACATTATCGGGAACACGATGCCGAGCACCATGCAGAACATGGCGAAGGCTTGGCCGATATCGGCGTGGTCGACGATGCCGAGCAGCACACCGCCGAGTATCAGCGGGATGAGCGCCTTTGCGGCCTCGAGCCCCAGAAACTTCGCAAGACCCTTGACACCGAAGTCCTTGACAAAGCGGGTAATGCCTAAGTTGTCGAGCGGGTACTCCTTCTTGATGTCGCAGTGGAAAATCAAATTAGAGCTGAGGTTAACGGTGCTGATGCTTCCGAAAAAGTAGGCGACAATAGCGGTCACGGAGAGCAGAAAAGCGGTCATTCCTTGTCTCCCTTCTGCCGGATGACCAGCCTGATGGGCGTACCCTCAAGGCCGAACACGGCGCGGATCTGATTTTCAATATAGCGCTGATACGAGAAGTGAAACAGCTCCTTTGAGTTGCAGAAAATGACGAAGTTGGGCGGCTTGATGCCGGTCTGCGTCATGTAGTACACCTTGAGCCTGCGACCCTTGTCGGTGGGCGGCTGCACGCGAGCCTGAGCGTCGGCAAGGACATTGTTGAGCATACCGGTGGTGATGCGCATATTGCTCTGGTCATTGACGAAGTTTACGAGCTCAAAAATGCGGTCGGTGCGCTGGCCGGTGACGGCGGAGATGAACAGCACCGGGGCATAGCTCATGAAGCTGAGGTCACGCATGACCTCCTTACGCATTTTTTCAAGCGTGCCGGTCTCTTTTTCAATAAGATCCCATTTGTTGACGACGATGATGCTCGCCTTTCCGGCTTCGTGCGCAAGACCTGCGATTTTGGTGTCCTGCTCGGTCACCCCCTCGCGGGCATCGATCATGATAAGACAGACATCGGCACGCTCAATCGCCATCTGCGCACGCATAACGGAAAACTTCTCGACACGCTCGTCTACTTTGGACTTGCGGCGGATACCGGCGGTGTCGATGAACACATATTTGCCGAACTTGTTATCGATCTCGGAGTCAACGGCATCGCGGGTCGTACCCGCCATGTTGCTGACGATAACACGCTTTTCGCCGAGAATGTGGTTTATGAGCGAGGACTTGCCAACATTGGGCTTGCCGATGACGGCAACCTTGATGCGGTCGTCCTCCTCGTCCTCGTCGTTATCCTCGGGGAAGTACTTGACGCACTCGTCGAGTAGGTCGCCCGTGCCGTGGCCGTGGACGGCCGAAACGGCGATGGGATCACCCATGCCGAGCTCATAAAACTCATATATCGCAGGGTCGACACGGCCGGTCGAGTCCATTTTGTTGACTGCGAGCACTGTGGGCTTTCTCGAGCGCAGCAGCATATTCGCAACATCCTTGTCGGCGGCGGTGACACCCGTGCGCACATCGGTGACGAGGATGATGACATCCGCTGCGCTTATGGCGATATTCGCCTGCTCGCGCATGAACATGAGTATCTCGTTATCGGTCGTGGGCTCGATGCCGCCGGTGTCGACGATATCAAACTTGTGGCCGCACCACTCGCACTCAGCATACAGCCTGTCACGGGTGACGCCGGGCGTGTCCTCAACGATGGACAAGCGCTTGCCCACGAGCTTATTAAACAGCATTGATTTGCCGACATTCGGTCTGCCGACAATGGCTACGAGAGGTTTTGACATTTATTCAACCTCCATTTTGATTATATTTATAAAATTGCTCTTTATCAAATCGGCTCATTTCGCTGTCCCTGACGGGGAGCTTGACCTCGGGAAGCGCATCGCCGGAGATGGCATCCCACAGGTCAAAGCCGTCCTGGCCGATGGGGTAGATGGGCACACCGAGGGCGGTGACCGCATCCTCGAGAAGCACATCGTCGAGAAAATCCATCTCGTCACGGCGCAGCATATTCTGCGAGATGAAAAGCCGCTCGCCGAGATCCTTGCCCTTGAGCTGGTTTATAAGGTCGCCCCCTGTGATAAGGCCGGTGACATTTATACTGTGACCGAAGAAGTCGTTTTCGATCGCATAGACCCTTCCGTCTATATTATCATACTTTTCGCGCGCTGCGCAAACAAGTTTTTCAAAAAACGGGGCGACCGACACACCGCAGGCAATGGAAAACGGCACACCGTCGGGCTTATCCGACAGGCTCAGCGCCGATTTAAACTCCGCCTCCAAAAGCCTTATCATGCCGACACCGTTTTCAAGCTGCGTATGCTCCTCGTAAAACTCATCATCCGGCAGCTCACGGTTTGCGCAGATATACATCTCGTCCGAGCAGAAAAACAGCCGTGTACCGAATTTTTCGATGCATTTATCGCCAAACGCGGTGACGAGGTCTATCGTCTCACCGGCGTGTTCGGGCGTGAAGGGTTTAAGCTCATAAAGCCCCTCACGGAACTTTGTGAGCCCCACCGGCACAATGGAAACGCTGTGCACCGCAGGGTACATTTCAGCAAGCTCACGCATGGTGCGCTCGAGCTCGCCCCCGTCGTTTAGACCCGGGCAGCAGACGATCTGGCAGTTCATCATGATGCCTGCCGCGGCAAAGCGGCGCATGATGTCAATGCATCTTCCGGCGAAGCGGTTGCGCAGCATTTTGACCCGAAGTTCGGGATTTGTCGCATGCACCGAGACATTGATGGGGCTAATATGCAGGTCGCATATGCGCTGTATCTCGCGATCGGAAAGGTTCGTCATGGTGATGTAATTTCCCAAAAGGAAGCTCAGGCGCGCATCGTCGTCCTTAAAATACATCGTGCGGCGCATGCCCTTTGGCAGCTGATCGATAAAGCAGAAAACGCAATTATTTGCACAGCTGCGGGGCTTGTCCATGAGGTAGGTCTCAAATTCGAGCCCGAGATCCTGACCCTCGGCCTTCGCCACATGCACGGTGTGCTCAAGCCCGTCGGGCGTGCGCACGGTGACGCTGACCTCGGGGTCATAGCCGAAGAACTTGTAGTCGAGCACATCGATGACCTCTTTGCCGTTTATGGCAAGCAGCGTATCACCGACGCGTATACGGTGCTTCAGCGGGCTGTTATCTTCAATTTTGGAAATTATATTATCCATTCAGATTCCTTTAAGCAAAAAGAGGAAAGGGATAACCTTTCCTCTTTAAGCGTTTCAATTACTCTTTTACCTTCAGAACCTGACGGCCGTTGTACATACCGCAGGCATTGCAGGCACGATGAGGCATTTTGAAAGCACCACAGTTGGGGCACTTTACGATACCGGGAGCCTCAAGCTTCCAATGAGAGGAACGTCTCTTGTCTCGTCTCTGTCTTGATACTTTTCCCTTAGGGACTGCCATGGTGACACCTCCTGTAATTAGCTGTTATGAGCAGCCTGTTCTTATTTATCCAAAAGCTGCTCAAGCACAGCAAGTCTTGGATCGATTTCTTTCCTGCAACCGCAGGGTCCGAGATTCAAATCAGCTCCGCATTTGGAGCAAAGACCTTTACAGTCTTCAGAGCACAGAAACTTCGTTTCCATGTCGAGAACTAAAAGGGTGGAGAGCACTTCCGTAAGATCGAGCTTGTCCCCGTCGAGAACAAAGGCTTCCGGATCATCGGACTCTCCGTCGGAGATATAGGCATTAAGGTCCATTAACTTGACGCTGTCAAACTCCTTACCACATCGGTCGCAGACGCAAGTCATATCAGCTTCCAAAGTACCCTCGAGTGTCAGGATACCGGCTGCATTGAACACACGGCCTTCGGCTACGGGCTTTGAGCGATACGCCTTGATCGATTCGTTTAAAAGCTCCTCGGGCTCCAGCTCGCATCTGAACGGGACGCTCTTTCCGGGGACTTCAATTATTTCTCTCAGATCAAGAAGCATAGCACACCTCTCCATAGTCGCTTGAATATTATAGACGAATAAACGGATGTTGTCAACTGAATTTTTTAGGTTTTTCAGTATGAAATCACTAAAAAATGCACCTTGCGGCATTATACACGCCTGTGGTATAATTTCGGAAGAAAGGTTGGTCGGTATGAAGAAAAAAGTTGAAGTTGCGATAATCGCCCTTGCGCTGGTCGCGCTCATCATTGGCGGCGTCATGTTTCTTATACACCAGACCCGCCACGACGAGCTGCTTATAGGTGAGCAGAGAGCCGAGACCGTCGCGCTCACAAACGCGGGCTTTGACGAAACGCAGGTTGATGAGCTCGCTTCGAAGCTATCCTACGGCAGCGACGGCTGGTACTACAAGGTCAGCTTCAAGACCATCGCCCTTGAGTATAGCTACAAAATTGAGGCATACAGCGGAGCAATATTAGATAAGAACACAAAAGAATAAAAAAGCGAGTGGAAGGGCGAATTATCCTTATCTGAATCTGCCCAAAAGCCACTCGCTTATTTTTTAGTTCATCTTCATCCAGCAGGTAGTGCCGGGGGTGGAATCGACGACGATGGGGACATAGCGGTATTTCACGTTGCCGAGCTCGACCATGCTTTTTGCAGCCGACTGTTCGCTTTCGGCAGTGTCGGCACTCGAGGTGCGGTAAACGCGGTCAAACACCTTGAAAAACAGCTGCGCGCTTTGGCCGGTCACATCGTCGACCGACTGCATGGCTTTGTCGCTGCCGACCTGAACTGAGAGATTTGCGCTCATGCTCTTGAGCGTTCTCGTGACGGATATCGCAAAGCCGGAGATGACTGTCTGCGGCGTGGGGGTGGCCGAGGTGGTGCTCGAATATGCGTAGGTCACGCCCTCGGTTTCGGGCATTCTCATGCCGTTTAGGAGTATCTCATCGACACCCATTGCGTCCAGCTCCTTGCACAGCGAGATGATGTAATCGCGCACGATGGAGTTTGACGGGTCGAGCCACGCGCCGTTATCGTCGGAAAACGCCTCGCCCGTGCTCCTGTGCAGGGCAAGCTGGCTGTATCTCGAGGCCAGGGTGTTGTCAACAAAACAGCACAGTCTTGCCGCGACCTTGATGTTTTTATCATGCAGCACGGTGATGATGGGCTTGAGGTCAACGGTGCCTGCCGTGCCGTAGCCCTTGGCAATCTCCGTTTCCGAGCTCCAGACCAGCATGCCCGTAACGGTCTTGAGATCGAGCATCAGGGTGTTGCCGTCGCCGATGCCGTCGGCGTAGGCGTTGACGCTGTCGGCATTTATCTGATCGGCGGGGACTAAAACCGCCTTGAGCTCCTTAAGACCCTCACCGGCAATTGCACGGACATTGGAGTAGTCCGGCTCACCGACGATAAGCTCGGCATTGACCGTTTCAAACTCACGCACGGCGGTGCCGTCGTCGCCTGACTGCGTTGTCTGCTTGTCGGCAAGTATCGGCAGGTCCAGGTGCAGACCGCTGTTCGTGACCACTATATACTTTTGAAGACCGTAGAAAAGCAGCACAACAAAGGCGATGAGCGACAGCACAACTATCGAGACTATCAGAGCAGGGCCGGCCTTTTTGCGCTTTCCGCGGTAAAATTCAGAACTGTTACCAGGCAATTTAGATCAATCCTCTATCATGTTGATGCGGCGGACATGGCGCTCGTCACCGGAGAAGGGAGTGTCAAGAAAGGTATCGACGATCTTGAGGGCAAGTCCGGGGCCGACGACCCTTGCGCCCATGGCGAGGATATTTGCGTCATTGTGCAGCCTTGTCATCTCGGCCGAGAAGCAGTCGCCGCACAGAGCGGCGCGCACACCGGGGACTTTGTTCGCGGTGATGGAGATGCCGATGCCGGTGCCGCAGATGATGATGCCCTTTTCGCATTCGCCGTCTGCAACTGCGTGCGCGACAGCCTTGCCGTAAACGGGGTAGTCGCAGCTTGCGTCGGAGTAGGTGCCGTAATCTTTATATTCAAGGCCGCGGGCTTCAAGGTGCTTTATGACCTCCTGCTTGAGTGCGAAGCCGCCGTGGTCAGAACCGAGTGCAATCATGAGTCAAACCTCCAAAAAACTATTTTATTCATATAATTATACAATACTCAACATTAAAATACAATATTTAAAACGGCCAGCTGGGTATCCACTTTAACAGCCGCGTCGCGAGCTCCGAGTTTACCGGCTGCCCGGACAAAACGGGGTAAAACACCGCAAAGAGGATGATAGCCAGCGCCGTGAGTCCGTAGACATTAGCCTTCCAATACTTCGTTTCCGTGCGCATGAGCGAGAATATGCGGCACACGGCAAGCGTCAGGAACACTGCCGAGGGAAAATAGTGGTACTCAAAGGTTGTGCGGGTGATGAACACCCACGGCAGCAGCTGCGCAAGGTAGCCGATGACGATGAACGCCGAGACCTTGTCACGGCGCTTTACGGCGAGGTATGCGCATATGACGATGGCGACAAGCCCGGCCCAGCACAGCACGGGGTTTAAAAATGCGCCGAAGGAGGAGCGGGTGCCGTCGTTAAAGTACAATAGATAGTACAGTATCGGCCTGATATCGAGCACCCACTGGTACCAGCGTGAGGAGTAGGGATGCTCCGAGTGCACGCCCGAGTGGTAGGAGAACATGAACTTCTGGTTCTCTATGACAATGTCGGCATATTCCTTTGTAAAGAACATGCCAACGCCGTGCATGCCCTTTGCCGTGCCGTAGGCAAAGTAGCTGACATAGTAGACCAAGCAGGGGATGACTACGAAAAACACGAGGCAGAACAGACAGTTTTTGATAAAACGCCTTGCACCGCAGCCGTCCTTGAGCCTGCGTATCCAGTGGATGAGCCAAATGACCGCAAGGCCCGCACCGGCGTACAGACATGTCCACTTGCAGGCAACGCCGATGCCGAAGAACACGCCCGAAAGCGCCAGATGCCGCAGCCTGCCGCCGTTTACATACAGGTACATGAACAGGTACATGAGCAGGATGAAGAACACGGCGTAGGTGTCTATCGTTGCGATGCGCGTCTGCGTGAAGTGCATGAAGTCAAAGGCAAATATTGCAGTGCCGCAGGCCGGAACGGCAAAACCGCCGAACATTTTCTTTAAAAACACATACAAAACGGGCAGCATTCCAACGCCGAACAGCACACCGGAAAAGCGCCAGCCGAACGGGGTCATGCCGAAAAGCTTGATGCCGAAGGCGATGATGAGCTTGCCGAGCGGGGGATGGGATATCTCGTAGGGGTTCACGCCCTGGATGTGCTCGTAAGCCGTTCTTGCGTGGTATATCTCGTCAAAATATGTGCTGTTGAGATAATACTGGTAATCGGGCACGATGCTCTGCTCGTCAAATAGCTCGGTGGCCGTGGTCGTGCACTCGATGAGCGAACCGTTCGCGGCCTTCACGGCGACCTCGCCGAGGAATAGCTCCCTGTCGGCGATCAGGCGAATGTATCTGGTGTCGGCATCCACGCCGTCGGAAAATTCGGCGCTTACCCACTTGAACAACGCGGCGTAATTTTGCTCAACTGTGGCTGCCGTGTACCAATACTCGCCGTCATGCGAATATTCCACGGTGTACGAGCCGGTATTAAGGCCGGTGTAGAGCATGAGGGAGGACACCGTCTGCTCACGCCCAAGGTCGAGCTCCACGCTCTCTCCGGCCTCAAAGTGATGAAAACTCTGGGGAGCTTTTGTGTCGCCGAGATTATAAAACGCAACGGCAGAGTATATTATTAAAATAAGTCCGAGCGCGAGCGCATCGCGGCGGGTGAAGCTGCGGCCGGCATCTGAACTTAGATCCGCCGTTTTCGGAGCGGGACAGCCGATGTAAAACAGCAGGATAAACAGCACCGTAACGATGGGGAAAACAAGAGTTATACCGTTCAGAACCGCCGCCTCCTTTTAAAAACAAAGCATTATATATGGATTTTAACCCAATATTTTAATTTTTTCAATAGTCAAACGGCATGAATACTTGACATAATACCATAATCGGGATAAAATAAATCGGATAATATTTAGGATGCCTTGGGGAGGCAGCCTTTAGATATTAGTTTTCAATTCTACGGACGGATTCGCTTGATGGTCCGTCTTGCCTTAGATTTTACCACAGCACTACAAACCACCGCAAAATTCTAAAAGAATGGAGGTGTGTTTACTTTCTATGAAATTATGGTTAGCTATCGTTTTAATTATCGTAGCATTTGCGGTTGCATTCTTTTCAGGCGTGACCTACCGCAAAAAGGTCGCCGAGCGCGAGATAATGAGCGCAGAGAATGAAGCAAAGCGAATTATAAATGACGCCATAAAAAACGCCGAGAGCAAAAAGCGTGAGGCTCTCGTCGAGGCAAAGGAAGAAATACACAAAAGCCGCTCGGAGTATGAGCGGGAAGAAAAGGCACGCCGTGCCGACCTGCAGAAGCAGGAAAGAAGACTTCAGCAGAAGGAAGAAAATCTTGACCGAAAGACCGATTCTCTCGAACGCAAGAACGAATCCTTGGCGCAGAAGATATCCGCTGTCGAGGCTCAGCAGGCTGAGATAGCACTCATCAAGAAAAGCCAGCTCGAAATGCTCGAAAAGGTTTCGGGCTACACCGTTGAGGAGGCTAAAAACTACCTCATCAATGCCCTGAAAGACGAAGTTACGCATGAAATGGCCGTCAAGGTCAAGGAGATCGAGGCTCAGTACAAGGAAGAAGCCGATGAGCGTGCAAGAGAGATCATCGTCACTGCCATCCAGCGCTGCGCCGCCGACCATGCAAGCGAAGTCACCGTCTCCGTCGTACCTCTCCCCAACGACGAGATGAAGGGACGCATCATCGGCCGCGAGGGCCGCAACATCCGCAGCATCGAAACTCTTACCGGCTGCGATCTCATCATCGACGACACCCCCGAGGCCATCACTGTTTCCAGCTTTGACCCCGTTCGCCGTGAGGTCGCCCGTATCGCACTTGAAAAGCTCATTGCCGACGGCAGGATCCATCCCGCCCGCATTGAGGAAATGGTCGCCAAGGCTCAGAAGGAGGTCAACGCCACCATCAAGGCCGAAGGCGAAAGAGCTGTGTTCGAGACCAATATCCACGGCCTTAATCAGGAACTTATCAAGCTTCTCGGTCGCATGAGATACCGCACCAGCTACGGTCAGAATGTGCTCAACCACTCCATCGAGGTGTCGCACATCTCCGGCCTTATCGCTGCCGAGCTCGGCGTTGATGTCACCACCGCAAAGCGCGCCGGTCTCCTGCACGATATCGGCAAGGCTATCGACCACGAGGTCGAGGGCAGCCATGTCACCATCGGCGTTGAGATTTGCAAGAAGTACAAAGAAAGCGAAGCGGTCATCCACGCTATTGAAGCCCACCACGGCGATGTTGAGCCGCACACGGTTGTTGCCTGCATCGTTCAGGCAGCCGACGCTATCAGCGCATCCCGCCCCGGCGCAAGACGAGAGAACATTGAGAACTATGTCAAGCGTCTTGAAAAGCTTGAGGAGATATCCAAGAGCTTCCCCGGCATCGCAGGCAGCTATGCAATTCAGGCCGGCCGTGAGATTCGTGTCATGGTTAAGCCCGAGGAGGTGCCCGAGGATAAGATGGTGCTGCTTGCTCGTGACATCGCAAAGAAGATCGAGGAAGAGCTCACCTATCCCGGCCAGATCAAGGTCCATGTTCTGCGTGAGACCAAGGCCGTTGAGTACGCAAAGTAATTTAAACAACAAAAATCCCGTTCCGTTCGGAACGGGATTTTTTGCGCTTTTTATCAGCCTCCGAAAACTGAGAGCAGGAAGCCGGCGGCTATTGCCGAGCCGATAACGCCTGCGACATTCGGACCCATTGCGTGCATGAGCAGGTAGTTGTTTTTGTTGCTTCTGCGGGCAACATCCTGCGAGACACGGGCTGCCATCGGGACGGCGGAAACACCTGCCGAGCCGATGAGGGGATTGATCTTGCCGCCGGACAGGCGGTACATGACCCTGCCGCCGAGAAGTCCGCCGGTCGTGGATATCATGAACGATACAAGACCGAGTGCAATAATTTTCAGTGTGCTCCAGTCAAGGAAGTTCTGTGCGACCATCGTTGCGCCCACGGAAGTGGCAAGGAAAATGGTCACAATATTCATGAGCGCATTTTGCGCAGTATCGGAAAGCCTGTCCGTCACGCCGCACTCACGGAAGAGGTTTCCGAGCATGAGGCAGCCAATGAGTGGTGCCGTCGAGGGCAGAAGCAGGATAACGAATGTCGCAACGACGATGGGGAAGATGATCTTCTCCTTTTTTGAGACCTCGCGGGTCTGCTCCATCTTGACCTTGCGCATCTCCTCTGTCGTCAGAAGCTTCATGAGCGGCGGCTGTATCATCGGGATGAGCGCCATGTATGAGTAGGCTGCGATCGCTATCGGGCCTAATAGCTGCGGGGCAAGGCGGGTGGCGGTAAATATTGCCGTCGGGCCGTCAGCGCCGCCGATGATGCCGATAGAGGCAGCCTCGGGGCCTGTAAAACCGATGCAAACGGCAAGGAAGAATGCCAGAAACACGCCCAGCTGCGCCGCTGCACCCAAAAGCAGACTTTTGGGGTTAGCCAGCAACGGACCGAAGTCGGTCATTGCGCCGACACCGAGGAATATGAGCGAGGGATAGATACCGGCCTTAACGCCGATGTAGAAAAAGTCCAGGAGCCCGGCGTTACTCATTATGTGGCCGTAGCTGTGATAATAGGGACTTGTCTCATCAATGAACTGCGCCCACAGCTCAGGGTGGTACAAGGCATTGTCGCCCTGCCCGACAAAGTAGCTGAGATTTGACAAAAGGCAGCCGAAGGCAATGCCGCACAGCAAAAGCGGCTCGTATTTTTTCGCGATGCCGAGGTACAGCAGCACAAAGGCGATGAGTATCATGACGAGATTCTTCCAGCCGCCGTCGGTCGCGAAAAAGGAGGCGAAGCCCGACTCAAGCACGAGCTTTTGCAGCGAATCGAAAATGTTCATCCGCAGCCTCCTTCATGAGATCACAACGAGCGGCGCGCCGGTCTCGACGACCGCACCTTTGGATACGATTATCTGCGCCACCGTGCCGCTTCTCGGCGCGGCGACCTCGTTTTCCATCTTCATGGCTTCCAGAACGAGCAGAGTGTCGCCCTCGTTGACCTTTTGCCCGACGGTGACGTTTATTTTCAAAATGTTGCCTGGCATTGGGCTTTTGACGACCTCGCCGGCTGCAAGTGCGGGAGAGGCTGCTGCCGGTGCGGCAGCGGGAGCAGCAGGGGCGGGGGCAGGTGCTGCGGCGGGAGCAGGGGCATATGCCTCGTACTCGTCAACGAGCATGGCCTGTCCGGCCTCGACCTCAACCTCATATGTCCTGTTATTCAAAGTGACCTTATACTTCATCGTCCTTGACCTCCTTGATGGAAATAAAGCGGAGTTCGTTCAGGGGCTTGCCCAAGCTGTCGGCAACGATAGCCATTATCATCGCTGCGTCTCTCGGGTCTGTGTCGTATAGCTTGAGCTCGCCGGCGCTTCCCGGGGCGGGCTCGGGAGCCTTTTCAGGCGTGGGTGCAGGGGCAGGTGTGGGTTTGGCTTCATTTTTCATGACCTTGCCGACGAGCATCACGACGCACATCAAAAGCACAAGGCCGAGAAATACAACGAGATAGCCCAAAACGGCCGTCAGACCGGCATCGCCGATCGACATGTTGATAAGATCGTTCATATTGCTGCCTCCTTACGCCTCAGTGATGGTGTAACGCACGGTCTTCTCCTCGCGTTCGCGGCGCTTTTCGAAGAACTTTTCGGCGACCTGCGGGAAGGCAATGTAGCTGAGGACATCCTCCTCGCAGCGGGCGTTATCGCCTAAATGCTCGACAGCCTTTTCGTAAACATCGGTCGGCAGCGTGTCGGCATAGCGCCCCTCAATGGGCTTTTGGCCGTTTAATATCTTGGCACGGACGGCCTCGTCGATGGGCGCGGGGGTCTTGCCGTATTCGCCGAGACAGTATGCCCTGAGCTCGGCACCGACATTTTTGTACCGCTCACCGGCAAGCACATTCTGCACCGCCTGCGAGCCGATTATCTGGCTCGTGGGCGTGACCAGCGGGGGATAGCCCATGTCCTTGCGCACACGGGGCGTTTCGGCAAGCGCTTCGTCGAAGCGGTCGAGCGCGTTCATCATTTTAAGCTGGCTCAAGAGGTTCGACAGCATGCCGCCGGGTATCTGATAGTTAAGGCACTGCGTGTCGGTGGACATGGAAATAGGGTTCAGCGTGCCGTCGGCGAGATATTCGTTGCGTATCGGTTTGAAGAAATCCGCCATTTCGATGAGGATGTTGTCGTCAAGACCTGTCTCGTAGCCGAGCTCCTTGAGCGTGTAATTGAGCGTCTCGGTCGCAGGCTGCGAGGTGCCGCCGGAAAACGGCGAGATGGCGGTGTCGATAACATCCGCACCGGCCTCGACGGCCTTGAGATATGTCATGAACGCAAGACCCGTCGTCGAGTGCGTATGGACGACGACCGGCAGGTCGACTGCGTCCTTTATGCCGGAAACGAGATCATATGCGCTCTTGGGACTCATGATGCCCGCCATGTCCTTGATGCAGATAGAGCTTACGCCCATTTGCTTGAGCTCACGCACGAGTTCGACGTATTTATCGATGGTGTGTACGGGACTCGTGGTGTAGGAGATAGCACCGGAAGCCTCCGCACCCTGCTTGACTGTCTCCTCAATGGCGACCTTGAGGTTCGTCGGGTCGTTGAGTGCGTCAAATGTGCGGATGATGTCGATGCCGTTTTTGACTGAGCAGCGGACAAAGCGGCGCACGATATCGTCCGGATAGTGCTTGTAGCCGAGGATGTTCTGCCCGCGCAGCAGCATTTGCAGCTTCGTGTTCGGCATTTTCGCGCGTATTTTGCGCAGGCGCTCCCACGGGTCCTCGTTCAGGTACCGCAGACAGACATCGAATGTCGCGCCGCCCCAGCACTCCACGGAATAAAATCCCGCCTTGTCTATCCTGTCAAGGATGGACTCAAATTTGTCATAGGAAAGTCTCGTGGCGATAAGCGACTGGTTTGCGTCACGCAGTACGGTCTCGGTGAATTGAACTTTTTTCATAATCTTCCTCCCCGGTTAATTGCTTGGGTACATTATATCATAAGCCAATACTATTTGTATAGGATTACGCAACAGTGCGGAAATTATTAAAAAAAGGAGAAGGCAGCACCTTCTCCTTTAGGTCTATTAAGAGTTGAGAGCTCTTTCAAGCCACACACTTGCAACATCCATTGCCGCCCAAAAGCCGTCCTTCTCGCTTTTCTTGACGACACGGTCTCTCGACTTGATGGAGGGGTCTGTAAGCTGGAGCTGGAGCGACACCTTGGTCGCCACGTCAAGATCCTTGACCTTCTTGGTCTCCATTATTTGAAGCATGATTATATACTTATCGCTCATACTGCCGTAATACACGATGTTGCCGGCGCGCTGAATGGGATGACCCTTATATTCCAACGGTTTGTTTGCCATAATAATTCCTCCTGTTTAAGTGATGCCTGATTATGCCGCTTCGGGCGAGGTGGTGAAGGTGGGGGATTCGGGGCTCTGGTCGTTCTTACCCGCCTCCTCGTTCTTCTTTGCCTCTTCCTCAGCCTTTTTGGCTTCCTCCTCGGCCTTCTTCTGACGCTCTTTCTCGGTCAGTTTCTGATCCTCGAGTTCTTCGCGAGAGCCGAAGATGCCGGTCGCAGCGCCGCCGTAGGACACCTTGAAGTCCTTGTACTTGAGATCTGTGTGGATATCCTCCATGATCTTCTGCCAGATCTGCGTTGCGGGGTTGCCGTAGAAGTGCATCTTCTCGGGCGTGTCGTAGCCGGTCCAGACTGCGCAGGTGTAGTACGGCGTGTAGCCGCAGAACCAGCGGTCCTTGTTATCGGAGGTCGTGCCGGTCTTGCCGGCGACGGGCATGTTGCTCAGCCTCGACTCATGGCCGGTGCCGTAGGTGGCGGCGTAGTTGAGCATGTAGGTCATGGTGCGGGCGGTCTCCGTGGAGAAGGCCGTCTGCGTTACGGGCTGATTATCCAGCACCACGTTGCCCGAGCGATCCTTGACCACGGTGTAGGTGCGGGACTTTGTGAATGTTCCGTCGTTTGCAAGGGCACAGTATGCCTGAGCCATCTCTCTTACGGTAATGCCGTAGTGCGGCTGGCCGAGGGCGAGAGCTGCGTAGTCTGCGTCCTCGTCGATAAGGCTCGTGACACCGAGGCGGTTTCTGAGAAAATCAAGCGATGCCGCAGGGGTGAGCTTATCCATTATCTGAACGGAAACGGTGTTTTTCGAGTCGCGCAGAGCGTCCTTGATGGTCATGATGCCGTCGTACTGATTGGGCGAGTTTTTCGGGAACCAGTCGCCGCTCACGCCCTTGAGCTTTATGTGCGAGCCGTCCGCGTCAAGAACGAGCGTCGACGGGGAGATGAGCCCGTATTCCACGGCGGGACCGTAGACCGCGATGGGCTTGATGGAAGATCCGGGCGGTCTTGTGGTGTCGGTAGCACGGTTAAGACCGAAGTTGATGGTCTTTTTGCCTGTGCCGCCGGACAGCGCAACTATCTCGCCGGTGTACTGATCCATTATTACGATGCCGCTTTGAAGCTGCGATTCGGTGCTGTCGTAGGACTGGGGCAGAGCGTCGAGGTCTTCATAGACCTTATCGACCTTTTCCTGAATGCTCTTGTCAAGGCAGCAGTAGATCTCATAGCCTGCATTGTAGACAAGCCTTTCAGCCGCCTTCTCGGAGATGCCCTTTTCGGCGGCAAGGTCGCGGATGACATCGTCGATGACCGTCTCGGTGTAGTAGCTGCGGACATTGGAGGTGGAGGGACCGTTCTCACCGCGGACAAAGTCCAGCTCCTCGGCAACAGCTTCCTCATACTCCTTCTTGGAGATGTAGCCCTGATCGTACATGCACTGGAGAACATTTTCCTGACGTGCCTTGTTGTTCTCAACACTGTAGAACGGGTCATAATATGTCGGCAGGTTTGTTATGCCGACGATGGCGGCACACTCTGCAAGCGAAAGCTCGGAGACATCCTTGCCGAAGTAGGTCTGGGCCGCGGTCTGAACACCGTAGCAGTCTTCGCCGAAGAAAACGGTGTTTAAGTACCACTCGATGATCTCTTTTTTGTCGTGCTCCTTCTCAAACTCGATGGCCTGGAATATCTCGAGCAGCTTGCGCTGCACGGTGATATCGTCCTGCTGGGTGAGGTTTTTGATAAGCTGCTGGGTTATCGTCGAGCCGCCGAAGGTATTCTTCATGCCGACGAACATATTGACGAACGCACCGACCGTGCGGTACCAGTCAACGCCGTTGTGGCGGTAAAAGCGCTTATCCTCGATGGAAACCAGAGCCTTCTCCATGTACTGGGGGATCCGGTCGTAATCGACCCAGATGCGGTTCTCAAGCCAGTGCAGGGTCGTGAGCTCCTTCCAGTTTCCTTTCGAGTCTTCATAATAAATTGTGCTCGTCTGATTAAGTGCGTAATCGCTAAGGTCAAGCTTCGTCGCAGGAATAATGCAGGTCTTGATGTAGAATGCAAAGATGCAAAGGAACAACAGAGCGGTCAGGATACCTATAAGCAGTATAGTTCCGATCACAGGCCATGCATTACTGCGCTTGCGGGGCTTTGTGTTTTCCATTTAGCGGCCACACCTCCTTGATTTGCGATGTGTGATGTATCAAAAAATACAGTGCAGAATACGATAAAGTATCAGTATATGATTATAACACATTATGTCAAGCTAGAGTATATATTTTGTGAATTTTTTCTGCGGTATACTAAAATTTTGCGTACAAGGGAATAATAATGCCCAAAGGAGCTGATAGAAAGTGAAATTTAAAATAAAAATCGCCGTGCTCTGCGTGCTTTGCGTGACCGCAGTCGCAATGACGGTCGGCGCAGTCAAAACCATCGCAGCGCCCGACGCGGTGAGCACCCCGCCGGCAGCTGTGAGCAATGCGTCGGTGGATGATAAAAACGCCGAATACTATCTTCGCGACTGCTCGGGCTATGTCGCCGTGTTTAAGGGCGCAGATTCCAAAACGCCTATCAAGGTGACCGATATCGAGACCGAGACTCTAAATACCGTAGACCGCGGCCTTTTGCAGCAGGGCATACCTGCCGAGAACAAAAACGAGCTGCTATCGCTTTTAGAGGATTTTAGTTCGTAATTGGTTTGACTTATGTGGTGATATGGGTTAGAATGATCGTGAACCAATACAAGGAGGATCGTTCTTATGAAAGAAGATTACGGCAACGATTTTGTTACCATTATAGATGACGAGGGCAACGAGTTTGAGCTTGAGCTGCTCGACACCATTGATTATAACGGCGAAAGCTATGCAGCCTTCCTGCCCACCGATATGGACGAGGATGACCCCGACTACGGCCTTATCCTTCTGAATATCATCACTGACGAAAACGGCGATGAGCTTTATGAGTCCATTGACGACGACGAAAAGCTCGAGCAGGTGCATCAGATGTTCCTCACCATTTTCGAGGCCGAGGCCGACGACGAGGAATAATCAAGCTCCTCGGGCAATACCTATTATAATAGTAAACTACTCCTGCTTTGTGCGCGGTGTTATTATTGACATTGGCCCAATAAACCCACATCTCTAATAAGGGATGCCGATTTGAATCTGCGGATTGCAGGCCTCCCGGCCCTGTGCCGGAAGTTGGAAGCAGCGAAACAGAACTTAGGCGACCCACCTGCTTATTTGTGCAGGTTACCATTGGGCCCAACGGCAAAAGCGGGACAGCCCCCGACAGCACACGCTGTCGGGGGCGTTTTTATTTGCAGCGTACTGCGGCAGCTTATGTGCGGTCTTTGCGGCTATATTTGCGCCATGCTTAGTGAAAATGCTCGCCAATACACAAAGTATTCCCTGCGCTTTTCACTTTGCCTGACACAAATCTATCTCACAAATCCCATCACAACGCTGCCGCAGTGCGCTGCTTAGGAAGCAACTTGATTTTTGCAGCCATAAATTTCATAATATACAACAGTTCATCCGAAATCGAAAAAAATTCGCTCGGATGAATTTTTTGTTGTACGCAAACGTACAACTTTCGCCCTAATGCAGCCTATGGGTGAGAGGTGATAGGAATGAAGAAAAAAGCAAAGTCCGGATCACCGGACGCACTTCTTGAAAAGCTTGCGGTGTCCTCGCCCAACGATGCCGTCAAGCTCCTGTTCCTCGACGAAGAGGATCTGTCACTGCTTGACGATCTGGATCTTTCGCTTTTGACCGAGATGAAGCGCAGCGCAAACGGTGCGGTCGAGATAAAGCTTCTGGACAAGCTCGAGGTCATCCGTGAGCTCAACGAACTCAGGCGTGCCGAGAGCGACGAGGCTTCTGCGGCATCGAGCTTTTACGCAGCCATAGACAAGGCGGCCGACAGGCTGGGCGGGGAAGCACATGAAGTTTAAAAGCTTTTCCGAAACTCAGCTCAGGGCGCTTTCGTGGTGGAGCGACAGTTCGCCGTATCGCGACTTCGATGCCGTCATCTGTGACGGGGCGGTGCGAAGCGGCAAGACCATGTGCATGGGCATCTCGTTCGTGTGCTGGGCGATGCGCCGCTTTTCCGGCGAGCGCTTCGGCATCTGCGGCAAGGCAAAGACCAGCATACGCCGCAATCTGCTTGAGCCGCTGCTGCCGGTGCTGCGGGATATCGGCTTTTGCGTGAGCGACAAGGTCTCACGCGGGCTTGTTGAGATATCCTACATGGGCAGGACGAACAGCTTTTATCTTTTCGGCGGAAAGGACGAGGGCTCGCAGTCGCTCATCCAGGGCGTGACGCTTGCCGGCATACTCATGGACGAGGTTGTTTTGATGCCGCGCTCCTTTGTCGAGCAGGCCTGCGCACGCTGCTCCGTTACCGGCAGCAAGATCTGGTTCAACTGCAATCCCGACAGCCCGCATCACTGGTTCTACCGTGAGTGGATAGTGAAGGCTCATGAGCGCAAGGCGCTGTATATCCACTTTTCGCTCGAGGATAATCCGGCACTGTCCCGCAGCATCATCGCCCGCTATAAGCGGATGTACAGCGGAGATTTTTACCGCAGGTTCATCCTCGGCCAGTGGGTGATACCGGCGGGCAGGGTGTACGACTTTTTCGACGGGAGCATGCTGTGCGAGGCACCGGAAAGGTGCACCGAGCATATCGTCTCCTGCGACTACGGTACGAAAAACCCGAGCTCCTTCGGGCTGTGGGGCAGGAGCGGCGACGAGTGGTACAGGCTGCGTGAGTATTACTACGACTCACGCAAGGTCGGGGTGCAGAAGACCGACAGCGAGTATGTCGAGGATCTAAAGACGCTGTGCGGCGATATAAACCCGTCCCGCGTCATCGTCGACCCCTCGGCTGCAAGCTTCATAGAGGCACTGACCCGCAGCGGCTTCAAGGTCGAGAAGGCCGACAACGATGTCGTGTCCGGCATAAGGCTCACGGCAAGCCTTTTAAAAAGCGGCAAGATCAAAATTTGCCGCGGCTGCGACGACGCGCTTCGTGAGTTCTACCAGTACCGCTGGGACGAAAAGGCAGGCAAGGACGCACCGCTCAAGCAGTTTGACCATGCAATGGACGATATTCGTTACTTTGCGGTCGGCATATCCAAAGCCCACGAGCCCGTCGGGGCTGTGTGGGTAGAAAGATAGGAGGAAGCATGAAACTTTTCACAGGAAAACAAAAAAGACCGGCTCCGTCAGTGCAGCTGAGAAGCTGCGACACGCACCCGTTCAGGCTGCTTGACGGCTATGTGCCGCTGGGCAGCGCAGAGACGAAGCTCTACCGCTCGATACGAGAGGCCGTGCCAGTCATCGATGCGGCGATCATGAAGATCATCCGCTTGACCGGCGGCTTCGAGGCCAGATGCTCGGACAAAAAGGCGCAGACAGAGCTCAACGAGTTTATCCGCACGGTCGATGTCGGGCGCGGTCAGCGCGGTCTCGGGGCGTTCCTTGCGCAGTATCTCGACTCGATGATAACCTGCGGCAGAGCCGTGGGCGAGATAGTCACCCGAGGCGACCGCGAGATAGCGGCAGTCATATGCGGCAATGTCGCCGATGTGCTCATTCGTGAGGGCGATACCCCTCTTGATTTTGAACTATGCTGTGCGGGCGAACACGGCGACACCGTACCAATGCCGTATCAAAATCTCTTGCTGTTCACGCCCTTTAACCCAGAGGCCGATTCGCCCTACGGCGTTTCGATGCTGCGCAGTATGCCCTTCCTGTGCGGCATCCTGCTGAAGATATATCAGTCCCTCGGCATCAATTGGGAGCGGGCGGGCAATGTCCGCTTTGCCGTTGTGTACAAGCCCCAGGGCGATATCATCGACAGAGCCGTCGCGCAGGACAGAGCCGAGCAGATAGCCCAGCAGTGGTCTGCTGCGATGCAAAGCAGCAAAAACGGCAGCGTGCGTGACTTCGTCGCTGTCGGCGATGTTGAGGTCAAGGTCATCGGTGCGGATAACCAGATACTCGACAGCGAGGTGCCCGTGCGTCAGATACTCGAACAGCTCATCGCAAGGACGGGTATACCCCCGTTCCTGCTCGGCCTTAACTGGTCAACGACCGAACGAATGTCGGCACAGCAGGCAGACCTCATGACGAGCGAGCTAAACGCGATACGCCGCACACTCGAGCCGGTGATGCTGCGCATATGCGATATGTGGCTGTGCATGCACGGCTATGCCTGCTCCTGCGAGCTTGAATGGGAGGCGATCAACCTCCAGGATCAGGTCGAGGAGGCGAAGGCGGCGCTTTATAACGCTCAGGCAGAGAAAATTTATTTGGAAGAGGGAAAAAGCAATGAAGATCATTAAAGGCGGAAGCGGGGGCAAGGAGCTCGTCTGCACCGCCGAGGAGCTCAAGGCGGTCAACGCCTTTGCAAAGGCGGAGCTTGGCGCCGAGGATGTGTATATATTCTCGGTCCTGCTGTGCGACAACGAGATCGACAGAGATCACGAGCGGTTTTCCGAGGCGACATTGCGTGAGCTCGGCGAGCTTTTCGTCGGTGTGACCGGCATCTGCGACCATGACTGGCGCAGCGATAACCAGGTCGCACGCATTTACCGCACGGAGCTCGTCACGGATAAAAACCGCAAAAACTCACTCGGCGCTGACTATGTCTACCTCAAGGGCTATGCATACATGCTGCGCACCGAGGCAAACGCCGAGCTTATCGCCGAGATAGACGGCGGCATCAAGCGTGAAACGAGCGTGGGCTGCTCGGTGGCACGCAGCGTGTGCAGCGTCTGCGGCGAGGAGCTTGGCACCTGCACCCATGTTAAGGGCAGGACCTACGGCGGCAAGGAGTGCTATGCCATACTCGAGGGCGCGGTCGATGCCTACGAGTGGAGCTTTGTCGCCGTGCCCGCCCAGCGCGGCGCAGGCGTTATAAAAAGCTTTGTCCGGACCGAGGAGGGCAAGCGCTTTGCCCATGAATACGAAAGGCTTGAAAAAGCAGCTCGGCTCGGCGAAAAGTATCTCGACGGGCTCAGGAGCGAGGTTCTGAGATTGTGCCTTGTGTGCGATAAATCGCTGCACTCGGCGCTGTCAAAGAGCGTTGCGACACTCGACGAGGCGGCGCTACTCGAGATGAAGAGCGCATTTGAGGCGAGGTCTGCCGAGCTGTATCCGCCCGTAACCCAGCTCCCGGGCAGGGGAGAGGTCACCAAATTTGACGGTGACGAGTACATCATCTGATTTAGGAGGAAACAAAAATGAAAGTTAGCTTTGAAGGCGTCGGAGAGCAGGTCCTCTCCTTTGAAAAGGCAAGCGGCACCACAAAGGGCGTGTTTGTCAAGGTAAGCGCCAACAACACCGTCGCAGCCTGCGCCGCAGCCGATAATTTCGCAGGCTACTGCATTGACACCGCAGACGGCTTTGCCGTCGTCAAGACTCACGGCTACATCGAGGTCGGCTACACCGGCACCGCTCCCGCCGTAGGCTTTGCAAAGCTTGCTGCCGATGTAGGCGGCAAGGTCAAAAAGGTCGACACCGGCAGAGAGTACCTTGTCGTCAAGGTCGACAGCACCGCAGCCACCGTTGGCTTCATAATGTAAGGAGGAAAAAGTAATGGCATACAATTTCAATGAGATAAGACTCGACAAGGGTATGTATTCCGAGTCAGGCAAGAGCTTTGAGCAGGTGCTCGAGGGTCTTGACCCTAATGAAAACTACAAGGGTACTCCCTATGAGGGCATGGACGCATTTCAGCGTCAGCTCAAGCGCTTTGACATCAAGGTCAGAGGTGCAGGCAGCGATGTCGTAGAGAAGTTTTTCTCCACTTCCGAGTCTGCCGTCCTGTTTCCCGAGTATGTTTCCAGAAGCGTAAAGGCCGGCATGGAGGAGGGCAATATCCTGCCTTCCATCACTGCATCGGTCACTCGTTTTGAGGGCATGGACTACCGTTCCATCTATTCCGCCGCTTCCGAGGACGACAAGTCCCTGCGCTTCGTCGGCGAGGGCGCACTCATCCCGCAGACCGAGATCCGTGCCGCTGATCACCTCGTGAGCCTGAAAAAGCGCGGCAGAATGCTCGTCGCATCCTACGAGGCTATCCGCTTCCAGCGTCTTGACCTGTTCTCGGTCATGCTGCGCCAGATCGGCAATCAGATCATGCGCATGCATCTTGAGGATGCCATCGATGTCATCGTAAACGGCGACGGCAACGGCAACACCGCCGAGTCTCTCGCAGTCGGCGACGACACCATCGGCGGCACCTCCGGCAGCCTTAGCTACGCAGAGCTGCTGGCGTTCTGGAATCGCTTTGATCCTTATACCATGAACACCATGCTCGTTGCACCCGATGTGATGATGAAGATCCTCAACTGCTCGGAGTTTAAAAACCCCATGGCGGGCCTCAACTTCCAGGGCACCGGCGAACCGGGCAATCCTCTGGGCGCAAAGCTCATCCGCTGCTCTGCCATGAAGGCAGGCACCGCGATCGGCCTGGACAAGGGCTATGCCCTCGAGATGGTCACCGCAGGCGATGTGAGCGTCGAGTACGACCGCCTCATCGACCGTCAGCTTGAAAGAGCCGCTATCACCAGCATTTCCGGCTTTGCAAAGCTCTACACCGAGGCATCAAAGGTGCTCACGGTCTGATAACAACAAAAAGAAGCAGGGCTTTTGCCCTGCTTCGCTTTAAGGAGGGACAGCTATGGCATATACAATTCAGGACATCGAAAGCAAGGCGAGGGAAATGCTCGGCACCTCGCCGCTCGGCCAGGAGGGCAGAGTACTGCGCAGTGCGTGTCAGACCGCGGCGGCAGAGCTTGAGTCAAAGCTGCGTGCGGGCGTAAAAAGCTCGGATATCGAGGAGCTTTTCACCTGCGCAGCGGGGCTTCTTGCGATCTCACTGTATATCGAGCTGACGGGCATCTCCGGCGACAATATAGAGTCCTTCAAGGCCGGAGAGCTCAGCGTCAAGCTGCGCGACGGCGCAAAAACCGGATCGTCTCAGGCACTGAGAATGCGAGCCGAGAGCATGCTGTCGGCATATCTTGAATGCGGCGGTTTCGATTTTAAGGGGGTCGCGGGATGAGCTTATCATCACAGGTCATTACGACCTACGGCGAGCCTGTCACGGTCGGCGCGGTCTCGGCAAAGGGCTTTTTGTCGGTCATAAACAAAAGCAAGTCCGATGCCAAAACGAGACTTCCCGTCGGCGTGCAGCAGGAGGAAAGGTACAGGCTTATAACGGATGCTGCAGCGCCTGCCCTGAACGATATTGTCACCTACGCGGGACGCAGGTACGAGGTCATGCGCGTCGAGCAGGTGCGCATTTTCGGCGAGTTTTCCCACACCGAGTGTATTCTGAGACGAAAGGGATGGTGAGAGAATGTTAAAAAGCGTGGTAGAAAGCATTACACAGACCCTCATCAATGACGGCATAAACGCCGTGGCGGCATTTCCGGTGGCTGATTTCGACAAGCAAAAGACAGTCATCTGCGTATCGATACGCTCGGTAAAGATCACATCCTGCGGCTGCGGGAATTATATCGGGCTCTGCCTTGAAAACGGAGTTGTCAAGGAGATGTTCGGAAGTCACGGGTGCCTCAAGATCGGGCTTGATATCTACTCACCGATGCCCGATTGCGAGAACCTTAAGGAGAACGTCTGCAACAGTCTCGGGAGCATGAGCTCGCTGAAGGTAAAGAGCTTCGAGGCAAGTGAGGTGAGCTTCGACGGCAAAAGCGAAATGTACTACTGCAAATGCACCGCCGAGGCCGAGGCGAGCCTTGTGCGCTCGCTGAGCGAGCCTGCCGGTGTGTTTAAATTGGAGGAGGACTGACATGAGCTATATAAGGAGCATCGCATACACAGACAGCGATGTACAGGTATTTGCTAACAATGTACAGATAGCCCTCGTGCGCAGCATCACCGAGAATGTGAAGACCCAGATGTATCCGCTCAAAGCCTTCGGCGAGCTGCAGCCGCTGTCGGTGATACCCGGCGGCAGAAGCTATGAGATAGTGCTCACAAGGGAGGAGTCTGCCGACGGCGTGGATTTTACGCTGCTCGACGAGTTTGACCTCAACCTTAAAAAGTCGGCGGGCGTCATAGTCTACTCAAACTGCCGCCTTGAAAGCACCGAGATCGTGCGCAAGGCGGGCGAACCGCTCATTGAAAAGCTGCGCTTTACAGCCGAGGGCAGAAAGGAAGTGCCGGTATGGACAACGACAACATAAAAACCGAACGCAGCGGCGACGATGCCGTACTGTGCGAGGACATAACGCAGCTTTTGGTGCATCGTCGCGACATGTCCCGACTTTCGGAATACTTCGGCCGTGACGCAAGACGCTATGACAACGGCTTTGAAACATATTAAGGAGGGAATGCAATGCTTGCACCAATGAAATACAGGGACTTCACATGGCCAAATAATCCCACAACATTTAAGGTCGAGCTGCGGCAAACACTGCACAGCTATAAGCTGCCGTTTTCCGGCTTTCAGGTGCAGAGCCTCGGAGTTCAGCACCGCGTATTCAAGGGCGAGGGCGAGTTCACAGGCCCCGATGCCTACGACAGCTTCCGCCGCCTTGCAAAAAGCTTTTCCTTCACGGGGGCGGGGTGGCTCGAGCACCCCGTTTGGCCGCCGGTCAAGGTGTACTTTGCAAAGCTCGACCTGAATCAGGAGCCGCGCGAGGAATATGTCAGCTACTCGTTTGAGTTTTGGGAGAGCGAGGATCAGACGGGCTACACAGCATCAGACATCGATCCTAACAAGTCAAAATACATCTCGGCAAAGCTTAACGACACCCTTGCGCTTATAGCGACAAGGTATTCAAAGGAGTTTGATGACCTGATCGCGCTCAACCCGCAGATAGCGAGCACCACGGCCCTCGACGAGGGACAGCTGATAAGAATATCGTAGGAGGTAGTATGAAAGGTTATTTGATAGATAAGGACGGAACGCAGTATCTTCTGCCCGGGCTTTTGTCGTGGGATGTCTGCCACGGCACCGGCGAGCCCTGCGATTATTTCGAGGTCAAGACCCCGTATACGGCAGAGCTTCTGCCAAAGCTCACCGGCGCTGTGCGCTTTAAGGGCGTAAACGACGGCGAGACGGTGTTTTACGGCGTTGTTGACGAGTATCAGGTGAGCCTCGATGAAACGGGCTCAACGGTGAGCATAAACGGCCGCTCGCTTGCGGCGCTTCTTATGGATAACGAGGTGCCCAAGCACATGTACTACTCCCTGACAAGAAGTCAGCTGATAGAAAAATACATCTCACCCTACGGCATCACGAACATCGAGGACAGCGAAATGCCGCAGGTATATCTGTTCTCGGTCAGAGACGGCGACAGCGCATGGAGCGTATTAAAACGCTACTGCCTGAAAAGCGTGCGCGCAGTGCCGAGACTTGATAGGACCGGCACGCTGTATCTGGGCAGCAGAACAGGCAGCAGCCTCAGCATAAATGCCGACGAGAAGGCGGTGTCTGTAAAGCTCAAGGACGAGCGCTACGGCATCATTTCGCAGATAATCGTCGTGAACCGCTCGAGCGGGGCAAGCTACACGCTCAATAATCAGGAGTTTATAAACCGGGGCGGCGCTTGTCGCCGGTATTTTTACACCGAGAAGTTTGAAAACGTTATCGCCGGCAGCACGAATATCGATACGACCTTCTCCGGACGCTATCAGATAGAGTGCTCGAAGTCCGGCAAGCACTGCGTTGATGTTATACTAAACGAGCAGTTTCCCTGCTTCCCGGACGACACCGTGACGCTCAAGTGCTCGGCTATCGGCATAAACAAAAGCTGCCGCGTTATCAGCACCCACTGCTGGGGCGACGCGGTCAGCGCGGGAACAAGCATCACGCTGGAGGTTTGACATGTGGTTATCGGAAACAAAAAGAAAATCTGAGATGGACGGCAGCGCGGCCTCCGTCTGCATTGTCGATGACAGCGGGGACGATACGCTAAGCCCGGCAGGCATCCTGCGTCTGCCCAAAGCGGGCGAGGCGCAGCTGCGGATAAGCGGCAGCGACGGCTCAAGTGTTCTGGTTGGTGTCGTCGGCGCCGATGCGCCGGATGATCTGCTGCCGGGGGAGATCTATATAAAGACCGACAGCGCCGTCATAACGATAAAAAATAACGGTGCGGTCAATATAACCGGAACCGTCAACATCACGGGCTCACTTAAGGTAAACGGCGCGAGCGTGGGATAAATGAAAAAGGTATAGCCTCGGCTATACCTTTTTTGTTCAGCTATTAAAAATGTCTATCATGTCGGTGAACCACTTGAGCTCGCCGGTGTAGCGTGTGCGCAGAGCGTCGACGTTCTCTCTGCCCTTGCCGATGTCGAAGAAGCCGTGACCGCTCTTGACGGCAATGTACAAAAGTCCGTCCTCGTGCAGGCTGACGGACACCTCGCCAAAGGCGCTGCCTGCCAGCGCAAGGATGCGCTGCATACGGCCGGGGCTGAGATAACGCAGAGCCTCGGCTTCGTTAGCGGAGCTGAGGTTAAAGCGCTTGTTGAAGTCGGCGTTGTCGGTCTTGATGGTCGGGTAGCTGATGAGCTTATCGAGCTTGCCCCTTGGCCAGAATGTGAAGCTCACGGGAGCGGCATCGCCGAGCTTGCAGACCATCCACTGTCCGCTGTAGACCTCCTGCTCGTTTGTGTACCACTGGCCGTTGTTCTCGTCCTGGTACTGGCTCTCATCGGTCAGGACGATGTTGCAAAGCTCGACGTCGAGCCCGCGGTACTTGCCTCTGATGGAACCGCTGCGGCTGAGGCGCGAGTGGTTTGTGAGCGGGATGTTCGAGCTCTCGGCATCGAGAATGTGCTCACGAGGCGAGTATTCCACGGCCTCAAAATTGCGGGCGATGAGCTCTGGGACAATCGCGTCAAACGCCTTCTTGCCCGCTTCATCCTTCGCCTTGCCCTTTGCAGAGCTGCCTATCGCGGCGATGATAACACCGATGATGCAAACGACGATGGAGGGCCCCGACACAAGGCCGATGATCGTCACGATGATGCCGACTATAATGAGAAGGCTGCCGCCGAGCTTGCCGGTCTTGCCCTTGTTGAGCTCTGCCTTGAGCTCTTCGTCGGTGAGGTTCTTTCTTTCGTTATCCATATTTATCTCCTTATGCGGTCTGCTTTATAATGTCCAAAAGGTCGCTCATGCCCTTGAGCGAGGCAATGTACCACTTGCGTATACCGTCAATGTCGCGCAGGTCAAGCTCCGGCGGGACGTTTGCAAAAACATACCGCGTCTCCAGCGCAAGGGTAAGGTCACCGCCCTTGACGGCAAAGCCGAAAAGCTTGCCGCCTGCCTTTTCCATTGCCTGCACAAACTCGAGAAGCTGCGTCGTCACGGCGCTGTCGGCGTTATCGCCGCACGGGGTGCGTGCAGAGAACTTGTCCAAAAACGCAGCAGGGGACTTGAGATCGTCGGCACCGCGCTTTTGAAAACGCGTACTGACCGTCACCTCCGGCAGAGCACGGCACACGCCCTTGCAGCGCACGATAAGGCCGGTGAACAGCTTCTCCGTGCGGCTCATCCAGTTATCGTTGTTAGCTCCGGACTTTTCCTCAACGGTGCGGCTAAGACTCACGTTCGCGGCCGAAAACAGCAGATCGTTGTGCACACCCTCGTGGAAGTTCTCAACGGCAATGTCCGTCCAATCGGTTGTGCACAGGTCAATGCCCTTCAGATGCGCATAGTCTATGGGAAGCTCCGGCGTTTCGGGATCCTTGCCGAAGAGCATTTCGCGCTCGGCATTGAAAAAGTCGCCCATCTGCTGCTTTAAAAGCGCCTTTTTCTTCTTCTGCGCCGGCATTGCGCCGAAAACAAGCAGACCAACGCCAACAAACACCAGCACCGCAAGAAGCTCAAGGTTATGCACCAAAACCGCCGAAATGCAGCCTGCGGCAACGAGAATGATGCCGATGAGCATGCAAAGAGTTTCCGCTGCCTGATAGCGGCCGAGCGCTTTTGCCAGCTCCTCGTCGCTCATTTTTGCGTTTATTTTTTCCTTATCCATTGTATCCGCCCTTCTCGAGGTTCGTTCTTACGGCCTGCGGCACCTCGTCATCGAACTCTGCCACATGCTTAAGTCTCGAATCGTTATCAACGAGCACTCCGTCTTTGAGCTCAAGCTCGGAGACAAGCTCACCGTCACTCATGTAAAGCTTCACAATGCCGATCGTCGCGGTGAGGTAGCCGGAGTTTATCACGTCGCCGCTTTCCTCGACGCTGTCCCACGTGTCGTCGCCGTAAATGCGCAGCCAGTACCCGCCGTCGGCGCAATACCAGTAGGCGACAAAGTCCACAGAACTCGGGGCGTATTCGGATTCTTCAATTACGGTCTCCCAGCACACAAATCTGCCGCTGAAGCCATCCCATGACCATTTAAATTTTTCTCCGTTTATCATCAGGACGATCTCGCTGTAGCCGTCGCCGTCTGTGTCGTCAAGGCTGATGCTCTCAAATTTGTCGCGGGGATCGGACTTAAACGGAAGATGAAAATCGGCGGAGGTGAAAAGCCGCTGCTCCGGCTCGTCATAGTATAGCTTGACACCGTCCTTGTCAAGGCACACCAGCACATCGGTGCTCTTCCGGTCGAGAGTCAAGGTGCCGCTTGCAACGACCACGCCTGTCGTGCGCCAATCGCGGCCTGCAACATCGTCATCATTATCGTCTGCTGACTTATCCTTGCCGCAGGCGACAAGACTCAGACACATGACGAGGCATAAAACCGACAAAAGTAGCTTTTTCATGTGGATTCCCCATTCTTTGTGCTTTTGCTACAATTATACATAACTGTCGGGACAATTACAAGTTCAAGCTTTAAAACGCGTAAAAAAAGAGAGTGCCGAAGCACTCTCTTTTTAAAAATCTGTTGTAGGGATCAGACGATGCCCTGTGCCATCATTGCATCGGCAACCTTGAGGAAGCCTGCAACGTTTGCACCGACCATCATGTCGCCGGGCTTGCCGCACTCGATGGAAGCCTTCAGGCACTCCTGGAAAATGCTCTGCATGATGCCCTTGAGCTTTGCGTCGACTTCTTCAAAGGTCCAACTGTAACGCATGGAGTTCTGGCTCATCTCGAGACCGGAGGTAGCAACGCCGCCGGCATTGGAAGCCTTGCCCGGGGTGTAGAGCAGGCCGGCGGAGGTGACTGCTTCGATTGCTTCGGGAGTCAGAGGCATGTTTGCGCCTTCAAATACTGCGAATGCGCCGTTTGCGATAACAGCCTTTGCACCCTCTGCGTCCATCTCGTTCTGAGAAGCGCAAGGCATAGCAATGTCGCACTTTACATTCCAGATGTTCTTGCAGCCCTCGACATACTGAGCGCCTGCGACTTCGTCGGCATAGACGGAGATGCGAGCTCTTCTCTTCTGCTTGATGTCGAACAGAACCTCGAGGTTGATGCCGTTGGGATCATAGATGTAGCCCTTGGAGTCGCTCATTGCAACGACCTTGCCGCCGAGCTCGGTGCACTTTTCTGCTGCGTACTGAGCAACGTTGCCGGAGCCGGAGATAACAACGGTCTGACCCTCGAAGGACTTGCCGTGGTAATGCAGAACTTCATCGGAGAAGTAGCAGATGCCATAGCCGGTAGCCTGGGTACGAGCGAGAGAGCCACCGTAGGTGAGGCCCTTGCCGGTCAGGACACCGCCCTCGAAGCGGTCAACGATCTTCTTGTACTGGCCGTACATGAAGCCGATCTCACGAGCGCCGACACCAATGTCGCCTGCAGGAGTATCGGTGAACTGGCCGATGTGACGGTAGAGCTCAGTGATGAAGCTCTGGCAGAAACGCATGACCTCTGCATCGGACTTGCCCTTGGGGTCGAAGTCGGAGCCGCCCTTGCCGCCGCCCATGGGGAGGGTGGTCAGGGAGTTCTTGAGGATCTGCTCGAAGCCGAGGAACTTAACGATGGAAAGGTTGACAGAGGGATGGAAGCGGAGGCCGCCCTTGTAAGGTCCGATTGCGGAGTTGAACTGTACACGGTAGCCGCGGTTGACCTGAACCTTGCCGTTGTCGTCAACCCAGGGAACACGGAACATGATAACACGCTCAGGCTCTACGAAACGCTCGATAAGGCCTGCTGCTTCCCATTCGGGATGCTTGGGAACGACGAGCTGAAGGCTCTCGAAGATCTCTTCGACTGCCTGAAGGAACTCGGGCTCACCGGGATGGTTCTTCTGAACATCCGCAAGAACGCGCTGAAGGTATTCGTTAGTAATCATTTCTTTTTTCTCTCCTATGAAAAAATTGATACTTTGCTCGGGGATTCATTTCCCTATCGAAAAGATTTTATTCCTACTTTATTGAACTTACAATTGTGAGTTATTCTAAAGAATGGTCGCCAATTTAGGCAACTTTTCACAACAACAAGATAAAGTTTTAAATCAGTAGAAAAAACAGGCAAAAAATTAACATAATCTAAGCTTGACAAATTATGCAATTGCGAGTATTATAAACATCACAAGATGCAAATGCATAATAATCGTTTAGGGAGCGATGCAGATGAATAGAAAAAGGCGAAATACTTATCGCTGCGGCGAGTGCGGGTCACTAATCGAGCCGTGGCAGGAAATGTACTCATGGACAGAAGGCAAATGCAGCGAGTTTGTGTGCAGCGACTGCTTTGATGCGCTGTTTGACGAGCTGACGCGCTTTGAGCGTGCTGCACTCATCGGCAGCGAGATAACTACGCCCGAGGAGCTGAGCCTTCCGCCGTCATAAAAAAATCCGCCGTCCGAAGACGGCGGGCAGGGTAACTGTTTGATCAGACTACGAAGAAGAACTTTATAAGGAACAGCAGCGACAGGACATATGTCAGCACAGAGACCTTCTTTGCCTTGCCGGTGCAGGCGGCGATGACGGTGTAGGCGATGAGTGCCATACCGATGCCGTGGCCGATTGAGCCGGTGATGGGCATAAAGATGAGCATAAGTGCGACGGGAACGGTCTCGAGAATGTCGTCCCAGTTGACCTTTTTAAGGCCGCTCATCATGAGGATGCCGACATAGATGAGCGCTGCGCTCGTTGCCGGTGCGGGGATGAGAGCTGCGATGGGAGCTATGAACATGCATGCAAGGAAGAGTACCGCGGTGGTCAGAGCGGTAAGACCCGTGCGTCCGCCGGCCTCAACGCCGGAGCCGGACTCGATGAAGGTCGTGACGGTGGAGGTGCCGGTGCAGGCACCTGCAACAGTGCCGATCGCGTCGGCAAGCAGAGCTTCCTTCATCTGAGGCATCTTACCGTCCTTGTCGAGCATGTCTGCTCTTGCAGCGGTGCCGACGAGGGTACCTATTGTGTCGAACATGTCGATCATGCAGAAGGTGATGACCAGCGTCAGGGCGGTGAACCAGCCTATGCTTATAAAGGTCTTGAAGTCGAACTTAAAGAAGGTGGTGTCGATCATGTCCTTGAAAGGCGGAACGAACGATGCCCCCTCAAGGGAAGCAAACGGGTTCGTGTCAAGGAACAGGAAGCAGCCTGCCCAGTAGACGATGCAGGAGATGAGCATGCCGAGGATGACCGATGCCTTGACCTTGTGGTGGTTGAGGATGATAATGGCGAACACGCCGACGAGCATGGTGACGACATACAGAACCATCTGGGGGTATGCGCTGCCGACGGTGTCCTGAACGACGGAGGGGCTGAGGCTCCCGAAGAAGGTGGACAGGACATAGAACGGGCCGCCCTTTTCGCTGTAGATGCCTGCGTTCGAGCCGAATCCGATGTTCAGCAGCATAAGGCCGATGGCGGGGGTGATGCCGATGCGGATACCGGCGGGGATGGCCTCAACTATCTTCTCGCGGATGGAGAAGATGGTCAGGACTACAAAGAAAACACCCTCGACGAGAATGATGCAGATAGCGGCGGGGAAGGCCTCCTCATAGCTTATACTCGCCATCGCGGCGATGTTTGCCACAACAACGGCGAAGAAGCTGTTAAGACCCATGCCCGGTGCCATCGCAAAGGGCTTGTTTGCGGCGAATGCCATAACGAGCATACCGATAGCCGAGGCTATGCAGGTCGCCATGAACACTGCGTTCCACAGGGGCGTGCCGCCTGCGAAGTTTGTCAGCAGATTGGGGTTAAGGGCGATGATGTAAGCCATCGTCATAAAGGTGGTCAGTCCGGCGACCAGCTCGGTGCGGACATTAGTGCCGTTTTCCTTGAGCTTGAAGATCTTTTCCATTTCGATTCTCCTAATACAAAATTAAAAACAACATTAAGCTGACGGGAGCCGGACACCTATCGGTTTTGACGGGCAGATTTCCGCTCATGCTGCGTTGAAGCCCTTGCCAATACGAAAGTATTCCCTGCACGCTTCGTCTTGCCTGAGCAAAAATCTGCTCCGGCAAAACTGCGAGGCATCTGTCAGTAATGTTTTTCGAGGGATTTTCGGCTTTCTTTGGTGAGAATGGGCTGACGCCCATTAAGACAAAAAAGGCGAAAAGCGCCGAAAGGGCACACTGACAGACGATAGGGATTCGACTCACGCCAGCTTAAAACTATAAACGCCGGACCGCCTAAAGTCAACAGAAAGTTTACATTTTTGCAATAAAAAAGAGCGGCTCGTTAAAGCCGCTTGAATGTACAAAGTTACAGCCCTAAAATGCGCAGCGTTTTGCTGTCGGGCCTGCCGGAATAGAACTTGTCGAGCACTCTTTGAAACACCGCGTCGCCGCTGGCTGCCAAAAAAAGCGTCATCGACGAGCGCAGCTTGAGATCGTCTGGATACCCCATGACGGCGCCGGCATCAGAGGTGTCAAGCGCGAGCAGCGCCTCGGATATCTCAACCAGCCGCTTGCCGAGCACGGGGTGAGCGTAGTAGTCCTTTGCCTCCTGCATGGAGCTTATCGCATAAAACTGAGCGGTGGAGCTGAAGCCGAGACCGGCGATCTGCGGAAAGATGTACCACATCCAGTGAGTTGCCTTGTGTCCGGACTTTATCTCCATGAGCGCAGCGTCATACGACCGCTCCTGCGCAGATATAAAACGGTTAAGATCGTGCATGGTTGCCTCCTTGTGAGCGCAGCTAAATCATTCGTTCAAAAACCTTGCGAGAAAAGTGAATAGGTAATAAGTAAAAATCCCGCACTTACGTGCAGGATTTTTGGTGGGGGAAGATGGATTCGAACCATCGAAGGCATTGCCAGCAGATTTACAGTCTGTCCCCTTTGGCCACTCGGGAATTCCCCCATATTAACTTGCAGTATCATGTTCGCTCTCGATGGAGCTGGTGGACGGACTCGAACCCCCGACCTGCTGATTACAAATCAGCTGCTCTACCAACTGAGCTACACCAGCACGATACCGGCTCAAATATAATAGCAAACCGACATAGTTTTGTCAACAATAAAATTCAAAAATCAGCAAAGAAATTTTACATACCGGAGGAGATAAAAAATGACCATAGCCGAATTATCCGGAGAATACAGAAAAAGCGGCGAGGTTTGCCGCACACGGGCAGAGGAGCTTGAGATACGCCTCAAACGCGAGAAAATGTGTGAGGTGGAAAAGCTGCGCCTGCGCCGGAAGATATCCATGCTCACGAACATGGCGCGGGATGCCATTGCAACATCCATTTACCTTGAAAACTACTACGGAGTTGATAAAAATGAACGAAAAAAAGCTGAATATGTTTGCTAGGGAAGAGGAATACGCAGCCCTGCGCAATTTTATTAAAATAGTCGAAAACAGCGGAGAAGGGGGCATGGCGGCCTCTGTAAAGCGCGCTATAGACCGCGAGCTGACACGCCGCCAGCGGCAGATGGTGTACATGTACTATCTTGAGCAGATGCGCATGCAGGACATCGCCGATGAGCTTGGCCTGAGCATATCAAGCGTCAGCCGCACGATAAAGCGCGGACGACGCAGACTCAAAAACTGCCTACGCTACGGCGGCAAGGCACTCATGAACGCAATGGAAGATTGAAGTGGTTTACTTTAGACTAAGGTTGTGTTAAACTCAAGCCATGGCGAAAGGAGCATGGCGTGAAAACTAAGCGTAAAAAGAAACAGAACGGTTTGAAAACCATACAGCTTATCCTGCTTGCCCTTGCGGTCACCGCACTGGTGGTGCTTGTTGTCAAGGTATATGAGCGTAATATGAGCGTGCAGAGCGACCCCCACTACGGACAGGTCGAGGTATTTAACGGCGAGCAGTATATTTGGATAACGCCCGAGGACGGCGTTCCGGTGAACACGCTCAAGGCCGAGGAGTTTACAAAGGACACTGACGGCAGACCTGCATACACAGGGACGCAGTATAAGTCCATGCTCGGCATCGATGTGTCGCAGTATCAGGGCAATATCGACTGGCAGCAGGTGTATGACAGCGGCGTTCGCTTTGCCCTCATAAGAGCGGGCGGCCGGTACTACGGCGTAAACGGCGAAATGTACACCGATGATAACTTTGCCGCAAACCTTGCGGGGGCTAAGGCAGCAGGGCTCAAGGTCGGCGTGTATTTTTTCTCACAGGCGGTAAACACCGAGGAAGCCCGCGAGGAGGCACTGTATACGCTTGATCTCATAGGCGACACGGATCTTGACCTTCCCGTGTTCTGCGACTGGGAGCGAGTGGCCGACACCGACGCACGCACCGGCGCTGTTGACGGCGCGACCATGACAGACTGCGCCGCCGCATTCTGTGAGACGGTAATGCAGGCGGGATACGATGCCGGCGTTTATATCTACCCCAGCACCGGCTACTACGACTATGACCTCTCACGGCTCACCGACTACACCTTCTGGTGCACGAGCATCGGCGACCATCCGTTTTTCTACTATGCGCACACGCTGTGGCAGTATAGCTTTGAGGGCGAGGTCCCCGGCATCGACCACAAGTGCGACATGAACATGATGTTTTATAACTAAGCAATCAAAAAGCTGTGACCTACAGGTCACAGCTTTTTATCAGCGTGTCAAAAAAGTCTGCAAGACTTTTTTGCA